>Ga0116227_10000691_pt1 | contig 68391 bp, 55 predicted proteins | sample S1TSphgellanicum_FD_89693 | JGI IMG/M metagenome (GOLD analysis project Ga0116227, IMG submission 89693) | Host-associated microbial communities from peat moss isolated from Minnesota, USA - S1T2_Fb - Sphagnum magellanicum MG | ecosystem: Host-associated > Plants > Peat moss > Unclassified... | reverse complement strand
ACAAATCTTAAGGAGATTCCTCAAAGCATTGGAAGCATCTCCTCATTATCAATATTAGACTTATCTAATTGCAAGTCCATTGAATCACTACCAACAACACTTGGTGACTTGAAGCATTTGACCCAATTGATGTTGCGAGGATGTACAAATCTTAAGGAGATTCCTCAAGCATTGGAAGCATCTCCTCGTTATCAATATTGGACTTATTTGATTGCAAGTCCATTGAATCACTACCAACAACACTTGGTGACTTGAAGCATTTGACCCAATTGATGTTGCGAGGATGTACAAATCTAAAGGAGCTTCCTCAAAACATTGGAAACATCTCCTCATTATCAATATTGAACTTATTTGATTGCAAGTCCATTGAATCACTACCAACAACACTTAGTGACTTGAGGTATTTGATTAAGTTTAAAGAGCTTCTTCGATTCGTTGGAAGTTGTTAAAAGAGTAATTACTCATGGTAATAATTAGTTAGTATATTTTGACTTACCTAGTTACTGTTTTAATAATTATTACCTAGACTACATAGTTTTTGTCACCGATTGAATTTGAATAAATCATAATTTATTTGTTTTTAGATGGTTATATCTTGGAAAAAGGAAGAGAATGAAAGGAGATTATTCATTATTGAAGATTGAGTTCTATGGGAGTATGAAACAAGAGTGTTTTGTTTTCTGGAATTTTTTTAATTCCATAGTTAGATTTGTTGTTTTGACATTTTATCATGTTTTCATGATTGGATTTTAATTTTGAAACTATACATGAGTAGATCTGAATGAACTAATTTTGTCAGTATTTGTTTTATGATATGTTTTATTCCAAATTTAGGTCATAATATAGGATTAAGAATTTTGTATCTACCATTTGGCGACCATCTGAAGGCCGAAATTTATATTGAAATTTAGAATGTTGTTTATGTTTTGTTGCTAAAATTTTTATTTATAAATATTGATACTAACTTCAATTTCATTTTTTGCATGTTTTTCAAATCTTGATCATAAATTTTTGTTCAAGAAGCACATCTAAGTAAAGTAGTTAACTATGAAGATATTATTATAATGAAGAAGTTTGTTTAGATTTGAATTAGAATGTGGAAAAATGGAAAATAAAATTGTGATTAGAAGTTTGAGGAAATAATTAGATCAGGTTATACTACATAAACAAGTGGAAAATGGCGTTGCCATTAATAATAATTTGAATGTAGATCACATAGATTAGTAGTTTATAACACCTTAAAGAGTTTATCAATTAGAACAGAAACATTAATGGATAGAAGAGAAACATGTAGGCCATAGATGCCTAAGGCAACACCGATAATTCCTCGTGAAATGCAAACTAATGAAGCATAGAGGCACACCAACAATTTGCAACAAAATTCCAAGAGAGAAGAATGTCAGATCGGAAATGTAGACTCATAGGTTGAGTTTAGAGGAAGGAATTGAATATCTGAACTTCAACAAAAAGTTGCATTAAAGTCAATAGGTCTGATGTAACAACATGACTCTAATACTTTGATTTATGAATAAGAACAGATATTCAACATGTTAAAAAGGGAGGAAGTAGTACCGAGGTATAGATCTACTTCATCTCCTTATTATCGAGAGGACCATGAGAATGAAGAATTTGAACAAAGAATTCAAAATTTTGAACCTTCAATTCATTATGTGGTTAAGTAAGAAGCTGCAACTTAGGGCATCAAAATGTCTAGAGGAGTTGAGCCAATATTTGTAACTAAATAAAAAATTGTAGTCTTACCAAAAGTAGAACCAACAGTAGTAAAATGTGTGCTTGTGGCTGTTAGAGTAATGTATAGTGAACCCAAATTTAATCACCAAAGTGGAAGCATTGTTAGAGGAGTCCTAAGGGATTGGAGCAAAGGAATTCATAGAGTGAATAGAGTTCCAAGACCTAACCCTCCACAATGCATATATTGTCATCAGATTGGACATTAGATCAATGAATATCCATTTATTGAAAATAATGTGAAACAAAGATTTGCTGAACATTTCCAAAATTTGAATCTAGAACTTGCAAGGGTAGAAAACCATGGACATGTTGAGCTAGAGGATCTATACCATGAAAAGGTCAAAATTTCATATAGAGTCAAAAAATAGATCCTGAGAGATAACAAAATGGAAATGAGAGCTTAGATTATGGCAAATATAGTACTTATTTCTATAGCTCTTGTACCAAATATGTTACATCATAACAATGTTGGAATTACCTATGTAGGAACTTCCAATTTTAGAATGGAACCAATAAGATTTGTACCATTATATTTTGTGGCCATGCTTCAGTTTATGGTTACAATTACTGAAATTCTATTTGTAACAACATTAGCCCATACTCTTGCTGGTATGAGATCCAGACCACAAACCTTAAAGGTAACACAACTTGTCAGTGTGCATAGAGAGATGCCCAAAGAAGTGAACAAAATTTTTACTAGACAACCATCATATCCATGAGGAGGAAGACCAAAACCACCAAAACCACCAAGACCTCTAGGACCGTCAAACTATTTTGGATTGCCAATGATGAATCTAGGCATACCACCATTACCACCAAACAAGCCTTATCGTCGGCCACTTAACTACCCTGAATATGTGAATAATTCTAACCCACATGTTCATGTTAGAGTTTTTTAAATTACCATTAAAGCAATTGGTGAAACAGAAGATGTAAAAATTGTTAATATGTTTAGTTTTACCTTCAGAACTACTATGTTTAACTAGTGTAATAATTACATGGGAGATTACCTAGAATGTATTTTGCAAGATTATAGTTAGTTTTCTATAAATGGTTGAAAACAATTCAAAATGATGAACAAGTCTATCTACAGTTGAAAGACATGAAGTAAGAGACAAATGACAAAACGGGAGTTTATTATGAGAGATTATTGAAGTTAGCAAATAATCTTCAACATGGGATAACAGATAGTTTCTTAACTATTGTTTTCATATCTAGATTACAACCATATTTGCATGTAGCAACAACATGTATGAAGAGAGAAACCATGTAGTAGCATAAGGAAGTAGCTTTGGTTTGTGAAGAAGGAATTTTTGAAGTAGAAGTTATAAGTAATTTGTCAATACCACAAAATAATAAAACAATATTAGCTCAAAAACCTCAAATTGTTCTAGAGAAAACATGAATGTATTGTACAAATTGTCATAGAACAAAGCACAATGTTGAAACATGCAAAATCAAAAGGAAGGAAGAATCTATTCTTGTAGTTTCTAAGGTTACCACTCAGCAAATCAAAGTATAGAGACTTGTGAGGTATTCTTGTCATATTTATGGGTACATAACTTGAGATTTGGACAATTTGAAAAAATTAAAAAAAATAAAATAAAAAAAAATAAAAAAATATATAATGTTTATACCTAGATCAAAAATAAATATTCTTTGAATAAATGTATTCAAAAGATCATTTAGGGTTGCAATTTTGGGTTCAATTTTAGGGTTGCAACTTCTTGAATCAACTTTTGTCCATAACAAAACATTGTATTTTAATGGCCAGCTTAGTGGAAAAGCCCATCAATAGCTCAAGATTTCACCCTTTCCTTATGTATTCCAAGCTCACACAATTTCGAGCTTGCCTTCCACATCTCAAAAGATGGCTTCCATGCAACAAGAATATATAAAAATAATTTGACCATAAAACTTCCCCTAAGAAGATTGGGCTTTCCACCAAAGAAGTGGGCAAATAAAAAGTTATTTAATATGAACTAGGTCATGAAGAACAATGTTGGGTGATTCTTTGAAATTTTAAAGAATCGCCAGTTTTCTAATTTTAAAATATTTTAGAATAAAAATTTGATTTTGATTCTTTGAAAATAATCAAAATCAAAGAATCACTAATTCTTGTAACTTTCATGAAAGAATTTGGCAAATTCAATTTTTTGTCTATGTCTTTAATATTTTTTTAAAAAAATTATTATTGTATACCAAAATTGATTATTTGAAAATTTGAGAACCAATGTGCGAGCATGTATATACCTAGGTTGATAATTGATGAATATATGTTAGGTGAAAGCACACTATGGGGGGGTTAAAATTTTTGTCACATTGTACTATTTTTTAGAGGTACCATGTTTGAACTTCAACCATGTCATTATTATGAAGGATTTGCACAACACTTTTACATATAATAAGTCAAAACCCAAAGAAGTCAAATGCAAAAAATATTACATTTGTTATTTCATATGATGTGATATTAAAGTATATTTTCTGCCAAAAAAATATGTCATGGTGTATTAAAAAATGCAAATATATTTAAGAAAGGATTAAAATGATTTTAAATATTTATGAAGTTTGTAGTATTTACTAAACATTATGATTCCATATGATTAGAATAAATGTATGAACCATGTGAAGAGTTTGATAATTATCATGTCACAAGTGATCTTTTTCAAGGCAATGACCATAAATATGTGGTAAATTAAAATTTTGACAAATAATCATTTTCAAATGGAAGATGACAAGAAATGTGAGGTGCAACCATTTTTTAAAATTCCGTTTCAAATGTTTTTTGGTTGAATAGTTCAAAACAAAACCTAGTGTAGTGTAAAACAAAAAACAGGTTCCATTATATTGCATATACCATAAATATACTCAAATTATTCTTTGAATTTAATTTTTTTTTTCAAATAATATTATATAACATTAACTTTGTGAAAATCAAAATATAAAGCCTAAACACCAAAAGTGAAACCCAAAATTAAATGCAACACATTTTGGAGGTGTATACTTTATGCACATGTCATGAAACTGCCCAAGTTGGCCCCCTTGTAATGTGCTTTCATTGTATCCTTCATTCTAACAATTGCCAACGTTTCTCAAAAAGTCAATACCAAAATATTCTTTGTGTAGAAAGGCACCAATGTCATGTGAATATCAAAAATGATTCCAAGTGCCCAATGGTTATTAATGTAATTCTTTAATTTCATATTTTTTGTTTTTTTAAAAAAAAAACCTCGTTCTAATATAAAACCACCATACTAAATTAGATATGTATATATTACAATGGTTCGCCAACAAATGTGTAGTTCTTTGTGGGTTCATTCATGAAAACCATAGGTTTTTTGAGTTGTCAAAATAAGAAAAAATGGAAGTTTTTTAAAGTCTTTATTTTTTTTTTCAAAAAACCAAAATCAATGTTTCATTGATTTAATTTTTTTGAAAATCAAACTAGGGTTATTAACAAAATCACATACATGTGCAACACTTTTTGCGCTCCTGGGTTCTAGGACATGTGTTTTAGGATAAAAAACAAAAGGCCAAAACTTCAAATGTTTGATTAAAAAAATATAACCATTTCCAATCATGCCAATTTTGGGGCCTTTAGTCCTTAGGTCATACAATGTGGCCTTGGGTGAACCAATAGCTACACTACTATTTAATATGCTTATCACATCCTAAGACTAAATCAAGGTCTCAACTTAGAGTTCAACAATTCCTAAATTTTTGAGTTAGGTTAACCATTGAATTATCATTTGCTCTTCACAAATACTTGGGAAACAAATATGTATCCATTTAATGGAAAAAATCTACAATTATATCTTGGATGTAAAGATATATTTAGATGGCCTAAACTACATAGTTTAGGAGTCTAGTCTAGGTAGATTAAGTTTTTAGGTAATTAAGGTAAGGTAACCCATGTGTTGTCATTTGTTTTCCTTAAAACTTGTCTTGTGTCAACATTTTAAAGTGCAAGGGTGAAGTTCCATTAACACAAACCTTTAGCAATCATAACCATTATTTAATTTTCAAGCACAAGTCTAAGGGGGTGGGTGTGGTTCTTATTACAATGGTTGAACTTGTAATTATTTTTAAAATTTTGCTTATAATTGAAGTTTATTCAATGGCTCAAAATGGCCCATCTAGCCATTGAATATGTCCTTGATGATTGTGTTTAGAATATTGTAGTCATGGAGGCACAATCATTAATGTTATTTGTGATTACAATTTTGAATAGGGCAACAACATGGGAAATTAGACAATTGTCATTCCTTGTCACAAGAAATGACAAGTAACCATAAGTAACCTTTGATATATTGAAAGTAAAAATATTATTAATTCAATGATTAATAGAAGGATGATGTTTTATTCTATTATATGATAGAGTTGAAGAATCGCATATTCCAATAAATTTAAGTAGATTTTTAAAAAATGATTCATTTACTTCTATAAGTGTTTGGGTTTTAAAAAATTGGTTGCAAGTAGATGAAAAAAAATCAAATATGGATTTTCCTCTATTCTCAAGTTAATAAGTACTTAGAAGATACTTATGTGTTTTCAAATTGTGCATATTATAGTCATAATGTATGAAAATTTTAATGTAAGTTCACTTTGAACACCACATTGATTAGTCAATTTCAAACCTATTTGTTAGGTGTTTTTATTCTTCTAATTTTTTTCAAATTTTGTAATCAATGTACTACAAACTCAATGGAGGTACTGATGGTTTTATATTTTTATTTACAAAATGTTTTGATCTACTTTCTTAAATGTATGTCAAAAAATGTCCCAATTATAAATTGGATTTTGGGTAGATTTATTGTTTGTCTATTTTACCATGCTTTTGCCCAATAATACTCTAAACTATGAGTTCACAATGATTGTCAACCATCTAATCCAATGTGTCTTTAATGATTACAAATTTAGTAAGATGTGTAAATGTATATGCCAAGTTTTGGTGTAGTGTATCAACATTGTTTTTTTGAGAGCTTACGGGGTGTTGGCAAGGTAAAGTAAACAAAAAAAGTAGTTTGCCCAAAGTCTTGATATGGACACAAGAAAGTAGATTCAAAATATTTTGAAGTAGAAATTTAAAACCATAGGGCCTTACATTTAGTTTATGGGAAGTTGGATACAAAGTTTGAACAACTTTAATATCATAAAAGTAGGTTGAAAGTACATTTGAAAGTAACTGGGTCAAAATGGTGTTCAAACCTACTTCATATTAAAGATTTGATATATTATGATTATAAAGTTCATAATTTGATACTACGTAAGTATTTTTTAAGGCTCCATTAAGTTGAAAATTTTAAAAAATCAATATTTCATTTATATGTAGCCCACTTTGTAAGATTGGACATTTTGTGTAAGTAGAAATATTTTTAAAAATTCTACTTAATTCTACTTTCAAGATGGAGTTTTTCAACATTTTAAACATAAAATGAAAGATTATCATCATGTTAATCATTGTACAAAAAGTTATTTCTATTTTCAATACATTAAACTTTTTCATGGTTACATGTAATTTTTCTTGACAAGGAGTAGTGAGCTGTTTACTTTACCTCACTTACACCCTATGTGAATCAGGGAGTGTTAGAAGACTTTCATATCTTTTTGGCCTTAGAGGCTATTGCACCTTCATAGGATTTTTTCACAACTTTGGGTGTAATTTGGTCCTCATTTCTATAGGATTAGATTTGCTAGATCAATGACTATCATTGAATAACAAAATTTGTCAAGTTTTTCAAGCTCCCCCAACTATTAAGAAGAAGAAGCTTTTGATTAAAGTACCTTAAGAATTTAAAAATACATATTGTAGTTGTAAAAGAGAAAACTTGATGAACCTCAATGTAGAGGTGGGAACACTTCTTGGTTAGCTTTGAAATCTTCCAAGTCATGAACAAGCATAACACGTCTTTGGGGGACCATTTTGTCTTGAGGCCTTTCATTATCATTCACCTTGCCTAATAAAGCATTTGCTCCCCATATGTGTATGCACAACTCTTGTCGCAATGTGGAACGACACCCAAAGTGGCGTCGACACCATTTCACTACCTCATTTTTTCTAATCTTCTTCACCTCCATCGCATCCACCTTGTTTTGCTCAAAAAGGTACCTAATCACATAGACAAAATTGTGAGTGGTCACATGTCAAATCTCACTCCATAAAACAAAATGGGGTGGTCACATGTCAACTCTCCTTCCTACAAAACTTTCCATTTCATTTTTCCTTTGCATTCAATCAAAGAATGCAATATTTAATTTGATGGGGATTGTTCATTTGCTTTCATGATTGAAAGCAAAAAAAATTCAAGTCCTTGAACCCTTGCAATGAATTTTTTTGGAATCCAATTAAAAAATGAAAGCAATAATATTTTTATGTTCAAATGGTCTTTTTGAAATTTTCTAGCTTTTGAGCTACCCATGCTTTATCAAAATTCAATTCTACCCATTAGATTTTTTCATTTGAACAAAACTAAGTCATAGTAACCTTGTAAGAAAAACAAAAGGAAGGTGATAAATAACACTTCCCCACCTTTGGTCCCAAATGTTGTCCCAATAGTGATCAGTTTCATCCAACAAAGAGCAATACACTTCTAGCTTTTGCTCTGCTGTTGCATCTTTATGACTTTCAAATTCATCCTCTTTCATGTCATTCTGCTCACACAAAATCAATGCCATTTTTAAGAAAAAAATCTATTGTGTTTCATTATCCACCATGCAACATGTACAAGCTTTTTTAGGGCCAAGTGATCAATTCATTGAATATCAAACACCCAAGTGCCCTACATATAACATTTGTCCTAGATCTTCATTGTGCACAAGGAAGGAAAACTTCAAGAATCCAATCCTTGTTAAACCTAAAGCTCCTAAAGCTCCCTTTGAATTTTTAACCTTTACAAAACATGTACCTTAGATATTCCACCTTAGAGTTGAAAGTCTCACCAACATTGTGGGGATAGTTTCAATGAAAGCATGAATACGTGCTTCAAGGAAAGGTGGACTAAATCTTGAAGATTGCACTCGGAAGCCAAATCCTAGTACATGGAGAGTGTCATGTGTTCCACAATCCACCACATACCCAAGTTGCTCCTTTGTTCTATAAGTTTCACCCATTCCACAAAACTCATATAAGCTTATAATCATGTATTCAAAGATTTTGACAAATCTTGTAAATTCCTTGTTTTCTTAAGGTTGGCATATGTGTGTGTATTATGAGTAATGATAATGATTCATATCCATTTGGGGTTCAAACAATTTGCATACATACATATACATGTGTGTTGTGTGTATGAAAGAGCACAAAGAGACATTATGTAGGGTATTAAGGAAGAGCTTGGACCTGAGTTGATTGAAGAAGGGTTCATACACAATATGCTCGAACAAGTCAGTCATACAACGCATATGTGTGGAACCTATGCCTTGGTCTTGCCCAATTTGAAAGTACAACTACCATTACAAGACCATCATGCCAAACTTGATATCAAAATTGAAATGGAGACAATTTGGTGTCCATGATATACTAGTTCAAGTATCCAAAAAAATGTAGAGAGAAATCTAATTGAAAAGGAATAAACTTGAACAAAATTCCACAACAATCTTGAAGAGCTTTTGAGGGAAAGGCTTAAATCCAACTAACAAACACTTGTAGGTCAAACATATTCTTCAATAATTAAGGAATAGAAAAAGGTAGTATGCAAATTGAGAACAAGCTTGTTAGAAATGGATTTGCACATATGTTAAATTGTGTGTGTGTGTGTGGTTTTTTTTAGGTTCTTCAATTGAAGAATAGTAGTACCTCAGCAACTGAGTTCTCTTCATTCATGTTCTTAACATTTTCTTGGAGCAAGAGACAAATGCTAGTTGGGAGCTTGATGATGAAATCTTGGGGCCTTTGTCGTGGTGGAAGAGGATTTCTCACCAAAGCCTTCTTGAAAATGTTTGCAATGTCCAAAGCCTCTACCTCTAAGAGGTTACCATGGCATAGAGCTTCGATGTAAGTCTGCCATCTAAGTCCCACATTTTCAACAACCTATTTTTCCTTACATCTTCCTGGAGCTCACAGAAATGAAGGAGGAGCTACAGTAATTAGATGCACATACAAATTAAGGCCCATTTCCTGTAGTGTGAGATTTGGGGTGTTTTATATCCTAGAATGAGAAATTTGAAATGGACAAATACACATGCACACCTTGTGAAAGAGGGTGGGAATGAACTTGATCAAATCGGTGGTAGAAAGTGACAGCAAGCATGTGAGTCGATCATCAACATGCCAAAACCTTGATTTCAAAGCTTGTAATCTGAGATAAGAAGAATGGGTAAGTGGATTTGTCTCAGCATTCCTAAAATCCCGTTCCATGTCTTCTTTGATTGCCTGCATCATCACCACTGGCATTTGCACTTCTTGTTTTTGACATCATTGTTGACATGATGATTGCATCATATTACATGATCTTGTATCTAGTTTCAAACTTGTCTAATAAAATGCACTACATTTAACTCAAAAACAAAATGTGCAACAAGATAACATACGTATGCTGTGCATTTCATCTCTTAAAATGCAGCCATAGTTCTGCAAAAAGTACTTCACAAGCAAAAAGAGATACTTAAGAAAGTCCCTTGAGTCCAATTCCTTTGTGACCAGTATTCAACAAAAAACTACCAAAAAGGAAGGCCTTTGAAGGGAGTTAGTTGACAAATTCATTCCTACAAACCTGAAAGGACTCAGGGGTGACAACCAGAGATTGGTGAAACTCCATGATCCTTCGGACAAGAACAGGGAGCTTCTCATTGAACCCAAAAAGCTTCAATTCAAGCTTAAATCCATGCACTGTTATGGATGACTCCAGGTTCGCCATATTGGCCTGCAACAAGAAGCACCCATTTGAAGAACCAGCTCAGCACGGATTGAATTTTATTATTTTGCAACAAGTCCAGGAATTCTGAAAAACCTTTCCAATGCCAGTGTGCTCACAGTGGACATTGCAAAATTTTCTGTTCTTGCCTCATGCCCCTATGCAACATATCTATATAATTACAAAACGAATTGAAACTTGCAATTTCACAATCTATACTTTACTTGCAAGTAATAATTAGAAGGAGGGAAAGAAAAACTCTGAGTACATTGGTTACCAAGTACATGGTCTCGTTGAGTTCATGCAGCAGGAGATTCACATACATCTCGGTCAAAACAGCAGCCTTCACACTGCTGCTTGCAGTCCGAGTAAGCACACAGAAGAAAGCATTTGCCCGTGGCATCTGAAATGTCTGATCCAGCTTATACCAAAGCCTCAATGCTGGTTCATCTAACAAAACAACAAGAGAAGACTTGATCGAGTCACATTTATTTTTCTTGGCTGCTATTGTCTGAATATAAATTGAGAAATTGTGTGGAATGAACTCGTTTGGGGATGGCATGTGCAAAGCAGAATCTATGTGAGCTGGGTCTGCCCATGCTTGAAGAATCTCCTTTGAAATGGTTTCAACAGTATATGCGATTTCAAACCAAGGCTCAAATTTCACACCTGAAAAAAAATCAAGGAAAACAACACATAACAAAGCACCCAAGTTGTTGTCAGCTGCTATATGTGTAAACTGTTAAAACTGGAATTTTGCTAAAACACCCTTGATTGAAATCATTAAGTAAGAATGAGGTGATTGATCGAAGGGTGTTTGTTTGTTTGTATGTACCAGGGACATTTTTATCAAAGGGCTTTGTCATGAGATCAAGGCGCATGTTTGATGGTGTGAGATAGGATAACAACTCGGTGAGAAGCTCTGGATCCCACTGTTCAAATGCATAGTCCCCATAGATGATGTCACATTCTGAGTATATGCGCATGTTGGCTATCATCCATGATTCCAACAATTCATCAATGTCATCAGTACTGAAGAAGATCATACTGCTGAAACCAAAGTGAAAAGACAAAGAGATTCAAATGGAGTCAAATGGAGGTCATCCCAACTTTCTGCTCAGAATGCTAACAGACCACAGACTATAATCATAGAACATCCCACAAACTGGAAGTTGGTCTGACCCAAAAGAAAACTAGGGCTCACACACAATGGGAAGAAAGACAGATAGAAAAATCAATTGAGGTGTCTTGGATGATGACTGTTCAGAACCTTAGACAACATAGAAGGAACACTTTGATTTGCCAAAGAATTCAACAAAAAAAGAATGGAGACTTGAAGACTTTGTGTTAGCCAAAGACATAAAAGTGATACACATGGTACCAGACTCCCCCCAAATTTGAAGCACAAGAAAGAAAGGGGGAGAAAGAAGGAGATTTATATATGTACTTGCAAGGGTCACAACATGGTCAGCAGCTGCTATCTCTTCTGCAAATTGGAACTCCATGTTGCTTATGGATTGCAGTTCCTTGAACACCCATTCTTGTGGTCCAATTGTGCGCAACATTTTCATGTATTGGTGAAGAAAACCCACCACATCAAACACCTGCAGTACTTATGTACACCAACCGAACAGAAGAACTATTATATATGGAAGTACTACAGTCCTCTTATCAATCTGTTAATCCATGACTGTGGGAACTTGATGCATAGCTGATGGGTGCTGTTTGTTTTTGGGTCCCAGAATGGAAAACCAGAATATACATGAACAGGCAAAGCTCTTCTTTCTGTACAGTGGAGCAAAAATTACAGAGAAATTGGACAAGTCTTTGGACAACTCTGGAGAATTGATGATCATCAGATTTACATGTTGAAGGCCTGAGGTTGTCAGCTGAACAGCCACATGAAACATGTAGCCAGCACTGCTTTTGGCAAAGCCACCATCTGCAACTCCAGCTGACAAACTTGTTCCCCAACCTTTTCCCCTTAGTAACAGTAGCAAGCCACCTGCACCCTCTGCGCACACAATCTCACAAATTTAACAAAGTCTCAACACACACTTGTGCATAAACAAAAGAAAGTTCAAGGTTTGGATTTGGGTCAACTGGATAGAGTAACTCCCAATTTGAACACCACTGGAAGTTTAGACATGGATTTATTTAGTTTAGTTGTTTTATTATACACATCACGACCAGAATGAATGTTGACACTCTTAGCTTGACAGCCATTTTCAGAGCATGCTAATTTAGTACTGGAAATCTGAGGATACCATGGCTGATGAGATGGGAGAGGTATGCTTCAGGTTTTTTTAGGTAGGAGCTCTGGAGACATGGGAGGGGCCACACCAGCACTAACAAGTGTTGGTCTGTCACTGACTCAATGTGATACATGCATCCTGCTGCCTCCCAAACGGGATCTGGTGGCTTCCATGTACTAAACTTCATCTGCTCTTTCCCCCCTTGTCTCACACCACCAAATAGCTCGACTGCCCACTGTGATAATGTATCCAACTGCTCTGCAAACACACACAAAACAGTACATTGCAGAACTTGCTAAAGACATTGACCAATCCTGTTGTTGGCACATGCAGAAAGCATTGGGAAATTTGTTGACAAGACTTGCATTTTGTTGTTACAAGAAAACTAATGGAATTGGGTGCTTGTTTTTTTGCATGAGGAAATGTGGAAGTTGGAGAGATGGGTGGGTTGGTGGGTAGAGGCGACAAGTGAGGGCTTACCACCCACCTCCACCAAGAATGGCAAGCTTCATGCATCCTGCTTGATAGTGGTCATTGTAAAGCTGTAACAGCTTTCCTCTCATGTCAACTCCTTTCTCCATTGGCTCATTCAAGCTCTTCTTGTTCCCTGCAGCAAGTTACACTCAAAATGACGACAGAATGTTCTCAAGACTTTTTCACCATCCACATGAGAACCAGGCTGCATTCTTTCATGAAGAAGAAAGTTCACTATGCCACTGACCCACTTCTCTACAGACCTCCAAGTCCTGAGACCTACAAAAAGAATTTTGCAGAGACCTTTGCAGGGAGGTTTACAAATTGTAGTTTATACCCCAACTGAAAGTGTGGAAAGGATGGGAAGGGCTGGATGTGTGGCATTGCAGTTGTAAAAGCCGGCATGCATCATTTTGCATCACTTGCTCAAACTCTGTGCTTTTTCACAAAATTCCCATGCAACAACAAACAAAACACACCCAACCAATGTACCACTTGAAATTGAAGTTCAATCTTTCCTCTAGTCTCAACTGGCATGTTTCTTTCAATTCTGTTTGCAAACAAACAAACATCTTCTTCTTCAAAATTTCATCAAAATCTCTGACAGCATCCTATCTTTCTTGGGTGCTTGCTAAATTGGGTGGCATTCATCAATGGGTTTCCCCCAGTCTTCTTCATGTTCATTTCAACTTCCTAACCGGTGGGTGTTCTTCCTTGATCACAAATACTGCAGTTGGTACACTAGATTCCACAACCGAGATCTGACTGGAAAGAAGGAATAGTGAAGAGAGAAAACAAAAAATTTATTTATTACTTTTTAGTAGGACTTTGAAGCCATGTACCTGAATCAATTGCCTGTACCTCCCGGTCCATGGCCTCCACCTTTACCAAAGGTGAAAGGAAGAACTGTGCAAATCTGCAAATCCCAGAGAGAGAGAGAGAGAGAGAGAGAGAGAGAGAGCCATCAACCAATGGTTAAAAATCCATTTAACATTTCTAGCAGAAGTCAAATACAATGTACAATAATAATGAGCATGATTGTCACAACAAATGATGGTCTTTACTTTTGGTTTGGATGTGGCTCACCGATCAAGACAATCTTTGAAGTAGCTTTGCATCACATCAAAGTAGTAACATGTATACTCTGTCTCTGTGAATGCATTTGAAGACCCTCCGTGCTCTGAAAGGAAATTGTCATACTGCAAAAAAAAGAGCACATGAGACAGATCTCCATCAGTTTTAATGAGATCTGCCACACAAAAATTGTGCTCATATGCAATGAATGGTTTGTGCAATAGTTTTTTGCAGATCTATCCACTCAAAGAAGAAAATTCCTGGCATTGATAATAACTTTGTGCAATTGGGTACAAGTGAGATACAACTAGTAGCAATGTAACAGAAATGTCATGAATTTTTGCTATCAGAAATCATGATGGATTTATGACAAATTGTGCATATTGAGGACAAGAAGAACCTCGCACTCATTGGGAAACTTGGAGCTACCCATAAACAGCATATGCTCTGCAAAAAAGAAAAGAAAAGAAAGAAAAATTGTTTTGAACCTTTTTCAGAAATTGGATACCATGGTTGGTGCTTCATAGAGAATCAAACACAATGCACATGTTTTTTTTCATCATAAGATTTTCTGCAAACCTAATTACTTGGCTAAAATCACAGCCTGCTTGCTTCTTTTGAATCCAGGAACAGTTGTGAAGCTCTTGACTTGAAGAGAGGTACAAATTTACCAAGAAAGTGAGCTAAGCCTTGTGCATCTTTGGGATCTGAAAAGCTTCCAACTCCTACACACATAGCTGCTGCTGCCTGCACATGAACAACACAAAGCAACAATTCAAATTGTCTGGACATGATTCTCAAGTTCCCATGCAAGATGCAAATGTGCAGGTGAATGGCAAAATGAGCTGCAAACTCCATGATCATCTTCAGGAAAAAAATTATTATATAATTTTATAATTATTCACACTTGAAGGTTTTTAATATCTGAACTTTCCTGCACATTCAAAGTAAAGGAAGGAATTGTCTTCACCACTTGGACTTGTTGCAAATTCTAGACATCATCTGTGGATGTAGAAAAGGAAGGACACCCAAAACACAAGACCACACCTTTTTGGTTGACATGGTGATTGAGCCCTTCTTTGCATTACTACCTGTAGAACTTCCCTTGAATCCCCTCTCCCAAAGTCAATGTACACAGAGAGACAGCAAAATAATCTGTTGAAAATTAGGCTACCACCACCTGTATATGCATCATAATCTTAACGTCCTCAACTCTGGTGCTTGTGCATTAATGCCCCGAGATAATTTAATTTCTTGAATTTATGACTTATAATTATAGGAAAAAAAGTATTTACTGTGAAATTGGATCGGATACCTGGATGGTACCATAGTGGGGGTTTTTCTGGATTGGAACTGGATTCTCCTGCACAAAATTCTTTGATTATGAAAAACTAATTTGGTTTTGAGAATGTAGAAAAATAGACATGTACCCATTTGAGAACAACAGCAAATTTGAGAACAACAGTTGCAGGATTACTCAAAAATTCCCTCAGAAAGTGTGAAGAATTTTGTGAATGTTATGGGGAATTGTATATATATCTGATCATGAGAGCGCTCACCAGCATGAGGGGTTTGGGTTGTGAGGTTGTTCATGTAGTCCAATTCCATAGACGTAGTAGCATTTGCTGCATTACCATTTTCTTTGCTGTTATTAGCATTAGACTCTGCTTCAGAGACTGATGGGTCATGGATCAAGACCACAGAAAGGCCATTAGCAAGTGTGATCACTCTGTAACAGAGTTGGTCTGTGGGTGTCTTCAGAACAGGAGGCCCCTCCACCACCATCACCCCTTCCTCCTGCTCCTTCACCATGACTGCTACTACTACTATTACTGCTTAGACCAGTAGGTAGAGAAAACAGGAACAACCAACCAACCAACCAACCACAACAACAAAAAACAACAAAACCTCAACTCAAAATCAAATTCATTGAGCAAATCTCAGGAAGAAAAAAAACCACCCCAGATACAACAAACAAACAAAAAGATCATGATATGAAAGAGAGGAATCTCTCTCTCTCTCTCTGTGTCTCTTTCATGAGAAGAACCACCCAGAAGCAAAAAGAAATTTGCTTTGAGATTTGAAGAGATGCCTTCAGCTTCCAGAAGACAAAAAGAAATTGCTTGCCAAAAAATTGCTTGAAGGAAAGACAGAAAAAAAAACTTGACCAAATCACAAAGGGTTCATGATAATGTCAGGCAGGTTAATTCGATTTTGTTAATAACCACCGGTTCCAGGATCCTTACTATTTCAGAATTCAGAGAACCGCTGGTTATGGGATTTGAAAATGGAGAGAGAGAGAACCAAAGAACCGCCGGTTCCTGTTATTTCAAGCACATCAAAGGGTCAATGGGTTTAGTGAAAGGACCAGCGAAGAACCAGTGGTTTTGTGGGCAGTGATTTCAGTTTTTCGATAAATTGAGAACCATGGTTAATTATCTATCGATTTTTTCAGAACCACAGTTATGAACCCTAAGAACAGGCTTCTAACCGCGGTGGGGGGGTTGGTGTAGTCTCTAATACCCAGCCAACACTGGTTCATAACCTATTTGTCCGCAATGTGCAATGAATCATGTAATATTAGTGTCCATGCCAACATCTCATAATTCAAGGTTTGAGGAGGATTAGAGATGGCAATTAAATTAGTTATTAGATCAATCTGAGTTTAACTCCAAACTTGTTACAAATGTTGGAAATCCCATTCCCTCCATCTCTCTCTTCCATGAACCACTAGGAATTAGTCTTGAAGGTGATCATGTTTTTTAAAATTTATTTATAGAGATTGGGATTTTGCAACTTGATACAATTTGTATTTGCAAAACTCAATTGTGTGTAATAAAGTTTTATGTTGAAGGCATGAATGATAGAGATGATGAACAACTTGGGATTTTGCAACTTGATCCAATCTATATATAGTTGGAAAGCTCAGTTCATGTGTAACAAAATTTTATATCAAAGGCTAATGAATGATAGCAATGGTGAACATTGTTGACTTAGTGTTCATCTAGTAGATGGAAAGTTTAGAAGTAACAAGGTGGGTATAATGGATCTATGGAGATGAGCCTCTCTTTGTAGAAGTTGATCAACCACCAAGTTTTGGACCATTTGGGCAACTCTTCCATTGGACATAATTTGCAAGTCCATATCCCTCTTTGTGTAACTTTGAAATTTGATTAGTGCAAGAAAGAAAGACAAAGCCCAAATTTTCATCACCAAATTCTCACACCCAATTGCGTTTTGTGGCAAGGTACCCATGGTAGAGAGATAAAGAAAGACTATGACCTAAATGTGCAAGAAATTTTTAGTATAATGGTGCAACCTAATCCATCTCCACCCATTATATCTTGCACCCAAAATTGCAAGTTGTGTCCAAGTACTAAATGAAAGGAATTCAACCCATTTTGGATCTCAAAGAAAGTTGATAGATCTCATTCATGTATTAATGAAGTTACAATTTTCCTTTTGTGTTGATGCATTATGTCCTACCAACATGTAGAGAAAGAAAACACTACTAGACAACTCTACTCCTAAACACAAATTGCAATGCATTGTAAAAGAATAGACTCTACAAATTCCACAATTTAATATATCATTTCTTTCTGACCATCTATAAACCGTAATCCTTAACTTGTTGTCCCACATTAATCAAACAAACCATGCACATTTCAATATTATCAATATACCATATCAAACACATAATTCAACAACAAAATGTTTTATAAAACAAAACAATGTCAATGTTTTGTGCATATGTGTTTTTGTGTGTAGTTTGTGTGTTATTATTGATGATCATATTTCAAAATCATAACCAAGGTCATAAGAGAACACCATAGCAAAAGATCAAAACTTCAACATTGTGCAAATGAAATGTGAGAAAATATTGGAACTTAACATAGTGTTCAACAAGTGTGGTACAAAATGTTGGAAAAGATCAAAGCTTGAAAGCTTGCATCATGTTAAACAAAATGTTACAAAATATCAAAATCTTGAGATTGTGTGAATCAAAATGTTCAATTTGTTTTGAAACACTTGGTTATTAATTGCCATGCTAAAAAATAAATTTTAATGCTAAACACTTCTTCCTTATTTATGATAAGTATGTGAGCGCACGATGTCATCCACAAAAGTCTATTAAAAAGACACTCACAAATACAAAATTAAGCCAAAGAGATGGTGTCATCCCTACATGCCATAGGCAAGATTTCACTACAAATTTAACCATAAGTTCCAACATAGAGTATCAAATCTAGAGAAGTAGAATTTTTTGAAAAAAATTTAAATAATTTTAAAATTATTAGCATACATGTAACCAAACAGTCCAATCATCTTTGCAATATACAATTGGGCTTGTGCTAATTAGCGGCAAATGATAGGAATCCCACATCATTCCATTAATCACAAACATTTCATGTAATTTTCAAAATATTCAACATAACATTAAGTAGACACTCCCCAACAAAACATAGTTGCATAGTGGACCTTTATGCAAGCACTTATGCAAGGGTTAATTAAACAAATACCCTAGTACCTTGGCCAATTTGACACTAATTATATTATTTTCAAACATGACTTCTTCCTAATCAAAAAATATTGTGAAGGATAATAGTGAATATTTAGGAATATTTCATTTGTTGAAATGAAATTTTCAAAATTAATTAATTAATTAATTGATAGACATGTGTTGAATTGGCCAAGGTACTATGGTATCACTTGTGATGATTAAATATTTTTGGTTAACTTGGGTTTTAAAAATTGAAATGACTTGTGAAAAGAAAAGAACAAGGAGTAGTTTTCATTTTTTGAGGCAAATTTTCTTTTTAAAGTGTTGCATGAATTATTAGTTGGGTATTATTTTGTTTGAAAAATCAATTTTTTTTTTTTCACTCAATTGCACCTGGTCTCAACTTTCTTATTTTGACTCCCTCAAAAATTAATTTCAATTTAACAATTTTTCATAAAATAAAAGTAAGACTATTGAAAAATGCAAATTCATTATGTAAACTAATTATTCAAGATAAATTATTTTTCCATTAATTTGAGTTTTACTTACATATTCAAAAAACAGATAAGTGAAAGGACCTACATATCCAAAGAAAATAACAAAAAAAAGCCTATTTTACCCCTTTTGAAACAAATTTCTTAAAATATTAAAGGATTAAAGTATATTTCCGAAAGTATTTAAAATTATTTTCGGCAATTTTTTTTGAGGGGTCAAACATCAGCTACCCATTCGCATACCTGAACCGGACCTGTTCCGAACCTGATCCAAATCCTCGCCAGTTTTAGGTTAGGGTAGCCGTCGTCCTCAAACCCTAGACGACGCTGCTTGCGACAGTCTCTTTTGTTTTCCTTCTCGCCGCTGTTGCTGCTGGGATTGCTCCTCCGCTTCTGGACCTTCTGCGGGCTACTACGGTACGTTTTCCTTGTGCGGCTTGTTGAAAAGCAGTGGCACCGGACTTCCTATCTTTAAAATTTTTTTTTGGGTGTGAAAATTGCTTTGTTGTCGTTCTATCAAGGACTAGAAAACAAGAGTAAGAGGAATGAGAACCATGTGCGCAATCTGTGTGGCAGGAAGGGAGGCGCGATGGTGAGAATCAGTGTGCTAAACGATGCGCTCAAGAATATGTTCAATGCCGAGAAGCGGGGCAAGCGGCAGGTGCTACTGAAGCCGTCTTCCAAGGTCATCATCAAGTTCTTGACCGTCATGCAGAAACACGGTACGAAACCCTAAGTCCCATGAATTCCCCATCTCTCATGCAGCTCTATTTTGCTCGTCAATGAATGAAACTGTTTTCCATTTTGGATAAGGAACTTGGCCGACTTCACTAAGTTCGTATTGAGTTCTTTGCTCAATACAGCATAGTGTTTTCTGGTTGGTAGTACAGAATTTTTCTGTTGTAAAGTAGTGCCCATTGTCAGGGAGATTGTCTCTGCTATCTTGTAGGTAAGTCTTCAATCAGTTTGACAACAGTTTTTGTTCAGGTTTCCAAAGCAGTGTTTATGTCGGAAGTTGCAGTGAAAAGGAATTGATTCTAAGTGCTTCTTTTCAAGGTCAGCATCATCATTGGCTGGAACTTGTGCATGCTCAGGGCTTACTTTCCAGTGCAGCTGCTCAAGAGGGGGGAATGGCTAATGTAGATCTGATGATTTTTTTTCTTTTTTTCTGCAGGGTACATTGGTGAGTTTGAGTTAGTTGATGACCACAGAGCTGGGAAGATTGTGGTAGAGCTCAATGGGAGACTCAACAAGTGTGGTGTCATCAGTCCTCGTTACAATATTGGAGTTGCAGAGCTTGAAGACTGGACAGCGCGGCTTCTGCCTTCCCGTCAGGTTTGCTCACCTACTGCCAAAATCTCATTCCTTGTGTAGAAGATCTTTCAACATGTTTGTCATTGTGGCTATTCCTAATCCCACTGTCTTGTCTCATCCTATTATGACGCATAATCTGTTTTGATTGAGGGCTGTACATATGAGTGTGTTTATATATGACAATAAAATGTGTCTTGTGACATGACTGTGAAAGAGGTCTATGTGCAGGTGTGTTTCAGTGTCTTCTCTTCAGACCTGCAACTGATTTTCTACGCTCTAGTTTCATAGATTCTGGGAGATAGATTGGAGTATTCAGTAGTCAGTTTTTATAGGTCCTTAAGTTTTTAAAGCTTAAATGGAGAGCTTAATTATTCTTCTGAAGAGAAAGGGTTACCCTCCAAGTTTCTATTGAATCAAACCACAAGTTTGCTTCAAAAAGGTGGATGTGTGTTGTCTGTTCAGTGTTTCCACCTTAGGTATCTTCAGATTGATGTTTCAATCACTTCTCAATCCTAAGTGGGGAGGTTTTCAAAACCCACTAGATACTCATGCTCTTAAAACTTTTCCATGTCTTTGTATCCTCTTTTCCCTTCATTTTTTTCTTGTTTCAGTTTTTCTTTTTTGTTCAATTGTTTTCCTTGGTCTTCTTCTCCTTCTCTTTTGCATTTATTGAGCTTGCCAGCATCATGGCTCCTTCCTGTTACTGCAGGTCTTGTGACAGAAACTCAATATAGTTAATGCTAGTGAACTCACCCATTGCTGAAGTGATTGAAGTGAGTGGGGATGTTTAGTAGCTGGTCAGTATGACACAAATATGATGGTTGAAGGTCTTGGAAGATGCTTGTGACTAGCTGTTGTTCAACTGCTCCTCAGTTGTTTTGTGTTTGTTTCTGTTTTCTCCATTCTTTAGGGTTGGTTTCCTCTTTTTCTGATTTACTTATATGATCTTTATTGGGTATCCCTCAACTCTCTCCAGATTGATATAAATTAGCAAGTGTGGAGAAGTTCTAAGTACACAGATATCTGCTGGAGATCTGAGACTGTTGTGGTTGTCAATATAGATTCTCTTCAAGTTCTGACAATGTACTTCTCTGTTTGCAGTTCGGATACATTGTTTTGACAACATCTGCTGGAATTATGGATCATGATGAAGCAAGGAGGAAAAATGTTGGAGGCAAGGTTCTAGGTTTCTTCTACTAACTTGTAACCTGACAGGCAAGTATGCCTGCAGTTTTGGGTGGTGCAGTGCAATTGTTTTAGGAAGTTGTTGGGTGGAGCATATGGAAGAATGATTTGTTTTCATTTACTTGCTAATTTCTGAATATTGCCACTGGGTGAAGAAATTTTGATCATATGCAGAGCAATCTCAGTTTCCTATTCTGTGCACACAGCTCCGGTGAAGATTAGCAGCCCATATATTAGATACAATTCATATGCTGAATGTTTCAGAGTTAAAATCTGTGGTTCTCTCTGAAGGGTTCAAACCATTGAGTGTGCTCAATTGTGCCCCTATTACATCAAGTTATTTAAGTATCCAAATCATTAGGCCTTTTGTTGTTTGCTTCCCCACCAAATTCAGAAGTGTAGGAAATCTGGCACTCATGGTTTGCGATTCACTTGAATTGATTTTATGTTTTCTGTCTTATCTGGGCAGTTGCCCACAAAACATTCATGTCTAATAGCAACAACAGATTTGCTTTGTTTCATTGTTGGTTGCAAGTTTTGGGGCAGGTTTAGAGTTTTCACCCCTTTTTTCCTTCTCCATATCATAGTAGGTTCCTTGAAAAATGAAAGGGATATGGACAGCAGTGTTTATGCTTTAGAAACTGGATGGACAAATTTGTGAGCTAATCTGAGTCTTTTGAAAGGATTTCTCAGATTGATACGAAGTTCAAGATTTTCCAAATGGCTTACGAAAACATGTTTCTCTCTTTAATGGAGACAAGCTCTTGCCAGAAGAGCCACCATCTGAACTCTTAATGTTACTGCAATTGATGTTGTTGCAAGACTGACTGGCTGCTCTGCCAGTTTAGGAAAGTCTTTTAATCAATCTACTGAGGTGGAGACAATGTTGCGGCAAGGATTGTTACAAGTACAATCTCAAGATGCAACAGCTGGATTTCAATGTCAAGGTCTGCAGGCTTTTGAATTCTGAACATTCATCCCTTAAATTTTGCAATTCTAGATGTGATGAATTAAGTTTAATGTTGAGAAGAGGGCCTAGAATCTCCTCAACTATCAAACCTGCATGGGAGCACATCCAGTCGTGAAAGAATGCAACAGACATCTTGTGTAGGTTAAGCCTTTGGAGACTTTTGCCAGGCAATTATTCTTCTTGGAATTGAAGACTTTTTCTCTAGAAATTGAAATTGAAAGTTTTTCTGTTAAATTGAGATTAAAGTTTTTTTCTGTTAAGATTGAAAATAAATTAATTTTGTCTTACTTCTGTAGATGGGATCAACTTAGGTAGAAAACACTATGATCTGATTTCAACAGACTTTGAGATTTGAGTTCCATATTAGGGTTTCAAAACTTGAAAAGCCTGCTGTCATTATGTAATGGATGGAGGCGAATTGTAAACCAAAGAAAGGACCGGTGGGTAAGGTTTGGGTATATGGATCCACGGTTCGCGGTTCTCTTAAAGTCAAAGAACCAGTCAAAGGCCATGCCCTGAAACGCCGGTTCTTTCCCGGTTATTTCATGAAGTATGTGGGGTCTTTGAAAATTTCCCAAATCCTGAAATCTGGAGGGTATTAGAGAGATATCCGTAAAGTCAGGAAAAGACGGGGTGAGATTAAAAAAACCTGCAAAAAAGTACATATTAGTATTCAAGGGGGGTTGAAACTCATAAAACCATGGTTTCCTGAGTTTCACCCTGTGTTTCTTTTTTCCTGAGCGCCTCCACTGCTGCTACATAGATTTTCACTGCTCTTACCTGTACAGCTACTATAATTCCTCTCGAACCTTGTGCATGAAATGCTGAGATTCAGCATTTCGCACTCAGTTTCAGCATTTCATACAGAGATTTCCTTACTTTACGGATACGACTAAAAGAGGGGTTAGGGGGTGAAAGACAGGGCGAAGACAAGGTGAAGATAGGGTGACTTTGTGGATTTCTTTATTATATTCTGAAAATGTTCTAAAACCTGGAATTGAAGGTTCTTGGATTCTGAAGATTTTCAAAAACCCAGATCCAGATGCTATAACAATGTCAAAGAATTGCCCAACACTAGGGGAAAGCCCCCAACTTGTGGTTCCAAGTTTTTAAGTTTCAGTTAGAAGCCAATAATTGTAATAGGATGATGGTTAATCTAGTGTGAAATTTTTTCCTTATGTTCATTCATGATCAACTAGTTCTATCCTAGTGACAACAAGGTGGTTGGGGTTTGGGGGAAAACTGGATGGAAAGGGTTGTAAGGATGACAACCATCCAGTCCAACCCAACCATCTATCAAATAGGTACACTGATAGGTTATGTTTAACTCAAATTCACATATGGGGGGGAACAAAGGTTGGGCAATGACTTTACTCCAATTGATACAATGGTTAGAAAGTGAACACCTCCGGAAAGTAAGAAGAAAAGGGTGATACCTAGGAGGAGTGTCATCCTTGTAATGTGAAAACCTGCCCTAATTTTTGTAGTGTAAGAACTCAATGATGATCTTCTAGGGTCTAATAAGATGGAAGAAAACTTCCATGGTGGAAGCGTAAGTCCTCTGAAAATTAGGGTTGGCTTTTATGCTGGAAAAGGGTAAGGCCCTTGGCCCTTCCTTTGTTTTGCAGTGCCTGTCACTTGGACTACTACCCTCATGCCTCCTAGGCATCACAAAACAAGGAAGGGCTAAGGGCCGTACCCTTCTCCTATACATAGTGTGCTCCTGAAGAGAAGGGGTGAAATCACTCATTCCAACTTAGTTGGCACACTAAGAGTTTCCTTCTACCATTTTCCCATAAGCACTGACTTTTATCATCTGATTCATCCAATCAAAAAATGTATTATTAAGGAAAAAGAAAATACCAGTACTCAAAAAAATTAAAAGCCTCTAAAAATGATAATGAAAACTAAACCAACCCGACTTATATTAACATTGGCATCAGCCACACATGATCAAAGGAAGGAAAGAAGAAAAGAAGGAAGGCTATGCACAAAACCTCCTATCCAATCCCATTGAATTGAAGGAAGCAAGGAAGGGAAGGCTATGTAACAAATTTCCTATCATGACCTATCCCAGGCACCATGTGGTTCTTGTGTGAGTTTAGTACCACAAAGCATGGGGCTCACAATTTCATCATGCCCCGGATGATAATTCCCCTTTCTTTCTTAATAAAAGAAAATAAAATCACCCCACCTGATGGTCCACAAACCTTTGCACCAAGAAATGCAAGAATGATAATGTTTTCCATACCTTTTACTATGGTAATAACCTTGTGGGTGGGCATTCCATTTTGTGGAATTTTCGTTAGTTTGCAAGGTGTACCTAAAGCCTTACTAAAAGGGCCATCACCTTACACTCGTTCCATAGCACCTTGGCAGCTTCAGCACTAGTTATATTATTTTCAAAATTTTCTTTTTTCAAAGGAATAAAATGTTGTGAAGGGAAAAAATTGAATCTTCAAGAATATTCTCAATGTGGAAATGAAATTGTTAAAATTAATGAATCATGTGTCAAAGTTGCCAAGGTACTATGGTACATTAATGGCACAAGTGAATTTAGAAAGAGAAAAAGAAAATAAGTGAGGGTACCATAGTACTTTGGCAGTTCTGACACTAATTATATTATTTGTATAAATGTTGAAAATTTCAAAAAAAAAAAAACCCTTTTCAAAAAACAACAAAATTTTGTGAAAGACAATAAAGAATCTTTTGAAATGTTCAAGAACATTTTATTTTGCAACATGGAATCTTGAAAATTAATTATTCAACACACATGTGTTGAAGCTTGCTGGACTATATGGTATCACCAATCAGTACAGCATCCAGGCAGAGAGAAAGGTAAGGTATTGTGAGCAACATGTATTAAGTTATTCTTTGAATTTTTCCTTCAAAGAAGCAAGTGAGTGTGTAACAGTGTGTGTGTGTGGGGGTGGAGAGGGAGTTTCAAGGAGTTGCAAGGATCATGAGTAGCATTGATGCAAAGGGATTGGAAAAAATATGCTTTTGCAGAGAACAAAAAGAACGTGGTTGCTCAATATTTTCTAGTACCCACTAGTGTGTAGTTGTGGCTCCAGTTCTGTTGGCTTTGTGGGTTGTTGATTATGCATCGTGGGTGGAAAGTGGATGAGAGAATAAATCTGACAAATGTGTTATGAGGAGAGAGAGAGAGAGAGAGAGAGTTCTCAGGCCAACCCCGACAAACTGTAATAAACCCATCATTTATTTACAACTTCTTTGTAATAAGCTAGACAAACTAAATATCTAACTTATTTGCCTATCTTTCTAAGGCTTAGATTTGAGCTTCAAGCATGTTGGGTTTGAGCTTCTATGAAAACGGGATATGCTAGAGCCAGAACAAAGCTCTTCTCTTCACATCACACTGGAGGAGTGGAGTGGAGTGTAAGATTACAAATTAGATTCTTGTTGCAAATGGGACATTTCACAATGTTGGAATAAGTTTAAAATGAGAGGATCTTCTTCCTCTCACCCATACATTTCAAAGAATGGGAAAAACAAGGGGGAAAATATGAACTCATCTTCCTCCTCTTGGAGATAAATTTCCCAATGTAAAAAAAGTGGGAAAATAAAAAAAGTGATCTTCTCATCCCACATTAGAGGTTCTGTACTTAAAAAGTACTTACATAGTGGTACTACCTAATGAGTTTAGGTCTTCTGACATAATTAGTTATTTGCAATAGTTGATGATCATCTAAAGGTGGGTACAAATGGGAAGTGCTATTTTGCCTCTCAAAATAAGCCAAGACCATTCTTCTTTGGGAAAATTTTGGTTATTTTATTTTTCTAGAGTAAATTGTACAATTTTTTCTATTTATTGGGGGAAAAATTAGCCAAGTTTTTGACATCACAATATTTTTTAATGAAAAGAAAGGTGGCCAAGACCTCTTAATCTCAAGCATCCAAGGTAAGGTGAAAATCAAGCTCCAAAAGTCACCACTTAATCTGAAAACTCTCCTTCAAGCAATAACTGGTTATTATATGACTGATTATCTTCTTCACTCTGAAACCCACTAGTAACAGACTAGGTTACCGGACATAACCATCCATCATGAGAATTGAGATGGCCTCTTTTCATCCATGTGGAGAGCAATTATGAAAGGTTCATCCAAGAAGTAAAGGGTTACAGAATCATGGGCCCGATGAAAGCCCCGCTTGTTATCTTGTGCGTACTAGTAGGTCACTAATGAAACAGAGGTTGAAGATTATGGGTTGTAACTTGCAACCAGACAGCTAATCAGAGTGTGGAGATTCTGACCCGAATGGGTTCTGTTGAAAATGGAAGCCTTCACAAATTAGGTCATATGAAGCCTAATTTGAATTATCCCTTTACAAGGGCTGCTTCAACACATGCCTGTCAAATAATTAATTAAATTTGAAGATTTCATTTCCAAATTTTTTTTTTCCCTATAGATTCTCAATTTTCTTTTACAAAAAAAATTTCTTTGAAAATTAAGGTTGTTGAAAATTTCAATATTTTTGTAAATAATTTAATTAGTGTCAAAGGTGCCAACCTTCCAAGGTACTACTAGTAGGGCATACAAATAGAAGAAAATGCAAATTAAGGGGTTGGGAAATTTGGGAATCTAGAAAGAAAAGGAAAAAAAGGACATTGATGAAGGTAATAAAAGGAATTATCCAAGCTTTAAAGGATACCATAACTGGGCTGCTGCAATCAATGCTCCTTGTGGGCGCCGTTTTGGTACGTACAGACTTTGAGATCTTTCTACACTTAAGTTACAAAGAGAGAGAGAGAGAGAGAGTCAGTTCAACCTCCTCATCATCACCCTCTTGCTATTTAGCTACCTACCATGTTCATGGGATCCACTAGGCTCTTTGCTCATCATGGTTGCTAGCTTAAACTACACCAGTGTTGTCCGGTTATTTGAATTTATAAAGGATCACTGGTTCCCAGTATAAAAATTGATTCAAGATTGGAGAATTGTTGGTTTTGGTTCTTCGCAAAAAAATCACGGATCGAACTATGGCAGGTCCTGGTTACTTCAAAAGCCTTAAAGAACCAGCCATTTTCATGAAAGAATTGACCATGAATTGGTAGTTTTATGGTCACGGTTATTTGATTTGTGTTTCAAAGAATCTGCAATTTGTGATTATTGATCAGAACTGGGTCTTTGATTTTTTTGAGAACCATACTTATGAATCCTAAGAACCGTCCTGGTAACCATGGCAAGTCTGTTCCTGGTTCTAGTATGTGCCCATCAATGAACTATATACCACATGATAAGAAGAAGGTCCGTAGTGTTCAAATACCTTCTGTGTTCCAGAATATCTAGTGTGTGAGAGATATATTGGAATGATCCCGTTTGCATTAATGACTGTTCGCCTAAATAATGTTTCTGTTATTTCATGGGTCTTTATGCATTCTCAAGTGTAATGTGTGGTGAGATAATGTTTGTGGTATTCTCATGGGTCTTAGGTTCTCTTGAGTGTAATGCATGTGGAGAAAAGCTTGTGATCAATCAAGGCAACAACAAGCCATCTCAAGTGCAATACATGTTGAGAACCTTGTGATTGGTCAAGGGTACAAGCCTTCTTCTCAAGCGTAATGCATGTTCAGAATGCTGGGATCAGCCGGGGGAACAGGCCATCTCCGACATAATGTCTAGTGCACATTTTGTTTGATTTTGGAAAGGATGAATCTTTTGTGGAAAAAGGTATGTGAAATGTAAACCTCTTCTATTGCAAGATGATTTTCTAGATAACCATGGCAAAAACTAAAAAATATGTTATGTACGGGTAACAAATGCCTTTCCATACGTATCACAATTTGTCCATGAAAATTCTACATAAGTTTTTAATACCCAATTATAAGATGATGTCACGATTAATGTCAGTTGAACTATATTAACTGTTATTGATTTTGCTACTAAAATCGAAACTACCTACCAATTTTGGGTGTTGGTATCAAGCAAAGTATCTTTGATGGTCAAGAATTAATTTTTTCTTTTTCTTTTGTACCTCAGACTAGTAGCAGCCTTTGGAAGGTTGAAGAGTATTCTTAACCTCCTTTGCATTGCAAAACTATATACCCGCTCACCTAACAATGTTGGGGTGAAGGTTTAGTATTATTATATTTGGATATATTATTAATTGGGAAAGGATTTGTCATCTACCCACAACATGAACTCCACAAACTACCTATTGAATTGTTTACAAGGACATGTGCAAAAACATTTGTGACTTTTAAAGACACAAAACGCATTCGTGCAATTTTAATAGTTATTAGTTTTTCCTAATTCAAAGAAAGTGCATGATATAAACATTTGAGTGATGAAAGAGATGGTATTTACAAAGGTTTCTTTTCCCTAAAATTAATTTTAAAAAATCACTTTGGAGTCTATGTTCATTTATGTTTACTCAAATTAATCTAAATGCTCCAAAAATATTGAAATAAATATTCAAAACATATTTTAAAAATAAGCACGTTTAGTATTGGACGGTTAGCACTTATGTATGCTAGCTTGAAAAATGTTTGTGGGTTCAATGTATCAAATACTACCAGTGTTGGGTGGATACCTCTTTTACAAAAGATCAGTTGAAGCCAGTTCTTTAAAAAATTAAAAAATTAAAAATCTCAACCATTATATAGTTGTCAAAATGGTTCTCTTTGATATCATAATATCATACCTACGACTGATGCTGTTTAGAGTTTACTAATTCTTTAGAGGGAAAGCTAGGAAAAAGAAGTAGAACTCACACTACAAAGTTTTCAAAGAATTAAGCCTTGCACACTTAATTGATTGATTATAGGTATCAGTCCAAAACTTAAGGCTAGCACACTACATTCATAAACTATATAAGTGGAGTTAACATAATTATTGCCTTCTGCTGAAATCCTGAACTATTTATAAGCCTGGGGCTACCCAACCCCATTTTTTGAATTTTTTTTGTTTTTTGCAAGATTTGTTGATCATACGTCATAGGTACGATAGTTAGACATTTGAAACTGATTCCTTCATTTAGGGTAACATTAATAAAGTAAAAAGCATGTAGGCTAGAAAATAAATAAATTATTAATTGCTCGCAAAACCTAACCTTAAACTTAAACAGTACACTAAACCCTGAATTGACTTACAACCACGTCTGTTACACCATACACAATTTGCCTTATTTTTTTTAATCTTAGAAATTGTGATTCCACTCTGGAGATGGGTTGCAAGAAATAGATGCAAAAAGAAACAAAGAAGTAGTGCAAGTCAAAAGCAGATAAATTGTCAGGTTCCAAAAATTGTGATCCAAGGAAGAGGAGACATGAGTGAAAATTGATCTCTTATGGAATTAAAAAAAGAAAAGAATACAAATGGAGCATGTTGCATAAAGGAATCATGTTCACTGTTGTTGTTGTTGTGCTTCCCATTAATAGCTTCTCAAGGATGTACTTTAGTTTTGCACAAATTGTTTTTGTGGCCTTTCATTTATTTATGTCTCTGCAGCATGTTACATTTTGTCTATAGTTTTGTCAGAAAGACGTGCATAATTCACTGACTGTTTCTGTGCTAATAATGCTGCTGCTGTAGCAGCTTTTTTTTTCTTTTTTTTTTTGGGTTTAATTTTCTTCTTCTTGTTGTTTTTGGTTGTGGAGTCTGCACTCTGCCTGAGGGTTTTTAGGTTCCTCCAACAACCACAATGTCACAAGCAAGCAAGTGGGTGGCAGAGATCTACCTAGTATGAAAAACCTGAGTCAACTTTCTTCATAATCCTTTCATCCATTCCTAATAACACAAAAACACTTACTTAGGCACTTTGGGAAAATTTAAAAATTTATATAAAAAAAACCTGTGTGTACTGGTTCCTCTTTGTAATGGATTTGTCCATTTTTTTCCATATATATATATGTTTTTTAAAAAATATTTATAAGAAAAAACTCATGCAAGGAAACATAGTTACCATGTCTATATATGTGTACCTAGTGTACTAGAAGTTACCCCCTAAAGCTCAAACTTCCTTCATCCATACAACTATTTAGCCGAATTTGGAGATGTTCAAAATATGGAAGTAAAAAAATATTAAGCACCCTTTCAAGTTGTAGGCAGTTTTGGCATTTATTTATTTATATTTTTTCGAATTTTGGCGAAAAAAGGGAATATGTGAGAAAAAAATCCTTTTCCAAAACCTTTTTCACAAAATGACAAAGTCACCAAAATAAAAATCACTGGTAAGATTAGGTGAAATCAGGGTCATGACTGGCTAGCACAAGAGTTTATAAGAAAATAATTTTGATTAAGTTCAAGCTTTAAATAGTGTGAAGTTGAGTTTGGACATGTAATAACATCCTTTAAGAGGATCCTTAAAGAATTATGATTGGCTTTTATTGACTTATTATAATGTTTGGGGGTAGATGAGGGTGGATCTTCTTCCCCTCCTCAACTAAAAAGCTAAGAAATCTTACAATTACTTGTGGAGATGAGGCGCAAGGCTGAAGACCAGTTAGGCATTTTGTGGAGGCTTATGTAGCAGCTTGCTCTTTTTTACCGGTGAAGTTTTTGCCAAAAAGTGAAATTAAAATTTGAAAATGAAATGATTTTGGAGGTTTTCAATTGCCAAAAGTGAGGAACAAAAGAAATTTAAAATCATCAGATTTCTATATTTGGTTTTTCCAATGTCTAACCAAAATCTAGAAAGATGATTATCTGGCTTATAGCCATATTTGGCGAAACCTTCATAAGGAAGATTACCATTTTCTCAACATCTTCCTATGAATGATGGTCACTTTGGCTACAAACAAAAACTCCTAAGAAAAACACTGCTATGTAATTCACTCAAATTGCATAAGTTCATCCCCATGGGCCATGAAAGCCTAAACTATAGCTGCCTGAAATGGTGGGTCAAAGCTGGGCCCGGGGCAGCAAAAAAATTCAGCTGGCTAGCACCATTAGGGAAAGATCAGCTTTAAGTCTGAAGAGAGGATGACTTTACGGATAACTTTATTATACGAGCCACCATGTTGAAAAGTCTTTCATAACTAGATTTCAGGAATGCACTTGAAATTCATTGTATTCTGACTTTCATACCAGTAGGACAGTTTTGTGTTTGGAAATCAATGTGTGAAAGAAAAATTTCTTGCACTCAGGAGACTCTAAACCAGTGTGGAGTGGTTCTCTCTTTTTCCAAGGAAGAACTGGTGAGTTAGGGTTGGGTGATATCAAACCCTTGATTGGCAGTTGTCACAAAATCGAAGAACTACTTTTGACTTGAAACCTTCATTCTCGCAAAATCAAAGAACCCGTCAAATAACCAACCACCTCAAGCCTTCCATCTTTGTCAATTCTTTCAACAAACCCACCTATTCCTTGAAAAAAAATTCAAAATCCCAAAACTGGTGGTTCTTTTGCCTTAAGTTTTTTACAAAAACAAGGGATTCTTTGATTTGGAAATTTATTCAAAAAACACAGAACCTGAAGTTATAATGTTATCAGAGAGCCGCCCCCCAATACCTGCTGATCTAAACTCTAAATACATGACTTTAAAGTCTTTTGTTTGAGCAACGCGACTGGTGCTCAGTATCCGACCCTCCAACTTAAAATTGGATGAAGGAAAGTCAACAATGCCAGTTTGGCTTAGCAAAATAGTTTTGCCCCACCACTTTTGCACAGTTTGCTGAGGCTGGTAAAAGGCACAGTAAAGCCTTACACTTGCCAGAGAAGAGTATAATAAATATGATCTGACTGCTGCTCCTGGTTTTTTTCTCATTGGCTAATCATAATGATTGGTCCAGGTGATTTGCTATTAGCAGTCTCCCACCTATTTGCAGTCCCAGTTTTCGTTTTGTGGGTGGGGTTGGAAAAAGGAAAATAACTGAACTTAGATGTGAGATATCTTTCTGCAGGGTTACATACCAGCACTGCACTGCTGGACATGCTCCAAGGCGGATCAGATCATGAACATAGTCGGTGCGCAGGAAAACATGTATGACATCTAGGAAGCACCCAAGTGGGCTGATAAAAACAAAACTAATACGCCCATGAAGAGAGATCTGGAGAGTCTGGGGCACAAACTCAAATCATATCCCCTTGAGATCATTTAGTTTATGTATAATCCCAATGTTCTAGTTTCATATATCCCCTTGAGGGAAGAGTGCACAGATTAGTTTACGCCTAAATTTTAATCATTTAAAACCCTCCAATGAGGAGAGGATTAATACAATGCATAAAAAATACCCCTATTATCCCTAGGTGTGAATCAAGCTTTAGAGAGGACTCACAACCCCTAACCATCCCTAACTGAAGAAACAAAATGCTGATTCTCGACAAAATCAGAAGATCCTTAAACCCTAAATCCGGATGTGCATACTTTGGCACACTATAACAATTGTAGCTAGTCAAATTCTCCTCATCTGCCACCATATGACAGGAGATTACACTACACAAGTTCCAACAAAACTGCACACATACTAACTTGTCCTTCCTTCATCATCTATATACATAGAGGTTTCGTATTTGGACTCCACGACCCCCATTTTGTCTTTGAATGAGCACTTATAATATGTAGAAGCAATTGATTAATTATATATATATAATTAATCAATTGCTTCTACATATTATAATTGCTCATTCAAAAAAATAAAAATAAAAATAAAAATATATAGTGTTGTTATTAACCATGGGTATCATATAGGTTCTTGTTCACCTGAAGGCAGTTCTACTTTCCTAGTAGTCACCTATTCTCCTACTTGCTTCCTTCTTGCAGGGCATATCCATTACAAAAGTTGGTTACCAAGGTGAAACCCAAGGTCAATTCAGGTGAGGTTCATCCATAACCAAGTCATAACTGTCTTCCAATGGGATGTTGCACTAGTAGCTGTTGGTACACTATGGCCTTAAGTTTTAACACCATTGCCACAGCACTTTTCTTCCTAGTGCCGTCAAGTCATGTGGACCGAGGGCAAACCTGCACTCACACTGGTACCTTCACCTTCAAGAGTGGGGCCTTTTAGTCACCATATTCAACCAAGGAAATGTCAAATTTTGACTGAAATCCCTTGATTTAGGCATAGGATGGGAATTTTAGCATGGTTAGAAGCAACCTAAAAAACATCAGGATTTTTACCATGGTACCAGCGTGGGTGCTTATTCACCCAATGCATGTGGTGAGTATATATCACACCATCATGTCCAAACCACTTCGACTCAAAATGACCCACTTATGAGACTCTGTCTTCAGAACAAACGATCCCAGAAGTAACTCAGTCTCCACAACTCTCACAACTACTGCTTGAAAGAGTGAAGGGGTTCATAGTAGGGCTCCGTTCAGGGTCCATTTCCAATGAATGGTTAGGTATAAGGGTTCACAGTAGGGCTTGGTTCAGGATCCCGTCACAATGTTGGGTGTGCTTCTAGCTTAACTCTCAGTGTGTTACTACCAGTAGCTGGGGACTCTAAATACCCAGTAACAAGCTCTCTGTCCAGGCTTGTCATTTTGCGCCTTGCATGGTTTTTGGATGTTCTGGCAGACAAATAAAGTTTTTTTTTGGTTCTGCATTTTCTGCAATTTTTGAAGCCACTACCTTCTCGCAAGAGAGTGAAGATTTTTATCATTAACTTACTTCCAAGCACAGTGTAAAAGTAGTGCTCTACTTTATTTACCATATTACCTAGACTGACATCAGTCAGACCCTGCTACTGAACAACACGGCTGCGCACCGAGCATTGTACTGATGCACCACTAGAGCTTGATTCAGGGTATTTAGCATCTTTGCACTACTACTAAGAAAAGCCCCCCATCTACAGAGATGTCCTGCTGGTAGTGGACATCTCATCAGAAGTGGAGCCTTGCAAACTCTTCCATTACTAAATTCCGTTCACATTACCGTACCTCCCCTTTCTGTAGTTGATATGCTTCAAGGTGGAGGTTTCTGTACTTAGTGGTTCTATTACCTCCTTGTGGCCCGCCTCTTTTGGGCTGTTTGCATGCCTGGACTTTGGTCCTTGCCCCTTGTTTCTTTTTCTCTCCCTTTCTTGGGTGCTTTCTTTTTATTATATAGTTTGGCAGGGTTTCATCAATTCCCTAGTTGGGTTGTTTTTGTTGCCTCTCACTCTAAGTGAGAGACTATGGTGTAGTTTTCATTTGGTCCCACATTTTTGGAATGTTCACTAGGGAGAGAACAGACTGCGGAACCATGTAGTAGTTTTCATTTTGAGGAATGTTCTTCAGTTGTTTGTTTGTTTGTTATTGTGACTAGAACTTTGAGTTCGAGATTTGGCAACTTCATGTAGCATTTCATATTTTAAGCATTGCTGGTTGGAACTTGTCACAAGGGGCAGACCCATTATTGGAGGAATTGTGAGCAAGCTTGTTTTGCTTTGCTTGCTCCAGGTACACATTACACATGATGACAAAGTTTACACACCGAATCAAAAAGGTTCCCTGGCTTGCTTTTTCATTTGTTCACTTTTCACAGATCTGCAAATGCCAAGTTGCAAATCACTCCATTTTCAACTAATGATGTTGTTTTCCCAGTGTTAGGCCCTTCTTTGATTTTTTAATAACCTCTGGTTTTGAGATTTTGAAAATTTTCAAAATTCAAAGAAATCCCGTTGCAGTTTATTGAAGGAAATTTAGAACAAAATGATTACCAGTTCCGGGGCTTTAAAAACTCTCCAATGAACTGGTGGTTCCAGGTAGGTTCTTTGCCTTGTTCTTTGCTAATTAAGAAGAGTGTGTCTGCGACAAGACTCGTTCTGCAGAAGGTACCCACTTTACTGGGTATGAACCACTGTTGGGTGGTTCTCACTTTTTGGTGCCTAGAACTGGTGGGTGAAGGTATTATATGTATACCTTTCATCAATGGTTTTCAAAAAGAAAGAATTGGGTGTGCCAAATTACTGGAGGTTCCAAAAAATCACATAACTGGTTTTCACCCTTGACTGGGGTTTTAAAAAACTCAAAGAATCAGGTCAAAGAACCTACCCTAATCCATCAGTTCTTTCATCATTTTGAGAATCATCATTTTTTGAAAAATTTCAAAAACCCAGAAATAGAGATTCGTTTGATTCTAAAACTATTTAAGAACCAGAAACTGGAGGTTTTGAGATGCTGGAAATGTTCAAAAAGTGGAATTGGGGTTTCTTTGATTTGTAAAATAAAAAAAACCCAGGATCTGAGGTTCTCAACAGAATCAAAGAACCACCCAAATTGGTGAGAACTGCATGTTCCGAATTGAAAGAACCAAACCTGAACCAGGTCTGATTTTTCAAAACTGGAACCAGATTTTTATAAATACAATCAGACCCAGCAGGTGGGGTTAATTGGTAGCTAAATCTGACCCAGCTCCGGTCTAGTCCTTAATAACCTGGAACATGAATTGTTTTGGAAGAATTGAACCCAGAACTGAATTCTTGGTTCCACTTACATGTGGAACTGGAACTGAGACAGTTCTCATTTAATTTAAGAGCCAGAACTGGAAGTTTTGCATAAAAGTAAAGAACCGCCTGACACCAGTCAAAATCAGTTCTTTGAATTTTTTGAGAACAGCCAGTCGGGAGTCCATAGACTTACCCACATACTGTTTCTTTGAAAAAGAGGGATCCACAACATGCTGGTGGTTCTCTTCATTCATCTTTGACTTGAGCAATATACAAGCAGCTACACAATTTAAGATTTAACACCCAACATTACATGTGCACAAAGTTGTTATTGTAGGCAGTACAAAAGTTAAGCAGCAAACTACTACCTGCTTGTTTTTTTCCTTGTCTAGACAGAGTTTGAACCCATGTTATGCAGTTTTGAGCTCATCATGGTACGAATTACACATTACAACCCCAAAACTTGCATAACAGGACCCAAAGAGTATATGGGCAGCACCAAGATATGTCTGGGCACCACCAGACACATCTTGCATGGGCAAAAGGGTTAATTTAAAAAAACCTAGCAGTACAATGTATTGCCTGCAACAGTATTTTTTCAAAAAAAAAATCTCATTCTGCTCCAAAAGTGGGGATTGTTTGTAGGAGAGCCAAATCTGGGCACAAATCGAGAAAAAATAATCTAGGAATGCTATTACATGTTGGTGAACCAGGAGAACCTATAAGCTAATACCAGGATTTCAAAAGAAGAAAGCCAGAATTTGCCCAAATCTTCCAAAATTCTTGACAATTTCATAACATTTTTCTTCAAGTTTTTTTTCAAAATTTTCCAAAAAGTTCTCTTGACCATGTTGCTTGGGATTTTTTATTAACAAATTGTTGAATTTTCCCCACAGAAAAAGACTTGCTGGCCTGCAATAACAAGTATGCGCACATATAATGTTCGGGCAATTGAACAGCCACAAACCTTAATGTCATTTTGGGTTTCTCAGAAGACTTGCAAGACTTTTGCCAAAACAAAAAAAGATCTAGTAGGCTGAAATGCAGATCCCTAAACCCTAAACTTGCATGAAATGAAGAAATAGAAAACAAAAGTCTGAACATTCAAGTAAACTTCAATTGTGGGTTTGGGGCATTAAGACTCTTTTGAGAACCCTAAGAGGAACGTGGGGCTCACCATCATCATCAAGTGAGTAAAAGTACTCTGGAACAACGACAACAAAATTAATACTAGCTGAAGCTGAAGAAAAAGAAGAAGAAGACTGAAGCTCCCTAGTCCCTACAACACCCAAGTTGGGATGGGGGGGAACTAAGCATAATTGTCAGAGCTTGTGATTTACTAGTGGGGGTGGTGGAACCATTATTAATGAACTAATGATCTACATGAGACAATCAACTTCGTTCTGGAGCGTATATTGAAAACTTCCGTGGAAATAAAGGAAAAACAGGTACTGCAAACGCTCTTTTGTTGAGGTGCTTTTTTTTTCGGTGCAATCAAAAAAAGACATGTCCTTTTTATAAGCTCTTGTTTTGTCAGAGATAACTCTGCTCCTGTCAGAGAGGGTTTGTTTTGTTTCGAAGTAAGTAAGTCCTAGTGCATTCTCAAGCTCTCCCTCTCAGGACTCAGGAGAGGAGGATTGGTTGATGTTGCGGGTGTTTTGTTTTGCAAGGATTTTGTACTCTGTTAAAACCAAGGGGGGCGGGGGTGGGTTCATCTGACATTAACTTCCCACCATTCACGCCGGTTGATTGATTTGCCCATTCCTGACAAATTTCTCTCCAGTGTGTTTGTGTGTTTATGAGTGTAGGGCAGTCGTCTCTTTGCTTTTTCTCAATAGAAAGAATGAGCAGGTAAGGCTCAAGAAAGAACAAACATGTAAAGGTCTCTTTGCTTTTTTCCATAGAAAGAACAAGCTGGTAAAGGTCCAGAAAGAACAAGCAAGTAAAGGTCAAAGTATATGCAACCTTGAATGGCCAGTGATTTGCAAGTGAAAGAATTAGGGTTGAATCCATGTTGGTCGATTATTGATTTTAGAAGGAACCTTTGGTCTCGGTTCTAATGCTTCTTTTTTTTTTTTGGGTTTTGGATGGAATCTTTCATCTGATTTTGAGATCAATTTAAATTTTTTTTTAAGAATCTCCAGTTCTATTCATTTTCACAAAGAATTAAAAACTAGTCCAGTTTGATGGAATAGTAATTACGTACAATCAAATGTAGGGTGAATTCTATATTTTTAAAATAAAATTATATTTATGTGTCTGGAGAACTTGAACCTTTTAAAAATAAGGTAACACCCTGGTTTATGTTTAGCTCAAATTTAAAACTAACTTGATTTTTCAATTAGGTTTTTTATGGTGGAACTGAGAAAACTTGAAACTTCAGAACTTGTCAACATTAGTTTGAACCAAAACGGTGGTTTCTACCAAAAATATCTCCTTTGTTTCTTTAAGAAGCCTACTTGTTCTATTTTGAAAAAATTGTCAAAATCTCAGAATCGATCGTTATTTTATTTTGCATTCAAAAAAATAAATCTGGAACCGGCGGTTCTTTGATTTTGAGCTTTTTCAAACAACTTGAAACTGGGTGTTATAAGCAGTGTTGGCCAGCTATGGATTTTTTCATAATCACACGGTATGTTATATTTTTAAAATTGGGTGTGAGTTAGGTTATCAATATTTTTTGATAATAACTATTGATTATGATAAGGGTAGGTCTTCACATACCTGGTTGATAGCCGTCATAACTTACAAGATATTCATTGGTTATAAGTTTTTTTAAGAAATTAACAAGACTTTTTCTAAATGTTTTTTTTTAATCATCAAAATGTTTAGTGCTGAATGAACCTACACCTATTGATAACCCAAGTCATCCAGGTAGGTTATTAGATTTGAAAACTTTAATATCAAGTGATAGGTTATTTTAATTGGTTGTTAAAAAATCAATAAAAAATTGGTATGTTATTAATAACCGGATTGTAGCTTAATTATAACCGGGTGAAAACACGATAATAAAGTCAAAGAGCTCCCTGATACTCTTGGATTTGAGGAAGAATGTGTGTGAGAGGCAACCCGTGTAGTTGAGATGTGGAGTGAAATGTTATTAATGGCAAAACATTCATGGAAACTATTTGATATTATAAATGTCACAAAATATTTTAATGAACTTTTTTTTAACACTTGATGAAACAACAAAAAAATATTGAATAATATTTTAAAAATTAGTTGTTACCTCAAATAAATTAAGAATTTTGTCCCCCCTTTTAACTTGGGTTGCTTGGACTTTCCGATGAGGGACTTTAGTGAATGAAACTTTTGTGATACAATACTCACTAGCAAAATTTGGTCATGCTTAAACCAAATTCCCAAGTCCACAATCGTAAGAATGATGCTTACCGAGGGTTGCACGGTGATCTCATTAATAAAAAGCCATAAGTTAGCCCATAAGTTACCAAAAGTTTTCATGTCATTCTTTATCAAAACCTATGGGTAACTCCAAACAAGGAAGAGTCTGACCCGACATCGGCCTTGATTTCTGCCCAGAGACCCACTAGGTGAGGTTACAATCTAAGGATCCAAGGTGCACAACTTGTGGTTTGTTTGTAAGGTGGCTTGGGCTCCTCCCATTTTCCGTCGTTTTATGTTCAATATTTTCTGATAAGCTTGGAAATTGTATCCAATTCTTAATGTTGTGTAAGACTCAAGTAGGGGAGTGGGAGGGGGGGCTTTCCCAAAAGCTAGGGTTAGAGACTCTGATACGGCCTTGTAGGCAAGGCCCTTAATTTTCAGAATGCTCACCACTCGACGTCAAGCTTTGTATTACACTTACCATGTAAATGTGTTATGGAACAAACATAACAAACTTGATGTTGTGATAAAGAACATGCTTTTAAAAATTGAATGGATAATGAATAAAATAATATCCTCCTTTTCACTCACATTTTATTTTTTGATTAGACAAAGTTACCTACAAATGAAACGCCATTGCGGGGCACACTCTCTTTGTGAAAAGATAGAGGGCACCCATACCATGTAATGTACCCAAATATGGGGGGACATCACCAAATCAAACAATGCTTTACCCATTTGGACTAGCCTTGTATAAGAGACAAGAAAAGATTGGACTATTAAGCAACCTCACTTTGCTTGACAAAAATGTTTTTCGTAAAACCCCATCACTTAGGGTTTAGGGTTTAACATACAAGATGAATTTAAAAGAAACCCATGATTGTGTCATAGGTATATTTCGAATATCTCCACTGGGAGTAGGAAAATGGCCTGTACATAATACTTTCCTCAAAGTATATAGCCTTTAAATTGCATGAAACTCAGTTTGAACCAGGGATTTTTTTTTCAATTTTTGTGACATAAATTTTTTGTTAATTTCTTCCCAAAAAATTCAAAATTAGTTGAATTTACATTAGAAAAGCAACATTTATAATTAAACAAAATCAAAATGTTTTCTTTAAAAAAAGAGAAAAACTTGTCAGAAAATAAAGACACTGGTTTGGACATGTAAATATGCACAAGATGGATATAATGACTTCCAAAAAGGTGGGGGGGGGGGGTACTTGTTGCATTCAACATGAAATTCTTGCACCTCACAGGAGTGGGCCAAAGCCACAGCAAGCAGCCCAGCAGAGATGTTGGTGGTTGTTGTTTTTGCAGAGTGTAGTTGCAGTATTCGACCAGCAACAGCAGAAGCTGAAGATATCATAAATAAACTCCTTCCTTTCAAACAAGTACTCACTCCTTTTTTGTTCAGAACCTAAACTGGACTCTAACACAAAGTCCAAAGTGTACCTACTCGTAACTACCCACCCTTCTGTGTAGTAGTCTGTACCTACTGACTACTGTTTGTTTTCTGTGTCAGTAGTCAGTAGGTAGGTAGTAGAGTCCAATTTGGTGTCTATAAAGTTGAACCCCCTAACCCCCAGTTGCACCTCCTTCAACCATAGTCACCATTTTTGAGAGACAAAGTCCAAAGTGTAACTACTAGGCTAGTAACTACCCCACCCATTTGTATAATACCTTACATCAATGTTAGATTCGTCAGATATTAATTCAATTTTTCCTTGTTGATTATTTTGGGAAATTTCTCTTGATATGTCTGAAATTTCAGAATAATTTTACATTGACTAAGCCTAATGAAAAAAAATAAATTCTTGGTTCTTTCCTTCCTTCTTTATCTCAAAACCCTCAATCTGAAATTGCTGAAAATTTTAGGGCTTGAGATTTTGAAGGTTACAATTTAACCCTATATCCTAAATTTTACCTTTCTTCTCTTGAAAACTTGGAAGACAAATTATGAGGTGTCAAAATGTTTTGACATTTCACTACAACAAAAGGTGTCCATGTACATCAAATAATTTCATTGGATTTTTTGAATGAATTCACTGGTTATAGTGAATGGGGACTAGTGAAAAAGTAATGAATTCACTGATCTAGTGAACAAAGAACTAGTGAATTGCGCCCACATTTTGTAATAGTGCTTGGGTGCTGAAACTGATGCCAACATTTGTTGGCTCTGCCCTTGAGAGCAGGGACATTGTGATGCACCACAAAAAATGGGCCAAAGTTTAGTATGAATCACTATAGAAACATTTCCAAAGAATCACTTAGTCTTCACCATGCTAACCACCATGTGTTGTTTTCGATTTAATATGTTGAATATTTATCATCCTTATGGATGTCATTTAAAGGGCAGAGCCATTATGCCACGAGCAGCTTGTGTCCTATGTCAGTATGTAGGTAAGTAGAGACCAACTTGGTGTCTACAAAGTTCAACCCCCTAACCCCCTCTTGCATCCTCAACCATAGTCACCTCTTTTGAGAGAGTATTGCTGACATGACATTTAATTATTGGCTCTGAGATGGCCTAGCTATTTTTATCAACCTCCTTAAATATGTAGGTCCATAACTTAAAATAGGTAAAGAGGTAGGTAGCAACCTCCACTTGTGTAATATTTTTGCCATCAACCTAGAGTCTTGGTGCTCTCTAGAGTCCACACTTTTCCTTATAAGCACAATCCTATGGACTTTCCTTTAGGGTTAATGGGTTGACATTGGAATTTAGAAACCCTAAAATTTAAATACCTAGGTTGATTTAGCTAGTTAAACCCAGAGTATATAAGGTGCAAAACTTTATGAGCTTTTAATTGAAAACAAGATCCAAAGTTGAAGGAGAAAATAATAGAAGCTTATGTATATATAATTTTACCAAATATGCAAATTAGAATGGCACAACAAACTAGGTCTTGCATAAACATCATGGAAATGAACAAACATTAGAATGAAATTCACAAATTAGAATTTCTTGTTATCAAAATTATATTCTCCATCTGAATGTAAAAAAGAGAAGAATTTCAAATTTTGATGTTGAAGTTAGCAGCAGCCTTTAGCATAAGTTTAGTCTTTCACAAATTTCAAGTTTTTCAATGCAAACCCTATTCTCCAAAAATTAAAATAAGATTTTAAAAAATTACATGAATGATTTAATTAACAGACTTCTTCTGCTCATTTTTGTTCTTCTTCAAGGGCGCTATTAGATTAGCTGCCCAAACTGGGGACCACCAAATTGTTTTAACTTTTATCCTTTGAAAACTGAGGTTTTACAGGTAAAATAGAGGCAGGGCAGCGTTTCAAAAAATGAAACGCCTGCCCGTTTTGCGGAGGAAAGATTCTGCTTGATAATGTGCCCTTGATTGAGGTTAGAAATTTTCTGCCCGTGGTTTATGGGTTTAGAGACCTTTTCATACTAGGACCCATCTGGTATTTTTTTAAATGGATATATGATTACAACATTCATAACAATTTTCCAAAGTCGTAATTTCCATCACTAATGGAAATAATAATACTGCACGTTACATGATGTTTGACACAAAATAATTTGAAAAAAAGGTCTAGCCCAAACAAAAAAACAGAGATAATTTTAATTTAGTATTCGTCAAAAAAATTGAAAATTGAAAACCATTAGATTACTATTACAAATGCACAACAACATAAAAAAAAGTATTTTTTTGCAGACTTATTCTTCAACTGTTAAAATTCTGAAAAAATTAAATTAAAAACCATCGATTCTCATTTTCCTAGAATAAAAATTTATTCAACAAAGAAGCACCAAACATCAGTCGTAAGTAGGTAGGTAGATGTAAATAGGTAGGTAAGTAGGTAGGTAGTTGTAGGTAGGTAGGTAAATAGGTAGGTACCTATAGTAATAGTAATAATACTCCAACAGCAATGCAATTGGTAGTAACAGAAACAACAGAGAAAAAAGCAGCAATTGCATAATTGAGAACCCAGAAAAGAAAGAAAGAAAAAGCTTTGTAAGTGAGATTGTGGGCGGCTGCTTCTGGCTGTGCTGTGAAAGTTGATTCCTGATGTTTTCTGCCAAAATGTTAAGTGTAGTAGTAGTAGTATTACAGTCCCTGGCAAATTTGCTGCTTGCTCGGGTTGATGATTTGTGTACCTTTTAATCTGTTGTTGCCGTGCAAGAATATGTACTTCAATATTCATTACATTGTGCAACACTGAATTCTGAATTGAATTGTGTTTGAGAGTTTTTGTTCTGAATGGACATGGTTTCAAGTTTTCAGACTTTTTACTGCATAGTTTTTGTTTGCTTTGCTTCTCATTTTTTGCAGAGTATTTAGTATAGTGTTTTGTTGTCTCCCCTTTCTAATTGCATTGCTCATAGTTTTGGTACAGAAGTACTACTTGCCTTGCACTGTTTTTGTTGTCTCTCATTCTTTGGATTATTGCACTATCCTATTGCCAGTTTTGTGGTGGAGTCTTGGTAACTCGGTTTGGGTTTTCATCCAATGGGTCTCATCCATTGGAAAACCATGGTGCACCCATTCAATGGGTTCGTTGGTCTTCATCCAAAAGGTTTCCTATAGATGGTGCACACCCACTCAGTTGTCAATTTCATCCAATAGGTCTCATCCATTGCAAAACCAGATGCACCCACTCAATTGTGGTCTTCATCCAACAAGTTTCCTAAGGATGGTGCGCACCCACTCAGTTGTGGATTTCATCCATTGGAAACCGTGGTGCACGATCTCAATTGTGCTCTTCGTCTAACAAGTTTTCTAAGGATGGTGCACACCCACTCAGTTGTGGATTTCATCCATTGGAAACCGTGGTGCACCCACTCAATTGTGGTCTTCATCCAACATGTTTGCTATTGATGGTGCACCCACTTAGTTGTGGATTTCGTTCAATAGGTCTCATCCATTGGAAACCATGGTGCATGCACCCACTTGATTGTGGTTTTCATCCAATGGGTTTCCAACAAACAGTGCACCAACTTGGTTGTGGATTTCATCCATTGGATTGTAGGGCATCCTTTTCATTCAATGGGTGTCTAATGGATTGCACACCCACTCAACTCAATTGTGCTTTCCAATGGGTTTCCAATAGATAATGAACCTCTCAGTTTTGGTTTTTATCCATTGGGTGTCCAATAGATGGTGCACCCACTCAATTTTATTTATTTTCTTGTGCATCATGTTTGGTGTTGTTGAGTTCAAATCTAAAGCTCAAAAGGGCACTCAAGAAATCAAAATGAAAATAAAGTAAAATTCGGTAAACACCAAATTAGGGTTACGTAGCTTGAATGAAGCACTTTGGCCAAAGGTGGATTTGCATAAGATCCTTAATTTTAGGTACCATTCATTTTGTTGTGGTAGCCATGATGTTTTGTTTCCCCACTACTTGAACGGATGGATGTATCGTCTGCTTCAAAGAAAGATATTCAATCCTTCTATGGAACAAGTAGCTTATTCAAGAGTTTCTTTTCACTAGTGTGCGAGGTACTACAATTTGATCCTCTCTTGGTGAAAATGAAGGGTATTGATGTCAAGTACTCGAGGAGGTCCGTGATTTAATGGTATTGTTTCGTGAGGAAAATATTCACCTATTGTGCTCATGATCATGTTACCTATCCACCATTGCTTTTTGATCTACTTGGTATGTACCATTTGCAAACTTGTAAGCCAAATACGTACCCATCTCAAAGAGTGACATAATTGAAAAAGAAATGGTGCAAACAAGGTGATATTTTGTTTTGATGAGTAGGGTTACACCCCAAGGGGCAGGGTGGTCTCAAAATAAGCGCCTGCCTGCCCGAGGTGGATTCCCTCATTTCAGGAATGCCCCACTCCAAGGCTGTTGAGTGTTAACTGGAATGAGCTGGGTATTAGAAATCACACCAAACCCCCACCGGGTATCAATCCAAGAGCCAAAGTTGATAACCAGGACTGTTAAAAATAAAAATACCCGATTTTGATATATAATTGTAGTTATCAAAAACTCAAATATTGGTTATTACATAGAATTGTGGTTTTCAAAAAAAAATGAAAAAATGATAATGTCCACCTGAAACCACCGGTTCTTTGCCGGTTCTTTCACGAAACCCATCAATTTTTTTGAAGTTTTTGAAATACCTGGAACCAACAGTTCTTTGATTCTGATTTTTTCAAATACCCAGTGGTTCTTTGGTTCTGAGACTTTTTCCAAGTACCTGGAACTGACGGTTCTTTATTCTGTTTTTTTTGAAATACCCGGAACTGGTGGGTACTACAAAAAAAAAATACCCGCCCCACCCCACTGGTGCTTACGGATATAAGCACGAACAGATTTTACTTTGTTTCTTTCCACTTTGGCCCATGATATCCCCCCCCCCCCAAGAGTGGGTGTTCAACTTTTCAACACACCCTGCCCTTTGCAGAGGAAAAGTGGAAAAGTTGCACTTGGTAACTTGCCCTCAAGATACACTAGAAATTTTCTGCTTGGGGCCTTTACGGAACTGTATGATACGCATGATGCTATTGATATCCTTATCATGTTTAATATCCAAGGGAATTGAAAGAGTGTCCGGACAAACTGAAAAACCGAAAATAGTCTAAAGGGACTAGGCCTAAGCATTGAACATAAGCAGGAAAAAAAATAAAAATTATTTCATGTGTTTCATGTGTAAAGACGTCCCAAAATGATGAATGAATAAAATGGATGAACAAAAAACAAAGACCAAATAGATGGATAAATGGGTGAGGAAAATGGATGAACAAATGATGGGTGACAGAACAAAGAATGAATAAATAAATGGGTGAACAAAGTGATGAGAAAATACAAATGAATAAATAAATGGGTGAACCAAATGATGGATGAAGAGAAAAAACGAATGATAACAAATGGGGTGGAACAAGAGGATGGATGAAGAAAAAAAGAATGAAAATAAATGATCTGAATGAAAAGGGTGACTGAAGGAAGAATGAAATACTAAATGCAGTGAACGAAAATGGATAGATAAATAAATGGAAAAAGGGAACGTAGATGAAAACAAGAAAAATATGTGAGAAAAAAAATGCATAAATGGATGAATGAATGAATGAATAGGGGAAAAAAAGGATGAAAAACAAAACATGTGTGCGAGACAGAAACCCAAAATAGGATTACAAATATATATATATATATATATATGAATAAGGGAGGAAAATGGATGAAAAGTAACAAATCTATGAATGAGAATAAAAAGGAATGGACAAATAGATAGATAGATAGATAGAAAAGAATTTTTTCATCCAAAAGATGGGTGGAAATTTATTTATAAAGATGAGTAAGAGATGAAAATGGATGAAAAAAAGGGTTGAGCAAAAAAAAGAATGGATATTTAGACAGATAGAGAAGCAGCTTTTGATCCATAGTATGGATGAAAAAGTTATAGAAATGAATAAGAGAGGAAATTGGATGGAAAAGTATGAGAGAAGAAAAAGAATGGATAAATGAAGAGATAGAAAAGAAGTTTTTCATTTTAAAAATGGATGAAAAATAGTCATGTAGATGAATAAGCGAGGAAAATGGAAGAAAAACAAAGAAAATGTATGAGGAGAAGAATGGATTAAATAGGGAGAGAGAAATAGCAAAGTCTTTTTTCATCTCAAAAAGGATGAAAAACTGCGTGTTATTTGGATTGGTGAATGGAAGAAGGAGGGAAGAATAATAAAAGAAAAGAGAGAAGAGCAAAAGAAAAGAAAAGAGCGGAAAGCGTTGTCGCAATTTTCTTTGGTAGTTTTGTTCGTTTTTCAGCTCCCTCTGCATTTCGAGCGTCGTGTGCGCTTCACGTTCTTATATAGAAGACACGAAGAGCTTATGGCATCATAATCCGCTTGCTGTTGGCGTCGTCCCCCTTGTGAGAGAGAGAAAGAAGCTCGGAAGGTCGCTCTTGATGTGATCTCCTTCTTCTTCCTCACTGATTCTCTTCAGACGCGCCTCATTACTCGATCTTTCTTGTTGGAGTTCTTGCTCGCAGTGAGGGAGAGAGTCGCGGGAGACGGAGAGAGACGGGGCGAGAGAGAGAGAGTCTTTCTTCTTAGCTGAGCTGATTTCGATTCTTTCTTGTGTGGAGAGAAGGAGAGAGTGATGGAGAAAATGAATCAGGGAGGACAGAAGGTGAGTGTTCGTGGCGTCTGGAATGGAGTGAAGAGCGCCCTGCTTGTTACGTCCTTGTTGTTGTTGTCGTTCTTGCTGGTGTTTGAGGTTCCTGGTGCCTCGGCGGTGGTTTTCGACTACGGGGATGCGTTGGAGAAAAGCTTCTTGTTTTTGGAAGCGCAAAGGTCGGGCACGTTACCTGCCAACCAGAGAGTAACATGGCGAGGCAACTCCGGCCTCAACGATGGCCGCTCTGCAGGAGTAATGCGCCCTTCTTTTTCTTCCTCTTCTTCTTCTCTCTGTTTCTTTCTCTTTGTCTCTTTCGGTGTCTCTCTGGCTCTGTCTCTGTCTCTTTCTTGCATTGCATATCGTAACTTTCTGCAATGCACTGAGAGGTTCTGCTCAATGTTTCGTCTGCATTGTCAAGCAAGAGAGTTTTATTTCTTCCGAGTCTGCAGTGTTTCTGGCGGCTTATGTCGCCATTTTCGATCTTGCGCATTACTTTTGTTGTGTCGCAGTGCAGCAAAGCTAGTCAATCGAGAACAATGACGGAAAGATTGCTGTATGAAGTCTTGTCGACAAAATGTGGCAGCATTGTTCTCGCATTCTGCTCGTCTTTTTTCTGCTGGAATTCTGAGCTTTTTTTCTTTGTCTCTTACCTGCATTCATGCTTGTGTTCACGCCGCTGTTGTTGCTACAGGTGAACTTAGTCGGCGGCTACTACGACGCCGGCGATAATGTGAAGTTCGGATTTCCAATGGCGTTCACCATCACCATGTTGTCGTGGAGCGTGATCGAATACGGCTCGCAGATGGCATCGCAGGGGCAGCTGGGCTATTCCTTGGAAGCCATACAGTGGGGCACGGACTACTTCATCAAAGCTCACCCTGAGCCCAATGTCCTCTACGGCGAGGTACCTTTTCTCTCTCTCTTCTTGCCACAAGCATCATCATCATCATCAAGAGTGCAATGCAGTGCAATGACGGGAGGTCACGGCAAGCTTGCATCTGTTTGCAAAGTTCGCAAACTCTTTTGTTCCGGGGAAGAATCCGTCTTCATGTTCTGCCATTGTCTTCTTGTTGTGGTGCATTGCAACATTCAAGAGTTTGTTGAAGGAAATGTCGTCTGTAGCTTTGGACTGCGTTGAGGTTTCTCTTTGGTTGTTGTCGCTGGAGAAGAAGGGAAGAAAAGAGCAGGGCTCGCTGAAGACTGATTGCCTGTCTTCTGGCTCTGTGATGCTCTCAGGTAGGCGATGGAGATTCAGACCACGCGTGTTGGCAAAGACCCGAAGACATGACCACAAGTCGGCAGGCATATGTATTGACACCGAACGATCCAGGCTCAGACCTTGCAGGCGAAGCTGCAGCAGCTATGGCTGCTGCATCCATTGTTTTCAGATCACACGGAAATCCTACTTACGCAAACGAGCTTCTCAATCACGCAGAGCAGGTAACAATCCATACCAGTGATGCTACTGCTGCACCAGCAAGCCTTACTTTTTCTTCCATTTCCCTCTGCCACTTGCTCATCTTGTATCTTCTCTGGTTTCCCTTGCTTCCTTTCTGCTTCCTCCAGCAACCCATCTGCTATTTGCTCATCTTGACCTTCTCTGGTTTCCGTGCTTCCTTCTTCCTCCAGCAAGCCATGCGTCATTTCCTCATCTTCTTCTCTACTTTCCCTGCTTCCTTTCTGCTTCCTCCAGCAAGTCATGTTTGCTCCAAACAGAAGCTCTCTGGAAAGCTCTGAAGAAAATCTGATCCATGGAATCATGTGGTTCTAGAAGTTCATGTCCCACAGCTTCACTGTTTGTCAGATGGTAGATGCATTTGATCCTAGATTGAGACCTTGTGCATTCCGAGCAGATTTTTGTTGCAAATCCAGGTTCTCTTTTCACAAGTTCTTCACTGCATTTTGCTTTCTTGAGACAATGTTTTGTATTCAAAACTGCAGATGAATCTCTGCTATTCCATGAAACCATTCTTGGTTTCAAAAGCTTGATGTCCAGATAATGATGATGATGATCTAGAGCTTATCAAATGCCTCATATATTCAATTCTCTCGCAAAATGCTTGATTGTTCAATCCTCTTGCTTGCTCCTATATGTTGTGCTCTTGTTCTGTCTGAAGTGAATAGTAAGCTCTTGAAAGTGGTGTGTGGGTGGTGATATTTCTGAATCTTGCAAATGGTGTGTATTTGTGTCCTCTGTGTATCTATCTGTGCAGCTGTTCAATTTTGCAAATACCTACAGAGGCAGATATGACTACAGTATACCGTTGGCCGAGAAGTACTACCAGTCAGTCAGCGGTTATGATGTAAGCACTTCCTTCCCTCCCTCCTGACTCTAGCTATCATAATTTTTTCGTTGAATTATGCTTGAACAGAACTTGTACAGAAATTGTATAAAATACTTCTAGATCTGGTGCAACTTTTTCTTGTACAAAACATACAGTTTTTCTGAACTTTGCTCACACACAACTTGAACAGAATGTGTGCAAAACACTTCTAAATCTGGTGGGCACTTCTTTGTCTTCAAAGCAAAACAACCACAGTAAATCTAGTGTACTTGCTTCCTGCTCCTGCTTCACATATGGTTTTGTGGAGAATAGTGTCATCACTGGGGGCAGATTCTACTTAATTGATGAAAGTATTCATAATTGATTTTATTTTTTGCAGGATGAGTTATTGTGGGCAGCAATGTGGCTTCACGAGGCAACAGGGCAAGAATCTTACTTGCAGTATGTAGCAGAGAATGCACAACAATTGGGTGGTACAGGATGGGCCATGGACCAGTTTGGTTGGGATAACAAATATGCTGGAGTTCAGCTCAAAGCTGCAAAGGTAGGATTTGTGTTCCCCCACTACAACACGAAGAGGTGTAAATCTGTCACCACTAGATACACAGATGCTGTTCTATTTATACATTAATGTTCATACAATAACCTGTTATGTGAAGTTCTGAGGTTTGATGCCTTTTGAGTCCCTTTTGAGCCTGTTATGTTTTATCAAGTGATGAATTTCAAGGTTTTTCTCTAGTCTTTGGAAGTCCCCCAGGACTCTTTCAATTCTCTCATGGAAACTTGTTTTCTCGGGCCATGTCTTCAGTTGCTGATGACTGGAAATGCTGGGCCATATGCATCAACCCTTCAACAATACCAAGCAAAGGCAGAGTACTACCTCTGCTCAGCACTGCAGAAAAATAATGGGATGCAAATGCCCATGACTCCAGGTAATAGTAATTTCTGTAAGTTGATATTGTCTCTCTGAGACCTTCACTTGCAATGTGAAACATGGCAGTAATTTCAGAGGCTTACTTCTTGAGAGTAACCCGCTTGTGCTATGCAGGAGGCATGTACTGGATCAACCCCTGGAACAACATGCAATATGTTTCTACAGCAGCTTTTCTCTTGACCGTTGCATCCGACTATTACACAGCAGCTGGACAACAGTTGTCACACTGTTCCTCTTCAGTCAACAATGCACAGCTTTTTGCTGCTGGAAAAGCGCAGGTATGACATATTCTCAGAGACTGGACCATTGCAACACATCAGTAGAATAACAGTTCCAGTGGATTATATAATGGGTCATTGTAGCAGATCAGTAGAGTACCAGTTGGAGTGGATTGTAAACTGGGCCATTACAACATATTGGTAGAGTACCAGTTCCAGTTGATTATAATCATAAGAAGCTTGAATCTTGCAATCTCCTATTGACTATTCTTCTTCCTGTTTTTATGATGGTTTTTACATGATTTTGGGTCAGGTGCTAAATGGGCTTTATGTGGACTGGGTGGTACTACAGGTGGACTACATCCTTGGCAACAACAACAGAGGTCAAAGCTACTTGGTTGGATTTGGTTCTAACTATCCTGATCAAGTGCATCACCGAGGGGCATCTATTGTGTCCATCAAAGTGGACTCACAATATGTGAGCTGCTTGGGTGGCTATGCTGATTGGTACAATCGAGCAAGTGCCAATCCTAACCTCATCACCGGGGCTCTTGTTGGAGGCCCAGATGAGAATGATGACTTTGTGGATGAGAGAAATGCTTATGAAATGACAGAGCCCACTACATATAACACTGCTCCCTTGGTTGGTGTCCTTGCTCGTCTCCAAGGTGGTGTTGGAGCCACAGGTCTGTGTTTCTTCCTATTCACTTCTCTGCTATCTCTGGCTTTATATTTTCTTTTTTTATTGCGGTGAACAAATGGGTAGAGTCTTTACCTAACTTTTTTTTGTTGGGGTGAACAAATGAGTCAAATTCTTTACTAATGTTTTTGTTGGGGTGAACAGAGAATCCATCATCAGCAGTTGCAGCAACACATCAAAGTATGACATCACATCAAAATCTGGCTGCAAATCCAGTGCGTGCCCATCCCCAACAGCAGCAGGCTAAAGATGTGGTTACAATCACACAGAAGTTGCAAGTGGAGTGGACTGTCAAGGGCAGCACTTTCTACAAGTATGGAGGCTCAGTGATCAATCAATCAAAGGACACGGTCGCATCTCTCACAATTGTCATACATCGCCTCTATGGACCCATCTATGGATTGTCCCCGATACACCCAAATGGGAACTTCTACTCATTCCCAGCAGGCATCAAGTCATTAGCACCTGGTGAGAAGACCGATTTCGTATACATTCATCACTCAGATGCAGCAATGATCTACGTTCAGAAGTACACACTCACTTGACCCAAAAACTTTCAGATCTGTTCACCAGCGGGGGGTGTATTACAAAATGAGCCAAGTTTTTAAAGAAAAACTCTCTCAAGTGGGTAGTTTAGGATTTTATTTTGCGGGTTTGTTCTGAGCTGCTGTTCAAAGGCCGGCCGAATGAAACCTCATTTACATAGTAATGCCCCAAATCATACAACATGTTTTACACACCCTTCTTTTTCTGCGGTTGGTGGAAATCAACAGCCAACTAAAAACCGGTTCTTCTCCTGATGGAGATAATTAATTATAAGCTGTTATGTTTGCTTATGCAATCCAATGGTTGTTAGCAGATGGGGAGCTAGTTTATTATCTTCATCCTTTCTCTATAGTGAAATGAATTGAATATGGAAAAATTGTAGACAGTTATTATGCCATTCACATCCAATTATATTTCTGCAATTACACATCCAATTGAGATGATTTTTGGTGGTGATGAAGTTTGTCATTTCCTAGAGTATAGAAAGGGTTTACTCAGTCCTAGCTTGGTGCAAAGGGGGTTTGCATGCAAGAAGTAGTTCCATATGATAAATCATTTTAGGTTGGAAACAATGAAATTTTTGTTATGTAATTGTATAACTACAAAATTATAAAGGGAGTTCCATTTGATAAATCATTTTAGATTGGAAACAATGAAGCTTTTGATATGTAATTGTATAACTACATAATCAAGAAAATAGTTCCATTTGACAAATCATTTGAAATTGGAAATAATGAGTTTTTTAATATGTAATTGTAGAACTACATAATGAAGAAAGTAGTTCGATTTGATGAATTATTTGAGATTGAAACAAAGAAGTTATTGGTATGGAATTTTATAGTTTATAACTACATAATCATGAAAGTAGTTCCATTTGATGAATCGTTGTAGACTGGTAATAATCAGGTTTTTGTTATGTAATTATAACTACATAACCATAAAGGTTTGTTTATTATGTTCAAGCTACATTTTGTCAACACTAATCATCAATTATACACTTCGAAATTTAATGAGCACAAACAAAAGATAATAAGACCTGCAATAAAATTGTGAGAAGAAAAGAGAGCCTTTGCATTTGTAACTTTCCAATTGCAGCTGGTTTTATATTTAAATTTAGAAAGTCTAAAACTCGAGTTGTATCCTTGTGAAAACACTTTGACCAGCACCAAACATGATGAAAACCAACAAAGTTTCACCAACAAAACACACACAGTACACAGATATAATCCCAAAAATTGCTGTTGGATTGAACTCCCAAATATAAAAAAGAAAAAACTCTAGTTACACCAAACTAAATTCCAACAATAAAAGTTATCTAACATGAAAAAATTAACAGTTCTGCAATAAATACTTGAGATCAACAACTCCATAATGACACACTAAAATAAGCTCTACCAATAAATACATTTGTGTATCTTACATGAAAAACTAATGTTGTGCAATAAATAGTTGTTGACATTATCAAGCCAATAACAAATGGAGCACTTTGTTATCAAAGTATGCAACTGACAACAATTGTCTTCTCAATGTAGTATGCAAGTAACATTACTATGATTGTCAAACTACTTAGCCTACAATCAAGTCATTTTGTTTGTTCCATATTGAAAATTCTCAAGATCATAAGACTTTTGAGTTGACTTCGCATCTAACATTGGCAGTAGATAATGTTTCAAGTGTGGACTTTTCTTTCCAAATTGGTCATTTGTACATGACAATACATGGTTTGAAGTTTGACCACGTGTGTTCCTCTTCTTATGCATGATTCAAGCATTGTGTAATTCATTTGTGCCCAAATAGACAAGAATGTGATAGTAAGAATGGATGCAAAATTTATTGTTTGCAAACAGTCTTTTACATGCACTGTCTAATGTCCAACAAACTCACATCATTTCTGTTGTAGTTGCAAGAACCCTGCATATTTTGCAATACTTGATTGCTAATTTTGATCATCAATCTGAAACATGAGTATTATCATTATGAACCCGTGTTTGTGTCACATTCAACTATACTCAAAATTATTAGGTATATGTTTTCAATTGTGATATCCTTGACTGAAGACAAAAAACTATATATATGAAAGGATATAAAAAACCATTAACAAAAAATTAACAACATTCATCAGTTTACCAACATCTATCTCCAAGAAAAGGATCTACTCCAACATCACCATAACGACAATGCAAAAGAAATAGGGAGAAGAAATAGAATAAGAGAGTGGATGTCTATTCATGTAATAACCCCATAACCTCTAATCAATCAAGATCAAAACAAAGCTCAACTTCATCCCAAGTTTGTATATGTTTGAGTAGATTTGATTATAATATTTCTATCAAGATAACATTTCTATGCAATGTCATAGATATGTGTTTGTAATAAAATATATAATGTGTTTGAAGGAGACATTCATGATAATACTATTAACTTCATTTAAAAAATTTATTTGTTAAGTGCCAATCAGCATTATGATTGAACATCCTTATTACGTTTGGAATGTGTGATTGAAAAAACACAAGAAGAAATATATCCTTTTCCACCCCCACACATTACAACTATTGTCCAATTTAACTACATTTCAATTGCATTTAACCATCTTAAGTGTACAAGTGGCTTGTTACACTAATTATTATTCATAGTTGTTAGGTTCACTATGTTGTTCACTTATGAATATATTATTCAATAATTTTAAATTGTTGATGTGGAAATTGAGGTAGCTTTTAACTTTATTTACACAATGCATTATAATGGGTTAATGATCTTTTTGGACATTTCTTTAACTATTAACATCATACATGAATTGAACTATCAATTTTTAACATGTGACAATCATTACTTAGGAATTGCATTTTACATTTACCATATTTTATTGAAACATATGTAACAATTTTAAATGTCACATTTATATTGGAATGAATTGATGATTTTTTTCACATCTCTTCAATTATTAGTGTTGAATTATTCACTTTTAATATATTGGAATCCTTTTTCACAAATTATATTTTACACTTGGTGTGATATATTAAAACACATACAACTCAATATTTTACAATTATACTTGAATGATTTAATGATTTTTTTCACATTTCTTGAACTATCAACATTTTTACACAAGTCAAATCATCCATTTTGAGCTTATTGAAAACATTATTCAAACATTGCATATTACACTTACTAGTATAATACATTGAAACATGTATAACAACTTAATGCTTCACATTTATATATGAATGGGTTAGTGAATTGTTTTGCATCTTTTGAACTATTAACATTTGCACATGAATTGAATCATTCACTTTGAATGTTGTTGAATCCACTATTCATGAATTGCATTTTGCACTCATCATAATTTTTTGAAATTGATGTAAAAACTTGGGAAGTCTCACATTTATATTTGGATGAATTAGTGAATAGGTCAAAATGTTCATGCATGCAAAATCTAAGATGCATGTAAACTTTTAAATTATAATTTTTTTCATATATTAAATTCTTGTACATTTATGTAAATTAGAATGTATGTTTTTCCCTTAGTTTGGTTTAAGCATCATGGACAAGTTTATTATTATGAATGTTCGTGATACCACACCAAAAAAACCCCATTTGAATTGTTTTTGTTAGAAGCAAAATGTTGAAACTCTTGAAATACATGTTGGCAACAATAGTTAATACATTTTCATGGGCATTGGGTATGGTTTTTTGTTAAACAACAAAAACATCAAGCTCTTTGGGTGTAATCACATTAACGCATACACAAGCAGTTGTCACTAGTGCTTGGTTTTGTGTATCTAACATTTTAGAAAAAAAATGAAAAATTATGAGTGGAATTTTTTTTACATAATGTTCTTTTCAATTTATTGGTATATATACTTTAAAAGTTTGAATTAATCTAATGAATGAAAAATACCCAAAAGCATTTTGAGAACATTGTAACTAGTGTTTTTAAGTAATAAAAAAAAGTCTTGTAATTAGACTTGAATTTTTTTGACAATGACATATTTTTAGCAAATTTTTTATGTAAACCATAACATAATAGTATGATGAAAATTTTCAAGATTTTTCAAGATTTTTTAAAAGATTTTTGTTCAAAAAATTACAAAAATATTTTAGAATAAACACTCAATAAGCAATCACCCAAGGGGGTGGGTCTAGCTCATGATATCCCATTTGCACCCCTTTTCATTATAAATATTTTTTCATTTGTTTTCATGGATGTACAGTCTAATTTTTTATTGAATGACAAAAATAATAAGTTATTTCCATTGCAACTTGTTCAATGTTTGTAAGCTTATACTTGAGTTGTTAGTTGTGCCCAGGGGGGACACTAGTAAAAAATCAATAAAAATACATGAGTAAAAATATAAGGTGCAATATATTAGTTGTTGGGTAAAAATATAAGTTAATTAATTTAAAAAAAGGTACATTGTATTCAAATAATCAATTTAATTATAATATAGGGTACTATGCAATAATCTAAAATAGTGGATTATAATTAATATAGGGTGGCTTTAATATGTATATGTTGAAAAAATTAGATAATAATAAGGTGATAAAAAATAGGTTGGACAATTATCTAATAACCCCTTCAAAATGATCGTTTGATGCACTTAGATCCCAAACTTTACACTAAATGTCCCTCTTGAATAGTTGTGCAAAGTTTAAACCATAGGTGATTTTGTTCATTGTTATCATTATTTGCATCATGCATAAGTTGGAGGTTAGAGGCTAGTAATAGGCTCATTGAATTTGGAGTTTTAAATATCACAATTCATAAGCTTTTCATGAATGGTCAATCATTGCAAGATTTTCCAAGGTTTTCAACGATCCTTTCAAAGCTTTAGATTTAAAACTCCAATCCTTGATCATGATTGATGATCAATTTTGCTTGAACGATGAATGTTGTAGCAACTAGCTTGATTGTGTAGCAACTAGCTTGATTATAAGTTGAATCATAGTTTTGTAGGAACATCAGCCACATACAATCTATGCAACTAAGAATTTGTTGCTTCAAGTTTATTATTTGAGGCTTGAACATTCGAGGGGGACACTTAGCGTAAAGTTTGGGATCTACATGAATCAAATGACCCTTTTTAAAGGGGGTATTAGATAATTGTCCAACCTATTTTTTATCACCTTATTATTATCTAATTTTCTAATATGTACATATTAAAGCCACCCTATATAAATTATAATCCATTATTTTAGATTATTACATACCCTATATTATAACTAAATTGATTATTTGAATAAAATGTACTTTATTTTTTAACTAATTAACTTATAATTTTTACCAAAAACCAATATATTGCACCCTATATTTTTACTAATTTCCCCCTTGAGCTTGAACACTCAACAAGCTACAACAATGTAGTTCCATTTAAAGGTAACCACATTGTTTAGTTCTTTGTCAAAATTTTCATTATATTGCCACATGTGTGTAATGCACATTTTTATTTCATGTGTTTTAGACTTGGAATCAATGTGCTTCATAATTGTAGTCCATGTGTTTCAAACTTGTAGTGTGTTTCAATCCAAACTTCTTATAAGCACATTTTAGAATCTTGATCCTAGTGCTTGTAGCTTGAGCACATGGCTTATCTTGTATTCACATTTTCTTCCAAAAAACATTGCAATTATTTTGTCATTATATGCATTTGTCACCTTGTTTTTCCTTTGTCAATTGCAATCCTATCACATGTGCATCACATCCACCAAAACTTTTTAGGTCCAACAATTTTTGGCCTATTAGTTATAGTCATGTGCATTGCATCTATCAAGTCTATTTGGGTCTATAAGCTTTTGGCAATGTTGCCATTGGGCCTTCCCAATGATTTTAGGCACATGTTTTTTCTTTCATGTTCATTTTACACCTCTTACACCTAATGCTAGTTTTAACCAAAGCCCTAGGCCTATTGATATCAATCGTGCTGTTCTTGATCTAGCCAAAATATAAGTTAACCTTGAAAATAGTAAGAAATGCAAAAAATGGATGAAATGAACAATTGCTTCTAAAAAACATGGGCTACAGAACTACCTTTTGTGTTAGGTGTTGATGGGAAGGTGCATTAAGCGAAATGCAAAATCTATAGTAAAATTGAGGGGTATGGTAAACTTTTGGTGTCAAAATTAGATTCCTTGTGGAAGCATGTTGTTTGAAGGAAAACAACTATTACAACTGCAAGTGTGGCAACTAGGGAATTTTTAAAAAAGATGAACCAACATGTGTTTAACGAGTGCTTGCATGTGTCCATGGGTAGGGATTTTGTAGTGCAATAGGTAGTTGCATGTGTTGTGATAGAAAGAAAAAAAAACTCATTCAATTTGCACTCATCTTCCATTTGTTTTCTCAAAGTAGGTCCATGATGGAATATGAACAAATATAATCTTTGTTTGCCTTCTTGAAAGTGCTTAATAATCTATCCAAGCATTGGAATGATTGTGCTAGTTGGGAAATTGTTAAAAACTTGCATCATGTTGTGTGAATTGCCACTAAGGAAACATTTTTGTTTTCATGTTTATTTTCAAGTTTTGTGAATGAAATAACTATCCTTGACAATCAAAGGTTGGATTTCCATCCATTGCTGGTGGCTTGTTTTAGGTGTGTACCTATCTTGTTCACACTTGAACAGTTGGTTACAAGTGGTATTGCCACAACATCAAAGTTGCCATTTTTTCTACTTTAATGATGCATAGTGGTTTGTCTCAAAATCAAATTGCCAAGCATCTTGTGTGTCCAAGAACTAATGTTGCCTCCACATTTCAGGAGGTTAGATTTGGAGTTACCACTCCAATGATGACCAAGAAAATGCCTTACATTATTGGGATCCATTGTATGGCACATAAAATGAATCTTGCAACGTAAAGTTCATCTTCCATGCCAATGGTTTCCAAATTGGAAGATCTTTTTCAATCACTTATGGGTATTGCTTTAACTCCCCCAAACACTATTTTCAATTCTAGAAACTTAATAAAATTGTGGAAATAAAGGGTTTTTAAGTTCTTTGGAATGTGAAGATGAGGTGGGTTAGCATATGTTAAGGTGGCCCAATAATATCATAAATTTTGGAAATGAAAATGATAGGATCAAAAGCAAATAATGTTTTCAACAACTTTGATGTGACCAATAATCACTTATAAGAAAGTATTAAAAATAATAGTGCAAATAGAGTACCAATTTACTTACAAAAAATGAAAAAAGTGGGAAAGAAATTGATAACACTTGAACACACAAACATTAAAGTTTTTGAAAGAAATGCAACTTCAAAAAAGTTTTTAAAAAAATTGTAATGGAAAAGATGACTTGAAGAATGCAAAAAGTTTAATTACTTCACATCAAAATGTACAATGATCACATCTCCTTGAACTTCACCAAAAACTATGTAGCCAAATAATGGTAAAGTTTTAAATCCAAAATGGTGATCCCACCAAAACTAAGTAAAATCCCTAAAATCTCTTTTAAATTAATAGAAAAAAAAATCTTATCCACCTTCTAGAAACCTAATTTGAAAGTTTAAATCAAATTCTACAATTTTAGTACAAAAAATAAACTATTATTTTTCATATTCAAATTTCAATAACAAGTTTTGATTTTAAATCTAATGATGAATTTTCACTAATGAACTAGTAATGGGTTTTTGGTATTCAAATTTGGTAATGTAATGTTATTTACAATTCCCATCCAAAAATCCTAAAGTTTGTTTTAGCCTTTAACAACATGCTAGAACCTTTGAACCACATTGGGAAAAAGTACAAGATGTTGATTGCTAAGATGGTAATTGATATTGGCTTAGTGGAACCAACCAAGGCCAATTTGAATTTGTGTGACATTGATATGATCTTGGGCTTGTGATATGTTTTGCCCATGATAAAATCTATTAATGTTTTGATGAAGTTTGTGCAAAGCAAAGATGTAGTTGTATATGATTACATTATAGTTATCAAAATTTGTCAAGTAGACCTATACAAGACGTATGGTTATTCAAATACATCCTTCCAAGTTACAAATTTTCCTAAATTCATTGATAGTGTTATAAACACATATTATAGGATTGCATAGGATTTGGTGATTTATTTAAATGATGGCACACAACACTTACCTTTCCAAATTATGGGACAATCCCACATGGTCCATTTAGTTGATCTTTTAACAATTCTCCATTCTTCAATTACTTGTGATGACTTTGAAGCAATTATTACAACTATAAATGCATAATGCACTATTACATGTCATTTGTTGGTCATTGAGTTGGAATGTAAGTTTTTAGATCATGAATTGATGAATTTTTTTGAGGTCATTTATTCACAATAATAGTTACAACCCAATTGTGAGTCCACTTTTGAAGTTCATTTGAACTTGATTAAATGACATTATTGTACACCCAAGAAACTTAGTACATCTAGTTCATGGGTTTCTTAGCCACGTTTAGAAGATATATTGAATTTGCAAACATCCTTTTTCAAGTTAACCATGAAAAATCAAGCTCCTAAGGCTATGGAAGAGCTTAGAAATGGAAATCCTATCACTAAATTATGGCATCAACTTGGCACAAACAATTTATGAGTTATTCTTTCCTTTAAGGTTCATGAAACTTGCTCAAATGGGCATTGTCCAAGTCATTGGCAACATAAAAGATGAAAAAACATTTTTCACATTAACCTCCATGAAGTCCAAGCTTCAAAATTAATTATTTGAGCATCTAGACATTGTTATGTGCATGTTTGCTCAAGATTTTTTCACAAAAGACATTTTTCCTTTTCAAGTTAGAATGATGTAGACAAGGTCATAATAAGAACGAATAATTGATTTTTTTTCTCATAATGTCAAATGTTCTAAAATTTTATGTGATATGTGTTATGATACTAATTCTATCAATTGCTACAAGCACGTTGTGTTGCAATTGGCAAGATCCTTGCAATCAGGGTTCAAATCCTCTTCAATGTCTTTTGAATTAATAATTATATTTAAATTTTAGATCCTACTTGCAAATGTTGCATGTTACTTAATTGCATAGCAAGTTTGTATACTAAAAGTCTAAAACTCAAGCACCTCTCCAAGCTTGGAGCCTATTTTTTTCCACTAACATGTGTAAGTGAGAACTAGAAGGTGGCTCTTCAGATTCAAAAGTCTTTCCCAAACTGTCACCTCTATGCTTTTAGTTTAACCACATACATCATACTATGTTTTTTGGGCAAATAACCATATGGGCACTACCTTCACACATGCCCTTGCCACTCATGTTACAAACTAAAAATTAAAAAAAATCCCAGCTAACAGTGGTTCTCTGATTTCAGAATATTTAAAAAATAGGAACCAATATTGGTTTTTCAAAAATTCAAATAACTACAGAACACTATTAATTGCATCAAGATGGTGCTAATTAGAATTGTGTAGTTTGACACTAATTACACCAAGATGATTAGAAGTGCGTACCTAGTTTGACACTAAGTCTATGAAAGGATGACACTAATCATAACTCCAATAATTACATCAAGACTGTGCTAATTAGAACTATAAAAAGAAAAAAAAACCACTGGTGCGAGGTATGGCATAGTATATATATATATAATTTAATCCCATGATATCCGGCGGGTATTAAAGAGGGGTGCTCTGTAGACATTTAGTTGTCCAAAATAGGTTCAGTTCTTCTTCATCTCCGTAAGAGTGCGTGCACATACATACACTAAAAATCTGGGCACAGGATTTCGCAAATGCGCGCCGCCGTCGTAACGCCAGATTTTAGAAGCCAAAAACAATCTCACGCAACCTGCTGGAGCGACGCGTATGTTATTCCGTGATCTCTGAATCTGGCGTCGTTGCAGAGCCGGCGTCTCATTAAATCCTGCAATACCCATCTCTTCCAATCTCTCCTCCTCAAGTACCGCTCTCTCTCCCACTCTCTCTCTCTCTCCCGCTCCTTCTCGCTCTCCCTCGACTGATCTCCCTGTCCTGAAGTCTTTGACTAATCATGCAATTCTTACAAAACGATCAGTGATTTGTAGCACACTACTGTAATTGGGTGATGAAGGATTTGGAGTTCTGTGGAAAGATGATCTATGGCAGCAGAGTAGTACCACTGGTTTTGGCTTCTGATCTTGACGTACTTACTAGCTAGTTGCTGAATTGATACTGTTCCGTTGATTGATTTCTTCAATCAAGGTGTGTGGTCACGTCACTTTGAAGAAGAATATATATTTACAGTTGCGACGAGCTGCAACAATGGCATCCGCTGCAGTGGGTGAGACCTCGAATGCTGCAGCAGCGGGCAACAGAAGATCCTGTAACCAGAATAATATCTGTAGCAACGGTACTATAAGTGCTGCAGCAGTCAACAAGAAGAGCAGCTTGTTGCTGCAGGCCGATGAGCAGCAGAAACAATTACTAGCTGTGCAGCCTGGTGCTACTGCAGGCTCGGAGAAGTTGAATGCCGCACCAGGCAAGAGCTGCAGCGTGAATGTGGACAAGAATAGTATGGCGGATCGTGGGAATCGACGACGTGATATGGAGCATTACTATTACCAGAAGTCGAAGCAGCACCGGCCGAAGCTCAACAAGACGTATGCCCATCTCATCCACGACACCATCATGGAGTTGAAGGCACGCAAGGGCTCTAGCTCCAATGCCATCAAGAAGAACATCTACAAACTTCACGGCTCGTCTTTGGGACCCAACTACAAGAAAGTGGTGGCATACACGTTGAAGAAACTGACTGCGGATGGCAAGCTCATTCGAAATGGCCATAGCTTCAAGCTGGCACCCACATTCAGGCGCGAGTTTCCTGATCATACTATAATGCAGCAGTCGAATCCGCGCTTGAGGCAACAAGCTGCGACATCGTCGCAGTTGCAGCACCTGCATGCACATCAGCGAAAGACTAATTGCATCAAGAAAAAAGTTCGCGACATGACTAGGAAACGAAGAAGCTCGTCACGTGTAGTAGCTGGCGTAGCTGCAATAACATCTAGTCGACATTCTGGCACTCCGGAGAAGAAACGCAAACCCATGTTGCAGTGCAGGAGAAGATCGACCAGTGCAAAAAGAGATAGTCGTCGGCAGCAGCTCGGGTATAGCTTTTTCAATAGCAAACGCCTGCAAAAAGATGTGAGGAAACGGAAGCCTCTGGCTGCGGCTGCTGGAAGTCGGCGCCGCCCGCGTGCATGGAGCTCCTCTCGATCGACGAGCACGAGATCACGTCTTGCAGCCGGCAGCAGCAAAAAAAGAATGAAGGCAAGCTATAATTGCAGCAAGCGGAAGATGAGCAGCTCGAGCCCATCTCTCTCAACAGGCTCCGCTGGCTCTAAATCTGTTGCGTCTGCCCTTAGCGCACAGTCTGGCATAAGCTCAAAGTAAGATCATCAAGATCATCACATTCTTGCTCATGAGATTTTATATCAAACTTGTAACAATATTGTGAGGTCTGACAAAATCTGTGGCTCGCTGCTGCATGATCTGGATCCATGATTGGCTGCACTGCAGGACTGGAAGATCAGGAGGCTCTGGATCAGCAGGTTCTGGAGGCAGTCGGTCGTGAATCAGCATCTCCTCATGAATCTCTAGTTTCAGAATCATCTCAATCTCCTCTGAATGTCACTCAGAATTAGCTGCTGATCATCTGACTGCTTGAAATCCTCATTTCCTCTGAATTTCTCTCTCAGAAGCTGCTGCTTATCTGACTGCCTGAAATCATCATTTCCTCATGAATCTATAGACTCAGAAGCTGCTGATCTGACAGTTGCTTGAAATCATCATCTCCTAGATGAATCTATAGCCTCAGAAGCTGCTGATCATCTGACTGCCAGAATCATCTATCTCCTAATGAATTTCTCTAAGAGAAGCTGCTGATGTGATGATCTTACTGCATATAAGGTTACCTCCTCTCGAATCCCTCTTCCTCTTTTTTTATGCAAACGCCCCCCTACCCCCAAAAAAAAAGAAAGAAAAAAACACTTGTCCTTGTCCTTGAATTGTATACATATAGCCAGAGAGGTCTCACTGTTTCAGAGCTTCCTTTACAACTTGGTGAGAGGCACTACCATGGATGTGTAAGAATTGAATTGATGATTATGCGGCCAGATAGCTAAATTGTCATATGAGGATTCTGAATCTTATATCATGTCATCTCATGATCATCTTGTCTATGATTTTGGAGAAGAGTTTTTCAATTTTCAGAAATTTGATAAATAAATTTTCCCAGCTCATGGCTTCTGAATCTTCTATCACCGAGCTACTTAATTTTGCACCCGAGCACATAGTCATGATTTGATTTCTAATTATGAATGCAAACAAGTTGCAGAGTTGTTCTTCAATGTGTCCCTTGGTTACAATGAAGAACATGAATGGCTCTGCAGCCATGCAAACAGGTTGGAGAGTTGTTCTTCATCTCCCCAAGATTCCAGCAAAACCATGAAGAAATTATTAACGTGTAGTTTTTACTTGTTTAAGTACACCTTAATACTTTCTCAAAAGTCCTGAATTCTTTTTTCTCATAATTATTTAGTGCCCAACCTGATAACTGGTTACTATGGTATTTTCTGTAGTGCCGCTGGCTCATGTCAATCTAGGACAGCACTAGAGAGAGAGAGCCTCCAAGAATTTGAGCAATAGTGAAATGAATCCTTTGTTTTGGGGAATGATGTCAAGATGGAAAAATCAGATGAAGAATTTATGAAACAAAAAATCTAGAAAGTGATGAGATGGATTGTGTCTGTCGAAATTATTACACACTCCGAGCATACAAATGGAATTGAAGACCTCGATCATACAGATTCCATAAAACCTGTATGAACTCCGTGAAAATACAACCCTTCAGGTTTAGGGTTTAAGGTATTCAAATCTCAGAAAGCTCCAATTGAAAACACAACCCATCAGGTTTAGGGTTTAAGGTATTCAAATCTCTGAAAGCTCCAATTGAAAACACAACCCATCAGGTTTAGGGTTTAAGGTATTCAAATCTCAGAAAGCTCCAACGGCTTAAAGAGGATGGGAGAAATTACAAACTGTGTTTTGTCAGTAACATCTGCTGCTTGACCTCCAACTTGTACTTCCACAACATATGACAAAACGAAAAGGCTTTCATTGTACAGACCCCTCTTGTAAATGGCAAATTTCATCTCTTGTTTTTCTAAGAGAAGCAGAAATTGGAAAAGAGAACCATGTGTTGCTCTCTGTCGAACACAAGAGATGTGATGAGAAGTGTTTTATACAATACAAAAGGGACTATCACAAGCCCTAAAGTAGACTAAATCTCAGTTGTATGTTTAGCACCATCTTCATGTGATTAATGTTCGAACTATAGCTCTAGTTAACAACATCTTGTTGTAATTCATGTTCATACTAGAGCTCTCATCGGGAGCGGCTTGCTGTGATTAATGTTCATATTGGAGCTCTGATTATTCTCATCTTGATGTAATTAATTGTTAACATCTTGCTTCTTAAGATGTCCTCAGAAGACACAAGATCTTGATTTAATCAATGTTCATACTAGAGCTTAATTATCCTCATCTTGCTGTCATTATGTATCCGCACTAGAGCTTAAATATCCTCATCTTGCCGTGATTAATGTTGATACTAGAGCTCTCATTTCCATACACATCGCTAATGAGCTCCCTGGTTTAAAACTTAGGTTCTAATAATCAGCAACTTGGTAATCAATTTTCAGATTTAGGCAGGTCCAGTTCCCATGAAGTACTTGTGTGGCCTGTGCCGTTGGCTCAAGTGTTACCACATCCTCAACTGATTTGTTTTCCAAAACGTGTTTTTCTGGAATTTATTTGAATTTTCAGCGGCAGAAATCACTTAAAAATCAATATCTCCCCCATTCTGAATACAAATCTTACAAAACAAATTCCATTGAATCCTGCTCATCAAGTTCTTTCCAACAACATCAAAGGCACATTCCAATTGCCCTGAAATTTTCAGCTACAATTTAATTTAATTTTCAATGAAGAAATCATTCAATATTCGAAGAGCTTTTGCACAGCAAGTCCAAATGCCATGGAACCCAGCACATGCACCCCTCCTCATCAAGTGCTTTCCAAAGACACCAAGAACATGATCCGAAGCATCCCAGTTCAGTGAGTCTCATAACTACAAAACAAACTACCTTCATAGGTAGATTACCCTTCAAATAGTTTGAAAATGGGTTTGGAGTTTCGACCACTGTTGGCCTGTTATTGTGAAAACAACTTGATATTCATAACCTACCAGTCAGTTATTGATTTTTTGACAATTGGTTTCATAACCTACTGTAATAATCCTCTCACGACAGGGGACAAGCTGGAGAGTGCAACTGGAGCGCAAGGGAACGAATGATGGACACCTAGGAGGTGTAGCCTGTAAAACTTGTATAAAGTTAGAAAGTTGCTAGGAATAGATTAATGAGGCAGGGGGGGAGAAGGCGACTAAGGCTATAGAATCAAGAGCACAAAAAGAAGAGAAGTTAGTTAGGTTCTTTTCTTCTCTAGAGCTCCTTAGAAAGGGAGAGAAAAGAGACAGTGAAGAGGGGTTTGAAAGCTTAGAAGCCCCCCGCTTTCATGGTTGGATGGTGAATCCGCACCCTTTTTCTTTTTCTTTTTTGTTGTACTCGGGTTTTTGTTTGTAAATAAAAAAGAAGGACCAGTGTTGCAGAATTCTGTTGAGATGGTTTGGAGAATTATGTTGCAGTGGTGGTGACATTGGAGTTGCGTCATGGTGTGCACCAGCTAGATTGGAATGAACCAGCAGCCACCAACGCACTAATTGAGGATGAGGCCATTCAAGCCATTTGGGGATGAACCAAAGACACATCCTCCCCTACCCAAAGTCTTTGGTTTTATCAGTCTCTTCTCTGCCTCAAAGTTTTTCCCTCCTACCTACCTACCTACCTCCCTCCTACTTACCTGCCCCCTCCTACCTCCCTCCCACCTACCTTCCCCTTCATTTTGCGCTCACTCCATCATTAGAGCTCAGGAGAGCTTGAAGCAGGAGCCAAGACAACGTGCTTAACGCGAGAGCCAAGACAATGTGCTTGAAGCGAGAATAACGCACTTGAAGTGGGAGCCAAGATAACATGCTTGAAGCGGGAGCAAAAAATGATAGCCCAGAACGGGAGCTTAAAGCTCCCTCCTTTCTCTTCTTCTTTGGTTCTGATGCAGTGAAGAAGGCGATGGCAGCAAATTGCCGTCGCCTTCATCTTTTTGGTTATGTTGCTACGAAGAAGGTGATAGCAGCTACTACCGTCGCCTTCATCTTTTTGGTTATGTTGCTACGAAGAAGGTGATAGCAGCTACTACCGTCGCCTTCTTCTTCGATTTTATTGTAGCACAGAAGGCGACAACAATTGTTGCCATCGCCTTCTTCTTTGGTTCTGTTACAATTAAAAAGGCGACAATAGTAGCTGTCGTTGCCTTCTTCTTTGTGTTTGAGAAAAAGAAGACAACGGCAAACTGCCATCGCTTTCTTCATTTTGGTTCTGTTGTAATGAAGAAGGCAACAATAGCTTACTGCCATCACCTTCTTCTTTTTGGTTCTGTTGCAACGAAAAAAGCGATGGCAACTTGTTGCCATTACTTTCTTCATTTTGGTTTTGTTGCAACGACAAAAACAATAGTAACAAACTATCGTCACCTTCTTCCTTTTGGTTTTATTATAGTGAAGTAGGTGACAACAACAAGCTGCCATTGTCTTCTTCTTTGGTTCTATTACGGTGAAGAAGGTGACGGCAGCTACTATCGTCGCCTTCTTCTTTGGTTCTATTATAGCAAAAAAGGCGATGGTAGTAGCTGTCGTTGCCTTCTTCTTTGTGTTTGAGAAAAAGAAAATGACATCTCATTCTTATGTGGTTCTGTTGCAACAAAAAAAAGCAACGGCACCAAGCTATCATCACCTTCTTCTATGCAGTTTTTGCAGAAAATAAGAAAAAGATGAGAGCTTCCATCACCTTCTTCAATGGCTTTGTTGTAAAAAATGGTGACGATAATTACCATCACTTTTTTTGGTGGTTTTCTTATGAAGAAAGTGACGACAACAATATCATCGCCTTCTTCTATGGTGGTGGTGTTGTGAAAAAGGTGATGGCAACAAGCGGTCATCTTCTTCTTTT
>Ga0116227_10000690_pt1 | contig 68440 bp, 57 predicted proteins | sample S1TSphgellanicum_FD_89693 | JGI IMG/M metagenome (GOLD analysis project Ga0116227, IMG submission 89693) | Host-associated microbial communities from peat moss isolated from Minnesota, USA - S1T2_Fb - Sphagnum magellanicum MG | ecosystem: Host-associated > Plants > Peat moss > Unclassified... | reverse complement strand
TAATTGCATCTTTTTCCTATTTTTTGGGCTTTGAGGGCCTTGAGGGGGTCCTCAAAGTTAAATTAATTTAAAGAATTAAAATAATAATAATTTTTAAAAAATTAATTAATTAAAGGGGGTGGGTGCAAAACCAAGCAACAAAACTCAAAAGACAGACAGAGAGAAAACAAAAATGTTTCTTTGGCAACAAAAAATGTGAAATGCTCAAGCAACAAGAAATGGAACTAGAGCTTTTATTTGAATAAATGATTATTGGGGGCATCCACAAAGAGTTTCTAATACTTGGGGAAATTGGGTAGAGAATTCAGTAAAATCCTCGAGGACTCCCAACTTGAACAAATGTTTTTTTGTTGAAATACAAATCCAGTTTCTTATTTGTTGTTTTGCCATCAAAGAGAACTAGTATACAAAAGTGTAGTACCATGAACACCACGGCGGCAGTGCCTCGTCTCTACTACTTACTGGGTTGAATGATTTGTCCAGTCCTCAAAGGCATTGAAAAGTATAGCCAACACTGCCCATATTAAAATCACAAACACCCAACATTGACCTGAGAAAGGTGAGGCATGGACGTTCTTCGGTAAGGGGAGCGGCTTCAACAACACCGTTTTCTTTTCATCCAACATATCCATGTACACTTTTGCAAACACTCTGCGTCAAAACAAAAATGCTACTACTTAGTTGACCAGCGAATAAGACTGTTACTCCTCATATCTATGAAATTGCAAAAGAAATCTCGTCAACAACAACAACAACAATTTGAAAGGTAACATAACATGACATTGAGTTGCAGTGATAACCTTATGAGAGCAATCTTGTATACTTACTTTCTTGAGCAGTAGACCATGGTAGCAGGAATGATGAACATGACAGCACACCCTGCAAATGCACCTGTTATGCCCACCAGCTCATCCACCGACATATTCGAATGCTGCCAATTCATGCTCACATATTAGGTACTGTCTCAGATTCAGGGTCTATTTTAACATATCACTCTCCCAGAGCCACATTGTTATTGCATGGTTTGCTGGCTGGCCCTTCACATCCGACATCCATGTGTTGTTTGTAGTCTCTTTCACCCTCCATGGCTAGACCAAACAAAAAACTTGTATTTGGAAGCTTAAGTCTTATAATCCCCATGTTGTGAATTCTGGTTCAACAACAGCAGCTCCTGTTGTTGTTAGAAGCATCATGCAACTATTATGAAGGAACAAAGCAGCAAGCTATATACATCTGAATTATAGGAAGAAAATCCTTCTACTTTGCAGCTGTTAGCCTACCACACATATATACCTATGAGATTGCAGAGGAAACCCCACAATAACACTTTGAAGGTAAACATTATATTAGACATACGTCTATTGAGAGAAGTGCAAGCATTCTCCCATCAACAGTTTCACTTGGAACTCCACTTTCCACATAATACTCTATCTTCTTTACCAATGCAGAAATCTTGGAGGAAGCCAAACCTCAGCAATATAACTAAAAAAAGTGGGAGGTAGAACAGCTAGCAATGTCAACAGTATTCGCCGACGCCCAGCTGCACGGGCGACTTGCTGTGGTGACCTTGCTACAGTCTCAAAGTGTGGAGCATTCCTTGCTGCAAAAATGTACCACCCAAGTTCCCATTTATCCAAACTGAGTCTGTCCATATTATAGTCACATTCAGCAATAAAAACATCACATCTAGCAAGTGTCAAAGCAAAAAATCACCTCTGTTGATAAAAGTAACCAAACTTTTGACTACAAACAGCCAGCTAATTGAAGCATAAAAGGATACATAAATCACCAAAGATTCAATACTCCCTCCCCTCAACATACCTTTTCTCAACAAAAGCTGAAATAGGGTGTCGAGGTTGTTCCGCAAGGTGATGGAGAGCATAGGAAAATTGGAGGATAGTGTAAACACTGCTCCCACAAGTCCACATCCAAGAATATGATCACCCCAACCAGAACCAAATAACTCCACAAGCACTCAACACCTGGCTGAAATTGCACACACAGGTGCAAGCTTGATTGAACTTGCTTCAAGAACAGAAACTTCTGCTACTACTCAAAATTGTAGAAGGAAATTATTCATGGAAGGCCTAGTCCAGCAAAAGACTTGAACTTGACAAACATAACAAAGAGAGCCAGATATCGACAAGAATAAAATCAGCACAACCCAATACCCAAACACAAACATTTCAAGTGAAGCAGCAATGACAGTGGAGAGACTGTATTGCTCTGCAGGATGTAACGCACCAGGAAAGAGAAAAAGGACATCACCAATGATGCCATACTCTGGAACCTCCAGTTAATGAAACATTAGGTGCATCAATGGTCCTTCTCCTCAGATATGCCCCCGTGATGGAAGGATATTATCAGGAACATTAAATAAGAAACTAGGCATTCACAAAAAGCATCACTACACTGAAGTTTATGATGGATACGTTGTGGGGGAAAATTGAATGTGATAGGATCCAAGACACCAGTACCTACAAGATATCAAAACCACAAAGTCAGACGAAAACATGAATTCTGCCTTTCACACCTCTAGTGTTGTGTTACATCCATCAAGAGAAGTTCAGAGCACTCCAGAATTAATCTCCTCCACACTAAACCAACAATAACACATCAACAACTCTATTGTCTGATAATGATGCGCCTTACACCAAATGGGATGATCGAGCAGGCTCCACATAGCCCACAGTTCTCAAAGTAGCGCACAAACATCATCCGCCTCTAGCCAACATCTATTAACCTTGGCTGTGGCTGCCAATGATCAAGGATAGTAGCATTCACATAGCAAAAGCAAGCCCACAGGAGATGAAGAGAAACAGATATACAACAATCACACTCATAAATGCCATTCCCACGATGCGCAACACCCGTGATTTGTCCCGCATAGGTGTAACAATGCTTGGCAAACTGCATGCAACTCCAATTGACATAGTATGTTACCGGACTCACAGACGAAGTAAGGTATACAAGACCCTACTCTGGTTTCTCATGAAAATATTTATTATGTTTGCATTCTCATCCCATGCTACAGATCCACAATTATCTTTACTTGTAACTTGTGGCATTACTGTGTGCAGTTCCCATTTGCACCTAACATGCACAGTATATAATATAGCTTGATCCTCCCAAGGCCCATTGAATAGAAGCTAACATCTCACCAAACATTGAAGAGAAAAATGCATTCACATACCTGTGGTGGCACATAAAAGAGTATACAGTGCCTCCAAAGAGATTTGGCAAAGCTCTGCATTAATAGTTTCCTTCATCAGACCTTTGATCTCACCAGGCCAATCAAAGCATAGAAAACAGACAGAACTGGCCATTTGTGTAGATTTCTGGCCACGGGAATTCTTTGGTCATCCCAGAAACCAGCAACATAAGCAACTCTAGCTGCTAGGGTTCAATTTTCAAACTGAGGTAGACAGCCAAAGAATCAAATGGAGAAACTTTGCTTACAACACATTGAAATGTGGAACCTCCTTGTCATGGCGACCACTCTTTGCAAGTGTAACAATTGCCAATATGATCATCCTGCAAGCAATGTGAAAAAGGCATGCATGTCTGAATGGGAACAAGTTGCTTCCAGTTTTGCACGCATACAAATTATGAACATTATGAAAAGAAAACCATGGCATCCATGCAATCACTCCTGGAAGGGAAGTGACATACGTGTACAGACATATGTTCCGAATAGCCTGCATCATGCACACAGAATTACGAATCAGATGGCATGTCTACAGAAACCAAGCACCATCCCCGAATTCTTTTATTTAACTGCAGCTGAGAAGATAGCTATGTTTTCTTGGGATCGATGTGTCTGCCAAATACCATTCAGTTATAGCAATCTAAGGTACACAGATGCCAGTGCATCTGGATGGACATCACTCTGCACCATACATGACAAGATGCTGCTCCCACTCCATGTGCTTAGCTGCAGTGGGTGCCTCTGGTTTAAACTTTGGGAAGACAGCTAAAAGCAGTACATATACTTGTATACCAAGTGTTGATCAGCACATACCATTGTCATGATTTGCAACAGCTTCGTCTTCTGGAAATCAAAAAAGCTGCACAAAAATCCCAACACTGAGATGAGGATTGTGAAGTGCCATCAACCAACACAAGTATACCCTGAACAACCATAAGCATAATTGTAGAACTACTTACTGATGGTTTTTTGACTTTCATGTCAGGACTGGAAAGTATAATAAGGAAAACATAATCAATACCAGAATTCCTTCCTCTTCTTCAGTTACATGCTGTGTACATGTCACAACAAAAGATAAAGTTTCAAGCAATAGCAAACTGTGGGACAAGAAATGGGTGCAACAGAATAGATGGAGAGAGAGATGTCACCATAATGGGACACTGAAGACAACAAATAGGACCAGATACATGTCAAATGTCCATGGAGCCGGAGTGGGTCCAGAGAAGAAGCCCACCAGGGAACGGGCCACCATGGTGCTGTAAATGACTGAATCTCCAAACAAGTAGAGCTGTGTATGCATCAAAACACCCAATGCCCATCCCCGATACTGACATCAGGCAGATGAACCTCTCTGAAATAGATGGAAACCACCAGTACCCATATGCCAAAAGGACACTAAGACTCATTTACGTTCACAGTCAAGACTATATCTTCAAAGCCCTTATGTTTGCTGGGATCCATGAACTCTACATGAAAAACAGATGCAGTTCAGAATCAGTCTCACACACAAAAATTGAATCTAGTTCCACAGCAACTGTTCAGATCATGTATTGGAATAATACTTACAATCAAGGCTGTATAGAAAAATATAATTCCCCATTGGTTAAAGAAGAGACCCTGTAGCCAGAAAACTTTGTCTTAGCAGCAGTGACAGTGGACCAAAGCACACATCTTCCACTTAATGACAACTGGAAATGACAGTAGCATTGAATCTGTTTACAAAAGATTTAAGTAACCTATGCAGCTCATTTAATGACTAGTTAGAGAAACTTTTAGGCTGAAGAGCATACTGCCATTTCACCCAACTCTGTCCGTTTTGCAATCTGGAACAGCTGCCTATCACTTTGTTGTTGAAGAGCATGTGACTCATCATTTGGAGTTCCATCCTCCAGCAGCATTTCTGAGGCTTCAATGGCTAGTAGGGTGTGCTCTTCAATGCCATTCTTCTCTCATCAGACAGGTTGCACCATGAACAATTGGCAGAATGAGTTGTTAGGAAACAGTGCATGAAACAATCTTCAGATTCTATGCAAATTGTTGTTGCAGAACTGCATGCAACATTTCAAAGTGATCAAACCAGTAGAAACATGACATTTCTAAGCCTCACATTCACATTAATAAGGACTGACCTTATTTTCAAGCCGAATCAGGGCATTTGCAGTGGCCATTGCCTCCAGCATGAACGTCACTGTAACAAAGCTGCACAAAAAAGTTGGATTCACTGTTACCAATTGTAGCAAACATAAAATAGTTCCCACTGATCTCATCCTGTGACTCTTGGCATGGACCCATCATTTTAATCAACATCCAGTCAAGTCACAGCCATGAAAAGTGCCACACTTTGACAGCATTATACATAGATACAGAGAGAAAATGCTGCAGCCATGTCAAGAAAGTGATCACAAACATGGTACGCAAAGCACATAACATACTGCCAAAATTTTGGCATAAAAAGCAAACGTTTTTAGCTGATGCTTTGCAAAGGTACATTACAGTCAGTGTAAAACTGGTTGATCTGTACCTGCAGAAAGAAACTAACACCAGGAAAAGGCCACCCAGAAACTGCAATCCAATGCAACAAAACCTCAATTATCGAAGTTGCAACTTGAACACAGTTACTAATGATAATATCAACTTGACCATAACTCTACCAAACGAATGATTCTTGGACTGAAATCAGTGCAGGAATCAAATAATAGTTGGATGTGTATTTGGCTAGGGTTAAAGCAAATCTGCAGTTGCACCTACAAGTGCTCACTCACAAGAAGCAAAACAGAAGGTATCACTAGATATCTCTTCATCCTTGTCAAAGGCTATCTTCTACTCCTCAAAGGGTGGCCAGTACTTAGCTTAACTCTAGAGGCAAGGTAGTAGTTGAAGGCTCCATGCTTTGGATCACTGGTTGATGATACCAGTACACCACCACCTATTGCAGCTGGTTTGACTACTGTGACAAAGTGACATCTAGAATGGATCTTGCAACAGTTTTGAACCCAACAACCCCTTTGCAAGGTGTGCTACAACCCCTCACCACATGGTTGGCGGATGGGAATTGCCTTGAGGCTCACCTTGCAAAGAATGTAACAACATGTGCTCACCTTGATCCTCACCTTGCAAAGAAAGAGATGCTCACATTGCATCTCAAAATTCAGAATTGCACAAACATGCACCAACTATGTGTACACTGCAACAGAAGAGACAGAGAGAGGGATACACAGAGCAAGACAGAGAGAAAGAACCATCACGCACCCAGCCTCCCGTGATGAGAACAGATGGCAGTGCCAAAATGCCTGTGCCGACAACCAGATTGAAAACATAGCTGCATCCTCCCAATGCCCCCCACCCCCATCTCCATCATCTCAGTGCACTCTTCTCTCTACCAAACCCTCCACGGTGATCTCTTTTTGTTCTTTCCTTTTGAATCACATTCTGTGCCCTAAAACTCCATAGCTGGATTCGTCTTCAGAGCTCCAACTACCAAAACTCACTCGGAACCTTCCCAATACTAAGAAATCCCTTTCCTTATTACTCCTGCCACAAATCACCAAACCCCTAAAATCCCCAATAGATGAAGAGCTTCACAGAGTCCATATATATATATATCTCACTTCCACCCACCACCACAAATGTTTGCTTTCCAGCTCTTTCTTGCTTCAAAGATACCCCCACTCATCTCGATCGATCTCCAATCTTCTTCACCGAGGGATTGATTTTCCTCCTCTTTCACAAAACGGATCATCCCAGAAGAAAAAAAAAAAAATACCCACACAAATGTAGAAATACACATGTATTCATATACGTTATACAGAGCTTCCGATTTCCATGGGAGAGATAGATTCATTTCATTTACATACATGCAAGCGACCGTGGGCGAATACTGAGACCCGTGATTATTTTCTTCCATGTTCGCTCCAGCTTTCGCCCAAACCCTTTCGAAACCCTAAAAATCCCCTTCGGCTTGTTGTTGTTGTTGTTGTGGTGGTGGTGGTGGTGGTGGTGCTACATCATTCCCTCGATCCGACCTCCCCGCGATTCATCACGCAAGCACTCACTAACTCAAAGATTGATGGAGAAGAAGAAGGTGAAAGAGAAGTAGTAAGGATCAAGAGAAGGAAAGAGGGATATTGGAAAGCTCTACATCATCTCTCTCAAGTTCTCTCTCAAAAACATTGAAAGATGCACAAGAAGAAGAAGAAGAAGAAAGAGGAGTACAAGTTTAGGGAATCAAAAAACAAAACAAAAGTATACACACACATACACACACATTGTTGATTGAAAAGTGCATCATTTTTCTCAACAACATCATTTTCAAAGATGAAGAAGAAGAAGAAGGTGAAAATAATGAAGAAATGAGGTGAAAGAGTAGTTGATATGAATTGGTTCAGGAGCATCTCCAGAGGCGCTCCAGAATTGTACAAGCTTCCAGAGCAGAGCGCCCTCCTGGAGGAGCCCTGGCAGTGTCTAATAAAACACAGTCAAATCGCATTTATTGACTGTTCCTTGTTTCTGATTGGGTAGATGGTTTGATTGATCCAGGTGGGTTGCTCTTTAGTAGTTTTCCATCCCATTTGGAGTCCCAGTTTTCTCTGGGTGGTGTTGGAGGAAAAAAAAAAAAGAAAAAAAAGAAAGTTAAGTACCTAACTCATAAAACTTGGAACCCTGAGAAAATAATTCTGGAGACGATGAGCTTGCCAAAAATATTTTCTCACATCCAAAATTTTTGGTTTTCTTTTTTCACAACCCCACCCATAAAACTAAAACTGGAACTGCAAATACGTGGGGGAGCAGTAGCTGTATTGAAGACAGCAACAGAATATGCGGTGGGCCCCTGGCAGGACTGTCAGATTGCATGGAGATCCGGGTTTGTCTCTCGACTGTCGTGCTACCCCGTGCAACTGTCGTGCCACCCGGTTCTGGGTTAAACTGGATTATTCTATTCGGGTTTAGGGTTTACCGTTGACCGTTGGTTTGGGTTTTGACTCTGGATCGGTGTTCTTTTGGGGATTTTTTTTTAATGTAGCCAAAGTGGCGATCATCTTTAAAACGATTTAGCCAAAAATATGGCTCTAAACCAGCCATATAATTATCCTTCTACATTTTGGCTACATATTGAAAACCAAATGTAGAAATATCTGGCTTTTTTTTTTCTTTCTTTTTTTTTGTCTCTCTCACTTTTGGTGATAAGGCTTTCAAAAACCGTTCTTCTTCATTTCTGAATTTTTGCGTTTCAGTTTCGCATTTTTAGCAAAGTTTTGCAAGTTAAAACAAGGGTGGTTTTGGGTGTTCTTATTAGAGCATCCCCACCGGTGCTGAGTATGTGACCCTGCATATTAAAATCAGATGAAGAAAAGTCAAAATTTGCCAGTTTACATCAGGAAAATGGATTTGCTCCTGCATATGTCCTGAGATTCCTAAGGCTCGTAAGATGTGTAGCAAAGCTGTTGCACTGGCTAGAGAAGAGTGTAATAAATATGATCTGACTGCTGCTGAACCCTGTTTTTGATTGGCCAGGGTCCAGGTGGTTTACTGTTGTAGTAGTTCCCACATATTTGCAGTCGCACTTTCAGCTTTATGGGTGGGGTCGCAAAAAAAGTTAAGAAAGTAAAGAACTTGGACGTGAGAAATGTTTTTGCACGATCACATACTAAGCAGTGGTGGGGATGCTCATTGTTGCTACATGAGACATGTGATACATGAAAGACCTATTACATGTAACACGAAACATACTCATGTGCCAAAAGAATTGTTACATGCAAAAATGTGATACATGAACCACCTATTATTAGGTGGGACATGAAACCTACATTATGTAAAGGGAAGACACCAACATCTGCCTTCAGTCTAGGGCAAAATGTCTTGACATAGTGCCTTCCCCAACATAACAACCAAGGTAAACAATAAAAATTACAACTAATTTCCCTCTTACCAGGGATATTAGGGAAAATTTCCCCACTTCCTTCAAGAGCACAATTTTGAGCTAAGTAAGTGTTCTCATATACCAAGTAGCTCATTTGTTATGGCTCTACCCAATGTTATATGACCATGATCAATATTTTATTCCAAAAACCAACTTTTTAGGAAGGAAAATTTTCAAAAATTAGGAGTATTTTATTTTTCGAAATTAAATATTCAAAAATTAACTAATTGTTTGGGAGGCATGTGCCAAACCTACCAAGGTACTACAATATATGGAATGTTTGGAATCTAAAATTTTGAAAATTGAATTGTTGGAATTTCAATGTGTGAATATTGAAAACTAAAAACTAAAATTTAAATATGGAAAATTGAAATGTTTGAAAACTGAAAATTGAAAACTAAAATGTCTCAATAATGAAAAATTAAAATTAAAATGTCTGAAAATTGAAAACCTAACATTTGCAACATGAAATTCTATGATATTGATGAAATTCTCGAATTGGTTCCTAAGGTTTTCCACTGTCCCCTTCACATATTTGATCAGATCTACCTTTGGGAATTTGTCAGACTGTGTGAAGATGACAGTCACATGTGGAAGCAGCATGAGATATTGTCTTGTGTTAGAGGCAATGAAACGTAACCAGTAACAAAGCTCTTGATCAATCTCTTCTAAGAGCTTGGTCCAAAGCCCAAAAGCCCCAAAACTAAAACTACCAATATAATAAACCTGAAAGCTCTAATTACAGTCAGTATAGTGCCAAATGCATTCTTAAAGATGACTACATGCCACATTGTCCATACATGCCCTTGGGGGTAACACTACAAGTACTATTCAACAAAAGACAAGGTTTTAAAAACACATATAATGGAGCTCCATTTTGTTGAAGATATTTAGAGACATTAGACTTTCATTTAGCAATGGTCCTAAAACATCCCAATGGAACGATACACCTAAATGAGATCTTTTCACAATTTCCAATGAGAGAGAATTGTGTTCATCTCGTGAACAAACATAAAATTGTCATTTTCAAGTTATAGTGACCAACAATGGATACAAACAATGTTGTGTGTACAGAGGCAACAAACCACAATGCCAAGCTCTTTGCAATTGAAACCAAAAATATAATTTCGCAATGAAAAGAGGGGAAAAACGCTAAAAATATAGATATCATAAAAAAAACTATTGAAAAAAACAGGTGAAAGCAATGACACCTTGATTGAAAAGTCATCGTGTAGTCTCATTCAAATCCATGTTACACTTTTTTAACATTGCATAAATCTCATCAGCATTGTTCTCCATTATCTCTTTCAAGCTTCACACTACCTCCATCACACTTGGAAGTATTTGTACATTTCCTCCTCCTCCTCCTACCATTACTCCAAGCCTAATAGTACTCATTTCCTCCCCCACCACCCCCACGAGCCACTTCACCTCCCTCCCGACCTTTCCTCTTCAATACTTGATATAACAAGCCTAGAGTTGAGGACAAGGATTGGAAATAATAACAACAATTTGAAAAAGATAGAGAGACACAAACATAGACAAAAAGAATAGCCCAAAGAGAGAGGGGCCCAAATAGGAAAAAAAGACCTTTCATTGCAAGGATGTTATTGCAATGTAGATATAGTCGAAGAGTAAAGAGTTAAAGGTAGGTGAAGCAATGGCGATAGTACAACAATGATGGGCACCTAAATATAGACAAAAAATGAAAAAATAAAAATAAAATCTCGGGTTGAAATTTAGGTCATAAAAGGTATTGTTGAATGGGCCAACTAGTGCCAATTCTAGAGCTTGGAATTAACCATGGCTTGTCTGTTCCTTTAGATTTAGAGCCATGGGGAACACATCATGGGAATAGGAAGAACTTTTTCAATCAGTAGCTTGATTGAAGAAGAGAATCTTTTTAGCTTCTACAATGGTTATCAAAACCTACAATGTTCAACTACTTGAAAACCTACTATACTTAAGGTTAATCCACCCAAACATGGAAAATTACATCCATGTGAAAATTTTCATTCTATGAACACTTGTCATCTCCACATTGGCCAATGAGTGAGCCAAAATTTTATCCCCAAGTATAAATCCTACACAAATGTGTAGTCTCCTCCCTATGGGCAAAGCCAACAAATCACAAAAGTCTTTGAAGTTGTTATGTTCAAATAAGAATTGTCACATACATGGCACAACACATTGGGGATGTATGTGCAACATATGATGATGACACACGACATAAAAAGTTGGCAAAAATCAAATTTGCTTAGTTTAAAATGAACATGTTTCCTTTCAACTTAAGCCCTAATTTGGGTTATTTGGTATATTTTTCTCATTGATGATATCATCAAGATCTAAAGCTTAAGAAAGTAGGCAAAACATGACAAGTGTAAAATTAGAACAATGTCATAACATGATAGGTTATGCTTCCTTTCAATGAAGTGCCCTAACTAGGGTTGTTCCTAAAAGGAAAGTAGATTCCCAAATGCAAATGCCATAAAATCCCTAGGATTTTTTAACTAAAAAGGGGTGATTTGTTAAAAAAAAGGTGTATGTGCTCCTTCACTATCAAGCAATGTATTTTGCAATTATAAAATGAATATGTTATGCAATCAACAAGGGTTCATTTTCATGGGACATACATAATAAAAAAATGTGTGGCATTTGTTAGCCATGTGTTAAAAGGAACGAAGGCCTTTGTGACGTTGGAATATTTGCACCTTGGTCTATTTGTACCACCAACTTATATGGCCAAACATATGTGTTGTGTGAAGGAGATTATGGAAGCAAATGGAATGTTGTCAAAATACTTGTTTTTATGTGTGCAAGTCATTTGGATTGTGATTAATAAATTAACCAAATTAAAAAAAATACAACCAAACATGAAGGTGAAAATTGAAGAAAACTAACATGGTCAATCAACTAACTCGCTTAAGGAAAGTTAGTCAAACATTTGCATATAATATTATTTTTATGGGGGCATGCCCAAACCAATCAATGAAAAAAACAATTGTCACTATGGTTAAACAATTGGCCCTAAACTACAAACAACCTTCCCATGACAAGTAAGTTTTCCACTACATGTGTGCATTTTTTTCTTTTCTCAAACCTAACAATCCATTAGATTAGTATCTATATAGTATATATTGACAAGCCATGGTTAAGAATATATGGGCAATTAGGCAACTTGTTATACAAATCTACCACATGACGAACGCACAAATTTGGTAAGTTAAAAAAATTTAAATTGTTTGAACTTAATTTAAATAATCCTATGTGTTGAACAAGTAAATCAAATGTTACACACCTAGGTGAAATCATTTAATTTACTTACTTGGTGGCCTAAAAAGGCAAACACACATAAGTGCATATGAGTTGGGATCACCAATAAAGGGATTCCCTTTATTTTTTAAATTCTTTTTGAAGCCTACTAGGTTGCCAACATATATGTCAAATTGAATGAACTCACATTCCATAAAATAACAAAGTTTTAGTGGATTAAAGTGTTCAATAGGTTAAGGTCTTGGCCACAAGGTACTATCATGTAATTTGTTGCTTCCTTCAAGGTTTATGCTTGAAAGGCTACTTGAATGGAAATAAGTCCCAACAAGGGCCCCATTAGTTACATCCAAAAAATTATAATAACTATTAGTCCTTCATTCCTTTTCCAAAGGCGCCAAGTACAACAAAATAAAAACTCCTCCCAATGTGGTAGAAAGAGCTAGAGTGAAAACCAAAAACAAAGAGAGAAGAATGACCTTCACCTTTCTCCTTTATCATCCAAATCTTTCATCATTCTTCTTTTAAAAATAAGATGTATCTCCTTCCAATCTTATCCTCTAAGTTTTACTTTTAGTTACAACTAGTCAATTAAGTAACACCTTAAAAAATTAATTAAAATTAATCAGTCACTTACTAACTTAATGAAAGTAATAGGTGAACCTATTACTAATAACTTAAAAAGTTATCAAACTACCCTACTAATTTAATTGATTTTTAAATAAAATAAAATTTGTTCCACTTACATTGAAGCTTTGCAATGTCCTTTAATGAATCACAAGGTGGTTTAACACATGGTAGTTCTTCAACTACAAGAAGATGAAAAAGATGCATAATCTTTGATATTGAATTGTCGTGACGTGTAGTGTCGTGACGTACGATGTTGTAAGGGTGTAAATATGTAATAAACTCTACTAAACAAAAAGATTAAAGCTAGTCAAAGGTATAAACTAATCAACCAAAAAGATATGCACAAGAGGAAGTTAAGATGAAATTCCCATGTATATTGAATTGCAAAGAAAGAAGAACATGAAATGTATGTAGACAGTGGCCGTGCAATGGTCGCTATGAACATCTAAAAATCCTAGCTTATTATGGAGGAAACTCTCTTGACAAAAAATTCTAGAAAAACTAAAAAGAGAAAAGAAAGGTTTGGCTTTTTATACAGCTACCAACAAACTGAAACCCTGAGTACCTAATAACGTACAATCACCTAAGACCGTACATTAACCCTAAAAGCGCACATGGGCATGCCCGTAACTGGCCATCATGTATGAGGCTTTGTACGTGCACGATAGAATGAACCACATTTGCTATTAGGCTAATTAAATTATGCGGGGGGTTTCAAGTCACTTGTCATACCAACATCAAACACTTTTTCATTTTGTCTACAAATAAAAATGTTGCTAGTAAGTGAACAATGTAGTAATGTTCATCAAAACCCTACAATTTTTTTTTTATAAAACACATTACATATTCGAAAAATATATAAAGGTATTAAAAACAAGGGATGATTTAAAGGACATCAAGTTAGTACAAACTAAAAGTCAAAAACTCTCCATGTCAACAACCAACTACTTATAATAAATAAACCATGGCGATGGGGGTGTGTTCTAAAGGGGTGGAAGTCGGGAAGTAGATAGGCCTACTGTTATTACCTAACTTAAGATGGAGGATGTTTACATCCTTTGTAACATAATTGAAATTTTTTGACGAAAAAAAAACTAAGACAAAAGGGGAAGGCCTTCTAGCCCTTTAAAACTCCAAATAACATTGGCACAATCATGTAAAAACACATTAGCTTGTTTGTGTAAACATCCAAGTATTTCAATTGTTAGAGGGAGGAATTGATTGGTGGTGTGTTGGTCATGGAAGCTCTTTTCTCTAACTTGAGTTGCATTGGAGGTAGTAAATCCTTGAGTTGTGAAAGATTGGGAAAATAGATTTACATGTGTTGGATTAATTATGACAATGTTAGTTAAGGTGTGGATTCCATCTTTGGTGACCACAATGTCAATTTGTTGACGAGAGGAATTAAGTGTGATTGCGAGAAATGCATGTAATTGTTTTCATCCCATGTGAAAACTAGCATTTTGCATAATGGCAGCAAAAGTGTTACAAACGACATATGTCCTTGTGCGCTCATTGCCATGGGCGTAATGTAAAAAGTGGATACCCATAGGGTTGATGGGATGTGGGCACACACATCAAGGGAAGCCTACAATTGAAAGATGTGGTAGTCTGAACTATGTTCAAAACATTGTGGAGAAAATTGGGGAAAGTAGTTAAAAGGTTGGGAAAATTAATTGAACTATAAGCTAAATGTCTACCCTAGGGCCAAAACATGATAAGATTTGGGCATTATAGGCCTCAAATATCCCATTGAAAAACATGCTAAAAAAGGTATGATGGTGCAAATGTTCCAAAATGGAATTTTGAAAATGAATCATTTGTTGTCTAATGAATTATTCAAAAGGAAGGAAACACACATGTGTTAAGGCAGAAGAGGATTGCATGTTACTTTGAAGTGTTGTTAGAAAGGGAAGGTGTTATTGTCAATTTGTGTTAAAGCTTCAAAAAGGAAGAGACATTGATCGACCATGAACTTGGTAGCTATGATTGAAGCTACAAGGGCCAAATTCCCTAAATAAGTTGTTAGGGCAATGGTGGATGTCAATATGAACTACATGCCACTAAAAGTTTTTGGGAAAAAGGCTTGTTTACATGCTAAAAGTCTTTTCGGGCTATCAAAAGGCCTTGGACCCAAAAGGCATTTAAACACATGAAGGGGGGAAAAGTCAAAAGAAACAAGGGTATTTATGAAGGTGGGGGAAGGAGGTGTGCAACATAATAAATATGATGGCCATTGCGTGTATCAACGAGTTAGGATTCTAAAAACTACCTAAACATTGGCTAGTTTAGGGAAAAGGTCAACATGTTAAACATCTTCTTTAGTAAAATATTTTTTATGAAGAATGATTTGAATGATGAAGTGCTTAATGGAACACCCAAAATTCTAATTCTTTTTTATGGTGTGTTAACTAAGATGGGGTTCAAAATTAGGTAGTAGGCCAAAGGGGGACCATGCTACACATTTTTTAAGTTGGATATAAAGACTTATCACATGAAGTTTAGTGTGAAAGTGTTTATATGTAGAGGATACAATGAAGGGGGGTCAATGATGTGAATTTCGTTTCTAGTGGATGGAAATAAATAAGAAGGGAAATGGTTAGTTGAAGAACGTAATGCCTTAAAGCAAGCTAATGTAAGTAATGCCCCTTCCCAAAGGATCAATTTGACAAGTTATTTTGACAAATGGAATGACCATGACATTGCCATCACGATTATGGTGATTATAAAATAGGGAAGATTCAAATGCATAGAATGCATGAACAAAGGGGATAAGTTGAATGACATCCCCACTTGCTACATGAAGTTCTTAAAATATGACCCCTCAAGACACTAAATTGAAAGCATATGCCACATCTAATTGGAAAACAACCTAATTGGGGTGAAGGTCTAAGTTGCACCTACTGCCATGGATAATTGTTTCACATCCACTCCTAGTTGTTACTTTGAATTGGTGTGGGGAAAAATGTGTTGCAAAAACGTTGTGAAATTAAAGGCATAAAACATGACTTGTGAATTGATACAACGTTTCCCCTATGGCAATGGGACAAACTCCACTTGAGGGTTTGGTCATGGCTAAAAGGTAAATCGCCCTAAGAATATGTGCAATTTGACGTGGAATGTGACCTTGTGCAATATGAGAACAAAGTTGAAACAATTATGGGAATCCACTTGTGAAATCTTTTGGGTGAAAACAATCTTAAAGGTGTTTGAAGACCATCCTAGAAGGACCACTTGCAAATAAAATCAACATGTGCTGGAATGTTAATTTGAAAGAGTCAAATGAAAGTTCAAGGTCTTGGTCTAGTTCATAGTTTTCCCAAAAAAATGGGAAAAAACCGTTTGATTCAAAATGTAGAGTGATGAGAGTTAAAGTGGTGTTAGAGGACATGGGTGTAAAAAAAAATGGTGCCAAAGTGAATGTTATTCAAGAATATTCTCCTACCCATCCAAAAATTAAATTGTGAAAAAAATGTTTATGAGTTGGAAGATCATGTTAGGCAAGAGGCATTAAGCTCGAACTTGTTATTAAAGCTGAGGCCCATAAAAAAATTCTTCATGCAGGTTTTCCCAATCATTTGTTAAATAACGTTTAAATTGGATCTTTGTTTGTTTATGCCCAATGGCCCTTTTCGAGGGGCAAACAAGACACCACGAAAGTAACCAAAAAAAAAATGTTGTCGCAACCCCACTTTGAGGGAAATGTGAGGTCGCCACTCACATTCCCGAAAAGGGGACTTGGGAGTCCTCCGGGACTCCCAAAAATTCAGAGCGCGATTGTAGGGGTCAAAACACCTTGCATTGAGGTGTTCTTTATACCGTTGAAAAGGTCTTGAAGTGTAGATGTCCAAAATGGCCTTGCATGAGCCATTTGAACATCTGCATCACAAGTTATGGTCGAAAGAAGGGCCAGGAGTCAAACTGGCAATTTGACTCCCGACCACTAAAAGTTGAGAATTGATGCAATTCCGGTGCGTGCAGGTGAAATGCAACACACCGTTGGAAAGCTCTCGAGGAGAGCTACAACTTTGGTTTAGACCTCGTCCTGATTCGAGTCTGGGGCGAGAAATTATGAACGCCCAAAGTCCCGGGAGTCCAAACCGGGACAGTTTCGGGACTTCACTTTGGGAGTCCCTGGAAAAAAAGCCATTTGGATGCAAGTGTGGCGGAGAGCTGCAAATAATACTATATGGGGGAAGGTGGTGGCTTCCCTCGAATTCGGGCCGTGGTGAGTCAAGTGAATCCAAAGTTGCCCATGGTTTATCCTAACACTGAAAGTGTGCAAAATGAGTTCTAACCAACTTGTTGGTTGGATTTGGATGCAGGACCGAATAAATGAGTAAGCTTGTCCCTCTTCCTAGTCTAATCCCGGAACTTTTAGCACGCCCCTCTCACCCCTTTTAGTGCTGGAAGTTGGGAGCGTGCCCCAAGTCCTAGAAATTCCGCAACTTGAGTGACTTAGCCCCAACTTGGGGCTAACTAGGGACTTGGGAGTGCGTCAAATGTCAAGTTACCATGCCATAGAGGTCTTGTGCCAACTTATCCAATGGAAAACAAAATGTCATTTATACACCATGTCATAAAGCGGTAAGGATGCGGTTGTATAGTCGAGGATAATGAGAACTAAGATGGAAAAACCCGAGGACATCTAATGCAAAAACCCAAGCCCAAGTTAATACAAATGGGTTGGGAGTAAGAAGGGTATTGGATTGGGATGGTCATGCAGGTTTGAATTAGATGGATTAAGTGTCTAATAAGAACATTGGTAATGGTTTAGCCTTCGAAGGGTAAATTGATGCCCACATGTGGGGCAAGAGGCTCTAGGTGGAGGTTATAGGTGCGTTGGGAATATGGGGGTAAGTTAGGGTGTTTGATCATGGGGAACTATGGGGGTTGATGGAAGGGAAGGGGGAAAAGGTGTTACATGTGCATTATTTAAGGGGATTAGAAAAGTGTTGGGTTGGGGTTACACATTCACAAAGGGTTGGGGGTTGATAGGGGGAACTAGTGGGTGGTGTGTATTTTGTTAAAATGATATAGGGAATTGGTGGGTGGAACATGGTTTGCATAGGAAAGGGGGTGGAAAATGGGGTTGTGGTGATTTGTGAAAGGACAAATGGGCAATGTGAATTATGAAGTTCAATAAGACATGATGAACTAAGGGACATGGGATGTTTTGTGCTCATGAGGAAAAAGGTTTATTAGAAGTGCAATCCTATATAAGCCCAACTTTCTAAAAATTACCTATTTCAACTTGGCAATTCTAAACCTATATAGCCAACCACATAAAATTAAGTAGATGAAAAGGAAAAAAATAAAAAACTGTTACAAACAAGCAAATCCTATTTCAAAAAATAGCCAAACTCTAATTTTGCCATAACTTTGGACACCATCATCTTTACTTTACTAGGTTGAACACAACCTATACATTTTAAAAAACTATTGTGTAAGGATTAAGAGCCCAAAAACTTTTAATCTTTTATTTTTTGGACTACCTAATTAAAGTAACACCCAACTTCAATTTCAAAACATTTTTGCCAATAATAGTAGCCCTATTGTTTAAACATAAAAATAAAAATAATTTCAAAATTTTGAACAATCTTTATTCTTGCAACCCCATTTATTTACATAGAAATGACATTCCCTTGTTAGCATGTTTTCTTGGTGATGTTCATTAGTCATGTGCCCATTCCAACGTACCTTAAACAATGAAAGATGTTTAGAAAACAATAGTTGAAATGATTAAGAATGAAGGGTTGAAGATTTCACAATAGGCTCCTCACCACCAATTGGATTTCAACATTAAAGATGGACCACATTTTAACGAAATTTTTGATAAATCCAATATAGATCAAATTACCTATCTATTAGTCCATTTAACCAACTATTTACTTCCACCACAACTACAATTCTAATAGCCAAGTTTTGTTTAAGGATGGTTGAGGTTGAAATAATTAACATGATTTTGTTACACAAGCTAAATGAGTGCTCAACATCCCCAAAGGGATAAAAATGAGGAAATTAGCGGAATAACATGAATTTGTTACACAAGCTAAATGAGAGCTCAACATCCCCATAGGATAAAGATAATGAAACTAAGGAAATGAGCCCATTGGAAAAATAATGATTATCACTATGCATAGTCCTAAACAAAGTCTCTTGATACTAAGAAGTGGAAGTAGATTCCATGATTTATTCTATTGTTTTCAAAATGTGGTTATCATAACATAAATTAGATCTCAATGATAACATATATACCTACATCAAATTTCTATAGGGTTTCAATGATAACACTATACTTGCATCAAATTTGTACAAGGTTTCAAAAAGAACATATATACTATATACCCAGATCAAATTTATACAAGGTTTCAAGGGCTAGGCATTAGCAAAACAATGTCCCTTAGTTGTGTAGCACTTCATCCTCATGACATTCAACCATGTCCATATGATTGTGCCTTCACCCAATAGTGTAAGCTCATTAGACCAAATGATATTGCACCAAATGACTGCATTCACATCATCATCAAAAAACACAAGTTCCCACCATGGCAAAATTAGAAGATATAGTTCCAACATAACCAAAATCCATTCCAACTTGCCCCCCAAGTTGCAAGTCATTTGAAACACTGATGCTATGATGATGTGAATGAGGAGCGTAGATTTTTGCTTGGAATTGAAAAGAGGATTTGTGAGAGGTCATGCTTAAGCACCATCAATTTCTATGTCATTAAACCTACACACTTGCACACAAAAAAGGTCCCTAACTTGACACCTAATGGTTAATCACCAACAAAACCAACAACAAAAACAAACAAGGCCACACAAACTTAAAAGTGATCAAGGATATAGTTGCCAAGTGCACCTAGGTGCGCATGTGCACACAACATTAAAGCTACATGAACTTCAAGTGATCATGGATATGGTTGCTAAGTGCACCTAGGTGCACATGCACATACAATATCAAAGCCACACAAACTTAAAGTGATCCAAGGATATGGTCGCCAAGAGCACCCAGGTATGCATGTGCACACAACAACATCAAAGACACACGTATCATAAATTGAAAGCAAAACAAAAGACTGAAAAAGGTAAAGAAAGATTTGCATAGTTGTGTATGCACTAGGAGCCATGTTTTTACCAGTTTAGGTGCAAAAAACAATTTAAGACATGTAGTATCCATGGTGCACCATGGAAACTAGCAGACATACTAAAAAGATGATGAACTTTGTCACTAAGGCACAACACAATGACAGGAAACAAATACTTACTGCATCATTTTGCCTTCATTTTTCCACTTCCCACTCAAGTCATGCACATGAAGTTTAGAGCGTTGCATATCTGGTGTGGTAAACAAACCAGAATAAACATATGAGAACTAATAAGACACGGGATTTGAGAGAAGAAAAGGGTTGTTGTTGCTCTTTGATCCAAAAGCATCTAAGACATTGAGAAGAACAAGGGCAGCTGCTATACAGAAAATACATCATACATCACCATTGTCTATACTAAAGAATATGTAACCATAGACAGATGGCAGATGAAGCGAGCTAACACATCACAGAAGGATAAAAGTATCTTATGATTTTACCACTCAAATTTGGACACAGAAAATTGGCATGATGATCAAATAAGCCCCTGACATACATACCACCATATTTGGAACGAGATTTGCAAGGAGCTTGATGAGTCTTCAGACTATCGGTGAAAATCCCAAGCTTGATTGTAGAGAACACAATCAGCAGAACATCTTTCTAAAGTGTTGTACACACCCCCTTCAGATACAAATCTGTCAAAACCATTGAACTAATCAAAAGAACATATCAGTACAAGTGCAACAAAACCATCTGTCAGACCCAGCTAAACAGCACAAATGTGGGCATTTGAGCTTGTCTTGCCGCTTTGAATTTAAAAAAACCCACAAACCCAAATTCGCAGAGCAGTTTCTGCTATCAGTGCAAAACCATCCATCCTGTGATCAATTTTTATAGAGAAATTCTCAGACAGTAGCAATTGTAAGCAGATGTAGTCCGGGCTTTTTGAAAACACATCCTCTGCAATACAATGGGTCCCCAAATATAAAGTTCTTTTCAAAATTGTGGGGTCACCACCACAAGGTAGCAGGAGCAAATGTTTTTGCCAGTCCAAAGACAACTTGAACCGAGACCATTTGAGAGGAGGCCTGATCATAAGAGTTGAGACAGTACTCATGCGTAATCAAAAGACTCTGAACTAGATCTAGTACCATCAAGAAGACAAACCCATATATCTATCTATCTATCTACCAAAGATGCAGAAAGGTGGGGAGAATAATGTGCAAGCAAGTGGAACCATTCTCATTTGGCAGTCATCAGTTTGATGAACTCCTCATATTTGACTTGTCCAGAACCATCACTATCAGCTTCTCGCATCATCTCATCTACCTCATCATCTGTGAGCTTCTCACCCAAATTGGTCAACACATGCCGAAGCTCTGCTGCAGGGATGTATCCCTTCTTCTCTTTGTCAAACACACGGAACGCATTCTTCAATTCCTCCTCACTGTCAGTGTCCTTCATTTTGCGTGACATCAGATTCAGAAACTCTGGGAAGTCCATTGTCCCTTTTCCGTCTGGATCCACTTCACTTATCATATCCCGCAGCTCAGCTTCTGTGGGATTCTGCCCCAGTGAGCGCATCACTGTACCCATTTCTTTCATTGTGATAATCCCTGCAAGAGCAACACAAAAGACAATGTAAGGTGGTGACAACTCTCACAACAGAAGCTCTCTGTCTCTGTCTGTATATGTCTTTCTGTGATGTGGTTGCATTTCTCTGAACAAGGATACTAGATAGTCTTCCAAATGTATGAGAGTGGAAGTCTCCACAATGGGAAATCTGCTTCCAATCCTCAGTTCTCAGAAGGATGGAGAGAGGGAGAAAGGAGAAAGCATCAGAGAAGATATCATCACAAAACAAAAGAAAGAAATAAAACCATAGCAGCAGCACTACAGGGGAGTGTCACTGCCTGCAAGAACAAAAAGACATTTCAGTGACCCAAAAAAATACACTACCATCTCCGTCCTTGTCGAAGAGACTGAAAGCCTCCTTGCACTCTGCAATCTGCTTTTCCGTCAGCTCCTGCACCATCCTGCACTACTTTTTCCTTCTCGTTCTTATTCTTCTTTCCCTTCTTCTTCTTCTTCTTCTTCTTCTTCTTCTGTTCCTTCTTTTCTGTCTCTGTGTCTCTCTGACTTGATTGTCGCCTCACACGCAAGCCGTCCCAACACAAACCCAAAACACTCTTCACTAAGTACAAGACCACGACAATCACAAAATGCCACGAAAACACAGAAGACAAAAAACAGATTAGGGCTACCCAAAGCGTCTCTGGAGACAAGGAATCACGAGAGTTTGAACAAGAAGAATGAATCCCAACACTCCCACAAACCGATCGGACCAGCGGCAGAAGCAGCGGAAGAAAACACTACGGAAAGCGGTGGAAAAACAAAAAGCTGCTGCCCACAACAACAACGACTTCTTCTAGATTGTTGGCCTTTTCTACAATCCTGCTAATCTCTCAAGAGATCCAAATTCTGCGCCCAACAACTGTGGTTGCAGACAGACTGCATGAACAAAAAACAAAAAAACCGCCCACCCACAGACCAGAATCTTCGAAAAACGCAGAAGTTGGCTTGGAGTTCGAACAAAGGCAATGTGGAACGCGGAAAGTGGGCCCCACTTTCCGTCGGCTTCTTCCTCAGCTGCTCTTCATGGCCCACATGCCCCTTTGTGTGGGTGTGTGTCTCTCACAGTGTGTCTTCGTGCCCCTTTCTCTTTGTGGGTTTTCTTTGCGCTTGTTTTCTCTACAGAAAAGCTTTGCAGCCATGTGGGGAATTGCAAGAGCAACAAATCCTACTGCATTGATTTTTCAAGTGGAAACTTTGGTGTAAGAGGTCAGAGATTATTGGGACATGATTTCATGAGTTCATGATTACAGGGAATTTGAGAACTAGCTTCTGTGAGCACCTGGAGTTGATGAGTGCCTGAACTATCAAGTCTAATTCCAGAGCAATGATCATATGAACAATATAAGGTTCTCTAGAAGAAGAGAAGAAGAAGCTTTTGAATCAAAATGTTAAGAAGAAGAACATCATCATCACAGCAAACCTGCAGAAAGTCCAGGAGAAACAACAAAAAAGTCTAGAAACAGAATACTCATGGGACATGGAAATGGAAAAAACAGATTCAAATATGTAAGCACAAAGTTGTGTGGTTACATGAGAACCGCATATAGCAAAGTCTCTCTCTCTTGCAGCAGTTGCATGATCATCAACATCAAGAGCAACAGCTGCAAGGATCATCGACAGCAACATCTGTGGTACCATCAACTGAACTTCATTGTCAGCTGGCACTTAGAGATCAATGTCAGACATGAACCCAACACACTCAGTTCCCATTACTGAGGGGTAAAACAAAAAAGCCAAAACCATGATGCCTGGCTAGCTTGATGAACCAAGGAGAAATTCATGAACTTGGTAATCAGAAGAAACTTGAAGCTCAACACTGCAGACGAGGAAGAGAAGAAGAGAGAGGGAGAGATAGGGACCACAATGTTAGAAAAAGATAGAGGGAGGGACTACACTGATATTTACAATCTACTATAGTGGCAATGAGAGCAAAGGACCTCATAATCCAGACAGGAGGAGATTACTACTTTGCAATAATCCTAAATCACTCTTGAATTTTGAGTGATTTTGTACATATGAGATCTGTGATTCTGGTTTAGTATATGGTCAGAGGGACACTTGTAATGTGAGATCACAGTTTGGAGGGTGGCTGTTGTGTTAGCTCTCTCCGCAGAATTTTCCCAGATGATGACCTGGGTATGGCATCTATGATTGTTACCCTCCGCAGCTTTTTGTAAGGTGCCACCTGCACAAATGATGCATCCAATTGCAGACAGCATCATCATCAGTACATTGATCAGGCTCTCTCTCTCCCCAGAAACACGGCTTCCTGACAACAGCTAGGAACAAAAATGCCATCAATTGTCACCAAGATTCCTACTGGGTACTGTGCTTTTGGAACTAATCTCCGGTTGCTCAAGAAGACTTTCCAGAATGTGTACCATTGACAGTAATTCAGAGAATTGTTAATGAGATTACATGAGGAAGGGAAGAGGTTGTTAGAGAGGAATCATCAATGAGCTGATAGACTGTCCTGCAATAGGTTTGTGGAGACCTGCAGGCAGGGAATCTAGAAAGAGATACAGACCACTCATGCATGAAGCCTGTCCAGAGTTTATAAGGGATGTTGAAAAAAGTCTAGAACCTGTTCAGCGACAAAGTCCAAAACTTCTTTCTCTGTAACAGATTGATGTGGCTTGCAAACGATGTATGCAACTGGTACTTGGCCAGCTTCTTTATCTGCAAGTCTGGACATTGAAAAAAACAAAAAGTCAAATTTAACATGTACTAGTGCTCAGATTGCTACCAGAGTGCAGATGACTCTTCCTTGTTGTAACAATCCTCCATCTTGACCTAATTCTGGAAAACCCCAGAAAGCATTAGCTCACAAATCTCTTAGGGCCTTGCTTTATCGTCACTCTCATGAGTTCAGAGGACTCCAGAAAATGAAACTTGGTATATGTGAAGGTTGTACTCGTAACACAAATGGTCAAGCAGATCTGAGTCATTGGGTACATCAAGTCCGTGACACAAAAATATTTTTTTGGGTCACATGGAAAAGGTTTAGACAACTCACGGGACAACTGCAGCATCATGGATTGAAGGATGGGAGGTCAATATCCCCTCCAATTCAGCTGGTGCAACCTGTGCAAAATGAGCATATGTAAGCTCCATTCAAAGACTTCAAGCTCATGCTGCACTAGAATCAACTTTGTTCTGAAAACCTTCTAGTTTAGAAAAGCAAATTATCCTTCTCCAGAAATGCTCTCAGCTTCCAGCTCCTTGATCCTCTTAAGATCGATAATGTATAACTAGGATACAGCTTTTAATTGCAGGATTTTAGGAACTCCAGATGACAAACCAACAAAATTGTCAAAGCTCTGGAAGTGTACACTTGAACTGGAAACATGTCCAGCACTTTGGTATACCTCACCTGGAAACCCTTGTATTTGATGAGTTCTTTGATGCGATCCACGACAAAGAGGCAGCCACTGTCATCAATGTAGACCAAGTCTCCTGTACGTAGCCATCCGTCTTTGTCCAATGTTGCTGCTGTTGCTTCCACATTGTTCAAATAACCTGAACTTCCAACACAACAAATCCAAGTACTGTAACCAAGAGTTGAATTAAGACACAAACTTTCAGCTCTTTACCATGCCACCAGCTTCAAGGTTCTTTAGAAGAAGGTGGTGGTGCTGCTGCTCATTACAGCACAGTGCAAAAAGCTTCAACAATTCAAGTTCTTCATGTGTTATGATCATCTCTTTGTAACCAACCCTGAATGGCTCCAAGCCAACAGCACCCTTGGCAGCAGCAGCAACAACAGAAGACTTTCTCATTTCACACAATGATCAATTCCTCCATCATGAGGAATTCAATCCTTACAATTTCAGAATTTGAAAGATCTGATCATATACTTTTCTTGATCAGAAATCATTGCTAGGTCCATAAATGCAACAGGAAGAAGATCTAGGACAGAAATGCAATTGGCAGTCTAATAGGGTTTGTAGAGGAGGAAGGAAGAAGAATCAAGTGCAGGGGGGGAGGGGGGTGGGGGCAGCAGTTTTGCAACAGAAGAAAAAGGTTTGATAGAAATGTGATGAGGAGCAGCAGAGGGTGCTAGGGTTTGTACTCATGAGGGCAAACCCTAGCATCCTCTGAAATCCAGTGGCAACAGCAGCAGCAGGAGCAGCAAGAGCTTGTACCTTGCATGAGAGAAGGACCACGCATCCAAAGCTCGCCAATCTGGTTAGGAGGAAGAGAGCGACCAGTCTGCACATCCACAACCCTCGCCTCAATCGTGTTCATCAGCCAGCCAGCGGAGCCATATTGTGCCTTCAAGTCTTGATGCTTCATATCATGGCTCAATTGCACTGTGCTTGTCCCAATGGATGTCGACTCTGTGAGCCCATATCCCTACAAAACCCACGAGACAGACATTCAACCCCATGCAAGATGAGCTTGTTTAGCTGAGACCCATTGCACAAAAGAGCTCCATGCTCACAGATCCATCATCACAAGAGAGAAGAGCTACAAGAACGAGCTGCAATGTGTACTTTACCTGGTCGATAGTGGCATTGGGTATCTTTTGGTTACAACGTTCAGTGAGCTCCTTACTGAGAGGAGCAGCACCACAGCCGATGCAGAGGACGGAGCTCAAGTCGTAAGGATCCGTCACACCGGGGATACAGAGAGCCATGACAATGGGAGGAACCACAGGAAGATACGTGACTTTGTACTTCTGCACAGTTTCCAGCAGATCCGCGACACCGCCGAACTTGGACATGACGACGACGGTGACGCCTCGTCGCAGCTCCGCACATGCCACTAACCCTAATCCAAACACATGGAAGAAAGGAACCAAGCCCAGGAAGACCTCGCTTCCACCGGGCGGAACTCGAGGAACTCGGAACTGACTCATGTGACCCACTATGATCTGAGCTGCAATGAAGCTCCTGTGCGGAATGATCACGCCTTTGCTTGCTCCCGTAGTTCCGGAAGAATACAACAAAGCTGCAGTGTCCGTCTGACGAATGCGCACTCTCCTTGGTGCTTTGTCTGGATCCGTCGTCAACAGCTTCGAGAAAGGAGTGACAGACAAGAAGGATCTCCGATTGTTGTTGTTGTTCTTAACTGACAATGGGTTGTTGTTGCCCAAAAGAACCAGAGAAAGACTCTCCTCGACGCCGCCCTCGACTTTGTGTACCAACTCTGGAACAGTGATCACAAACCGTGCACCGGAGTCTTGCATCTGCTTTGCGATCTCGTGTCGCGTGTTCACTGGGTTCATGGTCGTGATGATCGCGCCGATGGAAGTGATGGCCATGAAGAGAGGTGGGAAGTAGATGGAGTTTCCCATCAGAACTAGCACCACGCTTCCCTTCCGCACTCCGAGCTCGGCAAGACCCGCGGCTATGGAGCGCACCTGAACACGAAGCTCCCCGAACGTGATCTTCTGCCCTGTCTCCGCATCTACCAACGCCGCAACGTTTGCAAAACTGGGATTCCCGGCATTTCCTGAAAAAAAAACCGTCACCAAATCCATCTCCTCTTCTTCCAGCATTTGCACCGGCGGCCGCAAGCACCGATAAATCCCATCACTCCCATACCCACTCCTCAAATCCATGATCTCCCCCACCCCCTCTCTCTATGTGTCTCTGTCTGTCTGTCTGTGTATGTGCTCCAACTCCAAAACCACTTCTTCTGCAATTTCTAGCACTACAAAAAATTCCTGAATCTCTCTGCAATTCCAAAAGCACCTCCTCCTCCTCCTCCTCCTCCTCTTCTGCTGCTGCTAGTTCTGGTTGTAGAATTTCTAGTACTGTGAACACTGTGGAATCATCATCACCAGTTTTGCTTTTTGGTTTGTTTTTTCTCAATCTAGACTTTCTTGCACAGATTGTAACTAAAGTCTTGTACTGTACTAGTGTTTGGTTTGCTTTCTTTCTCCAGATGCTCATCTAATTTGTTCTCTTTTTGTTGTTGGTTTTCTTCTTGTGTTTTCTAGCCAAATGTTTGTTGTTGCTGTTTGCTCTTGAGACTGGAAACAAGCTGCTGGTCCCACAACAACAACAACAACAACAGCAAAAACAACTGTAGTCTAGCTCCAGTACTCTACTTTTCTCTGAAGAAAATTCATTGCTTGATAATCTGAGCTTTTTGCTTCATTAATTGATTGTTAATCTGGGTTTTTTGCTAATTGCTTTGATTAATCCATGGATGCTAATCTGGGTTTTTTGATTGCTTGTTTGCTTCATGGATGATTTCCTGGGTCTGCTTGCTTTATTGACTGATGATCTTCTCATGGGTTTTGCTTGCTTAATTGATCCCAGGATCTCATGGGTTTGCTTGATTGATTTATGGATTTTATGATCTGGGTTTGCTTGCTTAATTGATCCCATGATCTCATGGATTTGCTTAATTAATTGACTAATCACTTAATCTGGTTTTACTTGCTTGCTTGCTTGATTGATTGATGATCCGGGTTTTCTTTGATTCATTGATTGATAATCTGGGTTTGCTTGACTACATAATTAATGATTTTTGGGGGGATGATCTTTGGTTGCTTGATTGAAATCATTGCATGTTATTAAAATAGCTGTGTGTTTTTCACAAAATGAGGAGGCCCTTTTTTTTTTTTTGGGGCTACACTCCAAAATGTGGAGCCTATTGTATGCCTGCTTGAAGAGCTTAGATACTATTCTAGAAAATTACAGACTTTCTTGAGTACTAGAATATTTTAGGCCAATCTCCCGACCATTGAAAATTGGCACCTGAAAAACATGGTGTGTGTGGCAATTTTCAGAGTAGCACCCAAAAAAACGTGGTCATTGTTGTGGGACTGGGGGGGCGGGGGTAGAATGTATCATGGAATGGTTCCCACTATACCTCAGAATGTAAGAAGCTTGTTATGGTGAGTGACATTCCGTAGTGTGGAGGTACCTGTACGAGAGGGCTTCTTCTAGAAAGATGCTTCCCTCCAGAGCCCTTGAAATTGAAGGGTTGAGAACACTGATTATGCATAGTTGCAAACGACATTTTTTAATTCTAAACAATTTTTCCCTGAAACCCTAAAACTCTCTCACAATTTGTCATACATGTCAACAAACCCTAGAACTCCCTGTTGTGACAAACATATCAACTTTCAATAGTTGTGGGTATGGAAGTTCGTTAAAAGGGTGAAATCAAATATGGGCCTACATGATTTGGGGATTAATTTGGGGAGTTCTGGGGCCAAAGAGAGAAAGAGAGAGGATTAGAAATGGGGGGGGTGTATGGTATCATAGCAAGCAAAGTTGATGTTCCACTGCTGCTCCGTACAAAAGAAAATTGGATGGAGAAAAGTCAAAACATGCTGGCTTGGCTAAGCAGTTGGTGCTCCACTGCTGCTCCGTACAAAAGAAAATTGGATGACGAAAAGTCGAAACATGCTGGCTTGGCTAAGCAAAATGGTTTTGATCCAGCATTTTTGCACAGGATTTAGATTCACTACTTACTCTAGATTGCTCTCTCATAGTGGTGGGGGTACAAATGGTTGAAATGAACCTATATATAACCCTCTACGTGTATATGTGTATGATAATGGCATCACACAGGTATAATAATTATGGGATGTGAATATATATATGGGTTCAGCACTAAAAATTGTGTCAAAACAAAAGAGAGCAAGCATCTCCATGTGGTGGCACTAAGGTAATGTAACCCTAAACCCTAAACCCCCCCTTTATATTGTCCATGTGGTTGTGGGCTGCAATAAAATCCTTTCAACACCTTCAAGTGTCAAGGAAAGGTCACCTCTGCATCCGTCTATAGTCAATATTGTGAATAGAAAATTCCCATGGCATCCATAACTAATAGCTCAGGGAGTCGAGCATCCAACTCAAGAATTAGGCTTTTAGTAGCCTCTGCCATGATCCCAACACAACACAAAATACGACTACCATTTGCATTAAAAAAAACAATGCATAAAGTAAACCTTGCACAAATAAGCATGAAAAAGAGAATTGAACTTTGTGTGTTCTGCCTCGCTTCCTGTCAAGGAACTGACCACCTCTCAACATGAACAAGGATTCTATAGAAGTTCTACAACTTCATTACTACCCATGAGTCCGTATATAAAATGACCATAACTTAACCATGAAAAGGAACATTGGAGTTGGCAGATTCTACTTCACCTACTCCATTGAGTATTTAGTTAAAGAATTAACCACCTTTGGAAATGAAAAAGAGGTTTGCAAAACCTTTGCAACTTTGTTTCTAGTCACCCTGAATTTACAAACTGAACTTCCCTGAAGCATGGTCTACCCATGATCAAACAAGTTTTGCCTCATCTAATCATAAAAGAACTAACCACCTTTAGAGTTTGGCTATGAAAAATAAGCCTACAGAACCTGTGCAGCTTCATTTCCAATCACCCCATGAGCTCATATACAAACTGAACTTTCTTTTTCCCCCTTTCAGACTTCTGTATTACATTTCCAAATTCTGGCTCACCTCAATGAAATAACTAACCACCTCTGGAGTTTGGCTGTGAAAATAGAACACTTGTAGCTTCATTTCCAACTACCCCATGAACCCATATGTAAAATGATCAAAACTAAAAGCATCAAGAACTATTATGCATCAAATCAAGCAGATTTTGCCTCACCTAATAAATCTATAGAACACCTATAATTTTAGTTCCAACTTCTAGTCCCCTAACAAGTTTATATACAAATTGAACTTTGAAAACCTTCAATGAAAGTTTTGCCCATGATCAAACATGTTCTACTTCACCTAATCATGAAAGAACTTACCACTTCAAGAATCTCCTTATGAAAAATAGGTCAATAGAACACCCATGGCTTCATTTCCAATCACCCCATGAGCCCATATACAAACTAAACTTCCTTTTAGCATGAATTATACTTTTGGCTCACTTAAATGAAAGAACTAACATACCTTTTGAAATTTGGAAATGAGAAATCAATGTATAGAACACTTACAACTTCATTTCCAATTCATCCATGAACTAATAAAAATTCTAACAAATAGTTGTTACATTCATAACATCATACCACATCTATAATTATCCAAACATACATTTACAAACTTGCTCCATCAACCAACCACCTCTACAAATACAAAAACCATTATAGACCACCTACAATTTCATTTGTATTCATCCCATGGAGCAACAAAAGTAAAAGGAAATGAAGCATTGCAAATGGATGAGCTTACCAACTCTACCAGTATTGAAGTTCAACAATTTATAACCAAAGTCCTAGATCAGACAACATTTACAAATTAAAATGCATATAACAATCATTGGCATTATAAGTGGCTATGAGACATTAAGGTCAAAAACATTTTAAAAAATCATGGCTTTTTCAACTAAAAATTTCAGCCAAAAAAGCCTTCCTAGTGGTTTTTTTTGCCCCATATCCAACTTGAGCAAAAGGTCATTTTGGAGAAGTCGATTTGGACCCGACCATTTTGATTAGGTCTTTTTTATTGGTTTTTCAAAACTCGTTTTTTTTTACCAGGTTTTTATTACCAAACCATTGTGAAAATAATATAATTTGGGCAAAAATTAAAACTAAATATTATTTAAGTTATTTTATTTATAATTAATATAAAAATATGATTAATTAATTGCCCTACCTACCTATCTAATTAATAAACCTAATAAATAATGTTAACAATTTTATTTATTTACCTACCAACCTTATTTCTTAGGCTTAACCTAGGCCACCTAGCTTAACCACCTAGGCTAAGTCAAGGCCCTTCACCTAAGCCACATAACTTAGGCTAGATGGTTTAGTAGGTTTTACATCTTAAACTACTTAATTAGATCACCTTAGTAGGCAAGGTGGCTTCAGTGTCGCAACCTTACTTTGAGAGAGTGTGAGGATGAAACTCACATTCCTGAAATTGGGACTTGGGAGTCCTTTGGGATTCCCGAAACTTTAGAGTTCGATTGCAGGGGTCAAAACACCTCACATTGGGGTGTTCTTTATATCATTAGAAAGCTATTGAAGTGCAAATGTCGAAAATGGCCTCACATGGGCCATTTGGACATCTTCAACACAAGTTATGGCAAAAAGAAGGGTCGAAAATCAAATTAGCAATTTGACTCCCAACCACTAAAAGTCGGGAATCAACCCAACCCCGGTGCGTGCAGGTGGAGTGCGATACACCGTTGGAAAACTCTTGAGGAGAGCTACAAGTTTGTTTTAGACCTCATCCCAATTGGGGGTTTGAGCAAAGAGTTATGACTTCACAAAGTCCCGAGAATCCAAACCGGGACAATTTCGGGATTCCTCCTTGGGAGCCCCGGGACAAAAAACCATTCGGATGTAGGTGCCACAGAGAGAGGCAAAGAATGTTATATGGGGGAAGGTGTTGGCTTCCCTTGAGTCCGGGCCGTGGTGAATCATGTGAGTCCAAAGTTGCCCGTGACTTGTCTTAGCATCAAAGGTGCTCCCGAAAGTGAACTAACCAACTTGTTGGTTAGTTTGATGCAGGTTCGAGTAAGTAACTAAAGCTTGTCACTCCTTTTTAGTCCCACCCTAGAACTTTAGCACGCCCTTCTACCCCTTCTAGTGCTAAGAGCTAGGAATGTGCTTCGAATTTTTCGCAATTCCATTGTGTGAGTAACTTAAACCCATCTTGGGTCTAACTAGGAATTTGAGAGCGCGTCACTAAGTTACAAATGTGGGGATTTGAACTCCTCATCTCCACATTAAGTAATCAAGTCATTAACCATTACACCACCACCCCATAAAGTGATATTTTTGAACAACATAATTAAGATGAACATGATTTTGAATCAATAGATTATAATTAATTTCCATGAATTTTTTTCAACATATTGCACTAAATGAGTTTGAATTTTTTCATGTATTACTTACATAAATAAGTAGGTTACAAGTAGGTTAACCTAGGTAGGTAGGAGGTACCTATTAATAAATGCATGTATTTAAATGACATGTAGGTTATAGTCTACTAGGCCTTATAGGTACTTATTAGGTTTATGGTTATACCTACCTAATAATGACGCATTCCCAAGTCCCTTGTCAAACCCAAAAGGGGTCCAACTATGTTAAATTGTGGAAGTAGTTTGAGATTTGAAGCCGCTCTCAGCTTCCAGCACTAAAAGGGGTGAGAGGGGCGTGCTGAAAGCTCCGGGATAGACTAGGAAGAGGGACAAGCTTACTCAATTACACGGTCCTACATCCAAATCCAACCCACAAATGGGTTAGAACTCATTATGCACCTTTTTGGTGTTGGGACAAGCCACGGGTTAACTTGGACTCACTTGATTCACCACGGCCCGGACTCGGGGGAAGCCACCACCTTCCCCCATATAGTATTCTCTGCAGCTCTTGGTGGAGGCTACATTCAAATGGCTCTTTTTCCCAGGACTCCCAAGGAGGAGTCCCGAAACTATTTCGGGTTACAATCTTGGGTCTTTGGGAATTCATATCTTCCGACTCCGACCTCCAATTGGAGTGAGGTCTAAACCAAAATTGTAGCTCTCCTTGAAAGCTTTCCAACGCCATGTTGCACTCCTCCAGCAGACGTTGGGAAAAGGTCAATTCTTGACTTTTAGTGGTCGGGAGTTAAACTGACAATTTGACTCCCAGCCCTTCTTTTGCCCATAACTTGGGCTGCAGATGTCCAAATGGCCCATGCAAGGCCATTTTCAACATTTGCACTTCGATAGCTTTCTAATGATATAAAGGATACCCCAATGTGAAGTGTTTTGACCCCTGCAATCGAACTCTGAAGTTCCAGGAGTCCCAGAGGACTCCCAAGTCCCAATTTCAGGAATGTGAGTTTCATCCTCACACTCTCTCAAAGTAAGGTTGCGACACTGAAACTACCTTGCCTACTAAGGTGATCTAATTAAGTAATTTAAGATGTAAAACCTACTAAACCATCTAGCCTAAGTTATGTGGCTTAGGTGAAGAGCCTTGATTTAGCCTAGGTGGTTAAGTTAAGTGGCCTAGGTTAAGCCTAAGAAATAAGGTTGGTAGGTAAATAAATAAAAGTGTTAATTACGAGGCCATTTTGATCATCTACATTTCAAGACCTTTCCATTCATATAAAAAACACATCAATGCGAGGTGTTTTGACCCTTGAACTCGAGCTCTGAGTTTTGGAGAGTCTCGGAGGACTCTAACTTCCCACTTTTGGGGGTGTGAATTTCATCCTCACATTTATCCCAAAGTGGGGTTGCGACAAATAAGCTACTTATGCTTTAAATGTTATTTAGTAGGATATGTAGGTATTTACTAACCTATTAATAAATCTAACTTAGGCATATTAGTAGGTAACTTAGCCTATTAGGTATGTCTAAACTTAAACTACCTATCTAATAGCCTAGGTTAATTACATACTTATTTAATAAACCTAGGTTAGACTACTTACTTTGTAAGCCTAGGTGGCCTAAGTTAAGCTACCTACTTTATAGGCTTAAATGGCTTAAATTAGACTACATACAGGTAGTAGACCTAAATGGCTTCGATTATGCTACCTACCTTATAGGCTTGGGTGGCTTAAATTAGATTACATATTTAGTAGGTGTAAGTGGCCTAGGTTAGGATACCTACCTTATAGGTTTAGGTGGCATACCTATGTACGTAGCTACCAAGTAGACTTCAATAACCTAGGTTAGGTTAGTTACCTAGTAGGTCTAGGTGGCATAGGCTACTTACCAACTAGTTAATAGGATAGGCCAACTACCTACTAGGCCTAGGTGGCCTATGTTATTTTATACCTAATATGCCTAAGTTACGTACCTATGGTAAGGTTAGATTAATAGGCTACCTACATGGTTAATAGGTTTACCTAATAAGCCTAGGTCACCTATGATATCTATCTAAAAGGTTTACACTACTTAGTTATAGACTACTTAGTAATCCTAGGTTACGTTTTAAATAACTTACTAGGGAGGTCTAGGCTAAACTACCTAGCTAGACTATTAGCTAGGTTATTACTTAACAAGTAGCTTACTTATTAAGCCTAGGCTACCTACTTAACATAACATAACTAGTAGGTTAGGCTAGGCTTATATTACCTAATGAATGAATATGGTTCATTTGACTAAGTGTCAAATCATAATGGTTAATTTGATTAAAAGTCAAATCATAATGGTCAATTTGACTAAACCCTATCCATTCGATATGGCCAATTTGATTAAGCCATGGCAATTTTGATGGATGTTTGTTCATTTTGACCACATTTTGGGCTTGACCTTTGGTCAAATAGGTCACTTTAGTCAAATATATTAATCAAATGTAACATATGTTTTTCATGCCCCAAACTTTTAGTCACAATGGACTTACTTTTTTGTCAATGTGGACATTTTAGTTAAATTGACCTTCTAAAAAACCATGATTTTTAATAGTGAAGCTTATGTTTGTAATCAACTTTCACAAGTTGTAGAACATGTGAAAATATTATTTGAAACACATGTAACATACAACCATAATTTGAGAAAATTTCATTCCAATGAACCCATGTTTTTTTGTCATTTAAAACAAATGCAAGAAATTCAATGTTATTTGTATTGTAATAAATGATCCATTTAAAATGAATATGCACATGGTCACTTTGTAATAGTCCATGAAAATACCAATATTCATCATTTTTAAAGATTGTACAAATGACTTGAACATACCTTCATTAATGCAATGAAGTCGCAAATGAAGATATCCCTCCTTTGAACAAATTTCAAGAAGGATTGAATGTTTTCCATCAATGGCAAAACATAAGCCAACCCAAACAAGAAGTGTATGTTTGACAAAAGGCCCAAGTTTGTTTGCCACAATTAGAAAAACTTAGAAAAGTGCAATGCATATCTAATGCAACTTGCAAATATGAAAGGACAAGGGAAAACAAATTCACCTTTGCCACCTAGTTGGAATTATAATCTATTTGCATCACTGTAAACAATGGATGGTATTATGCCATAATCCTCTTTAAAGATTCCAACATTGACATCCACCATGTTTTAACATTTTTAAAAATCTTATTCCTAGGTTTGTATCTAAGTTTTGAACTAATTTATGAAATTTCAAGTGTTTTTTTGGATTGTGGCTGAAATAATTATACATGTTCATCATGAAATTTTTGATCTGCATAATGAAGGTCAAATTCCCTAGGGATTGGATTACCAAGTTTGCTTTATGGGCAACACAATGAACACCCATAAAAATTGGTGCCTAGGAATCCTTGATTTGTTTTGTGATTCTTGTTTTCCTACCTTGAAACACATTCACCTTGTTCACTTCAAAACATAATAGTTTCTTAACCAATTTTTCCCTAGTCAACCCCCCACCCTCAATAATGCACTCATTATAACTTTAGTGAGGTTGTTGGGTGAAAGCATGGTAAAACATACAATTCAATTACTTTGGCAAACTACTTGTCAAGCTAACAAGAAGTAGGACTAAAACCCATCATAATTATATATTTAATATTTTTATTTAAACAATGAAAAACAAGATACTTCTTCACTATTATGAATTAATTTTTAAAGTTTATGTTGTAAATGTAGGTTTCAAGCAGACTTTTCTAAGTGTAAGTAGATTTTGAAGCCTACTTTTTGCAATGTAACATTTGTTTCAAATATGTGTCAAGTATATTCTACCAAAGAGAAAGCAAATTTTATTTATTTTCCTTCCTTTGAATATATAATGATCTTTATGTTATAACTTCACACAAATCTATTTCATTAAATTTTCTAATGAAAAAGTATTCTTGAACACCATATTAGCCAATCAAATTCAAAAGTATTTGTTCTTTTTTTTTTAATTCCAATTTTTTAAAATTTTTGTAATCAACTTAATATAAACCGAATGGAAAGCACCATGGTTTCAAAATGAAATTTAAGTAAAAATTGAATATACTTTCTTGTGTTTTTGTGAAAAATTGTCTCTTTTTAAACTTGATATTTTTTAGTCAACTTTTTATTATAGAATACCATGCTTTCACCATTTTAAAATGTGATCCATTTATCATCCTATCAACACACACCAAAATTGGTACCCTAGTCCAATAATTAACAACATAAACATGAACACATATCCACGACCCATTGTCTATGGTTGTAACCTCATCGCAAGATAAGGCAATGAATTGGGTAAATTGTATAACTTTAAGAATGACACTCTTAGCTTGAGTGTGTGTGAATTCAGCAAATATCCAACTTGCAAAATTTGACTAGCACATGGTTACATTGTTTGGGACACCTAAATTAGCAAACAACTCATACCAAAGTCTTGTATTCCAACATTGGATGGCCATGAATAAGAACATGAAACAAAGTTTTAATTTGAACCATTTTTTGATTACTTTCACCCATTGGTTTGTTTACTTGAGTCAAAACCAACTTGGTACCCCTTAGGGCATACAATTTCAGTTTTTCAAATGGGCATAATCTATAACAACGTAGGTTTCACCTTTTTTCACCCCAAGCCTCAACAAGTCTTGCACAACAATCCGCAACTTGCATGTTTTTTGTGTGCATCTCATTTACACCCAATGATCTTGTCATTACTTTTCATTGAGGAACAAACTATGCATTTCATATTTTGAATCAACCCCCTTTTCATTCATTAAACCTTTTGCCCATGGTAGGTTGGCTGCCCACTCTACCTTGAATTTCTTGGTGTTATCATAAGATTTTTTAATTTCTTTTCAACCCCAACTACATCTTGTTTTGTTAAAGGCAATTCAAATTGAAAAAGGTTAGATTGGGGGTTTGACAAATCCATAATCTCTTTAGGATCTATGGACTTAAAAGGGATTTCAATAATAACATCAAAGATTTTAGGAATGACATTAGACATTACAAAACTTTAACTCGAGTTGTGCAAATTTGGTGGGCTTTGGAAATCTGGTGTAGAAAGGCCTTCAAGAGGGTTGATAATAGATTCATGAAACCATGTTCCACTTAAAGGTGATTTTGGGTCACTAAAAGAATTAAACAACTTAAGAAACATGTTGGAATTACTCACAAGGCACAATGGCATGGTAAGTTTAGGGATTTTGGACAAATTAAAGTATTGGAATATTAAAAAAGACATGAATGAAGTCGATTGTTTTGTGCATCAAGTTCAAATAGAAGCTTCGGAGGTTTTTGAAATAATAATGAACATATATTGTGGATTTTACAATCTACATACGAACATCAAACAACTACCAACAAATAATTGAAAAATGAAGTTGATAGACAATGATTAGAGGAAGAGAGAAATTGATAGACATAATTTGGAAAAGGAAATTGACAACAATTATAAGTACACTCAAGAAGTGCATTAAAAAATTGCAGTAGTTAGCATGGACAATCAAAGAAGGAATTCGACAAACATTGGATAAACATAAAAACAAATAATGATGGAAAAAAATCAATAGTAAAATTAAGGATACTAATTGAAAAGGGAAATCGATAGACATTGATTGAATGGAATCAATAGTATAACTTAAGAAACACATTTTAAAAATGTAATTAAGAATAGAATAGCTGGCATGGACGATCGAAAAATGAAATTGACATTAAATAGACATTGATTAAAGAGGGAAATTGATAGACATTGATTGAAAGGAATTGATAGTAGTACTAGGAAGCACATTCAACAATTGGAATAGTTGGCATGGATGATTGAAAAGGGAAATCGACATTGGATAGACATTGGGTTTAAGGGTATTGATAGTAAACATAAGAAACACACTTAGGAAATGCGTTTAGGAATTGCAACAACCATTGATGATTGAAAAAGGAAATCAACCTTACCCTAAATTGCAACCCAACAAAACTTAGAGCCTCCAATAGATTGAAAAGAAAACTTTTAAGAATCTAAATGGTAGACATAAATAAATTAGGGTTTTAGGGAAGATTCATGAATGTCAAACCTTGAGGTATGAAGACATTATTTATGGTTAGTTGGAGTGTTGTCAAACCCCAACTCCAAATCACCCCCACACAATCCCAAAAAGAATCATCTTGCCATTTTTCAAAGCTCAAACAACAATTCCATCAAGTTTACAATGTGCACAAATCTACAAGGGTTGAACATAGAAAATGTACAAAGTTTTTACAAACTCATGAAGTTTTAAACCTAAATAATAAATAACCACGTTTTGCATTGCATAATGGGATGGGATGAAAACTTGAACTTTAGAGATAATAGCCGTTTTAATTTTCAAGGACTAGAAATGAATAAAGCTCCAACATCTTGCCATTTGCAAACATACGCCATGTGAACTTTTACTAAAGAAAACAAAATCTGGCAATACCAATTCATGACGATAAACAAATTTTTGACGAAAGATTTGCACTTAGTGATACACATGATGATGATGGTGACAAACATCTTGACACAAATTGGCTTTCCACACCAAGGCTTGAATTGCTAGCTGATGATGGTAGGGGTTTAGGGTGCTCATGGGCAATTAGGTTAGTTTAGTGAACGTTGAAACCTTAAACAAAGGCTTGAATTGCTAGCTAATGATGGCGGGGGTTTAGGGTGCTCATGGGCAATTAGTTTAGTTTAGTGAACGTTGAAACCCTAAACATCCTAATGATGAAACCCATTAAATTGGATGCAAATTGGCAACATCTTGGTTCATTCATGAGTGGGCATTGCATTTTCGCAAACCACCCCCTTAGGAGAGCAAGCCTACATATTGTATGAAAGGATTGGGTATCAAGTTGGGTATCAAAGTTGATAACCATGGTCATCAAAATTCAACTACCCAATTTTGATATGTAACTGCGAGGATCAAAATTTTAAACCTGTTTATTATATATAACCATAGTTCTCAATTAAAAAAAAAAAAAAAAATCCATGTAAAGCTGTCGAGTTTTTCGTGGTTCTTTCAAAAAGACTTAGTGGTTCTTTGAAGTTTTCGAGACATCCGAAACTAGCGATTCTTTGAATTCGATTTGTTGTTTCTTTCAAATACCCGGGCTCAATGGTTGTTTGATTGAGGAGATATTCAAATACCCGAGCACCAGCGGGTATCACAAAGTCATACTGCATTTACTGTAGATTGTATAACTACAGTATAGTCAGCGCATCCGTATTGTATTTTGTATCACTAGGGAACATGTACGTATAGTCAACAGCGTCGTTATGGTGACCAGAGACCGGATACATCGGTCGCCGCTCTGCGTCTATCTCTCTCTCTCTCTCTCTTCGGAAGCGGCTGTACTCTAGCTGCCTGCGCGCACGATCGACCTCGTTAGATGCAAAGAGCTTTTGCATCGCGCTGCGAGAATCACTGGCTTCTTGAGCTGCTGGAACGCCATTTTCAAAAACTAGTCTCTTTGTACCGATTTACAGTTTTGCAGAAGATGGTCTGAAACGAATTTGAGTTTAGGGCTTCTAGTCTTGGTTGCATAGCTGTTTCTTCTCTGGGAGAAGAGGTTCTCGGAAGAGAGAGAGAGAGATCTCTTTGTGGAAGCTCGTATTTCATTTGCGTTTGGGTTTTTTTTTTTTTTTTTCCTCCCATTCCAAAATGGGAGTTCTTGGACCTGTGATGTTGTGATGAATCATGTGGTGAGTTAGAAGCTGGAAGAAGACGGGGGCAAGACAGACAGATCTGGCGTCTGATGGTTGCAGGGGACAGTTTTGGGTTTGTGCGTGTTTGTGTTGTTTTTGGGGGGAGGGGTTGTGGGTCGAGAGGGAATCACTTTGCTTGCAGGACGGATAGTGGGTACGTATAGAAAATAAGACATCTAGTATTTAGGGTTGCAAACTGAGGCTGCAAGAATGCAGATACTGAATAAGCTGAAGCAACTGGACGCATATCCGAAGGTCAATGAAGATTTCTACAGCCGTACTCTTTCGGGCGGTCTTATCACTGTCATTTCTTCAGTTTTTATGGCTCTCCTTTTCATCACAGAGCTACGTATGTATGCTTCGTTTCATACTCTTGATTCGCTCGCCCCCCCCCCCTTCCTCCAACCTCCCTTCGTGCTAGAGGCTTGGTCGTTTTCTGTCTTTTTCAACGAAGTAGGGTAGTTCTGTCGTGAGAAATGACAAAAAAATGTAGCTAATTCTTGAGGTTTTGGTTCCAGGATTATTTTTCTATCCACAAACAACAAATCAGCTTGTAGTAGACACTGCCAGAGGAGAGACTCTTACCATCAATGTAAGTTGTGTGGTGCCCCCTCCCCCTCCGCATCGACCTCAGATTCGTTTTCCCCACTCCCAAACCTGTCTTTAGAAAATTCTCAACATCTGATCTGTACACCTAGAAATCATTTTGAAGAAATTCCCAACATCAGATTGTGTGCATTGCCAATTGTGCAAAAAATTCATTTCAATTTGCAGCCCAAAACTAAGAAAGCACAACACAGTTCTGCAAATTCTAGGGTTTCTCTGAATTTAGGGTTTTGATGGTGATACTGTCTCGTTGGGATCCCCCCATTCAAGCTTTTTTTGTGTCCTTCATTGGCATGTTGTGAAGTTTGATTTGTTAGTCATTTGGGAACTTTTATTGATTTGTGCACAATATTATCTTGTGTGAAGCTCGATATTACATTTCCATCTTTAGCGTGTTCTGCTGTCACTTTAGATGCTCTGGACATCAGTGGAGAGCAACACCATGACATTGTAAGTTTTTTCTCCTCCATTGGATCTATTGTTGGTTTTGCTCTCCTCTGTTGTACAATGTCCATTATAAGTTCTGCTCTCCTCTGTTGTCCATTGTCCATTGTAAGTTTGCTCTCCTCCAAATTGTCCATTGTTGCAAATGGCAGTGTGCTATAAGTATTTTTTTAAAGGGAATTCTGTACAAAACCAATTGTCTAACCAAGTGTTTTTCATGAAACAGAGGCACAACATTTTCAAGAAGAGACTGGATCCATCCGGCAAGGAAATTGCAGCCCCAAAAGCAGATACTATCAACAGGCCCAAGGTATCATTTATCTTGTCTGTGAGAACTGTAGTTTGATAAGAAATTGAAATCTGCAGTAGTAGCCTTACATGCCATAGGTTTTTAGGGTGGAACATGAATTCTGGAATCTGTGTAGGTTCATTGTTTTTGTGCTGAAAGTGCATTGTTTCTAATCTTTTTTATGTTTTTTTGAAAAAAATGATCAATAGATTGGGAAGCCTTTGCAAAGGCATGGAGGCAGCCTTGAAGAAAATGAGAAATACTGTGGTTCTTGCTATGGTGCAGAAATGGTGAACATTCTCTGACAGCTTTTTTTTCATTACCACTGTTAATATCATGATTGTCCTAGTTTTCATTTTTATTAGCCATTGCACATGCTTTCTAAGTGATGCTAAAAATTCATTTGCTGAGAGAATGGAACTCAGAATTTTTTTTTTTGGGAATGGGATGGATGGTGGGTTGCAGTCAGATGACCAATGTTGCAACTCATGTGAAGATGTGCGAGAGGCATATCGCCAAAAGGGTTGGGCTATAGGAGATCCTGAGATCATTGATCAGGTTTTTATGATAAGATCTGCTTTGGGTTACTGGAGCTTTTTATCCACAACATCTGCACATTTCCTCCTTGTTGGAGATAAATTAAATTTGGTGATCATGTTATTGTCTCCATCTTGCAAATACTCAAAAAGTTGGGTGTGTTGGGTGGCAGTGCAAAAGGGAGGGATTTTTGCAGAAAATCAAAGAGGAGGATGGTGAGGGATGTAATGTGTATGGACACTTGGAGGTCAACAAAGTTGCTGGAAACTTTCACTTTGTATCTGTGAATTCCTTTCAGCAAGTGAACATGCTTCTCCTTGGCTTCCTGGAGTTCCAGATGGAAAGCTTAAATGTACTACTCCCTTGTCACTTTTGTTTCTCTCTCTCTCTCTAAGTGTTGAGAAATTTCAAAAAACCAAGTAGGTATAACAAACATGCAGGAGCTAGTAGTAGCTAACCATGAGAAACAGCTGGTACAAATAGGGCAGTTGATGAAATTCTACTCGACTATGTATCAGAGGAATGCTGTCAAATTTCGAACACTACTTCGTCGTGGGATGTGCTTCTCTGTGTTATGAAATTATTGCACATTATGCACTGAGCACACTGTCTTTTTTAGTATTAAATGTCCTTTCTGAAGTACAATTTTGTCGGTCTTATCATTGATGTTATCATGGCAGGTCAGCCATAAAATTAATGAGCTCAGTTTTGGTGCTCACTTTCCTGGAGTGGTGAATCCACTGGATGGGTATGCTCTGCTCACATTTGTCTCTCATATCCCTTCATTGGCATTTCAAAGTTTGTTCATATTGAGTGCTCTCTGCTGCTGGTGGAGCAGATATTATCCTCCTAGGGCGTCAACTTCTCAAGTGTTCTACCTAAGGCCTGAAGCCTAAACAGCAAGCATGCATACAGCCAGAAAGCAAAAAATATCCTAATTCTGTGACCTGCTCTGCTAGGAAATGACTACCCAAATGTGTTGATGAGGTACCCTACAGTATAGTAGCAAGGATAAACTCAGTAAAAAACTAATAGAAATGTAACACAATTCACAAGAAAGCTTGCTTGTTTGTGAAATCATTGTGACATATCAACTTGTGTGGATGAATGGAGGAACAGGGTGGTGAACATTCAGAAATCAGCTCATGGCATGTATCAGTATTTCATCAAGGTGAAATTGTCATCTGCTTGCTTGCTTGTTCCTTTGAAGACCATTTTGCTTACATTCTGGTTGCCCTAAGTTTTGAGCATATTATCATATACTGTTCTACACCCATGGTTGGCAGCTGATGAAATGTTGTTTAAACCATTGAGTAGTTCTGAAGTATTCAGTTCAGGGTTCAGGGTTTAGGGTCTGGGGGGACAGAGGGTCTTGGGGGCTTTTAATTCTCTAGGATCCTATGGCTTGACAAAGTAACAGACAACCAGGGGATGATTTTCTTCACTTTCTGAAGCAGGTGGTACCAACACTGTACACTGACATCCGAGGTCACAAAATTGCAACAAATCAGGTGTGCCAAAGTACTTCTAGCCCAGAACTTAAGACATCTTCAAATGGCAGTTGATTTTGTGACAATGTTGTAAAAGGAAGATCAACTAAGTCTATGTTAATGGAGGGAGAAGAATCTTTGAGTGCTGTTTGAAGATTAGCTAAGAAGAAAGTTCAGGAAAGTTTTTCTGACTCTGGCTTGGTTTTGCAGTTCTCAGTGACAGAGCATTTTATTAAAGGAGGATCTGGCTCCCGGTATGTACCTGGGCTTTTCTTTATCTACGATTTGTCACCCATCAAGGTAAGATGATCCATTTTATTCCCTTCATATTTCTCATCTGATAGTGAAACAATTGGGTCAATTGCTCCCCACCTTAATCTTGCTGTTTCATGCTCTGCTAGAGAACAGTTTTTGCCACCATTGCCATCATCATGCTGCAATTCTGAACAATTCTCACTAGAGAAATCATCACCAATGATGAACAGTTGTCAATTAACTTGAGCTGTGGATAATGATTTATGGCAGGTGAAATTTGTGGAGGAAAGGGTGTCTTTTTTGCATTTTCTCACAAATGTGTGTGCGATAGTGGGAGGTAATTATTCTCCTCTTTTTGCATTTAGTAGCACTTAGGTGCTGGTTATGGTTTCTCCTGTGAAGACTACACTTTCTCCCAAATTACAAAAATTAGTGCATATTTTCTGCCTTTAGCACATGTTTTGTGCAGATGTGAAAATTTCCACTTTCAGCAATTTCATATGCCATTTTTTTACAATTATCGACACCATAGATAACACATGTAGATTTCATACACTGTAGATAACACATGGCTTCTGTGATGCAGGAATATTTACAGTTTCAGGCATCATTGACTCATTTATATACCATGGTCATCGTGCAATTAAGAAAAAGGTCGAGTTAGGAAAGTTGAGCTGAATAGACTCAGCAGGTACTGAAGCATTTTGAACATTTAGCTAGCTAGTCCATCCTTGTGAAAGAACCAAGGAGCCTCAAATTCTGGGCCCTAATTGTTCCCCATCTTGTAGAAGAATGTTAGTCATCCATATGGGAATTTTTCCTCAATAGTTTAGTTCTTATTTGGGCCTTAGTTTCACTGAAATTCAAACTTGTTGACACTATTTATCCTTAGTGTTTGCAGCAGCTGCTGCACCAGCAGCTATTCCCCACCTAAAATCATTTTAGCTGTTAGCTCCACAATTTTCAGCAGAAAGATGACAGTACTGAGTCTAGAGCTTGTTGTCTGGATACATCAAGCCCATTGGTCCAAGAAAAGCTTGGGTGTGGTCCCCCTTGTTACAGTCAAATTGAGGACTGGAATTAAAATAGGTGGCCTGCTAGACCCAGCATTCTCTCCAGGAAGAAGTGGTTCTTTTATTGGACTTGGAATTTGATTCACACAAATCGCAATTGTGCTGTTCTTGTGTGTTGTCTCCATGGCTCCACCCTCAGATGAACTATTGGATGAAGTATCCATCTTTCCTTTCTTTTGGACAAGACAATATATACCTACCTACTTGCAATACTTTGGGTTCTTGTTGAATAAATCCCCAAGCATAAACAGTTTTCCTGCATCCTCAGTGCAAGCATGGTGCATTATGAAAATGATGATGCTACCAATTGAGACACCTTTTGCACTTCATTCAGCTATTGAGAATAGAAAGCCAGTTAGAGAGAACACAAACCCATCCAGTGTGTTTTATAGACCTCCAAAGCCTCAAAATCTGGCAAGCAAAGAAGTGCAATGCAATCTTGCAAACAACTTACTGGGTTTTGAACTGCATCTTCCTTTCCTCTAATGAGCTGACATTGTGAAGCACATAGGAAAGATAATCTGTAGTATTAAAGCAGGAGACGGCCATCAGACAACCAGACTCAAGACCCCAAAAAAAAATACAAAACAAAAACTGCTACCAGATAAGAGCATAGGACCAGGTTTCGGGTTTAGGGTTTAATGGGGTTCTACTTCTATTTCATTTGTGTTTGCTCCATTCCAGGACTTCCTGAAGATAGAAACAAGAGTCCTGGAGAAGACAACCCTCAAAGGTGATGTTGGCAAGCAAGAGTATAGGACTCAGGTTCAGGGTTTAGGGTTGAATGGGTTCTATTTCCTTTGTGCTTGCGCTTTTGCAGGACTTGCTTAAGATAGAAACAAGAGTCCTCCTAGACAAGACAACACTCAGAGAAGATGTTAGCAAGCAAGCAAGCAAGAGTGAGACTTGGTACCTTTGAAATAACAGTGTGGAGCTCAGGCAATATATTTTGTCTCAATAAGACAAAACGCCAACCACCTGCCAAGAGAATCCCCACAGTGCACACTAGGTATCACTCTCAGAAAGGCGGGAAACCCATCCCTTCGTCGTCCGCAACACAGTTCTCGCTGGTTTTTTCCCGCGCATTTGTGCAAGTTTTGCGGCCGAACCGAATCAATCAGGTCTCGAGAATCTGTCCACAATGATCAGATCTGTTGCACCTATGATAGATCACAGAGACCGGCGAGCGAGGAACGAGTGTGCATCGCATCGCGGTTTGGAGTCTGCAATCGGGAGTCTGATGACCGTCCCCTCCCCAACTGCCATAGTGCCTTTCGGCCTTCCCTTGAGTAGAAGGAAACACGGCTTCTAAACAAAGGGAAGAAGCAAACGAGGAGGAGCAGCAGCTTCTTCTTCTAAAGAGATGTGGATTTCAGCAACAGAAGTAGGAGTAGCAGCAGCAGGAGGATGGCGAACAACAAGAAGTCTGCGGAAATGGATGTCGCGGGTGGAGGAGTTATGAGGAATGGTGGAGGAGACTTGAATCGTTCTCTGAGAAGGGCAGCTTCGCAAGCTTTCTGGGACGGAATGGAAGCGCGCTTCATGGAGCGCTGTAAGGTAAGTAGATTACTTTAGGTGTTTCCCAATCAGCAGATTGCGATGAAGAATCAATCTCTAGTGCGTCAGGTGCATATCGCTGGATGCATCGCAGCGAGTAATCCTTTTTGTCTTCTCTCCTCATTTCCTCATTTTCTTTCTGCATTTGAGAGAGAGAGAGAGAGAGAGAGAGAGAGAGAGAGAGAGAGAGAGAGAGAGAGAGAGAGTTGTGTGTGTGTGTGTGTGATAGATACTAGCGTGGCCTTCTTGTCAGGTTGGCCTTTGTCTGGGCGAGAAAATGTTTCTGCGAGTTTCACGTTTCTTCGAAGACAGCAAGCCACTCTTGCTCGCCAACATAGACGCCTTTGGAACTGGCTCAGTAAGTGTATCTATGTGTGTGTTTCCGTGTGTGCACTGTGTTGTTCTTTGGACTACCTTGATTTTGTGTTCTCGCCAGATGTTGTCTGCTAGTAGTTTCAAAGGAGCAGTTTTTGCGGCAAATGATAAAGCAGCACCTTGTACAGAAAAGAATGCTTATATTCCTTGGTGTGCATTTTGTAGACTTTTGAGGAAGAGATTTGGTTGTTCCTCTGCCTCTTATGTTCCTATTTTATCTTCATAACCAAATTCCAGTATCACCTGATAGTTAAGTGTGTTTTTGTCAATGACCAGGTTGAGGAGGTAGAGCGATTATGGAATGCATGTACTTTGTATGCTTTTAAGATGTTGAGCAATGCAACATGTGTTGGAGAGGATGCTGACGCTGTTGAAGGTGGTGCAGCAGCAGGATTTACACTTACTCAACTTCTGCAAGTGACCAAGATTAGGTTTGTGTTGTGGGTTGTTTTGGCTCCTGTATGTCTACAACATAGCACACTCATGTTCATGCCTTTGAATCTTCACACATGAATACTTACTATTGTTGGGAGTTGAAAGGTGCACTTTGAGAGGTCATTCCATGCCCCATGTGTGTTTGTGTGTGTTTCTCTAATTTGTTCTGTGACTTGCTCTGTTGTGAACATCAGTGTAATGGATCTTTTCAAGGAGCTTCCACAGTTTCTTGTGAAAGCAGCCCCAACTCTTGAAGCTTTGTATGGAGATAGCTGGGAAAAGCATCTTCAGGTGAGGTTCTTGTCAAGTGGTTCTTGTGGTTCAATGGAAGTGATTCTACCTTGGACAAATGGTTTTGAAATCACTACATGTATTTTGCCTGTTGGTGCTGGACCAGGTGAAGGAAGTGCAAGCCAATATTGTCCATGTGACAGTTCTCTTCAAGTAAGGAAGTCAATTGACCTACATTCATCTTCTGTATTTAGTTGCACAGAAGCTATGCACGTCTTGAAGAAGAAGAAGAAGAAGCTGAGAGTTCCATTTACCTTTTTATTCCAAGCTCTTGATTGTTTCTGACAATAGATTGGTTTGTTTCTGGCAGCTACTACAATCGACTGTATAAGGAACTTTTCTTCTCTTCAGAATGTTCTGCGGGAAATGTGAATGGGTCTCCATCAGATGTCAAGGGCGGCTTTTCTCCTCACATGCAATTTGGGTGGATGCTTTTCCTGGCACTACGGATGCATGTCCTCAATCAGTTCACTGACCTGGTGACTTGCACCAATGGACTTCTGGCTATTATTGTACGCAGCCATTCCCTTGTAATGTGTTTCTTCAACATGCTAGGTACATGTTAAGGGCTACTTGCACAGATGTAATTGCTTTCTCACCAGTGATGTGCTTAAATGATATGTTTAGGGTGTAAGAGGTCCCAGCCAATACCACCTATGTAGAGGGAAGTAATGGCAGAGTAATCACTGCCATTCATGATGAAGGTGATGGTCTGATACATTTGTGGGTGACCCTCACAAGATCATGACTACAATCATGTTTGTTGTATGTGTTTTGGTGTGGATGGAACTGACACAACAGTTGCCTTCAAAGTGCTATTTTGCAGTTGTCTCTGTAATCTCATAGATAAGTCTTGATTACTTTCTCCTACCATTTGAAGTGGAATAGCTCTTGGTCATAATTTAATGTTTCCAGCAGATCTAGCTATCTAAGCATGTGGTGCCTTACTTTCAGAAACAACATGTGACTTGGCATCCAGTAACTGGCACCCTTTCTGATGATTTGAGTGTAGCTCAAAGCTTTATGTTCCTAATATTGTATGGTAATTGATTTTTTCTTGAGTCTGATTGTCTATGGATGTCAATGGCTGTAATGATACAGGTTATCTTGATGCTTCACATGCCACCTCATTTGAGGAAACTCTGTGTCAAAGATGCTTCAAAATTTGGTAAGTAAAGACTCTTTTCAGGATTGCGTGCACCTGCTTGCCAAGTTGTGAGGCTTAGGAGGCCTTGAATACGTGATGCTCATGTACTGCAAACACCTAACTGGCTTTCATGCTGACCAGCTAAACGAGGTCCAAAAGGTGTCAATCTGGTTGCATCTTTCTGCAACATGTACTATGCATGCACAGAGGATGTGTCTTGCATGGTGGAGAAGGCAACCAGTATGATTGTGGATTTATTTAACAAGAAGCCAAGTGATGAAAGCATATCTTGTCATCCCGAGCAAATAGCTGGCATTGATTTAGGTCAGATTGTCAGTTCACATCATCCCTGCCACCTTAAATATATATTGCAAGGTTTGCCATTTTTTTGCCAGATTCATCAATCATGTGCCTACACCTCTGAACGGCGAGGCATGTCATTTATGCCCTTTTTTCTACTGTTAACAGATGGTCTTGCTTACTTTGAGGGCTTGATGGAGAATGGTTGCATAACATCAAATTTATACATTTTGGAAAAGGATTATGAAGAGGCTTACCAGAGTCGTGGGGAGCTAGATGAACGGATATTCATCAATGGAGAAGTGAGCTTGATGGGTGGTGTCTCTTGTGACTCACCAGATATTTCTGCTTATAAGGTGCAAACTTTGCCCCAATTCTCCTTTCCTCCAGACCTTCTTTCCTGTGATGAAGACTTCTGTGACAATCCAATAACCTTGCCTGTCATCGACAGATGCAAGGTATCTTGTTATGAGGTTGTTCAATCAATAATTGACTTTGATTAATATTGGTTCCTGTCTTTCAATTCCAGCGGAAGTATGACACAATATCATCACCCTTGCGGGGTTCAGCAGTTTCGACAGGGGTGCTGCTGTCATCAGTAAATGCTTCACCTTGTTCATCACCAGTCAAGGTGGGAGGATCTTCGACAGCCAATAGCAACAAGATAGCCCCACCTACTCCAGTTAGTATCACTATGACCACTGCTAAGTGGCTCCGTGATGTCATAACCCCACTCCCAGCAGAGCCTTCCCTGGAGCTGCAGCTTTTCTTCCGGACATGTGACAGGGACATCTTCTGTGATGTGAGGAACAGAGCACAGGTTCTGCTGGAATCAATCTTTCCCAGCAATGGTGCAGGGAACTGGCGAGGGGTGCAGGGAAGTTGCCTAGAGGACACGATCTGGGTGGAGCAACGTAGACTTGAAGCCTTGAAGCTATACTACAAAGTCATAGGGGCCATGTGCCGGTCTGAGGCACAAAGACTGCAAAACAGCAACCTTACTTCTCTCCTTTCCAATGAGCGGTTCCACCGCTGCATGATTGCCTGCTCAGCTGAGCTTGTCCTTGCCACACACAAGACAGTAACCATGACTTTCCCAGCAGTTTTAGAGCCAGCAGGAATAACAGCCTTTGACTTAAGTAAAGTAATTGAGTACTTTGTGAGGCATGAGGATACTCTGCCACGGGAGTTGAAGAGGCACCTCAACTCAATAGAAGAGAGACTTCTAGAGAGCATGGCTTGGGAGAAGGGATCATCAATGTATACATCCCTCATTTTTGCAAAGCCAAACCTTGCAGAAGAAATTAACCGCTTATGTCTGATGGCTGATCCAATGCCATCATTGGACAATCTTGGCTCAGAAGAGGATCCAACACCAGCAACTACACAATGCTTGGCTGGAGGTATGCTCAGTTCCTGAGAGTATTTATTTATATCAAAAGTCCTGTTACTCATAGTTTTCCATGGCCAGAGGTCTTTAACTACTGCCCTGTATCAAAGATAATCATGCTGGAGTCAATTCTCAACACCTGACCAGTTGAAGTAGCACAGATGGATTTGTCAGATTAGTTAATGTGATCCATTGGTTCATGAATAGAGATTCAAGGGCATCCTCTTGCCGTTCATTTGTACATTGTGTGGAGCAGCTTGAGTCTGTGAGGAGACAAGACAAGAATGTCAATCTGGCCTGCAGTTTTTTGTTCATGAGTGAAAAAAAGAGAAACTCTACTTTTTGCAGGGGAAATGTCAGGAGCTTTGTTTTTAACACAGAAAGCAGTGGCAGCATCCCCTGCCCGAAATGGAGGAGCCGCAGGTTCATATGGAAGTGCTGAGCAAGCGGGACCTGCATGTTTTAATTCACCAGTGAAAGAACGGCTGTCAGCATTCTCTACCTTCATCTCTCCTTTGAGAAACCGCTTGAGAGCTCCACTGCAATCAGCCTTTGCCAGGTGTGCACATTTATGTGAGGTTGAACTGCATAAATAAGCTGATTTTCTTTTTTTTGCAGTGTCAGTTTTTCATTATTGCTACCCTTGAAACTTCAAGCAACATGAGAATGTTTCTTTGTTTGCACTGTTCAGCCCACAGAGACCAAGCCCACTCGGTGGTGGGGAGACTTGTGCAGAGACAGTCATCAATGTTTTCTTTCAGAAGGTGACATTTAGTTCAGAAATTTTTTTGGGTTCTCTTTGTTTTGCATGTTCATATATACACCCCTGTGTATGGATGAAGCCTTATCTCTGCTTTCTAATTGGAAAGGAATTTCACTGAATTATGTGGCTTCTGCAATGAATTTTGTGCAATGGTCCTTGCTGTTGCTCTAAACCTCCTTCAAGCTTGCAATAAGTCTGATCACTTCTTTCTTCTCTTTTTTCTTTCCAGGGGTTAACAAGGAAATTTTATCTTGTGGTTACTGTACACAAAGTATTAAACTACCTGCATCTATCAGGCTATGTCTATCATCATCTTCCAATCTGTCACCGGATCGGCCTCAAGTGGTGATGAGTTAATGTGCAGGTACTTATTCTTGCAGCTGTAAGAATACGAAATTTATGTGAACGCCTTGGGCAGTCACAGCAGTTAGTTGAGCGTGTGCACCGAGTGTTCCAGCACACACTGCAACGTGAGACTAGTTTATTTTTCAATCGACACATTGATCAACTCATACTCTGCTCAATCTATGGTGTCTGCAAGGTGAGCCCACCACCATGATTTTATCACATCCTTGTTGGGCACTTGATTCTTGTCTTCATATCCCATTCTGAGCAGAAGGGCAAGTCTGAGTTCAATAGAACTTCTTTGAGTTGTCCCACTGTTAGTCCTCTGAATAGAAGAAGCACATATACTCAACAAAGAGACATGCCCCAGCACAGTGTAATTGCCAGCTTGTGAGAAGTGTTGTTGGTTTACTGGCACAGGTTAGCAAAGTAACAGTTACATTTCGTGACATTATACATCAGTACCGAATGCAGCCACAGTGCAAATTTCATGTATTTCGCAGTGTCTTCATTGACTTACCTCCCTGGCAGAGAAATGGGGTATGTACTCTGCAGCCTTATGAAATGAAGTATATTTTGCAGTTGGATGGTTAGTCTGAGGTGCAATCTGCTTCATTGTGTTTGCACAGACTTTCCTGTTTGTTATTACATAGCAGTTTTAACCCAGTTCTGATTGCAGAAGGGAGGACAGGAGACAGGTGATATCATCAAGTTCTACAATGAAATTTTTGTACATTCCACCAAAACATTTTTGCTGCACATAGGTTCTGCACCTGTTTCAAGCAATGCCCATGGTTCAGATGGAGGAAATTGTCCCCACAGTAAGGGAGCTTGGCCTTTCTGAAGGTTTTGATGGGGCTGTCCATGTGAAGCTGTAGATATGGTCTGGCTGTGTGTTTGTTATGCACATCTGGTAGGAAGATGTGTCCAGGCTTTTGGGCCTGCATTCTTTCAAATGAATGTTTTAAATTTCAGCTGTTGATGACATTGGACTCATCAGTAAAAACAGGCTAAAGAGTGTTAGACAGCAGTTTCTTTTCTGGTTCTTCAGTGAATTGTCCGTTTTGCAAGGTATACCTGTTGCCAGTATAATGGAAGGGTTGAAGCCAGATCTATGAGGGAAAAGTTGGACTTCTTGTGAGTTAGTTTTGCTGGTATACTTGTAGAGCAAATAAATAGCATAATTATCAGTGAACTGAAACATTTTTGAACCATGTTGTCAAATCTGCAGCCCAGTGGTGCAGTCACTTGTTTCTTCCTGTTATTTTCTTCTCCTAATTTTAGGACAGGGCAATTGTATGATGCAGGTGAGTCACCTGCCTCTCCAGGACGCCCTGCTTTTCCAGTGCTTCCAGACATGTCTCCCAAAAAAGTGTCAGCCATGCACAATGTGTTTGTATCACCACTTCGGGCTAGCAAGGTATGTGGTCCAGAAATACAACCCAGCTTATAAGGTAAATAATGTGTGCCTGTTGTGTTGGTCACCTTTGCTGTTTTCTATTATTGATTGATCTGCAATGAAGGGGAGCACCTGCTCTGTCCTTTTCTGTCCAAACTTTCCACAAGCATTGACTTCTTAAAGATGGCTAAACTAGCTGTAAGGTGTATCAAATTGCAGCTCTGGCATGTATATATTTGGTCTGATGTCTCAAGTGCTAGCCAACATTATGTCTTCCCCTTGTTTGATACATTAGGAACTCAGTACAGAGATATTTATGCAATGGTTTGCCCAAAATTTTGGGCAGATTTCTGTGTACCCACCATTGGCAGCTGATGAAGTTAGTGGGTGGTCATGGCAACTGATCCCTTCTATTCATGATGAAGGTGCTGGTCTGAAATTTTATGAGTGACACTCATGAGGTTATGACTGCATTCATTCTCGTTGTGTTAGTTTCTGTTTCACTGTACCTTACTGTGCAGTTGCATTCAAAGTGTTGTTGTGGAGTTCTCTCTGCAATCTCAGTAATGTGATTTTTTGGTATTGTGCTAATAGTCAATCAGTCATGTTCTTTTCCCAAGACCAATTGAGTTTATGTCCTGCCTTGTTTGCCAAGTGCATGCAAGGATCTTGTTCCTTTACTAGGGCTAGCAGTGAGTCAATTTCCTGTGTTTGTATGAGCTACAGCAACAGGACTGATATCTGAAGATGATATTGCAGGCAGATTCTCTGACTTCACCACACATGCACAGTCTATATGCATGTGTTGGAGAGAGTGCATATGCATATCAAAGCCCTTCAAAGGACTTGACAGCTATCAACAACCAACTGAAGAAAAGGTGTGGTTCTGGAGCTAACCAAAGCATAACTAGGTGTGGCCATGGGTCTTAGTATCTGATAGCTTTATTCTTGCTTTGAACTCGGTCTATGTTTCAACTGCTCCAGAAATACTATCTGATTCAAAATGACAGTATGTGGGATGTTTGGGATGGCTGGCAGGCGCTTAGGGAGACTGAATTTCAGTGAGGCAGCCTTGGTAAGTGACTAAATGGTGGCAACTACCCTCCTTTGCATGTAACAACCTGTGTACAAAATGTGTTAACGACTCCTGTTTGCAGCATCCTGTAGAAGTGTAGAAGTATATTCACTAGCACTGCCCCCTTGTGTGCTCTCTAGGTCTTGGAGAAGTCTTTTGACTTTTGTCAATCTTCTGTAGATTGTAACTGTTAAAAAAACAGGTAGGTGTATACATAATCAGGCGGTTGTGACTAGCAGCAGACACAGCTACAGGTGAAAAAGAGCAGCCAGATGGTTTGTTTTATTTGTTTACTTTAGGTGGCAACAACCATTGCCTGCCCACAATTTACTTCACAGTAGGGGAATCAAACAGGAAGTAAATCACTCGGGTGTGCTCCTAAAGAGCCCCCCTGTTAACTGACCCTGCATGCACTCTACACAATATTAGCTTTGTGTAGGAGGTTACATTACATGTGTTTTATGTGTTCACATCATATAGGACTGGCCGCATGTTGTGGGAATTTCTACTACCTGGGTAAAAGACATTCCCACAACAATTTTAAAGCACAAGGTTGAAGGTTTATCATGAATCTTTAACATGTGCAATTCACAAGGGCATAGGAGGGGACAGAAGCCACACATGCTCCAGAAAAAAGTGTGAGATCTTACACCTATAGTGAAGTAGGTGTAATAATTCCCCTGCACTTTTACAAGAGGGTTTAGGGTTTAGGGTGACAGAATGCTTTTTTTTGAAAATATTTTTTGCAAAATGACTAAAATTCGGCAAAGAAAATCATCGTATCAATTGTTCAATATTCAAATTTTAATAACCTACTTGGATTATTGGGAATTTCACCAAGGTAGGTTATCCTTCTTGATACCCTACATGTGTTTTTGCAATAAAAAACAAAAAAAAACAGAAAATAAAAATGAAAATGAAAAAGAATTTATAATGTACCCTACCTGGGCAATATGACCAATGGATTTTAAGTTGGGTATTTGAGAACCAACCCTTATGCACAACTAATGGTTATTACCCAGCAAATAATTGGGTAAATTGATTATTGGGGCATTACTTTGATAGTGAAATCAATAACTAGTGGGTTTAAAATTTCAATTTTTCAGAAAAAACTTACCTTGTTGATTTTTTGGGGAATAAATGGATTGGTTCTTTTTATTTATAGCTTTATTTAGATACATTTTTTGTTTATGAATTTTGTTTGGGATGTTTTCTAAGGATTTCATATATGATATATTGAAGGAAAATTAAAATAAATTAAAAATGTTAAAAAAATTTAACCCAACAAAAATTATGAACTTTTGAATGTTTTAAATTGGACCTTTTCAAAAGTTCACATCATAATCATTTGGTAATGGATTTTAATGTTTTTTTTCTTAACGTGTATGTCAAAGAGTTATTTATTTGGGCTTTCATTCACATAATTTTTATTAGTTGATTAACCATCTTTCATCCCCCATTTAAAGAATGATATCACAATACATTACAATTTTAGTGCTATCAAATGGACATTTTATAAAAAATTTATCTATTGGAATTGATTCACATTCTCTTGCAACGACCTTATTTTTCGACAAAGAAATTGATTTTTTTATTTTTTATTTTTTTAGTGTAAATTTAACTAATGTTTCTATTGTTTGTTAAATTTAGCCAAAAACTTTGATAATGTTTTTAAAAAAAATTTGGTTGCTACCAATGTTGGGCGGGTATCAACTTTTGGGCATACTTATCAAAAAATGTATAAAAAAGAAATCCAAATGTGAAACCTAGTAGGCCTAGGTTTAAAAGTGTTTTTTAGCAAACTTAAATTTGTCAAGCAGAGACATTTGTACATTTTATCTTTGTAGAAAGGCATGTATAATGGGTGTGGAAAAAGGTGATGCCCATTGGACATAAACGTGGGCATATGCATTAACAAGTGACCATAATTAACAGGGTTTTGAAGGAAAAAAAAAAAAAAGAATCAATCTAAAAATAAATTTGAATGTGAAGTCGTCAACCACATCTTATAAAAATTGTTCTAATAGAAAGGTATATCTATATTCTAATCTTACTTCCACAACTAAATGTTTATGACTACTAGAATTGCCTTGTACATAATTACATAATTATAGTTGAGGTGGTGAAAAACTCTAGCAATTTGGAGTTGCTAATGCAATGTGTCACAAATAACTGTTGTTTTCAGTTACAAACTTACAAATTTGATCCAAAGATGTGGTGGTGGGTGTAAAGGGCATTCTCAAACACTCTCAAACCATGCACATGCAAGCAAACCACTCAAGTAACAAACATTCATATTGATTCAAACAATTGATGATGCATTCATTCATTCAACACAATTGTATCAACTAGATTGTTCAGTATTTTGTGACTTGAGAAGCAACTCTATGTCAAATAACATGCTATAATTAATTTCACAAAGCACACACCAATTACATTTAGTTTCACCAAAGTAACATCCAAATTCTACCATGCCTTGTTATTTACAAACTAGAATTCTTGGTGTTTACAAACATCTAGACACCCCATACAAGTTACATTTGCCTTTAACCATAAGATGATGACACTTGGACCCCTTTCAAAAACATTGACACAATGTCATCTAAAAATTGACACAAAGATGCATAAATAAACACATAGGGGTAAAAAATATTATAGTGGATTTTTTTGGATGTCACAAAGGTAGAATTTTTTGGGTTTGACAACCCTATAAGTTGGAAATTCCAACAAAATGGATTCAAATAAGTGAAATTAACTTCATTATCCTTCTTAGTTTCAAATAATTAAATCAAAAAAATAAAATTCAATGAAATATGGACTTTGCAATGTAGGTAATTTGGGTCACTATCCACAACTTTTTTTTGTTATGGACTCATTATTTATAATGGAATTGAATATTTTTCCATAATTTTGGGACATGTTATAGTCTTAAGGGTTATGACACTTAAAAGTAAAAAGTTTGGAAAATATGAAGTATGTGATGGACTTTATAGTTTTTTATCATGTGTAATAAAAGTAAAAAAAATTCAAAGTCCATCACATATCAAAAATAATATTCTTCGTGTGTTCTTCATGACCAATAGTATTTAATGAAGGTGTTCAAAAAGGTTGAAAGTAGGGAACAATTAATTTGGACATGGAAAAAGATGTCAACTTCAACATCGTTTCAAAGTTTGTGTTTTTGTCTAGTTTTTTACAGTTAAAAATACGAAAAGCTCTCAAAATGGACTTTGTAGTGGCCATTTTTGGTAGATCCTAACGTGCTTTCACCCATAAACCCCTCACATACCTCACATGTAACATTGGAAACACACATACTGCAAGAAACATTGACATCACATAGACCTTCAAACCTATTGTGGAGCTTTAAAAAATTCAAGCTGCTACACATTGTTCTTTTGTTCCTCATTGAGACACTCTACACTGGCTTAGGGTTTGGGTACCTACAACCAACAAATCATAAAAACACAGTCAATATGCCCTCAAGGTTAGTATTCCATCAACCAACAAATTAAAGTAGCTCCTAACTCCAAACCATATTCATTTTTGCATTTCAAAATAACACATAATGTCAATCTTCTTCAAACAAATCAAAATCAACAGTGAGATCAATTTTTTAGATCCAAAACCTTAAACCTAAATCCAATACCATGTTGTTTGTAATTTTGATGTATTCCTCAATTGATTCAAGCTCAATTGTGCACTCAAATTTGTGATCATTTGGTTATTCTTTGTAACAAGAACCAATTTGTCCAAATTGTTAATCCCAAGTCAACAATGTTTCAAGCCTGTGATGACCCCTACCATACTGAAAATTCTTTCAATTTCAATTTGTGAATCAACATAGCCCATGAAATGTTGTGCAAGATGTGAGATGTTAGGAAATTATTGTTCATGTTTTACCCACCAAATTAAATTAAGGATTGAAAACATTTGCAAGATTACAATTTTCTTGAAAATTGATAATTCAACTATGGGTAATCTTAATGTAGCTTCTTTAGTTGAAATTAAAGTTCCAAATACACCTTGCTCATAATACAAACTTAGCAACTTCAAAATTGACAAAAATTGGTGCTAAGAATTGTAAATGGCCAAAAGTAATGGCATAAAAATTTTACGGTCATATTTTACAACAACATGCACGGTCAATTCAATTAGGCCCATATAATCTCAAATGAAATATAGATTTTTAAATTGTAGGGTCAAACATAAGAATTATCATGTTGTGAACAACATGAAGTTGAAATGATGATGCAAAGGCCAAAAATGGCTTTAACACACCAATAATTTCAACTTCCATGCAGTGCCGAAGATTCATTAACTTATCATCAAAATCTTTAGCCTATAATCAACAAATAAAATCAATTAATTAGAAGCTTAAATAAAAAACCAAAGTTAGTTGAAAAATACCTTAAATAATAAACTAGAACCTTGTTGGCCCACATACCTACATTACATCATTTATAACAAAATTGATGCTACACATAATAATACACATGGATATGATAACATGTATTTCATTAGAAAATAACCAATACCCTAGGGATTGGTTCAAGACATGGGTTACCATTGGAATCCAAACTTTTGACATTTTTGATGCCACAACCCATTTCTAAATAGTAGGAATTTTACTTTGCAAAGAAATTATTTGCCTTGAATAACATAAATTTATGGCATCTTTAAATTCTAGGGTTTCTCTAAACAAAACAACTTTGGATGCAAATCGAGTTTTGAAATTAGTCTTTATTTTTCAAGGTTGAAGAGATGCATCTTTGCAAGTTTTAGCCCATTCCACATTTTTTCATTTAAATAATAGTCTTTTGGAAAGAAGACTAAACATCCTTAATTGAAACCTCTCACATTCCACCACATACCTTGAGGTCATTAGTAGCATACTAATAACATTTTGATGTGGCATGCACATGATAATTGACCCAACAAAAGGCTATGGCAACTACAATGGAACACAAGACACAATATTTATTAAGGCTATTGTGAGGGTGTTCAAATCGACACCTTCATCTTTGATGTATGCATCATTTTATTTAACAACTCATATTTTGCATAGCCATGGCAACCCTTGTTTCATGAACATAAAAAATTCCAATAGTGAGATGTCATGTTTCCCATTTTTTGTTGATGTAATTTACAACCAACACAAAAGTATCAAAACCTCTTCGAGACATACACAAGTCAATCGTGGTAGTAATTGTGGTTGCCTCAATAAGGGTATGAAGCATGTACCATTCCATGGATTTATTAATCATGTTTGGGATAACCTAATTGATGAGATGTTGTATGCAAAAAAAAACAATTGGGATTGTGCACAAATGGGTAGACCAATTTGCCACATAAACAAAGTCCTTATATATTCAAAAATTTGAAAATTACAACTAGTATACACTAGTCTACATTAATTTCTTCCATATTTTTCCCATGTCATTAATGGCATATGTAAAGTTTTTATTTCTTTAAACATTTAAGCGAAAAAATCATAAAATATTTCATCCTCCAATATGATATGGACTTATGAAAAAATGCTTTTGATTAGCCCATTCAAAAGTCCATAAGTATACTTTTAAAATTCAACTCATTATTTATTTTGTTCCTGCACTTATTTGATATGATATTTTACTAATTCCAAGTCCTTAACACACACCCCATCAATCAATGGACCATAACATAATCCACATAGAAATGATAGTTACAAGTGCAATTCATGAGTTTTGAATTCAAAAGTTCATGGCTTTTAAGATTTAAAAAAAATTATAAAATGATTTTGTGCATCATGTAAATATTCAAATTAAGATTTTTAAACCAAGTCCATTTTAATAAAATTAAAGATCCATAGAATGACATGTGCATTGCAATGGCAATCACAAAGCAGAATTAGCTTGCATGACACCCAAATTGGTCCACCCAACCATGCATCAACCTAACTTAATTACATAAATGAAGGAGATATTTTCTTAGACAAATATTTTTAATGGAGTTCAATGAATAATAGCCCTTTGTGATGTAGAATATTAATTCCTTAAGAAATTGTTCTTGAACATGGTCTATTTTTCTATAAATTATTCTAGTATTGAAAAAATGAGCAATCAAGCCTATGGTTGGTTTCTTCCTTTTCTTAGCACTTTGATGAACATCAAATGGTGTGCCAACATTAAAACATTATGTTTTATACAACTTTAAAGTTGTAGAATGTTTAAAAGCAACATGATGACTCATGGTAGTTGTGCCATGGGCCTTGTTGTACATAACCAAGCTTTTATAGCTTTGGGTAGAATTCTAATTTAGTTTTTCTTGCTACACACTATGGCACATAATGCACATCTCATTCTTTGACACTTAGAGACATTCACAACACATTAAGGTCATTGAATGTGGAAAATGCCCACAAACTTGATGACCTTTGCCATGCGAGTTAAAACTTATGGTTGAGTTCCAACTAAAGAAGCAATTGCTCTTGTCGTGCTTGAGTTTCGATTGTCAGAATCTTTGAATCATTTTCATTGAACTTTGTTTCAACAATTATAGTAGGACATACTTCAAATCCAAGCCCACTCCCAACCTCATCTTCACCAATGCCAACACCATAATTACGTAGAAACAAATTAGGAAATCCATCTTTTGCCATTCCATTCATAAACACATTAGATTGGTCCACAACCATATTGAAAACAATTAGATGCTGAAAACTCAAGGTGATATGGAGATGCACAAGTGAAATTTACCTTAACCACTAGCACCAAACACAAAACCAAAAACCAAATCAAATTGAATCTTCTTGAAACTAGGAGCTTTTCAAGCTTGAAATCAAGTCTTCTTGAAAACAACTATCTTCAGGTTTTTGACAAATACATAAAAAAAACACTCTTGCAATGATGAACCACTAGGACACCAAAGCATTCAATCTCTTTGGTAGAACAACAAATAAGAAACTTGGGTCTTAGTTGCAACGTCAAAGAACATCAACACAAAAGGCTCTACAACAAGAACGCTCATTGCTAGGGACATCAAGAAAAAAATGCGTCACAAATTCGGCACTTCTTTTCATTGTACCTTGACTTTGACACTTCTTTTCCATTGCATCATTGTTGTCTCCCTCCATCACGATGAAGCTTTTGCTTCATCAAACCAACAACGCACATCAATTAGCTCTCAAACCTCAAAACAACAACAAACAACTTCTATTTATTTATTTACTTCTAACTTCTAACCCTAAACATGTCAATGCCATGCACATGTTTAGACTATATGAGATGCCCATCCCATATGATATGTGCGGGGGGTGGCTGGGGTGGGGGCTTTGGCCCGACAAGGCCCGCCAGCCCCCAAATATAGAGTGAACCATGGCGCGACTTACAGATCACAATTTTCCTCTTTCTGAGAATGGATTCCTCGTGGATTTCTCATGGATTCCTGATCTGAGGTACCCACTTTGAAAGTAAGTAGACAAGTCTCTCACAAATGCGCAACGCCGTCTGCTAAGTACTTCGTCTTCAGCAGCAGCAGCAGCAGAGCACACTCGCAGAGTAGCAGCAGCTTTCTCTCGAGGATGTTTCGAACTCGGCTGATCATCTCACAGGAGTGGATTCACATGAGATAATATGGAGTCGTCCCAGGGTTCAACAAGTATGGTGAGTTGCTCATACGTGCAAATGCCCACCACCCATCACCCCATTTCTTCCTTCCTTTTCCATTTGCAAAAGAAATCTCGTCACCTTTGATGCATATCTGAGTTTTTAATTTTTTTCCCCCCCCTTATTGGTTTTGTGTGTGCGAAGAATAATGCCATAGTGGAAATCTGTGATGATCCTGCTGCGTTTTTCTTGAGTACTACTATCCTTGTTTCTTGAGAAATCATTTTCCAGATAGCAATGAATGATCATTGAAATTGGGGGACATTACAGGATATTTGATTGAACCACTCAAACGCTCATGAATCACAATGTTCTCTTGGAGCTGAATCTTCAGACTCCATCAATACATTTTTTGAAAGGATTTTGGACCATCTGTGTGTATTCTTGACAATAAGTAGCCTTGAATTTCCTTTGATATGTTCCGGGAAATTTCTTCTCTATATTTTGGTGGGTCCAGTTTGCAGAGTGGGTAGAGAGAAGAAGTCTTCCCATAAAGTGTGAAATCAGGACAGAGTTGTCATTGGAAATCATGGGAGTTGTAATTAGACTCTATTGAAGCTTCCCCAACATGTTGATGATTGGATAATTGTAAACTATGTGCAGGAAGCTGGACATCATGCAGGGCCTTCGAATATTGAGCTGGTGATCAGTCATGACATGCTCAATGGTATTGATGAAGATCCAGAGTGCCAAATAATATTTACTACGGTGCCGTATCCTTTGGAGCAGGCAGATATGGACCAACCTGTGCATTGCCCTCCACCAGAACCATGCATAGTCCATGTACATAGAACATTTTCACAGCTCTTAAAACCAGTGCTTGCTATTTAGGTTCTTTCATGTTTGCAATGAAGTCTGTTGAACCTTCTTCTTAATTTTCTGTTGAAGAAGTTCTTGCAGTTTTTTTGGGACAAAAACTTGCAGGTGCTGTTGTTTGTTTCAGGAGGTACATGAATGATTGTGTTTTGAAGCTCATTAAGCCTTCATTCATAAACCATGATCTGCATTCCAGGACCTCCTGATGCTTACAATCTAATTCAAAGCAATTTTTGTTGACCTGCCAGCTTGAATGATCTGTGCAGGATTAGCATCAGACTTCATGCTACCATCGATCAGTGTTAGGTCTAGATTCATTGTGGTGATTTGATTTTGCAGGATGGAAAGGCATGGAAGGAAAGGCTAGTTGCTAGCATGAGGCGGAGAGGTGAAATTGCCAGAGCAATGCAGGAAACTGATCATATTGAGTATTACAGCAGCAGTACAAAACATAGTCGACGCCGAAGTCACTCCAATGAGAGCTTCCAACTTCCACCACTCACTGCCCCTGAGTTTGTAGTCTCCAAAATTGTAGATTGAATCCTTAGAAGTACTCACATGTCCTGCACATTGCTTGCTCTATTTCCAATTTGATCAGTTGTAAATGTCTTCATATCTGCAAATGATCACTTTTCTCATTCATCAGATGCTGATCAACAAGGTCACACAACCCATAAACTTGCTGCAGTATGATTATGAGCACCTTGGATTTTCTGTGCCCTTGTATATAAATCAATTATTTGGAAGATGATTCATTTGGTTTTTCTCTAAGCTGCCTGTATGTCAATTGATGTTCTTGGACAGGTCTAGAAGCTATTCATGAGTGTGTCGTTTGAGATGACACATTTACCTTCAACCACATATTATGATTGAGGATGAAATGACTCAAGCTTTTTCTGGTGTCTTCAACCCTGCATTGAGCTTCAGTGAAGTCATTTGGTGCTGCAGTTTCCATTCATGTTTATGCTTTGATGTTTTGCATTTGCTTTTATGGTTAATTTGGTGATGTGTGTACACATTGATCAAAAGAAGACAAACACTTGGTAAAGGGCTCCCTTTCGAGATTCAAATGTAGTAGGGCAAGAGTGGTACTTCAGATCCAGTCCTGGTGTGCAGTGGATGTGTCTAGTGTAGGGCAAAGCCCAAGGGTGAGGGCATTCCCAAAATAAGGGTGCAAGGTGAAAACCGAGCGCAAGCCTGATTTCAGTAATGCTCTCACCCAGGGCCTTATGTGGCATAAAAATCAGTGCAACCTTCAGAGTGGGAGAACAGTGGGGACTTTACATTTTTTGTAAAGCCCGTTGTGAAAAAAGAACACCCACTCGCAGGGTGGAGGAATAATTGTGGACTATAATGTGTACTCCAGTTACACTACAAAAATTCAAAGAGGATTTTATGTGTTTGAACTTTGAACCACCTGATGGCATTGGCCTTTAGTTTCACTGGGACTGATTCCACTCACAAGGAAGGTGATCAAGATCATACAGTTGCTTGTATCTGATTTTTGTATAAATGTTTGCAAACTTTGCCTTGCGTATGTACATAATTTGGAAGATTTTACCGAATGGCAAGTGTCTCCACTTACATCATCTTGTATGATTTTTTATCTTCTTGCACAAGATTCGAGTCTCTTTCCATGACAATGACAACTGATTTGATTTAGTTTAATCATTGTTCATTATGACTCTTAAAGGGAGATGGTAGGTTGTGACATCACACATGCTCCAATATGGATCACCAAGGTCAATGGTCATTCAACTCCTGAATCAATCCCATCTTTTAATCACCATGTGATGTCTTAGGAAACAATAAGGAAAAATATTTTGCATTCGTGTGTCATTCATTTGTACCTTGTGACAAAGGAGGACATATGAGGTCCTAGAATCAACAATCTGATGTCATTCTCAGATTGGAACAACTTTGTTTTCAAGCATTGGTGAGAGAAACTTTTGATGACAACTCCTTTCTTTGAGCAAAGTGTGAAAACTTGATGCATGATTCTGACAATGTTGCTATTGCCTTCAAATGGCAGCACCTAAACCAAATTGGATGCTGTGAGATTTTTTATATATTGTTTACAACAAATCGTATTCAAGCACGGGAAATTGTGCCATCATACAGTAATATATGGTATGATCCAAATGGTCTAATTCAGCTCTATGTTTTTCAAGCGAAGTGTGATGCACAAGTTGGTCATTTTGGGTTCAACAAATCCCAAGGATATAAATGGCACTAATGTCCAGAATTATTGTTGAGCAAAACTTATCCAACTGTTGGCAATCCAAACATCACCTTGGTGTTTGATTTCCAAGGTTTCATTATTGACCTTCCACCCTTTGATTCATTCAATTCAATGTTGGTGATCTTGTAGGTTGATTACGTAAAGTGTTCCATTTTGTTCCACAATGCATAAGACTACTTGACAAACATTCAACCAAATTATTCCTTATGTTATGGGGTATTGTGAACTCCATAGTGAAGTAGTTCTAATTGTTGAACTAAGATTTTATCCAAATCTTTGAACACTTATTTGGGGAACTAGAAGTCAAGGTAGATTGGCACCAATCAAAGTCTTTGAAAAAAATGTTTATGGAGCATGACAAATTGTTATTGAACTAATTTGTCAGACTTCATATTGGTAAGAAAATTTGATTATAACATGATATCATGATGCAAGCATCAACATTGCAAACACATTTATATATAAGTCATGGTGTTTGATGTCAAAGGGTGGAAAAGGTCATGAAATTATTAATGAAGATGGAATAGGATATTATTGGATATTTAAAAAAAATACTTACATTTAATGAACAAGCGTTCGTTGGCAAGGTTATAGTGTTAACCATCATATATGTGTGGAATGATATCACACCTTTAGAATCCCTAATATGGTCCACTTTGAATATACTAAAAGAACCACATGGGGTGTGTACAATGCTCAAAATTGTATTTTTTGTATTTTTAAAAAAATAACCCAAAAGCACAAAATGTGGATCAACAATTTAAAAAAGAAGAAGTTCCATTAAAATTGCAAAGTTTCAATGCTTAATATTTGATTCAAATTGATGACCTTTTAGAAGTTTTTAAATTACATATTCAAAGTAAATATGGATAGTGTAGTGTTTTCCCCTTCCAATTTTTAAAATTTTTCTCAAAATTGGAAAGGATATTAATATTGATGATTGAAAGAACAACATTAGTTGAAATTGATGAAATTCATTTTTTTAACACATTTGAATGTTTTTGGGTCAAAAGTGTTTTTGACTTTAACAATTATGAATTTTTAGGACTTTGAGTTTTCAATATAACTTATTTATTTTATGTGGTGAAGAATGTGTAGATGCATAATATATGTGATAGAGGATGAAGATGTAATTGAAAATAATTTATATTTAGCACACCATTGTAAATTGGGGACACATGACTACAACATGTTAAATGTAATCCTTGAAAAAAAACTTCGACTTTGACGTCCATAGGTCCTTTTAGTGTGCTTGAACCTCTTAGGAAAGGGTTGTTAATGTCACAAAAATGATTAAATTAGGTTCAAAATATAATTTTAATTGGAGCTCATCAGAAGAAAAAGAACATCAAGTGCAACATTTATCCACCTCATTAATGATATCAAATATATAAATTATAAATAAAGCTCATGTGAAGGCTTAGATTATTCATAATTGTTACATAGGTGAAACGAATATTTCATAATTTGTAAACGTCATGGATGTAATCCAATATGGATGAATAACTTATCCATTACCATCCCTTTTTTTCATTTAAAATGAATAGACAATACAATGAGTAGAAAGGTTTTATGTGTTTCATGTTTCTTTTTTGTTCATGTTCAAACCCTTTTTGTTTTAGGTGCAGATGAATTCAAATGAGCCAAAATTGATGTTAAGACGTAACTTTTTTGCAATTCTAGTTACATTTGTCTATGTGGTGCCACTTTAATGGCATGTGAATCATGGAAAGTTGTGCTTATTGAATAATATGGATATTGAAAAGTTTAAAACAAATCAAACAAAATTCCAATATCAAAGTTTGGTTTGAATAAAGGATGTTTAATAGCTTCATTCAATGACATTACTTTCATAAAAAGCCCTTTAATTTTCATAATATAATTTATTTAATCCTAGGTCCAAATTTTTTAAGGTGTACAAAAATCTTGTCACAACATCACCTTTTTAAAATCTTTTTTATCTAATCTTTTTTTACAATGTAAAGACACATTTATTGATGATTATGATGAAATCTAAAATTATAATGGTTCAAAATATAGTCCTTTTGAATTTTTTGACAACTTTTGACTCATTATTTTTTATAGGGATCAAAATATAGGGTAAAAAAGGATTGCGATAAGGACTAGGCCCTTTTTTGTCTTGTGTGGTACACTTTGAAAGATTTTCACCCTCCTTAAACTTTTTTATAGTAATAGGGTACTATTAAACACATCTAAAAAACACTTAAATTTTCATATTTTTTTGATTTTGTGTTTATCAAAAGTTAAGGTTTTAAAAAAGTTCATGAATATTTTTCGACATGTAAATGTGATGCAATGTATATGTTGTTTAAAAAAAACTTGTAGCTTATAACATAAAAAAATTAAACTTGAAAATATTAACATGTTTTGGTATGATTTGAAAATACATGACAAATTTTCAAGACGAAACACAAAATCTGGAAAAATTTGTGCACTTTCAAAAATTATTATTTCTCCAAATTTGATTGTAACAAAACATATGACACATTGGGGCAACTATAAATACAATATATGAAAAGTTTCAAAACATTTCATTTGAAAAAATTTCTCGAAAAAAACATGTTTTTTGGGAAAAAAGGACCCCAAAAAGGACAATAATCCTTAATGCAAAGTAAACACATTGGCTCGTTATATGCTGTTTGGACCCTTTTGGTTTGTGATAATTTTGATGCCCATGAAACTGCCCCTTAATCAAACATACAACCATAATAATTTGGAAAATAATTATGAAAATGGAACAACACCATTCAAACTACGATTCTGGATTTACATGTTTTTGTTTTACAAGGGAAGAAGACCATATATGAAACTAATTTCATTTCTCAATCCTTTGCCATAACTAGGTTCACAAATATGTTTCTTGAACAAAGTTTGATTTGAATTTACACATACATAACTATTTCGTGCATTTGTTTATGTATAGGTTTTTATTTCTAAATCTTGTTGCTTTAGATGTTGAAAATTTCATTTGAAAATAAATTGATGTAATTTCAATTTGTATTGATTTTAAATCAATAAACCAATCAAATAACCCATGGCCATAGATAATTAAATGCCCATACAACAAGTAAACAAAACTATAAAGTACCATTTAGGGTGAATAGGTTACATAACGGCCTAGTTCAAAAGAATTATGTATCATCTTCTATTTTATTTTTAGTCATGAAGCCTTTTTGTAATACTTAGAAGGGAAAACATAGGATTAATGGTATGATTGTGGTTATAATTAATATAGAATGAGGAAGCATATTGGAAAAATATTCCAATTGTGTAATTCTAAACTTCTTTTCCAATCTAATCCAATAAACAATAAGAAGAAAAAAATGTAGAATTGGTGGTGTGATCAATTGGTTTTAATCAATGTCCAAATTGAAGTTTAGACTTTAGTCAAATGGGTGTTTGCACACTACGACAACCTTATATGGATGTTATAATGACAATTTTTCTGTATTCCCTAGATACAAGAAAATAATTATTTCACCCTACATTATTTATATATATTTATGGATATTTTCAATTATTTTTGGTTATTTTTAATTATTTCACCCTAAGTTATTTTCGATTATTCTAAATTACTTTTGGCTATTTTAGGTTATTTCACCTTAGGCCATTTTCAATTATTGTAAATTATTTTTAGTTTTTTTTTTTTTGTTATTTTAAACTATTTCATCTTAGGTTATTTTCGACTATGTGAGG
>Ga0116227_10000689_pt1 | contig 68484 bp, 53 predicted proteins | sample S1TSphgellanicum_FD_89693 | JGI IMG/M metagenome (GOLD analysis project Ga0116227, IMG submission 89693) | Host-associated microbial communities from peat moss isolated from Minnesota, USA - S1T2_Fb - Sphagnum magellanicum MG | ecosystem: Host-associated > Plants > Peat moss > Unclassified... | reverse complement strand
TTTGTTTTTTTATTTTTTACTAATTTATGTTTTTTTTTTTTTTTTTTTGGGAATTTAAATTTTTTTTTTTTTTTTTTTTTTTTTTTGTGATGTTGCCACATTTGATCATCCACAAGAGGAATGAACCAAATTTGGCCACAGCTCAAGAAGTAGAAAATTTTAGGAATCTTGCTATATTTTGGAAACATGTTGGAACCTATTTTCTAAGTATGTTGATTTCAGAAAAAAAATTCCTCAAAATATGGTGACTTTGGCACATTTTTCTCACAAAAATCCTTTGTGTGAATCACACTAGATTTTTTTTGGGTCACCCACTTGCCCTAGTTTCTTTGGATTAATGTGGTGTGGAAATTTTAATATGAAGATTTTTAAGTATTAGGTTTTCATCAAGTGGATTTTTGATTTTTTGACTTAAGAATTATAGGTTTGGGAGATTTGCCAATATCTACACATGACACACATTAAAATATCACATAGCTTTTTTATATTGATAACCATGGGGATCAATCACTTTGGATTTTGTCATGGTTGGGGGTAGATTGTGGGTCAAAGGGTGAAAAGTGGTACCCACATTATTCACAATTTTTTAGCCACCATTCTTACCTCAATGGCAATGATGTGTGTCCCCCCTTTTGAGAAGTTGGCAAAAAGAGGAGCATATCGACTGTAAGAAAGTATTTTTTTTAAATTGCATGACCATTTTTTCCTAGCTTCATTTTTAACTTGTCTTTTGATCTGCATCAGGTGTGCTTGAGATCTTGTGCAAGGTCAAATGCAATTGTGTGATTGTCTACTTGCCTAATGATCTTTTTTTTTTCATTGATTTCAAAATCTTTTTTCATTGTGTTACACATTCAATTGGGCCTCCACCACCCCTTAGCACTTGGTTTGTCATATTGTATTTGTGGTCAACCTTTGGATGCCATGCGAATCCACTTTTTTCATTGTGCCCATGGTGGGGAGAGGATAGTTTCCCATGATGTTATGCAAGATGCCTTTGCATCTATTGCAAAGGATGTGGGATTTCATGTTTTACATGAGCAGACCCACATTCTCATGTTGCCTCTTTTTTAATCTTCATGTCAATGGGTCAACATTGTGTTTTCGATGAATGGTGTTTAAATGTTGGCTAACATCATCATCACTGATGCCACTTGAGCAAATTTGGTTTCACAAATAACTCTATCTTGTGGGGTTGCTGCTATAGATGCAACTTAAGTTAAGCATGACCTTTATCACAATTCATACCTAACAAACAAGTTTATACTTCTAGCCATAGAGGTCTTTGGGTGTTTACATTAGTAGGTTGACATTTTTTTTCATCAATATGCTAACATGGCATGAAATGCAAAGGGTTTTGGAGGCCCTCCTTTTTAGTTTTGAGTTCATTTTATAGGCAAAGGGTGTTAATTGCGTTACAACGAACACAAATGATTTTTATTTCAAGGCGTGTTATTACTATAAATGAGGGTTCTTTCAAATGTTCCTCCTTTCTCCTTATTTAATATGTTCCTTGTGACTAAAAGGGGTTTGAATATTTGATTTTTTAATGTTCCCCTTGAAGTCCACCTTCATTGGTGGTTTCTTTTTTTTGTGTATACTTGGGTCCTTCCATCCTGTAATCCCTTTTTTTTGAATGTTTTGTTTTATGATGCTTGGCAAGTTTTCATCATTTAGCCACCCCATCATGCATTAGAGGAATTTGGAAAAATAAACAACTACAATTTTAGTTACCAAAAACAAAATTCTGGTTGTAATGGACACATACAACTAGAAACTAGTCTAAGTACCTAAGCGGACCTAAGTAGGCACCTAGATTAAGTAGCCTAGCTATGCAGGGTATATATGATTAACATACCATTGTTGATCACAACTATGTTGTTCATGAAGTTTGATCCATAGCCCCAAAGATGGATATAAACTCCTTTGCCATCAAACCACCCCATTTGATGTAAAAATATAGTTGGATGCATTTTATTTACCCCATATTTGATTTTAAACATTGCACAAACATCAATTTTGATATTTCATATCTTATTGATTTTTTTCCAAATGGAAAAATTAAAATTATATTCTTAAAGTTCTTTCAATGATGTACATGATTAAATATATTTCTTCCAAAAATATAAATTAATTTGAATAAAAATATTTTGAATTTTTTTTGAAATTGAATTACATTTCGATGACAATCCATTAAAAAAACAAATTCAAACACATGTTTTATAATTGGAAAATATTTTACAGCTAGATTTTAATAATAAATAAATGAATAATTTATCTCCCACATTTTAATCTTTCATTTCATTAAAAAAAAATTATACAATAAACAATTAGACACAAATTGATAATCAAGCAAATATTGTAATTTCAAAGATGTCACATATGATTTAATCATCAAGGTACTGCAAATGGAAATTTTATTGGCCCCAGGTGCCAAAACAACTACAACCAATTGCAAAAGCCATTAAATTTTCATCCATCTAAGGATCCATTTAATATTGGATGAAAAAGTGCATTTTCATTTTTTTTCATCCAAATAAGTAATAGTCACCAATTATGGTCACATTTGCAACTTGATTTGGTTATATCAACACTATAGTTGCATATGTGACTACAATAGTTGCATATATGACTACACACATTTATGACTAAAATTACACATAGAACTAACTTAATTATAATTGTAAAAATAATTGATTTGGACACTAGTCACATCTCTAATCGTAACTATAAGGTTGGAATGGACAAAATTTCTTCTAGTGACATTTAGTTTGAACCAAGCCATGATTTGTAATAGCTCTTCAATAGATTTTTTAAAAAAATTGTTGGTTATGAAACTTTCACCTAGCCTATGGATGTTAAGTAATTTCATTTTCATGTATAGGAAGTCAGGAGTTAGTTTATTGTGCAAGTGTTCATTGCTTAAGTACTTGTCTTTTATTTATACAAAATTTGTATTGCAATGTTTATTGGATGTGGAACTTTAGGCACAATTTACATCACCTACATTAATGTCCTGATGAAAAATGCCTGTTGACCTACTTAGATTGCTGTAATACATGGGCAGCTTCAGTGTAAATTAAATTGTCTTTCATTTTGCCAAAACTTTGAAATTTTTATCAACACTCTACTATATTGAAAATTTAAAAATTCAAATTTGCAGGCAATAACAATTGAGAACCTTGGCCTAGAACATATTACACTAGTTCTAAACTAGACAGTAACATAATAAGATTGTTGTGACAACAGTAATGCATTTAATATCTATACTTATTATCTGTTGAAATGTCGAGAATTAAAAACTCATGTGCCAAAATTCAAACCTCAAAATAAATAAATTATTTGGCACACAAGTGTCAAAGCTGTTCAGGTACAGGTACACCAATTTGAACCTTTGGGCACTATTCATGACTTGAAAGAAAAGCTTGGATCACTTCCCACATAGACATACTACTTCCACAACTTATCACCTGTGCAAGGTAGTGTGAAGGCTAAAATCTACCAAAGAAATGACCATCACCCATTAACAAAAATTGTTGATGAAAAGAGTATATACAAGGATGAACAATCACACTTTTTTTTAAAAAATAAAAATTAATCTGCCTTTCAAAACAATATACAAGATTACTCCAAGGCACGTGACATTCCAACTTGTACAAAATGGGTTATACCCTTTGATGCCAATTAAACTGTTTCATAGCTTCCATGGCAAATGAGCATGGGTTGTTGTGTTCATTGTAGTCTCCATGCTAGTAATTGTGTTGGTGCAATGTTAGTAATTGGATGGCAAATTGGTTTTGCATTGTAATTGAAGTTGGGTTGTTGCACATAAACCATATCCTAGTGTACAATTATTGCACAAATCTTTGGAACAAAGAGGTGGGAGATGTTAAAATGGCATAATTTTTTACAGGCATGGAGGCTTGTTTGATTATATGCTATTTCAATGTCCATGGGCATTTAATTTTTGATCTCATAAACTTGTTGAACCTTTACGGTGTTTGCTAAAATGAAACTATTGAAGATATTTCCATATAGTTGGGCAATAGTCTTGTGGCTCAACTTAGAACTTGCACTTTTGTTGGTAAATTTGTGGCATGGGGTTAAAGGTCAGATTAGCCTTACATTTGAGCTAGGGCTTAAGGTTTCCTATGGAGGTTTTGGTTTTATCTAGTTGCTTCAGAGATGGTTTTCATTTTATTTTGTTAAACTTATTATAAACAAATGACACTCTAAAATAATTTTAAAGCTTTAACTGGTAGGTAGAAGTAACTTGGAATTAACATGGACATAGGTTTACATTTTGATTCGTTGTGGTCTTTTCAATGGATTTTTGAACATCTTATGCATCATACCCCAGAAAATCTGTAAATTTTTTAGAAAACTTAAATTGAACTTTTAAAATACAAAAATGTTAGGCCATATCATCAGAATCTGTGGAAATCCTTGATGTGGGTCTAATATATGAAGATAATTAAACGTGAATTGTAGAGATCGGTTCTACTTACATGTTGTAGATACATGTCTTATCCAATTGTATAAAATATAGGAAATTTTCATGCCAAATTCTTTGCATCTCACCCTCACATGCCAATGCATGTTAGGACTCATTTCTAATTTTGATCAAAATCAATAGGAGCCATGGAACATCCATGATGATGCAATTTTAAATAATGACTTAGTTTCAATTATGCTCAATATGAACACATCACTCACTATATTAAACGCATAGTTGCAACAACATTTAATAGTCTCTTTTATTTTTATTTGTGGGTTGGGTAAAGGATTACAACTTACATGCTAGGCCGACCAGGTTAATGTTATTTCTTTTTTACCCCTTGGCGGTTAGTGGTTATCATTATTAATGTGAAAGCTTTTTGTGCCCCCACCTCATCATGTTTTTTTTTTTTTCCTATTCTTTTGTTGGTATGTGCTTGGATAATAGAGGTAAAGGGCACATATCCTATTTCAACGCATATATATTGAAAAGCAATAGAAAAATAGTTAAACCCCTATTCCTTCAATTTTTGTCAAATATGAACCTAACAATATAATTGCTATTTGTGCTAATTGAAGAACATTCTGAATCTTTTAATATGTAGTGATGGGTCATTTGATTTCCTACTTTCTAGTTTGATAGGGATTAAATTTACTTTAGGATATGGTTGGCAAATTTACATGCCATTCATCTCTTTAGCCACATCATTTGATCCAAGAGCTTGTCTTTAGAAAAGACCCCAATCCTCCAAATTTGCTTGCTAGAGATTTGTTGTTCCATTCATTAAACTAACTAGAAGAAAATTTAGGAAAGAAAAAAAAGCACAAAGAGACGAAGGGACATAATATGTATTGGAGGCTCTATTATTCTATAACTTGGATCTTCAATACATTGGGTTTTGGGGATGCTACCTACCTATGATTTCAAGTCCCTAGTGAGAAAACAATGACACTCAAATATCTGAATTTTTTTTTGGATGGGCACATGTTAGTTGGACCTTTCATTGTGGCATGGAGTTTTTGAGAGAGTTTCTTTTTTATCTAAGTACAATTTTCTTACTTACCTTTAGTCATGACTCATCCTAAAATGTTTGTGACATGGGCATTGATGTGTGTAAAATCCAACATTGATGAAATGTATAGTGTCCCAAAGAGAGTTTCGTAGTACTAATTTCAACATACATGTGTCAACAACTATTTTGTCAATCACAACTTTTCAATTTATTCGAGCAGTTCAATTTAAAATTGAATGAAAATTTAAATACCATATAATTTTCCTTCAAAGTTGGTCAAAGAACTCACGTGCATATTTTCTTTTTTCATACCATAACCATTTTTTCTCCCCTTCTAAAGAACACCCTACCTATTCACCTCTCCTATTCGTTAGATGAGTTGCCTCCCAAGTTCAATTTTAATTTTTTTACAATGAGACAATTTGTTTCACCCATCACTCCCAAAAAATGAAACTATGTAGACTATCCAAACTAGAAGGTTCTATTTTAAAGTTTAGGGTTCCTCCCCTTTGGCCTAGTTATATAGGTGGAAGGAGGACAACATTTGCCAAAGCATATGGGATAAAAGTGAGGTGCTATTGGGAACCTTTAAGGAACATGTCAGGAACTTGGGAACTCTTTGCTTTAAAACTCCCACCCCCCATTCCCCGCCCCCCTAATTAAGTATTGAATGGTTGAGTTCATGAAAACTTTAAAAGTTTCTAGTGAGACAAGAATTCGATTACATTCTTTATCAATTTTGAAAGTTCAATAGTCCAATATTCATGTGGAACAATAATGGGCCGTTTACATTACAACTTTAGTAAAAAGGAAGGACAATGTTAAAGGAAAAAGGTCTTTCAAGGTTCTGAAAAAACTCACATGACTAATGTCAAAAAATTTAAACAATTGAATAATGCTATGATTGGGATGTAGAAAAATAGAAAGGGAAAGAAATGATAAAAAGATAATCTCAATGAAACTGCAGAGCTTTGATTTATGTATTCCAAAATATCATATATTTAGCAAAAAGGTTGTTTGTTTGCCCTACATGTCATTCAAGTTCTCACCTCTTTTTGGTGAATATGGCAACAAATTGGCTAGGAAAAATAATAATTCTTGGCTATTATTTTCCAAAAGTGCTAAAAAAGTGAGTGTATCTTGGGGTTTGTGATCACCAATTTTATCTTTTTTTTTTAAATGCCAGAAATTCTACAGAAGGTTCCAATATGGTAGCCAAGAATATAGAAGCATGCTTCAATGTTTTGCCTCTCATATTTTTTCTTAGAAAGTATGGCTAAATCATCTATGAATGACCACCACTAAGCCTTTTCCTTTCCTGCCAAGATTTTACCAAAATGAAAAATGAAAAATTCAAGACTATCATTACTTTTTGGGGTTTTCAATCCCCAGAAGTCAGGAAACAAAAAAAAAAATATAGAGAAAGATTGCCAGATTCCTATATTTGCTTCCAATCAATATTAAGTAGCCAGAAATATAGAAGGATGGTTAAATATTTGTGCTGCTCATATCTGGTTTGTAGCCAGATTTGGCTAAACCTTCATATGGATGATCATCACTTTTCCTACATCTTCTTCCACTTAATAGGCTTGTATGTAAAAATTCCTAAATTATTTTTTTTGGTCACCACTCTTGCTATGTCACAAATTTTTTTTAAAAATTCAATAAAACCATTCTTACAATACAAATTGATCTCCACAGTTTTCCAATACTATAGAAAGTTAAGTTCGAGTTTCCCAATCTAGACTAAAGCTGAGGAGCTTGTGAATTGTTGGTGGGAAAGTTCACGACCTGCATCACCCATGAAGCTTGTAAAGTTGTGTGTGTGTGAGTTGTTCATGTTGTGTGTGTGTGTTGCATCTGGATCTCTCCACAGCTCATCATTCTAACCAAGCACAAACCAAATCAACAAATGCAATTGACTACCAGAATCCTTAACACCATAAAGTTATAATGATGTGTTCACATGACTCTTTCAGTTTCTCACGAGTGAAGTTTTGTCATGTTCAATAATCCTTTAAAAGTATTGAAATGATTTTCTTTTTGTGAGAATATGAAGATGAGTTGTTGAAAACTGTCCTAATTATTAGTTTCTTTTGGGAAGGAACTTCAGTTTTTTATTGACAAAAAATTTGGGAAAATTGTAGGATTTTTCTTTTAGCATAAATTTGACTTTTTTCCCAAAAAAAGAAAAAAAAAGTCATTTGACAATTTCACAGTAGACTGCTGTAAATCACCAAATAATTTAATTTCAGAAATTTATAAACAAATTGATTTTTTAAACTAATTAATATTATTCATTTTTGTCTATGTGGAAGTGAACCTAGGCAACAGGCTACAAATAGGCTTCCAAATTCCAATACCACAAACAGGAAAGAAAATCAATAATCAATTCAGATACCACAAACAGGGATTGATGCATCAATGTGGATGTAAAGTTGTGATGCATTGATGTGCTGAGATGGTTATGGATGTATAGTGATGACTAGGCCAAAAATTGCCAGTAGGCAGCATAATATATGATATAACTGGGCCATGGAAAGTTGCCATTTTGGAAATTGTGTTTTAAGTCCAGATTATCACACTCTAGATTGTATTCTCAATGTCATCTAGTTATCTTGACTTGAATCAAAGAATGTTTGCAAAATACCATGGCATCATTGTTATCCAGTCTTCAGAGTAGCACTCTGTGCTCCATGCTGATATTGTTGCTTTAAGAAAAGTCTGGCTCAAAACTAAAAACTATATCTTACCACCAAAAAAATTCTTGAAAATTCAACCTTTTTTTAAAACAGCTGGGAATTTGCAATAGACTTTAATTTTTGAAAAAAATTGAGGTTGAAAATATTATTACCAATTAATTTGCCCATATACCGGCCTTCAAAACAATGGTCATAAACTAACATGGTTGCTACATCACATAATTATTCACATAACATGCATCGCAAACTTGTTAGTATTATGCCCATTGATGGATTCACTTGGCCATCCACATGTGAAAGGTGACATGGTACACAATTCTACATATGGTCTTTCCATATTTGATCATGTGAACCTTCCAATAACAAAACATGAGAAAGCAAAACCTTCTTCACATGTAAAATGATACAACCAGTTATCACATCCAATGTGATGGGTGATGTCCACTCCAAATAAACATAATTTCCAAGTTCAAACCTTTGATACAAACTCCATTGACATACCCAAGCCCCATGATTGGTAGTGGTTATAGTTGTGGGGTGGGTGAATTAAATGATGCACAAACCTGATCACACATCATGCACCATGAATTGCACCTTCAACTACATGCCTCTTCATTAATATTGGCCGTGAAGTGGATTACAAATCCAATGTATCTCAAAATGTATTTCAAAATGTCCCAACTTTTCATGGGCATGTCTCACAAGGCTTTTTTACACTTTTGGATGTCATACCACATGTACAGGCACATCTGGCCATATTTTGAAAAGGTGTTGTCCTTCCCAATGATATATTTTGACTTTTTGAAAGAAACCCCAATCCTAATCTAGGTTAATTATTCAATAAACAATTTAGGTACATAAGAAAATAAAATTATTAGCTATTAACTATATATTATAGTTAATATGTAATAGCTATTATCAATTGCAAGTTAATTAATAAGTCAATTAATATTATTAATTATTAATTATTAATTTTCTTAAGGCTCAGCCAACTTTTAATTTAACTAATGTTTAACCAAGGTTTAAATAACGTTTAGTCAAATTTTGTTTCACCAAACTTTAGCCAAGGTTTTGCCAAATTTTTGTCTATCCAATGTTTAGTCAAGGTTTACCCAAATTTTAATTTAGGCAAGTTTTAACCAAAGTTTAATCAAAGTTTAGCCTAATTTAATTAATTTAACCAAGGTTTAATTTAGCCAATCTTTAGTTAATGTTTAACTAGGTCTAAACAAAAATGCAATGTGGGCTTAATTTAAGTACGACATAAGCTACTTTAATTAATAGGATGGGTTAATTAGTAAGTAGAAAATAAGGTTAATAAATAATAGGTTAAGCTAAGTATTAATTGGTAAGTAATATTTTAGGTTAATTAAGTTAATTATATATATGTTTATGTTAATTAAGTTGGCAAGTTAGTAAATTAGGTCAATGGGTCAAACAAGTATGTAGGTCTCTATGTAGATAAATAAGTAGTTAAGCAGGTAAAGCCTAAATAGGTAGGTTTTTTCATAATTAAAAGGATCTTATTTTAATCTAGGATTAAAAAAATTACGGTGCATATTTATGTATATAGTTTATAACATTGGAAAAAAATACAAAAGATATGGGATAAATATTTTTAGTCACAAATTAGTTTGCAATAGTTGCAACTAGGTTTTGAATATAAAATTTATCCCATATATTTTTTTTTCTTCCATTTCAATCTTGTAAACTATATAATGAGGTGCACTTCAAACATTGAAAACACACAAACATGAAAAAATCCATGTCATTTGGGATGAATCAATAAAAAGCTTGACCATAAAGGCTAAACATTAAATTAAATCAAAAAAATTAATTACCTACCTACTCCCTACATACCAATGTACTTACCTACCTACATACATATTTGCTTATCTACCTACCCACCTACATACCTACCTACTACTACCTATATAAATTGAATTTAAATTTTTTTTAAAAAATCACATAACATATTTCTATTATGCCAACTAGCAAATTTTGAATGCACCAAGTGGCAATATTATGTGAATGGGTTATATTTTAATTGCAAAAATGGGGATTAACTACAAATTACATACAAATGATCAATAGATAAAACCATATATGTTGATTGTATATATCATCCATGTAAAATGTGTTAGCATCATGGTGAATCGTCATTTATGACTAGATGTTGGATGCAACTTCATTTATGCAACTAATGGATTCTTAATCACATATGTTGATTGCAACTTATTTATATTCACAAATTACAATTGCAAATTGACACTTTTCTTCTATTGAAACATTCCCCATCACATGAATTGCATTTAACCTTGACTTGGATATTGGACAAACTTGCATAAGCCACACATACTCCCAAATTTCTTCATCAAATTGTGTAAAAATTGCTCCAAGTCCCAAAGCACTCTAATCCAAATGCAATTAGAAAAGACAACCTTTGATAGGCTGCCTCAAAATGGGTGTAGAACTAAGCTTAACTTTCCCCCCAAGTGGATTCCTCATCAACCTTGGTCAATTGAATCAAAAGTTTGACAATTTAAGTAAAACCTTTGATAGATCACCAATATTAATTTACCAACCCCAAAAATGCCCTCAACTCATTAACATGAATTAATTTGGGAACCTTGGAAATTGCATCCACCATGGCCTCTTTGACTCCCAAAGCTTGATAAGTGAATTATGTGCACTAAATATTTCATTTGGGATTAGAAGAACCTACATTTTCCTAGCTACATAATTTCAACCCATGTACCCTCAAGTGTTCACGCACAGTTTACAAGTGATAACCATGATCTTCAATCATGGAACTACATACAGACAATGATGTCATTAATGTAACACAAATGGAAAATCCAAAACCTATATGAATTTGATCCATCACCTTTTGGAATTCTACAAGTGCATTTTTCAACCCAAAAAGTAAGAATTTCCATTTATACAAATAGTCCTTCCCATTTTGGTCAATGCCCCAAAATGTAATCTTCATTTTTTCACCTTCACGAAAAGGCAACTAGGCATATCCATATCATGGATCCAAAGTACTAAACTCCTTGGCTTGGCCAATAGCATCAAAAATATTTTTTGGCAATGACATGGCATATTTGTCAAATCATGTTCACTTATTGATAGGTTTATAGTCTCCCACATCTAATGTTTAATTTAACTACCAAAATTGTCTTTCTTGGCAGGCATAATTATGATTGATGTAAACTCCGCTTTGGAATTTCCACCAACTTTACCTCCAAAAGTTCCTCTATTTGAGTTTTCACCAAAGCATGTTCCATGTAATTCAACCTATATGGTTGTTGGAAAATATGGATATCATCATCCAAGGCAATGTATAGCTTTTGCCCCTTGAGTTTGTCCAACTCCTTGAGGTCAAATGAAAAACAATGAACATAATTTCACAACAATTGTCACACCTTGCATGACTCACCTCCTATCATTGCCATAGCAATTTTTGGTTCCCATGTGTCCACATGGGTGTTTTGGGCTTGGATGTCAATTCATCCTTAGTGTGTGAGGTTGAGGCTATGACTTGTAATTGCTACAAGTTGGTTGATATAAGAACCTCCTTGAATTCCATTTACATTTGAAGTCCCTTCAACATCTTTCAAAAAATCTAAAATCTTGGATGCCAAAACTTCATTTGAATTGTATTCCCCCCATTCCAAACATTGAACCCTCGTGGCATCCATCACCCTTTCCCATTCCGTGGAATCCCAATGTTGCAATGCATATTTGGCTCATTTGGGATCATTACGTGTAACCTCATGATCATGTTACCTCCCTACAATGAATGTGCATGTCCAAGAATAAAATGCACAAGGTGATAAAGATGAAAAATGCAAGGTGGGTGGATGGAAATTGAACAATAAGCATTACTCAACCAATCCAAAGTTAACAACCCAAGTGAAATAGTTCACATCCTTGACTTGACCAAGGACCTAGCATTTAATGGCCTTTAATAAGCCAAAAACATGGGTTGTGTTAGTATCCAGAACCCCATAACATGTTTTTACTCATCAACATTGGGTTCCACCCAACAAGAATATCTTGAATCCCAAATCATGATAGGACCATCATCATAAAAAACATGTGAATTTCGAAAGTTCATAATTATGGGCAAGGCTATTTGTGGTTGGCCCACCTTGTTAACAATGGCAAATTGTGGTTGATCATCATGTTGCACCACTTGTGACATATGTCCCAAATCCAAAATGACATTCACAATGAAACCTTTAAGTCACAATGCCAAAACATGGTTTTTCTAATTAGGACATTTTGCAACTAATGTCCAATTGTAATTATCTAATCATATTTAAACTTGAGTCCCTACCATTTTTTCAACTATAGCCATTATTAGGATTGCATGATTAGAAATAATATCATAACTAATTATGGTTATAATTGCGACTATGATTATGACTATACAACTAGTAGTCATGTTGAAGGAATTGACTTTGTTTGACAACTATAAAAAACTAAATAAATGCATTTGAACATGGTTAATACTTGAATTATTCAATTTTTCTAACAAGTTATGACAATATAAACTAAATGGAAAATCTATATTTATATAGTTAATTGAATTTATTTTGAAAAGGGCAAACAAACGTATTTGAAACCATTTATTAAAAATGGGGCTTGTAAATATTCAACTACAGCAAACCAATATTTGATAAAGTATACCAAGTAAACTAATGAAAACACAACATGGACTAATCTTTTGAAAATTAATATTTATTTTTATGCACATGTGTTATTAATCTTGAAAACACATACATCAAATGTAGGTCAGTCTTTAGGTTTAACCTTGGAGTGCTTAGGTTTATTTAAATATAACCATGGTTTATGAGGTAGCCTAAGTTCATCCATGCTTAGCTTGGGTTTAATTAAATTTTAAACTAGGTTTAACCTAAGTTTAACATCATTTTAGCATTTAGATTTAATAGGTATGTTTAATTCACTACAAAAAAAATTTATTTGTCTATTAATTAATAATTTTAATTACCTATCTTACCGAATAATTAATATACAAAATAAAATAAAATATTTTACCTACCTTATTTAGCTTTTGCCCCCTAAATTAGGTAGTTTAAACTAGGTGGCCAACTTTGGACCTTCTTGCCTAAATAGCCTAGGCTAGCTATTAAAGCCATGTAAAGCCAAGGTAGCCTAAGTAACCAATGTTGTATGTGTGAGGACTTAAACTCCTCACAACCTCTTTGAAAAGTCAAGTCCTTACCATTGGACTTTCACTTTAAAAGTTGAAAACTTTTGTCATCATATTGTAATAAACTTGATTGATTTTTTTGTTTTAATGTACATATTATAACATTCATCAATGAACTTCAATATTTTTGTATTACTTATCTAAGTAGGAGGTTATACCATGTACCAAATATCTACCTTGATAACATATAGGTTTGTATGCCTAGTAGTAGGTTATTACATGTTATTAACTCAATTCATAAATAAATAAATATCAAAAATTAATAGTTGATTATTTCCTATCAATCATTAAATATTAAGTATTAAATATTAATACTATACTATTAATTATTGATTATTGGTTATTTACAATTAATTAATAATTACCAATTAATATATAACGAATTACTATTAAGTAACAAATTAGTTTACATTAATCACTCATCAATAATTATTATAAATTATATATTGACTAGATTAATTATTATAAATTACTATGAAGTATTAGCCAAAAAATTAAGTAAATTTGATAATTCGATAATAATAATTAATCAATTAACAACTTGATGGATAAATTAGTTATTAATTATTAGTTATTAATTAACATTTATTTGGTGATTAACTAGTTATACAAAATATTAATCATAAATTATTGAATATTAAATATCAATTATTAAATATCAACTAATTAATGTATTAAATTTAAGTACCTACATGTGCTTAAAGGTAGCATGCAGGTAGCCTATTAAACTTTATAAATACTTACTAGGTGTAATATGCCTAATTAAAGGCCTACTAACTATGAACTTAAGTTTGATATGTACCCTAGGCAAAATAAATTTATAGGTTAAGTAACTAAATTAGTATGGTTGATTTGACTAAATGTCAAATCCGAATGGCCAATTTGACTAATTATAAATCATAATGGCCATTGAGTATGGTTAATTTGATTAAGCCTTAGTCATCTTGATGGACCTCTAACATTTTTGACCAAATGTTTCATTTGTCACATGGTCAAAAATGTTACTTTAGTTAAATGTTTTAATAAAAAATAACTTGTGTTTTTCATGCCCAAGGCTTTTAGTCAAAATGACCATCCCCTTTGGTCAATGTGGACATTTTAATCAAGTTGGACTTTTGAAAAGTCACATTTTTTTTTATAGTGATTTCTAAATTTAACCTAATTTTAATTTTAGGATGAACTTTTAAGTTCAACTTAGATTAACCTTTAAGTTCAACCTAGGTCTAGCTTCTAAGCTCAATATAACTTTTAATTTTTAGGTTTAACATAAGTAACTTGTAAGTTTAACCTCCAAGTTTAACTTAAGTTTAGCCTTCAAATTTAACTTAAGTTTAACCTTTAAGTTTAACATGTACATATAGTAATTAACCATTAAGTTCATTTAAGTTTAACCTTTAAGTTTAACATGTACATATAGTAATTAACCATTAAGTTCATTTAAGGTTTAATTATTAAGTTTAATTATTAGATTTAACAACTTGGTTTAACCTCTCAGTTTATCCATTATGTTTAACTATTGGGTTTAGCCATTATGTTTAATCATTAGGTTGAACCATTAAATTTAACCACTAGGTTTAATTGTTAGGTATAGCCACTAGTTTTTGCTTAGGTTTTGACATTAGGTTTAACCTAGGGTGGGTTAGGTTAACTTAAGTTAGACTTGGTTAGTAGCCTAGGTTAACCTAAATCAACTTTATAAAGTGGCCTAAGTTAGATTCGGCTAGACTTGGTTAGTAGCATAAATCAACTTAGTGGCATAGGTTAATTAGGTTAAAATATGTTAATGTTAATATTTTTGTGATTACAAGATATATTGCTAATAAAAAGTTGTGGTGTGGTGGTTAAAAGCTTGAGCATTCAATGTGGAGGTGTCAAAGGTGCAACCTATAATAATAAATAGGGTCATAGCTTAAGTGGTTAACCTTAAACTATTTTTTTTTAAATTTTAAGATGCTAGGAGCATGAGGTTTAAGTAGCCAAGGCTAGAAACTACTAAAGGCCACACAAAGAAACAAAACCTTTGTCAAGTGCCACTCCCACTTTATTTTCCCTTGCTTTTAATTACGCACATGTAGTAAATACTTCTTGTTTCACGATGATGGTAATGGCAACTATTCCCACTTATTATTGTTATTTTTTCCTATTGCTCATTGCTACAATTGAAGAATAAGAAGATGATGAAAAAGGAGATGACAACCATGGTGGATTGCATGCCCCCCGCCCCCTTTTACACTCACTAAACTACAAATGCTCAATTTTAATGAACTTGTTAGGATTTAGTGATGGTGGTAGAATTTTGTGTTTTGTTATTCATTACCATGTAAAGCTTGTCTTTTCTTTTGTTGTGCTTGGTGTGTGCTTGCAAGTTGATCTAGACCACAATGTTAATTTGTGAAGCTCACGCAACACCTACCTTAAATTATTCTTGCAAAAGCTATAACCTTCACAACCTTGAAGTGGCAAATGACACTTTTATCCAACTTGTTCCCAAAAACTTCAAACACCTTGGGTTAGGCCCAACTTGGGTTCAACTCCCAAAACATTGACTGATGAAATATCACACCAAAATCACCTCCATAGTTTTTTCAACCCAAATCAAGATCAACCCAACATTTTTTCACAAACTTTTTTTTCATGCAAAATGAAAAAAAATCTAAATTAAAGCACCACTAAACCAAATTATTTTCATGTTTAAAAAAACTCACATATAAACTATAGGAATCCAAATTCAAAAACACACAACATAGATAAATAATAGGTTCGTAGGTAGTAGGTTGGTAAATAGATAGATAGATAGATAGATAGGTAGATAGTATGTAATTAGGTAGGCACGTAGGTAGATAATAGGTAGGTGGATGGTAAGTAAGTATGTATGTATGTAGCCTAGTAGGCATAGCATGTAGGTTAACTAACCAAATTACTATGACCAATTTGATTAAGCCATGTGCATCTTGATGAACCATTTAAAAACTTTGTCCTTTGACTAGATGTATGATTTAGCAATTGGTCAAAATGGTCATTTTAGTAAAAAAAACCAACTAAAAAAACAATGTGTTTTTCATGCCCCATTTTTTTAGTCAAAACAAACATCCTTTTGGTCAATGTCGATACTTTACTCAAATTGAATTTTTTGAAAAAACATGATTTCTCATAATGCCCATCATTCGGAATATGCCACGAGTTCACAAACAAGGCAATTAATTCTTCATGTTTAGATCCATACCATGTTCCACAATACTCAATGATATCTCTCGGGTAATATCAATGCATGTGAAAATAACCACAATCTAGTGTTTGCATAAATTCCCTCACAATACCCACACATGTGCAACATGCATATCAAACAAATGGATACCTCATTTGATGTGTGACATTGACACGGCGTTGGCTCCACACCACCCAAGCACCACTATTCTCAAAGGTTGGTTGAGCAACATGAGTAAACAAGATCAAGGTTACTTTCTCCACACATTTTTTCACAATTACTTCCAAAAGCTTATTCTTTATGAACTTTTGTTTTTTCATTTCCATTGTGTGCATGTAACGGCGAGCAATGGTCATGGTTAACCTCCACACCAACCGATCAATTTAGTGCCCTCTAATACCTTTTGTGTCAAGAGAAAACCAAGTTCACTTTAGGGCACTTTGATATGATTCAATGTTTGCGACATGTTTGTCACATCATGACGGACACATGGATGCTATGACAACACTATTATGTGTCTTGGTTGGAATGAAACATTTGTTGAAGACCAACCATCCATAATTCCAAAACACCATACACATAACACATAACACATATTTAATTAATTTAGGACTTTACCTAACTTGGTGGATGGTATGAACTCCATCTGGTGGTTACTAGATTTAAGAAATGTAACCTTGCATTCAAGTAAAAACAACAATCATTCAAAAATATTACATCCATGTAGACATTTTGTTTCAAAAAAATTCATACCAATTTTTTTATTTAACATTTTCAATCATTGTTTCTAATACTATAAGAGACACAAAATCAATCCAACAATAACAACATTGTGAATGGATCCATCCATCTTGCTCACACTGTAACAAATATAATATGCGAATTTGCAAATGAATATATTAATATGATGAAAAGAGTATTTTTCATGGTGCCCACCAAGTGAAAATTATAGGTTGTCATTGCAAAAATTAAATATGGCCACCCAATAACAATTTAGAAAAAAAAAAGGAGAAAAAAAGGGTGGATTGATAAAATATGAAAATTGAAAATGATCATATACCAAATTGTTAAAAATAGGTCCAATAATAACTTGTCCATGCGTCACTAGATGAGTGTTGATTGAAAAATTGTTTCAATGTTTTGTTTCACACTTTTTTGAATGTTTTAATGCCTAAGGAGGTCACTCCTTGTATGTTTTAAGAAGCACCTTAGGCAAAAGGATGTTTTTTCAATATGTTATGAAATAATGGCATATTACTAAAAGATTTTAAATATATTCTAAGTATATTATCAAAATATTTTCAAAATGAATTATTGGCACCCTATTTACATTTAAATAAAGTATTTATTTATTTTCAATGAATTACACCCTATATTTTTTTGCACATTGTTTGTAATAAAATGGAAATGGCCTCCCTAGGACTCAATGTTTTAATTATGGCTCATGGACATGTACATCACACCCTAGAGATGACATAAAATTGCACCCTGCATTTCAACATCTTTGATTTATTTAATTGCACGCCAAGTTTTTAGGACATACCAATAACAAAGGAAAATAAGGTCATTGTCCATGGTCTAAATGGTCCTATGCATGCATACACAATGAAGACAAAATCAATGCATTGGTTGAATATGAAAATATCATAAACATGAAAACAATTCAAATAATTAACTAAATATCATCAAACATAATGTTAAATAAAAATCTAAGTTAAGGTTGGGTATTTATCCCAATGTGCTTAGTTCTTGTGGGACATCATCAATAATGAAACAAGATGGTTTCCAATTTAGCATGCATGACAACATTTTTGTTTTTAAGGGTTTTAACCATTCAAGTAAATCCTTGACCATTTTTCAACTTGTAATTATCCATGTTAAAGGAACACCTATGTGATGTGCATCAAACACCATCAAAGTGAACAAATGAAATTTCATGTCAAATTGGTCCCAAATGTGACATCCATTGAAATAACACCTTTGTGGCCACATGAAAGAATTGATTGACATTAATGCCAATGGTGATTGGCACTTGAATCCCATTGATTTCACCAACTTTTTGAAAGAAAAAAAAATCTTCCACATGTTGGAGAACCCAAGATTGAACAGAAGTGCTAGGGTTCTTATGCAACCATCAACTCCTTTCTTATGCTTTTGGTCCAAATAGGCAATGTTTTGATGCGTAATGAAATCACCCCTTGTCTATTTTTTGCAGCATTCACAAGTCACTTCCAAATTTGTCATGAATTTGTTTAACTGTGTAGCGCAAATTCAATTGAATTTAAATGTTATTGTTTAAAGATTATGACATCTATAGGGCATAGAAGGGCATACAAACAATAGATCCAAGGTCATGTTGGCCATGTGCAGGTGACCCATTTGCTCACATATGAAATCTATTATAAAAAGATATTTTTGCTACATTGGGCCATGTGTGAAGTCTTTTGATTGAGAATGAAGTTAAACAACCTCACTTAATAAATTGGGTGTGGGTGGGGTCATTGTGATGGTCATGTAGTCCAAATTTGCATTACTACTTAGGTAAACAAAAATTCGAAAAAAAATGTATGATTTGTTTATGTACCAATTAAATTTGGAAAAAAGACATAGAGGCATTGATGTTTACCATGTATGCCCAAGGTGGTTATTATAGTTAGATGCTTAAAGCATCTTTTTGCGGTGGCAAGTTTTTATGTGTGTTCCATTCCATTGGGGTGTTCATATTCCCATGTTCACCTTCTAAAAACTTTGAAAATATGAGCATATGGAATATAAGCAATTTCAATTGACGTTTTGTTTTGACCTCCGTGTCATATGCCTATGTTCCACACTGAGCCCATGTTTGAAAATTGGAATTTAGTGGGATTTTGGAACTCAATTGATTGGGACTTTGGAGTCATTCACATGTTTGAAAAAAATGATGTGTGCCCACACCTAAAGATTCATTACAAGGATTTTTGTCCATACCAACCCACACATTCACAACTTGTGTCCAAATCAACCATTTTTTTGACTATTGATGCGATCCTTCATGGCACCATGGGAAAAACAACTTGTAGTCATAAGAACAACTAAAAAGTGGTTTATAGTTGCATATGCAACTAGACTTGTGACTAATGTTAGTTTGGATGAAAGTGATGATGAAAAGTTGACGTATATATCATCTATTTTTAATGGTCTTTTAGAATAGATGAAGATGTAGTCGTTTTGTGACTTGGGATGTGGTTCATAGGCCACTAGACACCATGCGGCATCCTATTCAACTTCAATTGTGACTATAAATCCTAGTTACAAATGTACATGAAATTAAATGTAACAAAAATGAATTGGCCAATGAAATTGTTAGATTTCGTGATCTAATTTTTTTCCTTAGCTTTCTTGAATGCACTAACCATTAAATGTGTAATAAGGTTTGGGAGGTTTGTGAAACTTTAAAGGACCCATGACAATGGCAAATATGGACAAATATTCAGAATTTCCAACATTAAATTTTATCATGTTGATATATCATTTTTTAAAAAATTAGTTAACTAATCAGGTAAGGTAGGTAATAGGTAGTAGGTATTGGGTACTAGTATCTAAGTAAGCTAATTACTTGTAGGTGTTTTATTGTGTTGAATGAAATAATGTTATGTTTAATTGTGTAATTAGGTAAGTTATGCAATTATTTTATTTATAAATTAAGCTAGATAATAGGTAGTAATTAAGTAGGATATAGTAGGAAGTATGTATATGGGTTAAGTAATAAATAGTAGGGGTAATTAATATGTCATAATGTTTTTGTATAAATTAATTACTTAATTAGGTAGACTATGTAATTAATTTAGTTATTAGGCTAGGCAATAGGGTTAATTTATGATCCATTTATAAACCTTATATGTGACTAAGTTATATAACATATATCTAAATTAATGTTTTATGGTACAATTATAATATATTGTAAGAAAAAAAAATAATTAATATAACTTTAAAAATCAAATAGAGGTTTTAAATGTGAAAAATATATAATATATTTTTACATTTTTTAAATCATAATTTTACTTTAAATCTTAATATATTATGAATGTAAATTTTTAAAAAAATTATAGTTCCATAAATCAATTAATTATATGGCATTAATTAGTATTTAAAAATAAAATCAAAATTTTAGATTAATCTTTTACATCAGAAATAATATAATTAATATAAGATATTTTATTATATTCATATTATAATTTATTTATATCCATTTATAAACATTATATGTGAATAAATTATATATCACACATATAAATTAAATTGTATTATTAGAATTATGATATGCAAAACCAAAATTGTATAATGTAGTTCTTAGAATCAAATGAAAGTTTAAGGTACAAAATACAAAATTTTATTTGTTATTATATTATCCTCAAAGTTTTCTTCCATTCATAAATCATGTGCTTGAATTAATTTTTTCCAAGGAATAGTCATTGAAATGGTTCAATAACAAAATTCAAGTATTTTTCTTTTAAATTCAATTATTTTTTTGAAAGAAAAAATACATAGTTGTGTACATTATTGAAAAAAACTTAAGATTAAACTTTAAATCTCGTCATTTGGACAAATTATTAATAAGATATCAAATATCGAAAATGATGTTTTGTGTAATGTTTTGAATCAATTAAGCTAAATAGAATGCACATTGCCAAATTGTCACAAAAAGTGAGGTGGTTTGGTGGTAAAGGAGTTGATTTCCATCCTTGAGGTCCAAGGTTTAATTCTCACAAATGACATTGTTGTGGTCAACAATGATAAATTGACCAAATATTCCTTATTTACATAGCCTATTGGGTGGACTAGGTGGCCTACCTAATAACCTAAATTTAATTTTTTAAATTAGTTTAAGTAATGACATGTGTCAACAACTTATAAGTTGAAATTAATGAAAATAATAATAATATTATATATATAATAGTTTTATTTTTTAATATTTATATACTAAATATTTATAAATATTTAATGCAACTACATTGTTTAGTCATAAAAATAGTTGCAAAATGATAGCACCACATAAGCTGATTTGGATGGATGAAATGATCATGTAAGCCACATCTTCATGCAACTGCCACTACGACTTGGTGCCATGTATTGTTCTACGTATTATCTTTTGTGACTAAAATATTATGTGATTTGTCTAAGGTAATTAGAGCAAATTGTAATCACATGTCACATTTACAATTAAAAATTAATAAAAAAAACCAGTCATTAATATGCAAATTCCTTGTAGTGATTAATCACAATTCTCAATTAAAACATAAACCTTAACATGGGATTTAAAGCTTCATTAATAGGTATGGCCACAAATGTAAAATTGAAAATACAATATTCACAAGTCTATTTTAAATCCACATTGTTTACGGGTACCTTCAATATAATACAAGCCACATTGTGATGGAAAATGCACTTTATCTATGGGTGGTGAAAATGCAATACCCACATGGCAGGTTAAAAAACCCATTACCTATGGTTGGTGAAAATGCAATATCCACATGACAAATACAAAAACCCATTACCTATGGTTGGTGAAAATGCAATATCCACATGACAAATACAAAAACCCATTACCTATGGTTGGTGGAGATGCAACACCCATATGACAAACTAAAAAACCCACTATTTATGGGCATCAAATATGCAATACATCCCACATTATGACCCTAAATCCACACTATCTATAGTTAAATGAAAATTCAACATCCATATGTCAAACATGGAACATTTTTGGTGCAAATTGATGTCCTTGTTCAATCCATCCAAGGATATCAAAATTTCCAAAATTAAGAACATAACACAATAAAACTAAAGGAAATGATTGAAAGATAAATTCATACCGTTGATGTTAAAAGATGATGTGATGGTCAAAGGAATCTTAGCTTAGCTTGAAAACACAACCCTAAATAAATCAACATAGATTTCATTACCTAAATTTAAAACCCTAACTAATCCTAATGGTAAATGCCTTTAACCCTAAAAATTATACAAGCATATAAAATGGGAAAAAAAATATTTAGTTATGCTATGAACTTCAAAGCTAATCAAATGAAAAAAAACTAATGAATGAAAGAATCAGCCATAGAGTTGAAAGCTAATTAACCTCGATTTTTTTTCAGAAAAAATTAAATAATCCTAATGGTAGATGCCATAAAATTTAACATCTACATAAACATATTTAAATTAGATCTAAAATATATATATTTATGCCTCACATTTTAAACCTAATTAAATAAAAAAATTGAAAGATGGTGCATGTTTATTACCTCTTTATAGACTTTCCAAATTGAGACTTTTTCCTTTCCCCTTCAAAAGAAGAAATAAAATGAATGTGTCTTCCTCTATATATGTTTAATAAAAAATTCCCCCCCCCAAATCCAATCTTGGGTTCATTTGAATTAAAATTTTAAAAATGCAAAAATCATAATTATTTGTTATATCCAAAACCTAAATCTATAGATCCATATTACTTATATACATCATTAAAATAAATAAATTTAATTATTAAATCTATTGCATGCTGCTTAATTAAATTAGGTTAATGAAAATTAAGTATAGTACTATGCATTAAATAGTCCAAAATGGAAGTAGAGTTATTAAATTGATGTTGTAATGGTGATAAGATTTGCAATATTTGCATTTGGGGCTACTATCTATGGACATCAAGGGGTTGAATATGATTAAAATGTTTGTTAGTTCATTAAGTGCGATACATTCATATTATGTATATCAAACATTGGTAGAAGTTGATATCATGTAAGTAATAGGTAGGTAGGTAGGTAGGTGAATGGGTGGGCAGGTAAGTAAGTAAACAAGTATGTAAGTAGGTTCAAAATAGGTAAATAGGTAGGTTGTCATTAGGTAGGTAGGTGTATATGTAAATAAGAACCAAATTAGGTCAATAATGTAATTAGGTTAATAGGATAGCTAGGTGAATAGGTTAATAAAAAAAGATTTGTTAGAATATTTTGTTGAAAGACTAATCTTTGGGTTAATTCAAAAAGATATAATGGATTTGTTAAAAGTTAGAAGTTTTGCCAACATTTAGAGGTTTAGTTATGAAGAGATGGAGGTTTTACTAAGAGATATAGGTTTAGCTAGGAAGAGTTGAAAGATTTTTCAAGTGGTAGAAGTTTAGTCAAAAAAAGATAAAAGTTTTACCAAGAAATATAGGTTTAGCCAAGAAAAAAAAAAAAATTGCAAACATGAAAAGGTTTAGCCATGAAGAAATGGAAGTTTTGCCAAGAGGTGTAGATTTAACCAATAAGAGTTAAAAGTTGTGCCAAATGATAGAGGTTTAACCAAAAAAGGATAAAAGTTTTGTCACAAAAGGTTTAGAAGGTTAGTAGGTAGGGGGTTGGTAGGTAGGGCCAAGATACAGGTCATAATGTAGTTGGCTTAGTAAGGTAGCTAGGGAATTAGGATAACTAGGTTGGAGGGTAGTATGGTTAAGGTTGGGGAAAAAAACCCCAAAAAAAAAGGGTCAAAGTTCGGCAGCCAAAAAAGGTTGAGTGTGACACAATTTAGTTAAGGCAGGGTCAGGAACTGGATGAAAAAATATAGCCCATCCTATGGATAGAACGACCAACTGGTGCATTGGTCGGTGCTGGTTCATTCTGGCTAAATGTGGGAAACCCTGAACTGCTAAATGCCCACGGATAGGCATGTCCAAGTTCTAATCCTTTGGGCTTGAGCATGAAAGATATATGTGTATGCTTGACCCATGGTCTAGTTCCTTTAGCTTACATAGATTCCTTCTCTTTGATACAAAGCAAGTTGTATTTCCACAAAAATTGTCAAAAACAGCTCTTTAAGAAATCTCTTTTGGATATATCTGAAATTTTTGCCACCTTGATGAATCTTTGTTTTCTTTTTTTTCTTTTTTTCCAATATTTTACTTTTTTTCCTTTTAATTTATTGATGTATGTGTGTTTAAAGTTTCATTCTTTCCCTCTTTCTTATCACACCAATTGTTGAAAACCTAAGCAACTCCCACAAAGTGATGGATTTGATACAAAAAGATCCAATCCAACCTCAAGGGTCCATGCAAGTTCTTTCTTTATAGTTTCTTTCTTTTTTCCTTTTAAATTATTGTTTTATCTTTCTTTAACTGGGCACATGAAAAAATAATTCACAACCAATCTCAAGGCATGATTTCCTTACCAATTCTAAAAAATAGGTAAGCAAAAACTAAATAGGTGCAATGAGTAAAATCCAATTCTGTCTCCAATGCAAGTTTCTGTGTGCCCGCCAACGGTGCCCAATGCCCATTAATGGTTTTTGGGAAATTGCTGATGATTCTTCATTGGCTGAAGCTTTTCTTAACATATGAAGATTAGTTCATGCAATCGAAGATTCTCACATATCATCCATTTTCCATCAATCACTACTTGCATTCATCCATCATATATATTTTTCAAACCAACTTTTCTATTAGCCAACTTTTTGGATCCATCTTTCTTTGGCCTCCCTTCCATGCATTATCTTTCTAGGACGTTTCATCTTTCTTGAAGTCCTTTTTTTCCAAATCTCATTTTGTGGAAATTCTATACTCTTCAAATTCCATTTCATTCTAATTCTCAACATTTCCAACTCCCTATCATCAATCTATAACTTTTGAATAGGGTTATCATGTCACATCATGTCATGTCAAAAATGGTATGACTAATGGTCTAGTCACAATAGAGTTATCCATAAAGTAAGAAAAACACAGCACCAGAACCCTGAGTTTGGTCATACACAGGGTGAGATTCAAAAAAAACCTGCAAAAAAGTACATTAGCATTCGAAGGGGGATGAAACTCAGAAAACCGTCAATTTTGATAGTAAACTAAGTTTCATCCTGTCTTTCAATCTTCCTGAGCGCTTCCACTGCTCCTACATATGTTCTCACTGCTCCTAACTGTACAACTACTATAATTAGTCTTGAACGTTGTGCATTAAATGCTGGGTATCACCATTTGATACTGAGTTGCAGCATTCTGAGATTTATTAAAAAATGTCTTCACTTTGCAAATACCACTGAAAGAGGGGATAGGGGGTGAAAGGAGGCCCAAATACTGATTACTTTCCAGATAACTCTAATGTCTACTTAAAACATTTCATGCATATTTCAGAATATGTTTCAGAATATTCCTTACAAAAATTATACTTCAGGAATCATGGCATTACAGGGCATTCTAATCACTTTTTATGTCATTGTTCAAATTAAGTACTTTCAGAACAGGGAAGAAGGAACAATACAGGAGGGAAGAACTGACACAAAGAAACAATAAGAAAATGGAGAGACTCAATAACTCCATTATTGAGTACATGTTGACATGCCTCAACTGCACAATTGAACCTACTACTTTCATCACAAGACTTTGCACCACTTCCTGAGTTCTTCCATGTGACAAGCATGAGATGGTAACAGTAGAATATGATACCATATCCTGGATACACAACACAAAATGTGTCTCTCCAAAGATTCTCTACCTGTGACATGAATATCTTGAAGAAACAGTCACCCGCCAGAAAACAGCAGAAACCTCTTGACCACATCTAGAAACCTCTACCAATTGGAAAGAACAAAGAACATCCCTGTGACTAAGGTCCAACTGTTCACAATGTTTCCACTCTGCAACCATATATCCATGCAGAAGTTGCAAACAGAAATGTTTTTCTAAACATGAAACACAATTGAGTGAAACAAGGCAGACTACCAACATCAAAAAATGCCCTTGTCATGTGACCAATTGCCTGTCATCTGTATTGTCATCTTCAACACTTGAAACCATAGTAAGACCTGCTTTCCACCACAATACTGAAGGCTCAAACAATAACTCTGAGATGGTGCTAAAGAAGTGGCACTCTGTAGAAATACACTATCATCCCACATATCTAACTGTCCATGGACTGTAGAAACTCCCCATCGCCTCCTTATGGAACCTGCAGTGCTGTGCCACTCTATAGGTATAATTGTGTCAGATGTAACAGCAATGATTTGCCAGTCCAAAAAGAACTCTGATTCTTGCATGACCCAATAAGGCTCAAGGCAGGGGGTGATGGGAAAGGTCAAGAAGCAATAAAGCTCAATCCCAACACTAATCATATCTATGAGATTGCAGAGAACTCTCTAAAATATCACTTTTGCAGGTAACATGACAATGAGTGCCATCATAACTTTATGAGAGTCATTCACAAAGTGTCAGACCTTCACCTTCATCATGAATAGCAGTGACGAGCTGCCTAGCTGCCCACTGACTTCATCAGCTCTCAACTCTGGGTGTAGATAAGTACATAACAATCTGCCCAAAATTATGGGCAAACTGCTACTTTAAATCTGCATTTTGAGTTTCTGCCACATAATTATCAAATAAGCCAGAGGAAAAAGACATCAAGACATACATTGAGGTTCATTGAGATACCGAATTGAGGATGGACAGGTCAATGCTGTACATAAACCAAGACCCTGCATCACAAGGATCAATCATATCAGACAGATTCAAAATCACACAAAGATAAGCTTGCAATTTTGCACATTTGAAAAATCTCTTGACAAGAAAAGTATTGAAAATAGTCAGCATACCCGCTGGATTAATGTTGACTTTTTGGGTTTGCCAGAGTACTTGTGGCCTGTGATCTTCACCCAATCCTCCTGAATCTCTTTTCGAGTAAGAACCAGATGGAGTTTAGGCAGTTTCAATGGTGGAGGAGCAGGTTCTTCATTAGCCAGGCGCTGTGCAACCCGCTTGGAGCGCTTAGTAGCCCCTTTTGCACCAGTTGTTGGAACCACTGCTGTTGAAGCAAGCACAGGATTGCTGCTATGATTCCTGCAAACACAAACCCAAAAGTTTTGTAATCATAAGCACACAATGTTTTCCACAATGGAGATTTACAACAATTCTATTCACTATACCTTGGACACACAGTTAATCTACGACATCATAGGCAACTCTCACACCCAGTTTAAAAACCCAGTTTAATCTGGTCATTTAATTACATTGTGACTGCAACAAGTGTATGAGAATAAGTGGAAAACAAATATGGTCATTGGACAAATACCTGACACAATGCAGATCACCCTCCACAGTAGGACACATAATGACAAAAAACATGAATACAGTCCCTGAAATTCTGGTGCACTTCACCAGCATAGTTCTACTCAAAGAATATATCTTCAAATGCCAACAAACATCTATGAGATTGCAGATAAAACTCCACAAAACACTTTGAAGGTAACATGGCAATGAATACAGCCATATCCTTATGAGAGTTGCGGAGAGTTGCTCACAAAGTGTCAGACCATCAACTTCACCATGAATAGAAGTCACAAGCTGCCATGACTCCCCACTGTCTGATGCCCACAATCATGCATTCAAATGTCTGGCAACAAACGACGACTTTGTTCTTGACTATTGCAAGGGCCCTGAAACAAGAAAAAAGAAAAGAGAGAGAAACCAGAAAAAGAGACCAACCAACACAAACAAAAAAATTGTTCCCTTCACACAACTCTCTATACACTTCAAGATAACTTTAGAATGACTCTCCAAGGAGCTAAAGTCTCACTACGTTGAACCCATAAGAGAACCTTGAAGGCAAACAACAAATGTCTAGAATGAAAGGACTGATTTCTAGCAGACACAAAAGAAACAGATGGAGAAATAGAATAACACAAACAGACAACCTTATCTGGAAGGAACTTTGACTTCAGAAAAAGATCAACCCTGAATGAAAAACAAACCACCTTCACACCCATCACAGGTAGCTGATGAACAAACTTGAAGAGTCAGGCTTGTCACTACTCAGACACAGAACACCCACTCAAGTGACTAGGCAAACTCTCATGAGTACCAAGAAACCTCCACACTCACAATTAACAATTTAGCCCTGTCACAGCAAACATGTAAAAAGAATGGTGTAGAACAGTTTATGCTTGAATTATGCCCAAAAGCCCTAAAAGTACACAACACGGCTGAACATCAGGTGCTCTTCTTTGCCTACAGCCTGCACTTTGTTTCTGACCAATTCCAGTCATTTCCAGGAGAGTAATGTCTTCCTGAACTATCAGCAGAGAACAGGCTGGAAGCCAAGCTGGCAAGGCACACGGTTCTAATACAGAACTCTCTCAAGTGCAATCAGCATTACTATTATGCAAGAGACATGCATTTACAGTAGTAGTAGCCTTCAGCAAGTGTGCAACCTAGACAAAAAGACATATGTCTATGAGATTGCAGAGAACACTCCACAATACCACTGTGAAGGATCATTGTGTCCATTCTGGCAAAACTGAAACAAATACAACCATAACAATAGTGGTTATAACCTTGTGACTGTCAGTCACCAAGTATCAGACCATTGTCTTCAGTATGAACACCATTGATTAGCTGTCATTTCTACCTTCATCAGCTCCCAACAGTGGGTGTAAATAATTATAATAATCTGCTCAAAAAATTCTGGCAAACAAATACACAAAACCTGCATTCTGAATTTCTGTCATGTTCCGTAAGCAACAGGAAGACTCAGTCATGACATCAGCTAGCACAAGGCTTCAAGTCACATGTAACACCATGTCACTGGCAATGCACCTGACTAAAATGACTAGACAAGAAGCCTGTGATACAAACCAGCAGACTGAGAGCTGTTAAGTCTGGAAGCATGAGAAGTTGGCAGGCACAATAACCAAGAAATTGCTGATGATAATAAATGAAGAGATGCTGATGACAAGTACCTTGTCAATGACCTCAAGCCTCCCTCCAATTCTTCAATGGGAATGCTGAAGGTTCTGGGCATCCGTCGTTGCCTCCTGTGGGCAAGGGGTTGAGGCAACTCAGACTGGGACTGTGGCATTGGCTGTGGCTGTGACTGTGGGGGCTGCTGGGTTGCCCTCCAAGCCAGTGTGGTCTGCACCACAGGTTGCTTACACCTTTGCATCCTTCCACCTGCAGCTTCTCCTTGTGCTGTAGAATCTTTCCCTGTGTTCAGACCAACCTGCTTTTGCTCTATTTCATGTTCTTTGCGAGGTTTTTTGGGCTCTGTCTGTTGCCGCTGATGATGCTGCTGCTGCTGCTGCTTCTTCCCCTTGACTTTTTGATTGATAACAATGGCTTCTGTGCCCTGTGCATCTGCTACAGGCTCCTCTCCTTCTCCAATCCTTTCCTCAGATCCCTCAAGCTTTTGTACCTCTACACCATCCTCATCACTGGCAGGGACCACTTCAACTAATGAGACAAACTGAGGCCAGGACCATTTCTGTTGCAACTCAAACCCTACACTGCAATTTCCTTTGACTTTGTTCTTTTGCTTGCAAATTGCAAAACATCACAGAATACAAACTGAAAGAATAGAACCTTTCTGGACATTGAAGCTATACCATTTTCCATATTTGACATCACCCTCCATTCCCTCATCATGCCACCTCTGCCCACCGTTTTGCAGCTCAGAAGCTGTAAGGCAACAAACCAGGATGACTTATCTATGAGATTCCAGATAAGACTTGACGAATACTCTTTGGAGATAAACCATTGTGTCAGTTCCAGCAAAACCAAAACTAACAAGAGAAGAATGGAAAGAAAAGTATTGACCAACTCCTCCATCACGATGAAGACAGTGACTAGCCACCATGACTCACTTTCCTTGATGCCTTCAATAGTGAGCTCCCCATGGTGGAGGTAGAGAAGGACATAACAATCCAACCATAATTTGAAGCAAAACAATACACAAAAAATTATGTATATATGTTGCGTTTCTAGAAGCAATGGGAAAATTTTCAGTCACTGAAGAAGGAGCAAGCCCAGAAGACCAATCCAGGCCTTCATCTGGCAAGGCTCCACCTGTATAGATATGTCTGTATGTATGTACGGACATGAAAAGCCGACGTACTCGCAACAGGAGGAAAGAGATGAGCAAAAAGAAGTCTCTTCCAGGTTCTTAGTCAAGACGAAATGCGACATGCCTTAAAGGTTGTCAATCGTCAGGAAAAACTATCATTCCGTCAATAAGCGAAATAAAAGCAGAGACTGCAAAGCGAATTATAGCTGTCTAGAACCAGAGAAGACGTTTCAAATTTTAAGAACCCCAGAAACACAGCGCACTCCCTCCAAAAACACAGAAAGAAAACAACCACGCAGCACACCAAGCAAGCGGACAACGAAGGCAAAGCAAAACATGTTTCCGCAAAACTCAAAGAAAAGCAAGTTGACCATTGAGTACTCGCCTTCTCTGAGGACTGATTTTCTCACCTCCTACTGAAAAACAAACCAATAAAGCAACCCCGACATCCAAAGAGCATCAGGCAAGGCCACAACAATCCGATGCCTACTGAAGCCACTCCAGAAGAAATGAGTGTTACCTCCTAATGCAAGAAAAAAAAAATACTGGAGAAAGGCAAAAGAAGGAAAGCCAGTAAGGGAGAGGGAGACAGAAACGCTACTCTGTGCTGCAAAAAAGAATTACGCAAATTCCACGGTTTCGGAGAAAGAAAAAATCCTAAAAAAGAAACGGCGAAATCCTGAATCCGAAGACAAAAAAAATCTTACTCTGACAACGACGAGGGGCCGTGAAACCCGCGACGAGCAGGGAGCAGCAACAAAAGAGAGGAAAAAAGAAATAGGTGAGGAGGGGAAAAGGAAAAAGAGAGATACAGTTGTGGCGCACGCATGGTGATGAAGACGTCGAAGCTGCTGCTGCAGTAGCACGTTTTCTGTCACTGCTCCCTTTTGCCAATTCCTCCGATGAACTCCAATATCTTTTTCTGCGTATGCAAGTGCCGCAGCACGAGGGACAGAGCACTGTTGCACCGAGTACTTACGCTTGCGATCGATTCGTTGCCCCGCGCAATTGTTCCGTTTTGTCGCAACTCGCGAGCCGAGCGCAGAGGGTAAGGGAAGAAAAGGGGAGAGAGAGACGGCGGGCGCGGGCAGGGTATGTGCGTATGTACCTACATACCTAAAGACATGCCGGGAGGGCAGGAAAGTAGGGAAGAAATGGCGGATAGGTAGGTAGATAGGTAGGTGCTGCCCCCTTTTCGCCTGCCTAGAACTGGCCTGGTTTAAATGTTCTCTTTTTCCTTTTTCAAAGTTTTTTGGGCTGAATTACTTAATTTTTTAATTATTTTTTTCAATTTTCTTCACATGTTGAAGTTTTCACACAAAACATGATACAACATTTCTCATTTATTTTGTTTATATACTAGGCTATGTGATAGTAATGAAATGCTTGTTTTTTTTTTAAATTTCAATTGCAAAATAGTTTGGTCAATTTATATTGAGATTCAACATTTTAAATGTTGATAATTAATTCACAAGTCTATTAGTGGAATTTTAAATCTTCTCAACTACTTGAACTATGTTTGAAATAAAATGGTTTGATGTGTTTCAAGTAAATTAAAGTATTTTTTATGCCACATATAAATGCATTTCATAATATGCATAAAATTTATTTTTATGTGTATCATATGTAATAATGCTTATTTTCAATTTTTTAAATTACTTGTGTGTGATAGACCTAGGGCGTGAATATATGCATCCAACAAAGTATCCATAATGTGTTTCTAAATGGTCACAAGAAACCTTTACTTGTGCCAAACTAAGGATGAGACATGCAACATGGGGTGAAATGCTAACAAATGAAAATAACAAGGTGCCAAATTATTTTTGCACCAAAATTGAAGCTAGTGATTGCAAATGAGTGTGGTTATTGTTATTTTTTAAATGTTGGAATATGGCACAAATTCATGCATTGTTGCAATTTTAGGCATGGAGTTGTAGCATTAAAGGTTTGAATGTCGTGAAATTTTTGAATATGAACCTTGAAAATTTATCAAGTTGCAAAGTGGAATGATTTAAAAAGCTTTCAAAAGTTATAGAGCAAGTTTTGTGTTCATTTGAACATCACATTCAACACTCAAATTTATTTTTGGAAGTGGGGATTGGAGTTTAAGAGAATTCTACTCGAGCTTCAAACTCTTGAACCTCTAGTTAGCATTTACAAGCATGGTATTGTTAGATACCCATCAAAAAGAAGAAAATAAATTTTACAATGGTCACATTCAAAAGCTTACATTTCGGGAGGTTTTTTTATTCTTGATGTGGTTTTTTTTATGTTTTGTTACTAGACTTGTGAGCTTGTTCAAACCCTAATTGCCACATTGTTAACACAATCACCAAATTATCCTTTTTGAAACCTTCCATTCTCATCAAAACTTCAAGCATATGTGTAACCATTTAATCAAAAACTTGCAATTCAACCTAATGGCAACTTGTTGCCTCCTCTCTACAATGCTTTAATAGTAGATCACATCTTGCCATGCCTTCCTTTGAGCCCCTCTATGCTTTGACATCTTCATCAAATAAACAAAGCAGGGTCTAAGGTTGTAGGTGAGAATGCGAAATGCACTAAAAATTGTCAAAATTGATCATAAATCATACTTTCAATATATTGCACTCCATCACATGACAAGTTAGGTGGCATCTTCAAAAGCACTTGTGGAATTTGAACTTGGGTGCTTGCTTACACACACAATGTTCCTAAGATGTATCAAAAGATTATTTTGACAATATTCCAATTATTTGTCTAGGGTTTCACATAAATTAGCCCACAAATTGCACTAAATATATCATGTAGAAACCATGACTCACATGTGGAGAACCCTCTTGCTTATTTATAACTTGGACAAATTACATATCTCCTTGTTTTTTTATATGTTTTGGCAATCATTAAACACTAAAATGGTAACCAAGTTCAATTAGGGTTATGAATTGTTCCATGCAACCATTTATGCACATTTTAGCAAAGTTTGAAATATCATATTTCTACTCATGATAGTCATATATGACTTTCAAATTTTATTTTCTATAATTCCTATGAACATTTTGTGACAAATTTGAAGAGTTAGAAGTAATAATCTTGAAAACCATCTTCACGTTGGAAAACATGAACCAAAATACCATTGAGCAATGGAATATACTGAAGTCAAAAATATTAAAATCTCCAAGTTCCAACCCAAGATCTTGTAATATATTCTATCCAATTGGAGATGAAGAACCACCTTTTCTATTCATATGCCATTTACTTTACAAACTTATTTAAAAGTTAAATTTGATTTAATGCAAAGCTAGACAACAAAACCAAGGGACCACAACCAAAGCAATTGAAAATCTTGTAAAAATACAATACAACAACTTAGTGACAATGACAACCACAAATGATTATTTGTCTTCTTTCAAGGACTTTAACAAGCATCACAAAACCTCAAGAGATGTTAAAAGCAGGGGTTGTTTTTATGGAATGCACTTTCATAGAGCGCACAGGGGGGTTTAGGGTAACATTCATTATTGTAATGAATGAAAAATATAAGGATGATTATAACATCCATTTAAAAATATGTATGAACACATCATGTACCTTCATGTCTGTATTGCATATGTATACAAACATGGATGAAAGCATATGAACATGGATGAATGAAATTCATCCATCCATATTGAATAAGGTCCATCCAATCATACTACATTTATAAGAATCTTATATATATATATATATATATTATAAGATGCAACATTGAAGACCATTAATTTCTTGGGAAAATCAATTATCAATTTTGTCAATGTGTATAAAGTAATATATATCAACATTATAAACCATGTAAACCCATATTCAATATATTGAAAGTTTAAATACTTGAGTTAAAATTTGACATGTAAAATGTGGCCAACACATTAACCATAAATGACATGGAAAAAAATTTCCATGTGCATGGTATTAATTAAACACATTATATGCATGAAGTTGAACATGTACATTTAGTTCACCATATTCATGAATTCAATAACATGAATGAGATTGAAGAAACTATTAAAATTTTGAAGAATCTTGTACCATGATTCATCTTTTGTGAATTGTATGCATGTGAAGAAAAATGGCGAAAAAGGGTGCAAACAAACTTCTAGATTATAGTATAACTTGTGAAATCTTTATTCCAATGGATGAAAAACATATTGAAAGAACTTCATAACCAAAGTCAAATTTTGAAAAATGTGATATGAACTTATAAACAATGTGCAATATTACCATCAAACAAATTCAAGTCATTTTTAATGTGATAGAAAGTAAAACTAACATGGATTAAAATATTTCAAATGTTGTGCACTTTTTGTTACATTCATCAACCATTAAATTATCTAACTTCATTCCATCAAATTGTGTCCAACTATATGAAGGATGAAAAACTGGGAATGAAAACATTTGATCATTCAATTTACAAGATGGTCATCAATTGTTGTGCACAATGGAAATGTATGAAATATAACAAAAGTTGGCATTGAACAACCAATTTTTGGGGGGCAAATATTCAAAATGAAAATGATCAACAAACATGGATGAAGAAGAACAATGAACAAATATACAATCAAAATGATAACAAAGGTAAAGACAAGGTAATCTCTATGAAGTGTTTAGATTGTAAGCACTAGAGACATCAGAGTATGATGTTTCAAACTTTGTCCTAGTTATAAATTTGGAAGCTTCACCATCTATATATGTAACAATGCGTACTATTGTTACTTTTATGTGATATTGATGGTGTTGTAGATGTTGAAGTTGATTGGGCAGCATATAAGTGAGCCAATTGGGAAGCATACACTAATAGTCATGGACTTTGGGAAGGACTTCAAAAAAAGTCATCTTGTGCAAAAAATGGTATAAACCTCCATGTAGGACTCACAATGTTGAACATCCAAGGCACCACAATCTATTAGGGGCACCCAAGGGATTTATGTGTACTAGAGAGTTTTGAATGACAAATGTGATCATTTTTGTAACATGGAAGCATGATGATTTTGAAACAACATTAATAAAGACTAATCAAGAATTTGAAATGTGAAAAATTTGGAAAATTCACGAAAACTTACTTACAAAATAAATCTTGACGCCCACAAGCAAGGACATCAAACATCTCATCATAACCATGAAGATCAAAGTCATTTGTAATTTCTGGATGAAATTAGGAAAAATCATGAATATCTTGAGAGTGACCCTCAACCATTGGTTTCAACACAAATTCAAACAACTATTTGTCTCCTTCAAGAGCAAGGATGTGTTTGTTTGCACCTTAACAAGCTTTAATGGAAGTGCCTAGAAATAGTGCATGAATGACAAATCATAGATTTGAACACAAGTAACACCAAAAAAAATAAAAATCCAAGAAGATCTTGGAAATATAATTGAATAATACCTATCCTAGCTATGAGGTCGACCACAAAGTCATTAGAAATGCAACATCCCCGTATTAAAATAGATAGAAAAATGTAACCCTTCTTTTTTAGGCCATTGCAAGGAATTCCATTGGAACGCAAAGTTTGGGTTTCTATATCAATGTCATTGAAGAGGACATCGTCTATGGTGACATCAACAACATACGTATTAATTTTAATGTACATTATAAACCCCAAGTTGGGAAAGCCCAAGGAAAATATAAGTAGGAAACCACTTCCTCTTATCTTTGTAAGGTTGTTCAATGTGGTTATTCCTACTCCCCACATAACCAAAATTAAAGATAAAAACACCCCTTCAATACCACCACTATTACTCAATAGTATATTATTGAAGTTGTATCAAGGGAGGTTACTTCTAATATTTTTCAAATAATGTGTGAAAAGGGTAGATGCATGAATGGGTGGCTCATTTTCTGTGACATTTTTTTGGTTTTCATAATACCTTTCTAGGTCCATTCAAGGTTGGGGTACACAAAAGGAATGTCTCACCCAAAATCACTCTAAAAACATTACTTTGAATGACTATTACATTTCCAAAATAATTATTTAGTAAATTTTTTTTTCATTAGATATTCACCTACTTTTTGATTAAAATGATGATGATTTTTTGTGATTTTGATGATTAAAACATATTCTTAAATGTCTTGAAAGATGGCTCAAGAACTATGTCCCATTGCATAGGACTATTAAAAAAAACTCAACATGACTAGCAATGTTTGTTCAAATTGTTTCATATTTTAACCATAAATACAATAAATTATGTTTTATATGATGGCATAATTTTTTAGTATGATAAATCACCAATTTTTTTGAAATTGATGCTAGAATTTTGAATTTTTTTCATAAAAAAGGTTGTGTTAACAAGGACAATCAAATTAATTTTGTTAATTACAAAATTACATTCCAAAGGTTTGGAAAGAAGTATAAGAGACATGGGTCCAAAAAAAAAAAATTATTTGATGTTTTTAATAGAGTTTTGGCACTCTAAATGAAAATATGTCATTTCTGGAAATGTCTTATATTCTTGCATTCCTTTTTGGTTTAATAGACTTGAATAGGACATTCAAAATTTGTTCAATTGATTTGATCGTTCATTATAACACTTATTGGTTGAAAGCCCAAATATTCAAATGATTTAGAAATACTAAGTATGTTATATCTAATGATTTTAAAAAATCATATCTAAAATTTTTATTTTGAAAAGTTTAGCCATCTCATAGTATTGGACTTTTACATGGTCAAATAATTTTAATTTTCCCTTGCCTTCAATTTTTTTAAACAAAGCCCATTTTTTTGAAATGTACTTGGGCTTTCACTAATATGAACTTTATTGTTTTTGATACATGGACTTTATTACCGTTTAATCAATGTTACCAAATTAAATTACCAACTTAAAATCATAGAATGGATTATGTATGAATTTTTTTTGACCTATAGTGAACCACCCATTCATGCATTCATCCAAAAAATATAGGGTGAAAATTAATGAATAAAAGTAAATTTTATAATTTATTTCAATGTAAATAAGGTGTTGATAATTGGATTTTGATACTTAATTTATTATTATTATTTCATATAATAAAACTATACCCCTTTATCATATACATGTGCTTCATAAAATATACAAAGAATAATTGAGCTTCAAAAAGTTGCAACAAAATAATATAATCACCAAACATGAAAAGTAAGATATCCCATTTTATAGAAAAGATAATACAAGACAACAAGATAAAAATTGAATAGTGGTTTGAACAATAATGACAATCACATGCATGTTAAGGGACCTAAACATCATAAATGGGTATAAGTTCATATATAAAAAAAACTTATGACCATTACAAGACTTTCAAAAATAAACAAAACAAACTACATTTTTTAAATACTTAATACATTTTCATGAATTTTTCAAGTTGCACAATTTATAGTTCAATTGATTATGAAAAAAAATAAAATATATATATATATATAACCACTTGTTTTGTAACCAAAATTTTAAGGTTTTTTTAGTGTTTTGTAAGACAAGGTCTAATGACAACAACAATAAAAAAATATTTTTGTGGGGTTTTTTTGTAAAAAAATTTAGTCTATAACATAAATGGAAAAAATGTGTTAATAAATTTACCTTATTACATGTCAAATTCGTATAGTTTTAATATAAGTGCATTTTTTGGGATAATCATGTTTAACAAACTTTGGGTGAAAACATAGTCAAAGGAATTAAGGGCACCAAGGTAAAAAGTCATTTTCTAAGGACTACACATGACATGTGTCATTTGTGTGTTGGTTTATAACTTTAAAATTTGTATTCCGTGTACCTATTTAACATTACATTTTAGATATAAATATATTTTGACTACAAATTGACTTGATATCATGTATATTATGCATTCATGCCTTCTATCACATAAACATGAACAAATTTTGTTAAAGCCACATTTTCAGAATTCATAATTTTCAATGTCAAAAACACTTTTGAACCAAATGTGTTCAAATCGATTATAAAAACAATTTTCATCAATTCAAGTCTTTTTTGCCATTTTAATCATTGATGTTAAAATTCTCTCCTATTTTCAAAAGGAACAATGCACATTTGGTAGAAAAAAAGGATACCAAAAACACTAAAGAATGTCAATTAGCAAGTTGAGAACATCAAACAATGAACATAACATTGATTAATGATGAGTAGCACCAATGAACATTAAGGATCATTAGGAGTGTTGAGGAGTGTTGAGAGTGCCAAAAAACATTCATGGGCAATGCTAAAAAGTGTTGCATAGCACATGTGCCAAAAAGTTTGGTTAGCATCAAGAACTTTAAGTAGCATGCAAGAACACTAAACAACATGTTGGGAATGTTGGGGCTTGTATAAAACGAAAAAGAAAAAACAACCATTAGCATAGATGACATCAAGTAGCACACCAAGGACCATGTCAAGAGCACTAGCAATGAGATAAATTTGAGCAAAAAGGATAGAATTCAAAAAAATAATTTAAATGAATTTATTCATTCTATGAAGGAAAGACATCCTTTGGCAACCCTAATAATGATGTATTACTAGTAATTCAATTGAAGAAAAACTAGCTTAACCATTGGGTAGAATGTTTTATTATATATAGCATATTCCATAAATGAATTTTCCATCATGGTATGGATCTAATAAAATTGAAATTGATTTCAAAAATTAAATCATGAGTAGGTAGAAGAATAGCAATGGTTTAAGTATTATTACATTCCATGGAGAGAAATTCATAAATTCCATAACAACTTCCCATTTTGAGCTTAAAAGTTGAAAGACTTTGATTAAATGTGGCTAGTTCTATGATGTTGATAGGTTGAATGATCATGCCATTAATTTAAAGTGTAAATTAAAGGTTTGAAGGAGAATATTTTTGTGTAAGGTTTTAAATTTTCAAGATATTTTTTTTTCTCATCATCATACAAAAAAATTGTAATAAGGAACTTGGTTTTGAATTATTTCTTATATCATGAACTTGGAACACAATGTCCATATCTAAGGTAGTTTTTCCAAACTACCTACTAAAAGGATTTGCCTACAACATGGTTTGTGTATAAGTATTTGACCGTTAACAAATATGTGATGGAAGTTTCAATTTTGAATGATAATGGTGTTCAACATCTTTTTGCAAATTGTTTCAATGAAAATTTTAGAAGCCTTCCCATATTAAGAAGTGGATTATTTAAAAGTTGAAATTCTGGGAGAGAATTACTAAATAATTTGATTTGGATCATAATGTAAAAAAAATTTTAAAAATCTTCTAATTATTTGTCATCTATAATTATATTGACATCTATGGACGAATTTGAGGAGGAGGTTTAAGTATAATTTTTCTAATGAACTTGACCTTTAAAAGACATTAGAATGTGATGATCTAATTTTTTCAAAATATTAGTTTTGGCATTATGCCTTAAGTAAGAAATTGACATTCCATGTTTTAAGATGCTCTAACTTTGAGCGGTTGTGTTTTGTGCATGTGTGCATAGACTATGCATCTAAAAGTACAAAATGAAAATATATCTATTTTAAATTGATGTTAAAGCTCATAAGGAATAACATCATATGGTATCTAGCAATTCAAATTGATGTTTTAGAAGGAGATATGATTGAAACAATATAGAATGCACAACTTTTCGTAAATGTTTAGCTTTTGAAAAAAAAAATGTGTTCATAAATATTTCACACAATGTTGTGTAGATAATGTGTTTTGTGGCAAACAACTTCTTTTACCCATGTTGAATTTGAGTATGGAAGATGCCTATATAGTGTTCATCACAATGTCCTTATATATTTTGATTTACAAGGTTGCAATAATTATAGGATGTGTAAAATGTTAGCAAGTGTAGAGGCCATTAAAAATATTTTAATGAATGGAAATGATTTGTGAGCTTCACAACCTAATTGCATTTATCAAGGCCTTGAAGGCATGCAATGCATGCATTGATATAATGGCATTTGAAGAAATATGCATGCTCATAGATAGATAATTCAATATGGTTGTGAGTTAGATGTTGGGTCCAAGCATGTAGAATATGTTAATTTTTAATACTTGTAATCTAAGCAAAAACATAAATAAAAGTATAGATAATAAAGTAGTTTGAATTCCTTTGTTAAGGGAGGTGGAAAATTTGAAAAGGTAGGGAATTAATTGTTTGAGTGGAGTGGGGGAATCTTAGGGTGTAGATGAGAGTATGTGTTGCTTAAAACTTGTTATTTTGCTTCTATTGGTTCTCTAATCTTGCCATGAAAAATTCCAAGTTGATGAAAGTATGCCACAATACCATGAGACCTAATGAACCTTGTTGTTCATCTATTGCATGTTGAATCTTTCATTTTGAACAATAAGGAGCTCTTAAAAAATATTAGGCACCCAAAATATTTTTTTATTATATGTATCTAAAATTGAATTCAATAACTTCTTAAAACATGCACTTAACCATGATTTTCAAGTGCACTATATTCATGCAATTCTTGAATTGCAATTCATAGACATACTTATCATATGCTTTTGAGCAACTTTGATAATAATTTAGTTCCTAAAAAGTAGGTTGAAAGCATATTAAGAAAAAGTTAATATAAGATATTGAAAACATTTAAAAACATGCCCACATTACATTTACATTCAATTGGATTTAGAATTTAATGTCAAATTGGTTTGACATATTTTCAAACTTGATATTCAAGAATTTTCATTTTTATACTATTGAGATTATTTTTGGGAATATTTTAATAGGCTTGGACCTTGTCTTGGTGGGTATAATCCTAGTTGAAATGTATGTCAAATTCAAGAACATGAATAGTGTTTATAATGTTTTTATGCCCTCATGCTTTTTTGGAATGTTTTTACCTTGTGACATTTGAAAGATGGGCAAGGGCAAAAGGCATTAGAGTGGTTCAACAAATGCACAAGGAAGAGAACTAGCCCATATCACTTATGTGCGGTCTTGAATGCATGTGTTAATGGGGTGGGGATTGAAGATATCAAGTGTGAACAAAATTTTCAAAGTGATCATGGGGGTTTGTGAGGTATAGTCATATTTACATCCATCCCAAAACCTTGGAGCATGGAGAACACTTAGGAGACCTCGCAAAAGCTTTCCTCACACAATTTATATCCTTTCTCAAGGAATGCTATCATATTGGGACACATGAAATGTGGGTAAGGGCAAAAGCCATTGAAACTCAAGGGGTGTGTCACACTGGGGCCTTGCCATTTACATTAAAAAGTACATATCTTAGGGCAAAAGAAGAATTATGAAAACTCAAATATTTCACCATGCCAAATATAATCTTCAAAAAATCCTCTAAAAGAAACCAAAATCCTTCAAGATATTATAACTCTATAACTAATTTTCAATTTCAACACAAGCCAAAATATCATATTTCAAAAATCCACATATAAAAATAGACCTATTACCTAGGGGGGCAAAATCCCTTAAGCTACTATACTCTATAATAAATCTAAACACAATATCCTTGCCTTAGTCCAACAAATGCAACAAGGATTTGTACAAACCTATCCTTGTCAGTTTTGAAATTTGTTGAGATTCTAGAATGCAATGGCAGATCCGCTGACACTTGGTATGTGAGCCTCTACCAGGACTCTAAATTCAAACTTTTTAAATAATGCACTCGGTAAAGTTGCAATTCCATCCAAATTACTAATATTTGCAGGACACTATAAATTCCAATGACCTGCTATATCTGGTTCCGGGTTCAGTTCTTTTTTTAAAAAAAAATTCTGGTTTTGGTCTTGAAAATCAGACCCAATTTTGGTCTGGTTCTAACTAACTCAGACCAAAAACCAGTGGTTAATTGATAATTAACCTCCTTTCTAGTCAAGGTTTTCTTTCTCAAAGACATGTATTTTGGTTCTGGTTCCAATTCCGATTGCACAATATAAATAAATCCAAGAACCTGGTTTCTAAGTCCAGTTCTTAAAAAGATAAAATTCAATTCTGATTCTGATTCCAAAAATCAGACCCAGTTGCAGTTTGATGTTACTAACTGGAACGGTTCTGACCTGCCAAAGCAGGTACCCGGCCAACAATGGCAAATAGCCTCCTTGACAAAAGTACTCCAGTTCCAGTTGAAACTTCTTACTAACTGGAATGGTTCTGACTGGCCCAAGCAAGTACCTGGCCAACAATGACAAGTAGCCTCAATCCAACTGCGGTGGCATCATGGAGGTATAACTTGGAGGGTTACTAGCACAGTTGGAATGCTTGGAGGTTGCTCAACAACAAGATGCTTGGCTCTCACAATGTTGTTATTATACTTGGACGCATAGAAATCTGAAGGAATTAGTGTGTAGAAATCTAGATTCGGCTTCAACAATGTCCCCCACAATTCAAATAGCTGATGAACACAGCAAGTGGGAATAGAAATTCTGCTAGACTTCAGCCAATGAGGAATTGCAGCATGCTCCCCATAGACCAGTTGTTGTTAGTTGCTGCTTGCTTGCCCATAGGTGCATTCACACTTGGTGTTAGGGACACTAGGGTAGAGTCCCATAACACCATGCTAGCCATTTAGGACTTAAACCTAGTTGCCATGAAAATTTATATATTAAGCTAGCATTCACTTAACATTGAGCTATGGCCCATTTAACATTGGGTACCACCTAGGATGCCACCTAGATTTTCACTTAACACTGACTTGACATCAAGTGTGAATGCACCAGAAGTAGTGGCCACTGGCCATAGTAGATCCATCACCTCCACTGCCGAGTCTACCAAGCCCCTGGGAGACCTTGCCACGTATCAGTAGCAAGCCAGCCACGTGCATAAACCTCTGGGCCGCTGCGATACCTAAGCCACCTTTCTTTCTTCAATCTTGTTGGAGTGCACACAGACTTCCACAACAGTCTTAAAGAGAGAGAGAGAGACACACACACACACACACACACACACAGTTCGCATAATATTTATATGATTGGAAGAGTGAGTTTCAACAAATTTTGTTTCTCGTGAACCTCAAAATTGCATCATCTTTTCAGAATAATTCTTGTAGACCAACTTAAATTGCAGTTGGATTGACACCCAGAGGTTTTTGTGAGGGAGTTTAATTCAGAGTTACAGCAATCATGATCATGATGAAACATCAATTGTTGGCAATGTTTGAGCAAGGGGCAAGGATACAGGTACTTAGTTCTAAGCATTCTTCCGTTTCTCTCTATTTGGGTCACTATCGTATGCATGACTGATGTGCTGCACTTCTTTGCCGACTATTTATTTAGTTTAGAAAATGAGTCTCAACAGTTTCGAATTTAATTTTCCAGAATTTCAATAGTTGAGGAATAGGTATGCAAAATTACATCTTGTGTTGTGCATTTGTAATAGTAACCCAATGGTTTTCAACTCTCAACAATTTTCTCTTTTTATTTTGGGCTAGACCTTTTGTGAATTATTTTGTGCCAAACATCAGTTGTATGTATGGTAGTATACCATCTTGAATCTTTCTCAACCCTCAATTTGAATTTTGCATCAATTATTTTCCCACTGGGGACTTTGTGCAACTAGTTAGTAATAGCTCCAGAGTTAGAAGGGAAGATTCAAGGGAGAGAATAAATTCTTGTTTGTGTTGAAGAAATAGAAGATTTGTCAGGGTTTTTGTAATGTATAGCTGCAGTGATGAAAACAGCAAGATCACTTGGAGTGGTGCCAGGGGATTATGATGTTTGAGCAGGGGACTCTAAGTAGGATATAAGCTCCAGGCACTGTCCTAGTTCCCAATACTTGTAATCTGCAAGCTTCAGGCCCCAGCAAAATTTCTTTGCCTTGGAAAAGTATATGCAAGTTCTGGTTTTGGACTCTGGATGTGTGGAGACGTTAGAGCATCCCCAGCCCTGTTACCAGTTTGTGACCCTGCACACTAAAACTGGATGAAGAAAAGTCACAACATGCAGGTTTGGCTCAGCAAAATGGTTTTGAACCAGCATTTTTGCACAGTGTGCTGAGGCTGGTAAAAAAATAAATAACTGAACTTGGGATGTGAGAAATAGTTTTGCAGGGTTACATACTGAGCACTGCCAGGGATGCTCTTACAGGAAGATGGCACAAAGTTTGGTGGATATCTTGTTTGGGTGTTGGTTGAAATATCTAATTTCTATACTGTCTGCCTGTGTTGCATGCAGGGAGTGGTGTATCATCCCAGATTTGCTGGGGTCTTATCGTTGAATATGCTTCATCGTTCCTTTGCAGATTCAAGCCAGGTATGGGTCTACTGATTACCAATGTCTCAGGACTCTCTCACAGACTCTGCTAGGATGTGCAGTTCATGGTTGCATGATGATTGCAACATGATATGGATGTGAAGGAACAGTTTACACATAACAGCCACCACCAATATATTTGAATGGGATGCTGAAACTTGGGTCTGAAAATCTGGTGTGGTTTACAAAATGTCAAAGGGAAGATCAGCAGTAGCATCAATGAAGGAGAGTGCAAATAAGGAGATGGACTCAGCCAAGGATTCAATGAACGAGATGCCTGACAAGGTGAAACAGACAGCAGAGGAGCTGATGGAAGTGAGCAAAGAAGCTGCCAAGGCTCTCAAGAGGGACACAGAACGTCTGGCTGAAGTTGTGGGCATCAAGGAAAAGAAGCCCGGTGACCTAGACCGCACTGAATTCTAATTCTTCCTTTTGTACAGTTTCAAGCAAGAGGGTTGCAGATGTGGAGGAAGCAATCAAGCAAGATGCCACAATCTGGAAGCAAAACTATAATTTACATTTGAGGCAGGAACATCTCCACCTCTATGCAGGCCAGAGAAAATATACCTGTAAAGCCTATCAAACCCTAACCCTGAACACAACACTGAAAGAAAAGAAATGTCTTTAGTATGAGAAGAGTGCTGCAAGTTTCATGACCAATTACAAGGAAGTGTAGAGCAAATGAAGTTGTAGAAGAAACTTCTTGAAGTAGAAGCACAGAAAGCTTTTCAATGTTTTTCTTGTGCAATCTTGTTCCTTGTTGCATGATGTAGTCTTTCAATTGACTCCATTGATGGAGAAGAGAAGAGCCTTCTTGACCACTATGTTCATGTGTCCGCATGAAGGAATATATCATTGGAGACTGTAATAGTTATTATGCTATGACTACTCCATTGATGGGGAGCCTTCTCAACCACGATGGTATGTCTCCATGGGAAGATTGAAATTGGAGAGAGTTTTTTGTTGCTTTTGTTGAAACAATGGGTGTTAATTAAGACTCTTATTATGTCCATAGTTTCAGCTTCAATGAGAGTCCTCCTTTGATGGAGGGACTTCTTGACCACTATGTTGTGCATCCTTGGAAAATGATGTTACTGAGTTTTATGCTAATGTAGACTGTGCTATGCTTGGAGTCTCAGCTCCAACTACACCAAGGATAATATTGGAGAGCCTTCTTGACCACCATGTTGTCTCTTCAAAGAAAAATGAAATCAGAGAGAGTTCTTTGCTCTGTCTTTTTTGTTGAAACATATTACACTCATACTATATTATGGTGAGCATCTCAGTTCCAACTTCCATGCTATGTCTAACCCAATACACATTAACTGGATGTTCACTTGGTAGTCTACATGGGTGGTTCTATCTATATTGTTATTGCTATCAAGTTAACTTTTGTGCTATGGAAAACACAAGCCAAGAAACTGGGTAGTACTTGGAGAGGACTTCAGAATTTTGTAACACACTTTGACATTAGTGGATTGTGCCAGCAGGTTTGGTGACTCTGTTTGTTGGCTCTTTCTGCCTAGAGAAAGACCTTGTTGGTGTCATAAGCTTACCATGCTAACATGGATGAAAATGGGTGTGCAATTGAGAGAATACAACACACAAATTGATCAGGAACATTTTGCAAGGTTGGAACCTGCAATAAGTACAGGACTGTAGTATTTTTGCCATTTTTCAACAGAGTGAATTTTTTGGAAACATTTTCTCTCTTAGAAATTTGTATCAGTATGGTTTCATCATTGGGTAATGGGTACATTTTGTGGAGAAAGAACTTGTCTTGGACTTCACCTAATCTTGCATTTTTTTTCCTTACTTCCAACTTGAAGCAGCTACTCCATTGCATGTAAAGACCTGGTTGATTTTTCATAGTGTACTGAGGCGATGGGTCCCCAAAATCCGAAAGGCACCAAAAGGAAAACCTTCTCCTATACAAAACTCACATCAGTAAAATGCAAATTGGAGTCTTTTGGGAAAAATTGTGTATAGGCAACCCAAATATACACTGTATGTAATCCCAGTACATATATTTGTACAGTTGAAACTGTTGTTTTTTATGTGTCCATCTGGCCTACACATGTTATGCCCTTCGTATTGTTACTATATCTTTCTATATCAAATTTGACATTTTTGAGGAATCTTGCTTGTCTGTGTAAAAACAGTAGTATGTTGTTAAGTTGATGTTGCAAACATGTACATGAGTACACCATGGTATTGGGCTCAAATGTTGTCCTAGCTAACACATTTTTGCCAAGCCCTATTGTACTCAGTGATTTTTGTCTTCAAGACATAATTTGACTTGTCTGCAGTACCCTTAATCAAGGTAACAAATTCTGGCCCTAAATTATGTTGATGCTGTAAATTCAACTCAATCTTTCCTTTGTTTTTTCACACAATCTTAATGTCTTCTTCATTCTCTGCAGCATGCGAGAGGCATTCCGAAGTCTTTTGCATATCCAATTAACAATTATTTTAACATAAATCTCCATATCACATGTGGTGTGTGCTACTTGATCCATGTCCAACGCTATCCCAAAAAAGTCACATAAACAACATATACAAGCATTTTGTGTTATGGAATTCCAAAAGCACTCCATGGAATAACCCTGTAAATCCCCTTCACACTGACCTAGGTTCCAACAACAAAATAAATCCTATGAAAAACCAAATCTCTTACAATAAATTCCTCACACATTTATGCCAAATTTCAAATCGTATGTTGACATGTTACAAATGCCTTTAAACAATATCCTTTAAGATGCTAATACAGTAAGTTAAACCTTGTTCTAAGGCTGAATACTTGTCCTTTCACATTAACTTTCATGGCATTTCGGCAACTCATGAAAAGTTTATATGGGAAATTTGTTTCAAAATGATAAAATGATTTCCTTAGAACTTCCTAATACTTGATAAAATTTTAACACTCATTGTAAGTCATGTGACAATATCAATATGTAGGACATGGGTGATGCCACCATGATATTCAAATCACATAACTTTCTCAATACTCTTATTTTCTTGGTCTTCAAATTTTAAAAACAAACATATATCAATCATTTTTTCATATTTTGGGTAAATGTTTGCATTTGTGACTAATCTACTTCCTTCATAGCAATGGTGAAAAAATTTAAACACATAAGGTTAAATAATGTAACTGAAAAGAAGTATGCACAAATAATAAATTGAGATTAGAATTGTAGGTAGTGGATTGTCCCCTTCTATTCAAATCCACTTACCTACATATGGGTAGTTCCATAGTGGACAAAGGAAATAATCCTAGGGAACCTAATTTTCAACAAATTACCACCTATTGCTATTTGATTTATAGTAAAAACCATATGCACCTAACTATCTAATTTCTAGCAAGTCTTAGTTAGAATTGTTTAACTTATTTACTTTTGCTCCTAAATCCTTTCCTTTGATCTTGTAATCAATTTTGCTTAGAAATTTATAGAAGAACTACTTACATTAGATTTGAACCACCATCTAATCCAACACTCCCACTTGGTAAGTCAAAATCTTAATCAAAGTTGTCTAAAACCCATCCTATGCATACACTTGTGATGCTTTCATCTAGGGATTCTTTTCATCAATAGGTCAACATTCATCTCATTGGTATTACAATATTTGAACGTTATTTCACCTACATGCACTAGTTTTTTGACATAATGATGTTGTATGCGAATATGTTTTGACCAGTTGTGATGACTTGGATTTTTGATAAGGGAGATGCTTTCTTGGATGTGAATAATTGCTTCTTCCTACTTGAAATCAAGTTGAACAAGGAATGTGTTCAACCACATGGCTTTGTGGGTTGCTTGCAATGTTGACATGTATTATGTTTTTGTAGTTGAAAGTGCTACAATTAGTTGTCTTATATTGCATTAGTTAAAAGCACCACTAACTAGCAAAAACATAAACCTAATAATTGATGTTCAACTCTTGATGTTTCTTCTTTAATTCATGTTAGAAGATCTAAAAATAATCACATTGGATTTGCAAATTACCAATATCCAAACTGAAGTACTAAAACCATAAATTCGTTGTGCCCAACAAGTATTTAAATTATTTTTTTTATGACTTTTTAATGCAAATTTGGTGATTTAACAAACTTACTCACAACCCTTAGTGTAGTTGTGATCATAACATACATTTGACAATCTAATACTTATTTATAAAATATTCCTTCCATTTCATTTGTTTCTTTTATTATGATGTGTTTGTTAATTTTGCAAAGTCTAAAACTGGCACCAAGTGGTGTGCTTACTAATTTGCATTCTTCCATGCCAAAACATTTAAAGATATTTTCCATGCAATTTTTTTGACCTAAATTGCTGGTTTTCATTTTCTTCTTAGGTGATTTATATCTTAAGATAAATCTTTATTTCCCCAAGGTTTTTCATTTTAAATTCGTTAATATAAATGATTTGACATTATTTATATAATCAATATTTCATTTAAGATCAATAGGTCATCAATACACAATGCAAAAAATATTTGCATACCTTTTTTGTCTTTAAATGTCACATACATTTGGGTTATACTCACATTTTTGGAAATCAAGCTTTCAAAGGAAAATCATGTCAAATTTTGTATTCCAAACACATTGTGCTTGTTTAAGCCATATATGATCTTCTTTAGTAACTAAGTTTCTCTTATTGAAAGCTTTATATCCATCTAATTGTTTCATGTAGATGTCTTTAGTGAGTTCGCCATTCTAGAAATCTCCTTTCACATCAATCTAATGGTTTTTCTAGTTGCAAATCATTCCAAAAGCTAATAGAATTATGATAGATGCAAATTTAGCAATTGAAGTGTATGTTTTAGAAAAATCAATGCCATTAGTTTGTGTGAAACCTTTTGCTACTAATTATGCTTTGTATTTATCCATTTGATTGAACTTTGTTCTTTGCTACTAATTGTGTTTCTAGAATCAAGCATTGTGAAGTTTAGAGGACTTGAAGGTGTTCCTTTGATATGAAAATATTTTCTTTGAGTTTTTCCTTTTGCTAATGCTCCCTTGATTGCTTGTGGTATTGCATTTGGTGTGACCTTTTGGTTTGGTGCAAGTCAAATTTGTGCTTTTGGTGTAAAAACATAGTCATTATCTTTGTACAATCGTAAATCCAATGCAATGTCATTGCCATATTCATGTTAAAAGTTAACGCTTAGATGGACAATAAATTCCCCACTATGAACTTAAGTAGAACCTTCATGGTTTGATAGTTCTTCAAATCCATGATCTAAAATATCAATTTGGTAGTGATTGGTTCCTACTACTTATTGATTTTTTGGTACACCTTAAAGAATTTGGACCCTTTCATGATGAAGCATGCATCAAGTTGTTTCAATAATCATTTGATTCAATCTTTTTGCAACATTCTTTTGTTCTGGTGTGTATGATGTTGTGAACTAATGTTGAATTCCATGGTTTATGAAAAAAAATGCAAAAAGTTTTTATGTGAATTCACTACCATTGGAAATCCTCAAAACTTTAATATTCTTCCCACTCTAACCTTTTGCAAATGACTTGAATTCCTAGAACTTTGTGAAACATTCTCCTTTATTTAAAAAAATTTAGCAAAATATTTTTTGAAAATAATCACAAAGGATAAATGGATTTGTTAAATGATAATACCTTGGTTGGTCCCCATGTGTTTGAACATTTGAATATTAAGACAATTCATTGACCTTTGAAGTTGGGCCTTTAATTGGAAATGGTTTTCTATGTTGCTTGCCATACACACAACCTTTGTAGAAGGTCAAGTTTTCATGTAGTTTCATAATGATTCTTCCCATAAGATTTTTATGCATAAAAAGCTTCACACCCTAAACACCTTGATGGCCAAGATATTGGTGTTTGTGGTGTTGATGCTTTCATTGGATTATGTGATTTGAACATTTTCATGAGTGTTGGATATTGTGGTTCAAGTGATTTCTACATAAATCGTTTTTGTTAGAGTAGCTACAACTTGATCTTCATTGGTATTATTTTTCACTCTAGGCAACTTCACAGTGTAATTCAATTTGTAAAAAAAAATTCTTTTACAAATCAAACCTTATGACCTTTTAATCATATTTGATGATGCATGAGTTCTTACAAAACTAGAAGATGTTATCAATGAAGTTCTTTTATTTACAAAAGATAGATTCTTGGTGATTCTAGGAATGTACAAGACATTGTCCTTGAAAATGCTATTATCATTTTTGTTTTCCATTATCATGGTGACCTCTAGATTTCCGATGCCAACAACTTCCAATGTTGGGTCATTTCCCATTTAAATTTGTATAAACACAATTTCAATGTCATGGTTGAGCTAGTCCTTCCTATGAAACAAGTGAATAGAAGTTTTTGAGTAAAATATGTACCATACATCACAATTAAAATAGTTGACAATGATGACACAAATGCTTGGGCATTGCTAAGGTCATTTTCAATAATGTTCGTTTGTTCCATTTTTAAAATTTTAAAATTTTCTTTCCTCCTTTTGCACTTTTTGGCCCAATGATTTTGATTGCCACAATAGTTACAAAGATCATTGATTTTGTCTTGTCTTTTGTGACATGTCTAAGGTTTTGCTATTAGTGCTACTTTCCACCAACTCATGAAGTTTCTCCCTTCTTTTTCATGAGTTCTTTGTTGAGTAGTTTAGCATTCATGTTTTGCCACTTATGATACTCAACTTTTGATGACTCCAAAAAAATGATCAATGTTTGGTAGCTATCCAATAAACTTATCATTAACACCATCACTTTGATTTCTTCGAAAACATCTATTTCAATCGCATCCAACATCATCAACCATTGCTTCAAGCTTGTTCAAGTGCTACCTCAATGCATCAAGCAACTCCATTTGAGACATGAAGAACTTTTGTGTGAAAAATATTTCATTGGCAAGTCCTTTCTCAACATGCCATTTTTGAAAAGTTTCCTAAATCCCTTTGGCTATCATCTCCTTCATAATGTTCACGAATTGATTATTAGAAAGATTTTGAATAAGAAGATTCAAGGCTTATCTCTCCTTCCTTTCATGAGCTAAAAGTCCAAGAGCATTTCAATGGATTTCATGTCTTTTCCACTAATTAATCCTCAAAGTTTTTTTGCCTTGAATAATGTGTCAATTTTAAATTTTCACAACATGAAATGCATTCCTTCAAAATTTTCTATGACTTCATATCATGGGCCCATGCCCTATGAATGATCTATTTCGTCCACAATGATAGTGAGAAACACACATGAAGATAACTTAAAAAAAGTACATGCAAGTCATAAATTGAAAGATCAAAGTTGTAAATAACAAATTGTCCCCTTGTAATTAGATCAATCCATTTAAATAAATATGCATGGTCCCATAGTGAATGGAGGCAATAATCCTAGGAAACTTGATTTTTAGTTAGTTACCACCTACGATTGCTTTATAAAGACCACCTACAACTAACTACTTGATTTTAAATTAGACTTAACTAAAACAATTGAACTTATTTTTTTCTCCTGAATCCCTTTCCTTTTTTCATAAACCTCTAGAAATTTTATTTATTTATGTTCCTAAATCCCTTTCCTTTGATCTAGTTATCAATTTTGCTCATGAATAAACTTCTACAATTTACTTACTGATGTTCCTAAATCCTTTCCTTTGATCTAGTAGTTAATTTTGCTCAAAACCTTCTAAAAACTTATAGAAGAATGAAGTCTTACATCATATTTGAACTACCATATAATCTAACAACATTATGGAAACAAATGTTTTTGGAAAACTTTGTCTTTTAGTGTAATTTTGAAAACAATTGCAAAATTTTTGAAAATTTTTGTCAAGCTTTGGAAACCACAAAATTTAAGGTAATAAAAATTAATACCAATACCAATCTCATAATCAGAAAATAAGATACCATTCCAACATTTGTTCACACCAATCTGGGTCATTTTTTATCCTATTTGAACATATATTTTTCTTCATTCACTCTCCACTTGAGCCATATTATCTTTAGAGGTGGTACAAGGTAAAGAGAGGTTTGATCAATGCAATCAACACATAGGAGATCAACTCCTTTCAATGAGAAAATATTTAAATTGTGTACTCAAACAAACCAATGATTTCTTGCATATTTGTAACAACGATGTTTCTGGCAGCAAAGATCCAAAATGTTCCCTTCAATCATACTTGCTCTTTTCAAGCAACATGTTTCAATTGTGCTACAAATCATACAAGTATCCTTCATTCCAAGTTGACCTATAAAGGTGAGGCTGTCTACATCTCAATTTTCACTAGTAATGGCCCCTCAAATTTGATTTGTGCATGGTGCTGGAGGTTGATAGTTAAATTTCAATTTCAAACGTCAGATCTTGGATTTAGAACTAAGACATTAGCCATTAGTTGAGTAGTTTTAAGACAGGACCTTAGTGCTTTCATTTTCCTTTCTCACGATAGTGATCAATAAACTTGGGCACATTCACATCAATTTCATCAGTAGGTACTTTCATATGACCAAGGTACAATAGGTATACAAATTGCTCATTCATGAGTTTGTTGCATACGCGAGGGCTTGAAGACATCATGTTAAGATTTGAGAATGGATTTGAGCCAATTCATATCAGCCCCTCTACCCCGATTTTAGTCATTGGATTTGATATTAAGAACCCCTTGTGAGGCTAGTGTGCTGAGTTCAGTATGGGAAAAAGTCCAAAGGGTCTAATTTTGAGGGTTAACACATAGATGCTCCTTAATCAACCTTCAGTACAAATATTTGGGGAATCCATGCTAGTAACTTGCAGTTTTTGAAGTGATCATGGTCCATGGGTCATCTCAAAAAGTAGAGGAAGTTCTTATTAAATGCTCATGAATGCCAGATCCTTTTGTGGAAAATCAAAAGTTCAAACATCTTTCTTGAGTTTGTTCCCTTGAATGCAAATAGGTTTGACAATCCCAATTCATTGCCAAATTTCACCCAGATGAAGCCAGGATAGAGGAGAGAACAGAGTTGAGGGGCACAAAAGACAGCTAGATGGAAGGTACATTTTTTGGTACCTCCAGTAACCAGTTGGCATTACAAGTTACAATGGAATTCCCATTACAACCTGTTAAGGGTACCTCAAATCCTCAAAAGGGTCTCCAGCAAGATCCTTCTCCAATGAATGCTGTGACTTCATGTACTGCACAACATCCCAGTTGCATATCTTCCACTCTTATGCACATAGATGGTCAAGAGTCACTCAGTTACATGTAGTTGACAAATGTACTAAGTAATAACATTGGGGCAGGTTCTTTCAGCTGTGAAGAGCCCCCTTGCAGGACAAGCCTGTAAGATTGGGCCTGCCAAGTGTACGGGCTAGCCTTTGGTCATTATGCTAGGTTCGTGCCCCAGTAGCAGAACATTAGATCCTGCACCTCGGGCTCATTACCCTACACTATTTGTGTCTCCTCTTTCTTGGTATACAGTACCAGATGCCAAAGTCATCTACTGTTTTTTGCCCCCAATTTCACCATCAGTATCAAATTGTTGTAACACCCTTGATAAGGATTTGCAAGTGGTTAAGTTTTCATGGAAATTATGCACAGTGCCTAGTCTGCATGTTACATATTGTCTGCCACTCTCTCCACTACCCTTACCAATTTCACTTCAACATGATCCACACCAATCTCCAGGTCACCATCCAGTAGTTCGATTGCGTCTGAACTGATGCATGATTTCACTCACTTTATATGTTTCCAAAAATATTTAACAATCATTTTATGTCTTGAAGATTTGCTTGCAAATGCAAAAACCTAAACCTGAGCTAGAAGAGCTCTTAAAAGCAAGATCAGAAGCAGAATCTGCCAATTTCAGAGGTCCCTGAATTGTAACCAGTTTTGGGGTCCTGTTCTGACGCCTTTCCAGGCTTTTCCATTGGTGAGACAGACAACCATCTGCAGGCTCAAATTTTTATGATGTCCATTTTAATGTTAATCAACAACTCCTTAGATCAGCATTGAAACGTGAATCGGGATTGAAACGTGAAACAGAACAGCGGCCCACCTTGCCAGGTTTACTGTATTCCTGGGTGGAACAGGCCCTACCATAGTACGGGGTCCATTCCATAGCACGTAGAGTTCACGAATATCAACAGCCTCCACAAACTCCAGTCAATAGGGACTCTCTCTCACTGTGTGCATTAGAACCCTATTAAACCCTAAACTCTAAACCCTTAAATTACCTTTGGGAATTATGAAGCTCACAAAGAAGACCAAGAACTTAGGTGCAAGAAGTTCGAGATTTAGGGTTTTATAGACTATTGCTGAGTCTAGAGGTAATCGCAGGCTTCGAAGACTCTGACACTAGAACCCTATTAAACCCTAAATTCTAAACCCTTAAAACCAGCCTTGGGAATTATGAAGCTCACGAAGAACAGCAAGAAGTTAAGTGTAAGAAGGTTGGAACGAGATGTAGGGTTTGTAGAGTGGTGGTGAGAGATTGAGTCTAGGACCAGGGGGGTAATCAATCGCATGAGGCGGCTTCAGTACTGAAGATATTGCGCCAGACTTCAGTGAAGACGTCGACGATGACGCCGTGGAATTGAACGGCATTGAGAGAGAGATAGCACTGCAGAAGCTCTTCCAAATCATCAGAGTCTTGAATGTCTTTCTCCACAATCATCTCTATCATCGACTCCTTGAAGTCGTTGTAAGGGTTGCACGAAGTTTTCACCATTGCAACGCTCTCCTTCACAACCCCATTCACAGCTTCCGGTAGCATCTGATCAGGTCGTTGCAGATACCACGACGTCGTCCGAAGATTTCTTGCCTCCTGATGATCGCCATCGTGATCCAAGTGTCCAGCAGCTCCGCTGCTAGATTTCGACCTTGTTGTTGTTGTTGTTGTTTCCGTCGGTAGTCGTAGACTTGTTTCATGATGCTCAAGTACTGGACGTAGCTGCTCCTGACCAGCAGGCCCGCACTTTAGGTTCTGCACAGAGGTCTTCATTCTTTCAGGAAGAAATTCCTTCTGTGCAGCTGCTAAGTCGGTCAAATTGTGGTGGTGGTGCTTTGCCGGTGTACGCGCCTGCTCTTTCCTCGCGGTATTCGACGCCTCAAGAGAAGAATTAGCACCCATGATTTCTTTGACAACGTGAAAATCCGCGTTGCTAGACTCCCGGGGCCTTGTCCTGTTGAAAGCTGCAGCACCTGGAGCTTGAACCCTGCTTTTAGTTGCATGATCACGATCGCTTTGGAACACTGGGAAACTCTCTCGTCTCCTGGCGCTACACCGATTGCATTGTGTATTCCTCTTGGCTCTTGCCGCCCCGGTGCTGCAGCTCGTCAGCTGCTGCTTCTGGAATGAAGTCTGGCGCTGCAGATCATGATGATTCCAGTTCCTAGTCCTCCTCGACGGTACTGCAGGTGGTGGTGAGATCTCTTCGGAGACGGTTTCTGAATCTCCTAACTGTAACTTCACATTTGCCCCAGGGACGACGCCGTTCTGTTTGCAAACTCGGGATGCAGATCCAACCAGCTTCCTTCCTGCTGCATGATCTGCATCGAGGGACAGCTCAATATGGGGAGCTGCTTTATCGAGCTCACCACTGGAGCTGGTGATGCCGCCGCTGCTGGAATCCGAACAAGACCACGATCGGATTTTGGTGGCAATGATATGATCCTTCGACACTCCCGCGCGCTGGTCTTCTAGGGAGGTTGTGAAGATGCTGTCGTCAGTACTGGCGGGCGGTGAGGCCGAGCTGCTCCGATCACGACTTGGCAATATTTTCTCGGTTGCAGCTATGTAGTGTGATGCAGCAGTGAACCAGTTGCTCAACCTGCGTGGAGTGCATTCAAAGCATTCGATTGCATCCTGTCGCATTGCCAGCGCCCTACCAGGATTCTGCAAATAAGTTTGACAGCAACTCATGTTCTGAGGCGTGGCCGTGACACATGATGACTCTGGGGAAGAAGAATTCCTATCCCCGGCAGCAGGAAGCTGCGATTCGTCTTTCTTCGAACAACTCCGGCTGTCTTTGCGCTTCTTGAGTAGCTGGGCTTGATGTTTCTTCGCTTCAGAGGCAGCTCCCAAGTCGTTGACATCTGCACCCATTGACAAAGTCTCGACCGGGGGCCTGTCGGATGCAGATCGGTTCTCTCTCGACTTGCTTGATCCCAGCTGCTTACAACCCCATCTATGATCAGCCAAGCTCCAATATTGCGAAGAAGCTGCTATGCTTCCAGCCTCGACGGAGCATGAGCGGATATCATCATAATCCATGTCCAAACTAACATGGCGAGTCCGACCATGGACGCGGTTTCTAGGCTTCAAATCTCGCACTCTCGACACGGCTCTATGCAGCCCGGATCCTGCGGAGAAACTAGCATGAGCTTTCGGAACCACCACATCCTCCTCTTCAATTTGCTTGCAGCGGAAGGCCGGTGCAAGGAGCTTGGACCAGCTGTAATCACCACAACCAAATTCGGCAGGAGAGTTCATAGACTGGTGGTGCAGCTGCTGATGTCCTGCACTCGGACTAGGGGGATTCCGCGCCGGGACAGCTACTGTCGTTGATTTTCTTGGACTTGGACCAGTCCGCGCCGGCTGCTGCAACATGTTGACGTTGTGCTTGCAGCCAGCGGCCGGCGCTGGTACCAGTACTGGGTATGGTGTGTCCAAAACCTTGTGGTCGATGGGGCTACTGCAGCACAGCAGATTTTCGTCCGGAACGAGGTCGACGTTGTCTATCACGACTGGATCACGAAGTAGCTGCTTCACTGCCGGTGGCCGTTCTTTTGTCGTCATCTTCCGCAGTTTGACCGCCCATGATGCGTCGGTTAGCACCTACAGTTATAGCAATATTACCACATTGAAAAATAAGATTCTGAGTCCAAAGCATGCTGCCGCATGTCACTGTGTTACGACCGCGCGCCTAATTCTCGAGAGATCTATCGCCTTAATCACAAGAGCTAGCACACTGCTGGCTGGAGGCAGAATCAGTGGTGTCACAAACGCATGAGGAGCTTCTAAAAGGACATGATCTGCAGCAGGCACATACCGTCATGATCGATCGAGACTTGCAAGTTTCTATATAGAAGCAGTTACAGCAACTTGTTGCAGTCGAACACTGCCTGCGCGACTACAACTTAGAGAGAAATTTCGTTCATTCTGCTGCTGCTGCTGCTGCTTCTCATGCTAGCTATAAGCATATTGCAATAATACAGAACACGGCTGTCCTCCTGTAGATCTATAAAAGTCTGTCCACCCCAAATTTACTGCACATGACCCATTAGTTCAAACTCGAATTCATATTGAAACCGCAAAACAACATTCAGGAGAACCTCGGAAGTCTTATATAACTAGATCTTGCAGCCTGATGATGCATGGGCCTGCTAGCTAGCTCCCGAATCATAATATCTTTCAGCAGTCTCAGAGATCTATCACCACTGTAACCATATTCTTCTACATGCATGCCTCAAGGTCACCATGTTCCAAGGCAATTGAGCACTATCTAACCAAGCAACTTTAGGTGCATCCCATAGGAAACCCACAGGACAACAAATTATCAGCTTGGCAGCATTCAATTAGCTGGGCCAACTAATCAAGATTTTACAGCACTAATTTAAGTATCTCTCGTCTCAATTTATCAAGCAGTTTAAAATTAATCATGCAAACTAGTACAACTTTTGCTTCCTTCATAAGCTTGTTGATGATTCTAATTATTCATGTGTCTTTTTTTCTAATTTTGTCCTAACCCCCCTCCCTTCCCCCTCCCCCCCAACCCCTTTCTTTTAACATACCCACCCATTTTGGACTTGGCGCTCAGCTTCAGGGTTCTTAGCTCTAGACTTGATCAATTCTTTTTATTTTATGTACATTTTATTCTTGCAACTTTTGTTTGCAAACTAAATTGGAAATTATTCCTTCTAAATATTAAAAGGTAGGGGGAGGGGGGGGAAGAGGTGTGTGTTTTGTTTTTTGGAACTTGTGTCACTTTTGGTCTTTTAGTAATCCAATTATGTTGCTAGTAATGAGAAGTGTGGGAAATTTTGGTGAGTGGAGGACCATGAGAGGTTCTATGGTGGTGGCTCTTTTCATCTTTAATCTGATGCTAAATTGCTGAAGATGAGAAGAATAATAATTTCTCTTGAATTTCTTTGGCAAATTCAAGTTCAAAAATTGAGAGATGATCAGACCTTTGTTTCTGTCTTGGTTTTGATGGATGAAGTTTCTGATGTGAATTTTACAACTTTTTCTCTAAACCCAACCTCTGGACAATTTCATTGTATTGATGATTTAATTCAAGAGTAAATTTTTGTTTGAACTCCTCCAGAAGAGGGATGAAAAGTATGTCACCTAAGCATAAGTAAGTACAAGGGACTCTCTATAGCAGTGGCCCTGAATCTCTCTCTGTTCCTCTCTCTCTTTCCAAGTACTTTTGCTTTCCTGCATGCATCAAATAGGGTAGTAAGTAGTGTCATGGTTTTTAACCCCTCAAAGAAACCAAAGGCTGTGGTTTCCAAGTTTCTGCATGCATGCAATGCTTCAATGACGTGTATAGGATCACTCAAGTGGGTGGTCATGTTGATTTTCAGTGTTTTCCAATGTTCTTCAAAGTTAATTTTGCAACTCTTTGAATTTTTTCATCTTCTCAAATTGGTAAATACACGTTTGGATCTTCCAGAGTCTTTGCCCCCCACCCCAAAAAGAAAGTTCGTTGAGATATGTAAATAATTTTTATTTAAAATGTGTGTGTATATATATATATATGACATCTCTTGAAATATATGCCAGCAGCCTATTTAGAAATTTGAAGTGATCATCTCTGTCATCCGATTGGTCCCAAATTTCCCAATACAATGATTTGGATTTTTTAAATGATTTTATTTTATTTTAGTTATAGTTCTGGAAGATAGAATCTTTATCATTAAAAAAGGAAATTTCCAATTCTCATAATTCCAAGTGAATGTGTGGAAATTTTAGCTCAGTGACACAAAAAGTAGCTCTGGAACAGTCCTTTTGGGAAAAACCTGTAAATTGGATCTTTCAAATCTTTGCTCAGTGGAAACTAGGACAACCAATATCTCACTCACCATGTCCATGCTTCAAACACCCACATTGGCATGAAGTAACAGGTTTCATGTGGCCTTTTCTGCCTCCCCACAATGCAAGGGGTCCTGTTGGGGGGGGGGTCTACAAGACCTAACTTGGGCCGGTGCCAAGACCTATCATCTACAAGACCATTATGCAAAATCCACATGATCATTAATGTAAATTCACATGACCATTATGTAAATTTATGAAAGTCATTATGTAGTGGAGCATGCACAGGTACCAGCCCATTGTGCCTGTTTTTCTGGCCACTCAGAAATTCAGGCATCCTTGGTATTGTGCCCATTTTGCTGCCCATTTTGAAAATTGGGCTTGAGCTACTGAGGTCCCACAAATTCCTCACATGCACCTCACCGGGCACCTGACCTGTACCCAGCACACTCCGTGATAGGTTGCCAGGGTGAATCAGCACCTACACTGGTACCTTGGCCTTCTTGAGTACAACCTCTTGGTACTAATAGTTAACCAAGGAAATGTTAAATTTGGACTCAGCTCGACCTTGGTTTAGTCTAAGGTTGGGATAGGTAAGAATGTTTAGAAGCAACCCAAAAAGAATTGAGATTTTTAGCTGTAACCATGGTTAGGCTACCGGTGTAGGTGCTGGTTCACCCAAGGCACAACAAAGAGGGCAGAGAAAAGTCTGGGAGTTCCATTACTAATGAGGGGAGAGTCTGAAAGTACTGTTCCAGTTGGAATCTTCTTGTAAGTCCAGTAGCTGGTGTTTTCCAGGGGAGGAGAAGATATGGTCCACAGATCTGGTACCCATGTTTTGTCATTTTGTGCATAAATAGTCTCTCCTTCCCCATTCTTATTTCCAGTTTCCACCCAACATATTCATCATTTTCGCCACGATTTCAAATTTTCCTATCTTTGTTTAATAGCACTTCCTAATTGTTTTTAAAAACCCTGGTTAGAGCTTTCTACAAGGCATTTTAGGTTAGGGGAAAATGTCATCTGAACCTGAACCCTCCAATTTTATTCACCCTTGCATTCCAATGAAGTTTAGATGTTCCAAATTGATTGTTTTCTTAATTAAAATTTTGTAGGCCAATTATAATGGCCCTACAAAGTGTAATGCCCAAATGGTACCGTAGTATCTACCTTGGCAGATTTGACACTAATTTATGTCATTTTCAGAGAATGTTGAAAGTTTCAAAAAACTGCTTTTTTCAAAGAACAAAATTTTTTGTGAAGGAAAACATTGAATCTTTCAAAAATTCTGAAATATTATTTTTTCAACTTGGAATCTTCAAAATAAAATAATTATTCACAAGTACTACAGTACATATTGAAGTCAGAAATAATAACTGAACCTGCGGTTACAGAGGATCCAGTTGGGTTCACTTGAAGGTTAATCCCACCCAACTATAAGAGCTAAAAATTTGGCTTGAACAGGGATCAAACTCAGTCCTTCTCTTGAATTGGAAATAAACCTCTCTTCTCTCCTTCCACACTCTACATGAAGTCTAGTTCAATATAGTATATTAAGAAAACCCAAACACCATACAAGGTAATGAAAGCTTCCCCCCCTCCCCATATAGTTAGTACCTAGCAATTCCACTATGTGTGAAACTTATATTTCTAATGTCTTGGTGGAATGTGTGAGATTCTATCACCTAAGGTTGTTTCAAGCTATAGGGGGCTTGAATTACCTGCTTAAGTTCTTCGGAAGGTGGTAGTTGCAAATACCCGAAATAAGGGTGACTTTTCATGATCTCATGCTTCACCCACCATTCAAAAAAGCAATTGACATTTCAAATCCATTTGATAACATTTAAAAACCGTGAGCTCTCTATTGATAAGTTCCTTTTGTTGGTTGACTTATGATAATTGTCATTTCAAAGAGATTCAAACTACAATCATCATCTTTTGATGAAGAACATTATTTTCAAATTTACTCAAAAGCTACAAATGATGATGACATTTCAAGAACATAAGATATAAGGATTTTCTATCATGTATTATTCAAAATTGGTCACACTTAGTTCATGATCAATAAATGAAAATAGTAGGCAATTTTTTGGTCATCATTGAAAAAAAATTTCAGTCACAACTTTAAAATTTTGAGTCATTTGATTGGTAATGGCTCATTCTCCACCATTGATCCAACAACTGAAAAAAAATTCAGTTGCTACCCAAAAAATTTCAGTCACTACCCAGAAAATTGGATCGCTACTCAAAAAAATTGATCACCAATTTAGTTGACCAACAATTTTGATCATCAAATTATGTGATTGAAATTTTTTGATCATTGCTCGAAAAATTTTAATCATCAAATACACCATGATTCAATCTCCACCATTGATCTAGTGATTGAAATGTTTCATTCTTCACTCCAAAAAATTTGATTGTTGACCAAAAACATTTCAATCACCATTCAAATTTTTTTTCAATCGCCACAAGGTTTAGGGTGACCAAATGACATGATTTTCAATAGTTCTTAACTTTCCCCCTAGCAACCTAACTTCACTTTGACCTAGGTTGAGACTATTTTAACATGACATTAGGCAACATCAATGTTTAAACAAATGCTTGAACAATGTGACAACACTACTTTGAACAATGCATTTTCAAATCAACTACCTTAAAAGCTTCCTTTCGAACACAATGTTATACAACTTACAATTGATTTTAATGCAATAATCATAGGATTTAGGTTAAATCTTTCATCCTTCACAAAAATAATGATTTTCTTTTTCAAATTATATTATTCTAGCAACTGGGTGTAATCACAATCAAATGAGCATGTTGGGCAACTGCCACAACTTTATAAAAACTATAATTTTGTTAGATATATTTTTGTGGTGCCACTTTAATGTCATGTTAATCATGGATTGTAGTGTTAAATGACTAATATGAATGTTGAAGAATTCAAAATAAAATTCAAAAAATATTATTTTGGGCTTTGGTTTTAATAAAAGACCTTTGAACTTGAAGAACAATTGTATCAAAAATAGTTAATTTTGTAAATCACTAAGCTAAAAACTCTTTTTATGAAAGAATTTTGATGAGAAAAAAATTAAGATGATATTAATTGATTATCCACACTCAAAAAACATTCACAATTTGAAAGTTATGAAATTTTAAAATTTTAAAAATTAAAAATCTATTCAACAATATTCTAAAATTTCAAAAGTCTTTTACCACATGTAAATGGGGTCTAATGTACATGACATCTAAAACAAAGTTGTAGTTTATGAAACAATACAATAAAAAATTAAATAATTAACATGTTTTTGTACAATTTGAAATTAAAATAATCTTTCACAACAAAACACATAATTTGGTAGAATACATATGTTTTAAAAATTCTTAATGATAATTCATGAAATGTTAACACAAAAAATGTGATGTATTGAAAAAATTATATGTATTTTTAGTAACATATTACAAAAGATTTCACCCCAAAAATCTTTTCTATGAAAAAGTGAAATTGACCACAAAAGGAATACAATCCTTAACCCTTCATCACCATTGGCTCATTTGATTGTGATCACACCCAACTAAGTTAAATTTATGGTCAAATGTTATCCTATAGTTTTTATAGCTTTAAAAATTTTAATATTAATATGTTTTGGTTGTCAATCAACCCTTCAAAATTTAATCACAAGTGCAAAAATGTCATGAACCCCTTTTGACATTCACAAATCAAAGCTTGAAGTTGCATAATAACATTTTACCAATGTGGTAGAACATACAACTTTTTTTTTCCCCCACCAACTTGGGCACAATCTTTTGTGAAAACTATTTCCTATTTCTTAGAAGGAAGGAGAAATGCCTTTGGACAAAAATGCATGGTTATTGCTTCAACCACACATTTTCCACAAATTGCATAGGTAAATGATTCTTGAGAATTAAAAGGCCAAGATCTTACACAAACTCCTTTTGTTACACATCATCCTTCTTGAAGGATCTTTTGCAAAAAACATATTGGATATTAAACTTTGAAATGCATTAGACCTTTTCTTTTAGTTGTCTTCCATTTTTCTCAAGGGAAAATTCATTCCCACCTCAAACCATTTTGCAATAATAGAACATTAATTAACTCGAATGACCCAACCTTCATCTTTGCACTAATTCCATTTTGGATGAACTAGAGTTCAATCCCAATTATATGACCTTGGTGTAATCATTGAAGTTGGGTTAGTTTTTTTGCCCACCCACATACTTATTTCATCTATGCATCTACCTACCTACCTACCATTAGTTTTTATTGTAAACAAAACAACAAAAAGTTAGATATTATTTTTGTTGTGACCCACCATTGTCACCATTTGAAACAAGTTTTTTCTTTTGTATTTCCATTTCATTTTCCACCATCACTACCACTTAAGCATGAGTTCTTTAAGGGTTTTTGTTTTTGTTTAAGATCAATGTGAAAGAAGCAAGAAAAAGTTATGGTGGAGGTTGAGCTGCGAAGGATAAATTACACATGTACATCATTCCGTTTGTCCTCCATTTTATTAATTTTGGTAAGAAGGCAACATTGATAATCATTGCCTTTTTTTTTATGCTTGCAAGACACATAGAAAATGGTGATGACAGCATCATCATCATTTTTTTGTAGTTTTTAGTTGTTAAAGGAGCTTTAAGCTCCCCCCATTTTATTTTAATTTTGTGTTACTATTACCAAGCGAACTCAAAGTCCCCCTCCCCCCCCTACCCCTTTTCTTCTTGATTGTTATTATTAGGGGAGGTAGGCCTAAGGGTTCAAAACACAATTTGAAATTTTAGAGTGCCATGTGGCATCATTTCAAACACTTTCAAAGTAAAGATTGGTTTTCTTGTTGCCTTTCTTTCACATCACTTGAATCATTCTGTCATAATTATGTGGAAAAATCCTTAATTACATTGGCAGTAAAAATATTAATGTTTTTCATAATATTGGGTGTTAGGCCTACTTCCACTCCAAGTCCCAAAAGGGATCAACTAGTTGAGGGAGCTTTGAACTCCCTCCCATTTTCTTTTTGATTACCTTTGTTGTTGTTGCCAAAGGATTCATTCAAAGATTTGGCTTTTTTTCTTTTTCCAAAATTGTTTGTTGCCTTCCTTTTTTTTCAATTGTTTATTATTGGGGGAGTTCAAAGTTCTGCCTTTTTTTAATTTTTTTAATGATGTGTAGCTTAGGGAACTATTTTTTTGGTGAAGAACCACCTTATTTTGTTGAGGAAAAAAAAAGGAAAAAAAAATTTAATGAAAAAAAATTAAGAAGAAAAATCAAATGAACTAAATTTTGTTTTAAAGTGACACTTTGAAAAAAACCCAATCATTAAGGAAAGGCATTAATCGACACAAATTAATAGCATATAAATTTCTATTATATGAAAAACAAACAAACATTAATTGTTCCAAGTATAAATGCAAAACAAAGATAATCAATTATCATAATATACACATCACCTTTTAACCATACACATTTTTTCAAACATCTAAATCATGTGATGATTGTGTATCAAGTATTCAATTTTTTCATATTTGTTTCACATGCTAAGGTTTAACGAAGTTTAATAATTAATATAATTTCATCAATATTTTGAATAAAAGTTCATGAGTTGTCATTAGTGGCACCCCTTTTTGTTTTCACTTTCCATGCAAAAATGAAGGTTAGTAAAGTGAAATCATGGTCAAAGTAACTAGGGGCATCTAGGTAAAAGTCCTTTTCTAAGAACTGCACATGACATGTGTTATTTTGCATTGGTTTATAATTTATAATTTTGTATTTCGAATACCCCATTTAACACTACATTTTATATTTAAATACATTTTGATTACAAATTGATTTTATATTATGTATATTATGCATTCATGCCTTTTATCACATATATATGAATAATTTTTGTTTAAACCACACTTGGGGGGGACACGAATAAAAAAAAGTAAAAAATACGTGAATGAAAATATAGAGTGCAATATATTGGTTGTTGGGTACAAATTATTAATTAATTAGTTTAAAAAGGGTACATTTTATTCAAATAATAAATTTAATTATAATATAAGGTATGTAATAATCTGAAATAATGGATTATAATTAATATAGGGTGATTTTTAATGTATATATTTAAAATTAAATAATAATAAGGTGATAAAAAATAAGTTGGACAATTATTTAATACCTTTCCTAAAAATGGTCGTTTGATGCACGTAGATCCCAAACTTTACATTAAATGTTCCCCTGCCTCCTTGGAAAACCACATTTTCAAAATTCATAATTTTCAAGGTCAAAAACACTTTTGAACCAAATGTGCTCAAATGGGTTATAAAAGCAATTTTCATTTGTTCAAATTTTTTTTCTTTCTAATCATCAATGTTAAAATCCTCTCCAATTTTCAAAAGAAATTGTGCACATTTGATTAAAAAAAAGACCCTAAAACCAATTCATTTTTATTAAATTCTCATTTTCAATTTTTGGTCAAATTTTAACAATTAAAAAAAAGTTAATTTGTAAATGGTGATGTTGAATGGTTGATGGCCTTGGAATCATGATATTACAAATGTTGTGTATGTAAATGTATTGGAAAATATATAGATATGTAGAACATTACTATAAATGTGAATATTGTACAACCGGATTGATTACAAATTTATACTTGCACATAATATCCACCTTATAGATTTCCTTTTAAACTTATGCAAAATCTAAAAGCAAATTATTTTCTTTTACATTTACATGAGTTAGTGTGGGCATGTGTAAGGCAATGTGAATGGCTATGTTTTGCCAACATCAAAAATTGAAAATGTATTAAATTATTGATGAAAAAATGTCAGATAAAGTTACCACATTATTTACAAACTTTTCAATTTGGGGTTTTTTTTATAAATTTTTTGCATTTGAAGTAGTTTTTGGAAACATTTCAACAATTGATTCTATATTTTATTTTTCTAGCAATAATTAATCACTAGGTTTTGTTTTTCAAATTCCTCAAGTTTGTCCATTAGGAAGGATCCCTAGCATTAATTAGCATTAAATGGTGACTATACTAGATGTGCGATAACATTTTTACAAATTTTTTGCTACAAGTGATTTAGGAAGTGCCTAGGTCTAGATGTGGCTAATTTAATTATTTGGATGTCAAGAAATGATGAAAAAATCCTTTAAAACTCACAAAATTTTCATGTTTTTTTTTCCTTTTCTGAATTTGTTTTTGCAAAGTTTGTGAAATTTTGCCACTAAAAAAAACTAATAATCAATAATGAGACACCTATTTTTCATAGATCATCATGCTACTACACTTGAAAGGGCCACTTTTTGTATATTTCATGGAAAATTTGAAATAAAAATGTATTTTTTGTATGCTATGAAATACTTAAATATTCTTAATAAATTTTCATAATGGGTTATAAGCATCCTATTTGTTTAAGTAAATTAAAATTATTATTTTTTCAATAAGTTGCACCCTATATTTTTTTGCATGTTGTTTGGAATAAAATAGAAGTGAACTCCCCAAGCTCTTATATTAAAAAAATAAAAATAAAAATAAACACTCATACCATGTCCTACATATTTTGCATTTTTTAATCCCCAAGCTCACATATTATACAATTGAAATGATTATATCCATATTTACATTGTGCATAAGTGTATTTGTTTTACATTTATACTTGAACAATTTGACACTACAATTGATTTACAAGATTATACACTTACATTGAGTGTCAACAAGTTCTTCTCATAGACTCTGCGTTTATAAGTTTTGGTTTTTGTGACAAGTCGACGATGGGAGTGGTATCAACACAAGAAGGAATGTTTTGTCATTTGAGAGAATAAGTAGTAGCCAGATTGACTGCTTCATACGAGAGACCGCATGGTTCCAACCGTAACCTTAGCCTTCATCACCTGGTTTTTGCCGCCCCAGGGGAGATGAAAGAAGCTGGTCTCATAATTTGGCATTGGCACATAATTTGTTACGTGCTCCAGTTTTGGATAATGTCTGGAGATTTGTCTTGACACGTACAAGGGCTTGCCTGTGCTATTTATTGCAACTGAATTTTGAGTGGAAAGATGGGAGGGAGTGGGAGGTTACAAATGAATGTGCACTTGTAAGGAGACCAGTGACACACCCACACAGCAGTAGAGCAATCTTTTTATGTTTCAACCAAGGCCAATTAGGGTTGATGATGAGTCGTGGGTCAAGGTCTAGGGTAGTACATGTTTCCACATGCAGGCAGAGGTAACGTTTGTGATATTCCTGCTGCTCATAAGCCAGAAAGAATGTTAGGAAGAAAATTTCTTTTACTCATCTCGGAAGAGCACACACAATGGCTTGAGAGTTTATCATACAGCTGCACCTCTTTGAGAGTAGTCTTGTAGGTGCTTGATCTGGAACTGCAGAGAAGAAGAAGGAAGGGAAATGAAGTTTGGGAACTGTTTTCCTTAAGACCAACAGTTGTAGCAGAACAAGCATCTGCCTCCAATGGTGCCCAAGTTTGAAGACCTTGTTGCTAAAACGAGACTTGAAACCAATGGAGCTGAGATAAACAAATCTATTTTATGCTCATTATTTGTTTTGTTTGTTTGCACAGCTCTTTGGTCTGAGCTTTCTCTTCTCAGGAGGGTACAAAAGCCTGTGCTTCCACTGTATATATCACAGGTTATGCAAACCATGGGAGTTGATTGATGTTTCTCTGCTTTGGGCAAAAAACCAGTAAACAAAAGGTGTATAACAAAATACAATGGCATTTCAATATGTTTGTTCAGGACCCCATTGTGAGCATTGCACCCACAAAGCCAAACTCAGATCTTTGAAGAGATGTTGCAAAGAAGCTTGAGAAGCTT
>Ga0116227_10000688_pt1 | contig 68517 bp, 28 predicted proteins | sample S1TSphgellanicum_FD_89693 | JGI IMG/M metagenome (GOLD analysis project Ga0116227, IMG submission 89693) | Host-associated microbial communities from peat moss isolated from Minnesota, USA - S1T2_Fb - Sphagnum magellanicum MG | ecosystem: Host-associated > Plants > Peat moss > Unclassified... | reverse complement strand
TATTATAAATTATTGTTTGATATTCTATGTTATAATATCATAGGTTATTGGTAGTTATTATATTGTAGGGTATTTAAAATTATTTTTCATAGGTTATTATTTTTTATTTAAAATTATTTTACCTTAGGTCATTATATTTTATTTTAGATTATTTTAAAGTTATTATGCTTAGGATAAAATAATTTATAATAACATAAAGTAAAATGACCTTAAATAATTTAAAGTATAACTTGAAATAACATATATTAATTTAAAATAAAATAACCTAAAATATAACTTAAAGTTAGTTGAATAATTGAATTTAAAATAATTTAAAAGTTTATAATAAACTAGTTAAGATACTTTAAAGTAAAATAACATATAATAATTTAGGGTATAATAATTTATAATAACCTATAATAACATAAAATATTAGTTAGAATAACTAAAGTAACTTAAAATAATATAGGGTATATCATAAATTAGCATAGATAGAATATTTTTAAAAACATAGAAATAAACCTATTTGTTATAGTAAATTTTAATAGTGAATTATGTTAACTAGTAATGAAACATGATGTCTACATAGTGATATTATAGTGAAATAATTTTCATTAAGTGAAATCAGTAAAATGCAATGAACTTATTTCACTTTTAAGGTCCCATAGTGATTGAAACGAATAAATTAGACCTCACTTTGGTAGAAGTGATTCTAGGGAATTCGATAGAAAAATATTTGGTCAACCTGCCATTATTGACCACACACAACACTATTCATGACGTTTGATCCCTTGACCTTTAGAATGGAGGCAAACACCCTTATCGTCAAGCCACCCCATTTATTGTGATAATATGTTACATTACATTCTATTTATCAAATACTTCATTTTAAACATTACAACAACATAAACTTTGAAAATTCATATCTTATTGAGATTTTGTTCAAATGAAATGATTTGAGTTTACTTTTTAAAAAATTTCAATAATGTACATGATTACATTTTTATTTTTTTGAAAGTGTAAAATCATTTGAGCAAAAAAAAAGTTGAATATCATTATTCAATAACATTTCAATGATCATTTTTTTGAAAAAAAAAATTTAATAAATGTAAATTTTTTTTGCTAATATAATAATACTAACTATGCTAAGTTACTTTCAATTATTATATGGCTATTTTTTTATTAATTTAAACTATTTCACCCTACATTATTTACAATTATTTATGGTTATTCTCAATTATTTTTGGCTATTTCACCTTATGCTATTTTTGGTTATTCTAAGTTACTTTTGGCTATTTTAGCTTATTTCACGTTAAGCTATTTTCGAATATTGTAAGTTTTTTTTTTTCGTTATTTTATGTTATTTTTGGTTATTATAAATTATTTCATTTTAGGCTATTTACAACTATTATAAATTATTTTTGGGTATTTTAAGTTATTGTCATAAACCCAAACCATGATGTTTTTAGTTATGCTATGGAATTTATCATCAAAAAGTTCTCAATGAATAGGGGTGCAATGATTTGGTTTAAAATGTTTGGAGCTACAATGTGGAATCTATTGATTATTGAACCATTTTTTCATTGAATTTTTTGAAAAACCAAGGTTGAATATATTGGAATTTGGGGGCGTTCTTGGTATTGTTGGAAAGCCCTCACCAAGTTTGATTTAATAAAGTTGATTTTGTAATTTTGAGACCTAAAATGTGAACAATATCATTGAATTTTTGGTGGGTACGTATTGTTGTTGGAAATTCAAACAAATTGCAAAAAGGGGTTTGGAAGGAAAATTCAATTAAATGCATTCAAACTTGGGCCAATGACATAGGCTATATTAGTGTTTAATGAATTTTTAGTATACTGTTAAACAAATATTAAGATATCATGTGTATAAAAACGAATAAACATTATAATTGCACAATATTATTAATTATGTATCATTACTTGATATGTTGTAATGATCTGCATAAAAATATAAATTACATGTGTATTGAACATAAACATTAGTACTAACATATTTTTTAAAAAAAATTCAACTTTATTTTGAAATTAAAATTTAATATTTATATGCACAAAAAAAACCATTCATTTATACAAATAAAATTTGCATTTAATTTAATGTTATCATAATTTAAAATAAATATTACAATATTATATGTATAAAATTAAAGTTATTTATTAGTTGTTTAACTTAGTAGAAAGAGATAGTTGCAAACAAGACTGTATTTCATCCATCCTTTAATACATTTATCATTCAAAATAGTTGAACATTAATCAATGTTTTGGTTGTGTGCCAACTAAAAAACCTTAGATGCCAAAAATATTTCAAAAATGACCCTTGTTTGAAACATGCTTCACATTGTTTACCAACATAGTTGGAAGTTCAACTTGGCGACATTTTGATGTTGGGAATATTCGACAAATGACCATGTAAATGAAAAATGCTTTCAATTATATACCAATATAGTAAACGAATCAACTTAATTGGTAATTTCCATAATTTTATTTAAAAAATAAAAAAATCTAGTTGAAACGTAGTTGCAAATGTCATTCAATTGAAAATTTTTGGTTAAAAAAATGGGGTTTTCTATTAGTGTTTCCTCTTGGGTGTTCTTGGTTCCTTCTATGCAAGTTTCTGGTTTATCTTTTGTGGGTATTTCACTTTTCCTTGGCATGTTTTCAGTTCCCCTTTGTGCCTTCATATTCACCTTTGTTGTTAAATCTCTGTGTATTCTCTTTGTGTTTAGTTTTGTCATTATCTTGGGCTTTCTTATCCATTTTCTCAATGTGTTTAAGTCTTTTTTTGTTTAATTTCTACTTGTAATTTGGATAAGATGAAGGTTATCCACCACTTTCATCCAACAAATCAAGACTTTTCATCATATTGAATATGAAAGATATGGATTAAAAATTGGATAAACATTGATGGATGAAAATATGGATGGTAATGGTGGTTTGGATGACAATTGTGGATGAAATATGGATGAAAAAGGTTCAAGGCTTTACACTCATTGTTCAAGGCTCAAAGTTCACATGGTTGCATGTGTGTAAGATGAAAGGGTTTTTTCCAGCTTATCTTTCATGAAAAACAAGCTTTGAAATTGATTAACAACCACCTTGACCTTGTGATGAAGATGTATGCACAAACATTCTATTTGATGGAAACCTAAATTCCCTTCTTCACCACAATTTGTGATGGAATGAATATTGTGCATGGTATGGACTAGAGGCTTAGGTCTAGGTTTTTTGAAATTGTTAATTTATTTTATAAAGGTCCAATTTGGGTTGTTGTTATTTTGATCTCATTAATATTATACTAGAGTGCATATTTAAAAAAGAAAACTAAAACATGGTTCTAAAGTACTTTTGTGAAGAAAACATAAGACTTGTTGTGGTTATCAATGGTGGTGACATTGGGTATAATTGAGATAAACCTAAACCAATTTTCGACAAGGATTAAGTCTTTAACAATTTTTAATAGTGAAATGTTTTGCAAAATATATGTTTAAAATCATGATTTACAAATCAACTTTGGGAAATACTTTTTGAAGATGACCCAAAATATTATATTAAATAACTTTTAACAATTTTTTGGTGGAAACTACCATAGACCACAATTCCAAAATGACATGTGGGCTCATGAAAAAATGTTATTATCCAATTCATCTATTTAACATTAAGTAGAGAGAAATTGAAAATGAAATAATTTGCAATTTATTTAGTAGGTAAGAGGCATCTTTTCTTTAATTGATTCATGTTTAGGGAAGTCATTTTTTGTAAATTTTATGAAACATGTGAGATAAATAGGTGTTTTTAATAATATGCTATGAAATAATGAAAAATTTCAGACATTTTTTTATTAAAATTGAAAAAATTATTAATCTTTTTATGTGTATTTTTCATAGTCAATTTTAAGCACTTTGTTTTACATTATGATAAATTATAAATTTTTCAATAAGTTACATATTATATATTTTTTCACATTATTTATTAAAAAGTGGAAGTGACTTCCCCTAGCCCACATGTTGAGGTGCAGTCACACTAACATGTATCACAACAAATGTAACGAGTGTTTAACTTTTCACATTTAAAAATGGTAATTTAATTTGGTGTTGAAAATATAAGATTTTTTTAATATAGTAAGGTTCATAATATACATTGGAACATGTGAATTAATTTGAAAAATATCTAATGAATAAAAGGCTTTCAAAAGCACTCATTAAATATTGTAATGCGTGTTTTTTAACACTAAAAGAACTTATAAATAGACTTCTGAACTTTTGAAAATTACATATATCTTAAAATCTTTTACATAAACCTTGACATAATAATATAAATAATTTAAAAAAAAATTGACAACTTTTTTGAAGACTTTTTAAAGAATATTCAAAAAAATATTTCCCCAAAAGCAATCCCTTAAGCACATAGGTGTGAATCATGTTATCCCGTTTGCACCCATTGGCCATGAATCCTTGCAATCAACCCATTTAAGAAATTCACCAATGTTTTAAATTTACATCCAAAAGAAATGTACTTTATACATCAATTTGTTAATATGCTCTTAATACAAACCACTACAAATTGTTCAAAAACAATTGTTAAGGGTATGTTTAGTGGGAGTTATGTTGTTTGAGACCATGGCAATGAATGGTGGTCCTTGAGTTCCAAAGCCCAACAACAATGTACTTTTGAATATGATTTGCCTTGCCCTTTTGTTACAAGTTGACATAATGTGAAATTTGTCATTATTGAAACACCTTAGAAACAATGTATGACATTGCGTTGTATGTGAAATTGGATTGGTTCCAAATTGGATTATGTTTGAAATTATTTTAAAATCCATCATAAGGTTTCAATAGTTTAAAGAACCTGATTTAGAAGTTTGAAAACAAGGTTTTATCAACTAAAAACAATATGCAAATTCAAAACGGAAAGCTCTTTCAAAATCAAGAATTGTTGGGGAGTAGAACCTAAAGTTCTTTTTAAAACCAAAAACATGCCAGTCATGATTAAAAGGAGGTTTGTGCCTAGCAATGTGTTTTTTTTGGGTGATTTATTGCCATTTTTCAACTTAAAAAAATAATTGGCTACTTGTAAAAAGGAATTAAGGAAAAACTTTAGGGTTTTTTCACATAAGAACCGTCGTTCCAAATTTGAGAACACTTGAAAGCATAATGAGAAGGGGTTGAAGTTGCCCCCAAAAATTAAGGCTATGTATGGACCATCACCAACTTACTCAATCAAGGGCTTTGAAAGTGACAAATGGTCACATTGTAGTTATCAAAGGAGCTTGTTCATGAAACCCGTGAAAATAGTCTCACCATCTTCAATATGTTCCTTTGCTCCCGAATTTGTCGACTTCCTATTCTTTTTTGTTTGTTTATTTTGCTAAAACACTCCAAGCTGCAATGGAGTTTTGCCATCTTCTTTCACTTCTATAATGCACATTACATATCCTCCTCACTAAGTTTCTATTCAAAGTTTTGTCACTTGTTGTAACTTGCATGGTTGTAAGTTTGTTTGCAATTATATGCAAAGTAATTGAAGAGTAATGAACTCTGATGTTCGGGCTTCATAGCTCTAGTCCTCTTTTGTCCTTTTATATACTTATTTCAATTTAAAAGTGTTTATGTAACTTGTTTTGAATTGCAGATTGACCATTGGAGGAGTTATGCACATGAGGGCCTAATGGCGGTTAAGGTGTTTGCATGCTACGGTGGAACCAAAGAATTGTCACAATGTTGCAATTTTTAGTACAAATAAGATTTGAAAATTTTGGGGACATGATTAGAAAAGGAACAATGATTAGCATGTGTAATTAAAGGAGGTCCACATTTTAATCTATCATTATGTTGTGAAATTAATGCTAATAATAATGATGTCATAGTCCTTTGGAGTACATTTGTAACATGTAGTTACTTGTCACATAACTAATGTTTTTATAAAAGGACTAATAAGTACTTTTTTAGTTGGAAATTTTCAATAAAAATTTTCACATTAATGTATATATGTACAAAGAACAATTTTCCATCAATTTTTTTTCAAATTGACTTAAAATCATGAAGTTTAAATTAAAATTAAATATAAACTTTTGGGAGTACATTATGTTATAATAATGATGATGATTATGATGTTTGTAAGTTGTAAAATGTTCTTCCATTGAGGATATAGATGTCTTTGGTGTTATTTTTATTTATCCATGAAATTGAAGTTGAGTTTCTTAATTAGTAAAAAAATGGTATATTGTTGCCAAATGAAGTGTTTCAAGCAAGTTTTATAGTGTAATTGGTGTACATTTAATGAAAGAAACAAAAATGAAGCAATTTCATATTCAAGTTTGTATTGATTTATTTTATTTTTAAGGCCCATGTCAACTTAATGCAATTTCTAGAATTTTTCAAAATAAATGAATTTAAGGTAATGATACTTTTAGTATTTTATGTATATCCAGTTTTGACTACAATTGGGTCCATTATTGTATGTAAAGACCCATTAACTATTGAATTTTTTGGGGTTGGCAAAAATGCTATGATTTTTTGTGATTTATTTCTAGAGTTTGGTGTTTGTTGCAGGTTACAATTTGTGAAGTCAATTTGTACCTTGAAGGTTCTATACCCTATCCTACACTTTTGCATTAAAGTCTTGATTTTTTGTGTGATTCACATAGGATGGAGTAGGGCAAACAATAGGGAGTTCTTGGTTAGCATTCTATAGTCTGCAACAAATAGGTGAGTTTGCAAAATTATGGAGTTTATAGTGTAAACATATAAGTTGTGCATCTTCATTGTTTTGAAGTGTCTATTTTATCTAGATGTTGTGATTGTTTGCTTGCATTCTTTTGCCATGGCTCTTGAACTTCTAAGTTCTTACAAGTTTCTGTATTTCCGTTCAAATAGGAATTCCATTGTCTATAGTAGCCTTCTTATGTTCTCTTCTTGTCATAACATCTAGTAGCTTTGTTGTTGATTCTCAATATCTTCCTCCCATTCTAGCAAAATGTAGTTCTATTGTTGATGTTGATCCAAAGGGGGAAAAACTAGTTGATGAAGATGTCGTAGTTATGATTGAGTCTTTGTAGTTTGTTGCAAAGCTTCCCACCTTGAAAACTCAAGTGTCCAAAAAAAGGAATTACAATTTCACACAAAAGTTTCAAGAGTCATGTGTTGCAAAATTGCCATGGTTAAAATGTGTTTGGGGTTTCAATGGTTGTTTGTATATTGTTAAAATTCAAAATTTGTAGTCAAATTGAAGGCAAAGACAAGCTGTTGGCTCTTAAATGGGATTAAATTTGTAAGCATGTAGATCGCACAAAAGCATAACAAGACATGGGTTCTATGAAGAAAGGGGAATAATATTATAACAAGGGTTGTAAATAAGGAAAAAACCTTGCAAAACTTGTTAGTTGATCTTGTGGAATAATTGCCTAGCAAGTAATGAATGGGATTGTAGGAGAGAAAGCTCACAAGGTAGTCTAGTTTGTGATTATTTTACATTTGTTGTAGTAGGGTCGTCCCATGTTAGAATATGAGTTTTTAAGGTCATTGATTGAGTTTTTAGTAATTCCAAGAAATTGCAAAAAACATTGGATTGATAATTTTGGCTAACAAATGGTAGAGTTTATGAACTAGGAAGTGTTAAAGGCAACCATAAAGGCAGTGGCAGCTACACAATATGTTGTTCTTAGCTGTGATGAAGTTTTTACATTGGATAACTAGTTTCGGTTGTTTGTCCATTGTTATGTTGTACAAAACTAGTTAAAAATTCCTATTCTTATTTCCTTTGATCAAGTGCTAGAAGGATCTTATAGTGATAATCTAACCAAAGTGATCATGGAGGCATTCACAATAAGAGGGGGAATGCTAAAAGATTAAGTTTCCATTAAATTCATTAACTTTGGGGCTAACGGTGTCAATGTATTTCAAGGAACGAAGTCTCATGTAACCAAGTAGATTCGTGATGACCATGATTTTAATTCCATTGGGGTCTGTTGTATGGCCCATCACACAAATCTAGCTGTGTAGACCTTATTAGGTTTACTTTTGGTGAAGTGCATTTAAAGTTTGTTACAAACTTTACATGCCTACTTTGCACATCCTTTAAACGACATTTGGAATTCACAAAACTCGCTGAGGTCATGGAAACACAAGGGGATAAAATAATTCACAATGTGAAAACTAGGTGGATCTCAATGTTGAACCTTGCTGAAAGAGTTTTGGTAGAATACATAACTTTGTTGGTGAAAATGGCTATGGATAATTTTACAAATCACCAAGCAAAGTTCAATTGTGAGCACTTGTGTGACTTACAAATTCTATTGGAGCTGTCATGCATTTTGCCTTTGTTGGAATTTGTTAATGTTCTTATTAAGTTTGCCCAAATGTGAAATGTGTTTGTGTTTGGCCTTGTGGTAGCTATCAATTTTTGTCAAATTAATATTTTCAATATGTATTGTGATAAAAATTCCAAGTTTTTTGCAGACAATTTTTAAGCCTTTAGTTTGTTTGAATACAAGCATGAAAGTATCTAGATGCGGTGGGTACTAGATCTTAACACTAGAGTTCGCAACTTGGCATTTGAGGTTTTTGGCCAACACATTTAAGCTGTGCATTGGGATTTTAGTAAAAGAAGTCTTGTCCATTCCAACCATATGGTTATGACTATAGATGTGATTAGTGTTTAAATCAACTACTTTTACAACTATAGTTGGGTTATTCCTACATGTCATTTCAATTGTAAATGTGTGTACTCATGGATGTGACTATTGTGTTGACATAATTGAATGAAGTCATAAATTCAACTATAATTTGTGATTATTACATGTTTGGATGAAAAAGTAAAATGAAAGTGCACATTTTTCATTCAATATTGTGAATGGATCCTTGGATGGACAAAAACATAGTTGTTTTTGCAATTGGTCATATTTGTTTTGGCAACTAAGGCTAATATTTTTTCCATTTACAATTTTGATGATTAAAACATATCTGGCATCTTTGGAATTACAATATTTATTTCATAATCAAATTGTGTCTAATTTTTTATTGGTAAAATTACAACTTATTATAATCATAATCAAGTATGATATATATTTTTAATCAAATAGAGGTTTAATATGTCTAAGAAATATATCATTTATTTCATCATAAGACTTTTACCATAAATTTAGATAAAAAATATATATTATATTTGTAAAAACATAAAACTTAAAATTCCATCAAATTCATTAATTATCTAACATTATTAAATGTGATTTAGATTAAAATATAAAACATAAAAAAAATATACACCATAAATATTATAACTGATATGTTTTTAAAAATTATTTTTTGAAATGTGATAGATATATTATCCATTTATAAAATTATATGTCAATTAACTAAAATTATGACATATTGTAACCACATTATGTAATTATTTTTATGAAATGAAGGATTAATATGTGGGAGATAAATAAATTACTTATTTATTATTAAAATTTAATCATAACATATTTTTCATTTATAAATCATGTGCTTGAAAAAAACTTCCAGCAAATCATCATAAAAATGTAATTCAATTTAACAAATTCAGAAAAAAAATTATTCGAATTAATGTACATTTTTTGAAGAAAATATATTTAATTATGGATGTGATTGAAAGTACTTTAAAAATCAACTTAAAATTTATCCATTTGGAAAAATATCAATAAAATATGAAATATTGAAATTGATGTTTGTGTAATGTTTTAAAGTCAAGTATGGGTTAAATATAATGCAATCCACTATGTTTGCGCATCAAGTTGGGTAGTTTGATGGCAAAGGAATTGATATCCATCCTTGGGGTCAAAGGATCAAACCTCACAAGTTACATAGTTGTGGTCAATGATGGTATGTTGACCATATGTACCTTACATAGTTAGGCTAGTTAACCTAGGTGCTTACTTATGTGTGCCTAAATACCTAGACTAGGTGTCCTATCCTAGCTAGCTAAATTAGGTGTTTGGTCTAGCTTAGGTAGTGACACTTGTCAACAACTAGTAGGCTGAAAATTTATGAAATTATCAATAATATGAATTATTATATTACATTATCTATATACAATACTTAATATATGTGATTTAAAAGTATATTAAATCACTTAAATTTAATTATTTAAAAAAAACTATCCAATAATTTATGTAGTCATATTTATAGTCACATAGTCTTATGACTAGTCAATGGATGAAAAATCCCTGTAGTTGCAAGTAATATGTGACTATAGGGGTGATTATACATGCCACGTGGAGTTTTTTTGTGATTGGTTGTCTTTTGCCACTTGTCCAAGGTGACTATAAGGTTTATAGTTGCACGTGTTTGTTATGACTAAAATTTTGTCTTTTGCAACTAAAATTGTAGTTGTTTATTTTCAAATTTCTTTTAGTGTTTGGAGACCATGATTACTTCATTTGTGATAGAAGATGTATTTCTTGTTGTTGAGTCTTTGGTGAAGAACCAATGCACACGTAAATTTTGCATCCCCTTTAATTTTTTATTTATTTATTTTGTTTATATGATTTAAATCAATTGTTGCCATCTGTTTTTGTGCTTTGGCAAGGGTTACAAAAGTTGGAAAATATGTTTAACATGCTTAGCCTTTTTGAATTTGTAATCTAGTTCACATTTTGAGGGTTTCAACTTTGTTTGCACTTGTTGCCATATGTTTGAGTTTTTGGCAAGGGTTGCAGAAGGACTTATTCATGAGCTAGATATTAGGTTTTTAGCTCATGCCATTATGGATGCATTTGGGATTATGTATCCCCAATATTAGCTCCAAGCAGATTGTGATCTATTGTTTGGCAAACACCTTGAAGTTCTTAAAAGAGCTTTTTGTTATGGCAAGGTTCAACACTAGATGAACAACAAGGAGGTTCATGTGCTTGAGCTCTTGAATGCAAATGACCTTGAATGCCAACAAGGCATGTTCAAGTTGACTATGAAATCAAATGTAGCACATGCATGGCCCCCTCCCTTTGACACAAACCTTCTAACTAGGACGTGGTGCCTTGTGACAACATCTTGAATTCTTGTTTTCAACTTCCTAGAATATGTGAAATTGGTTGAGCTCGCTATGGTACAAGTAGTTGGTAGTGTGGAGGATGAGCCCTGTTTTTCTACTTTGGCCTTTATGAAGTCCAAGCTCCACAATAGACTCACCACCCATTTGCCATTGGTTGTGTGCATGTTTATGCAGCATTTCTATACTATATAGAACTTCCCTTATGAAGAATGCATTGAGCAATGGAAATGTGCTCGACACCATTATTCTTATGATGGCTAAGGTGCAATGAACATCTTATTTGAGGCCTAGAAAGCTTCTACAGAGAAGGAAGCTCTTGTAGCAATTTTGCAGTAGTTGCAAGGCATCTACATTGCAATTTTTGGTAATAGCAAAAGTTTTTTGGCTCCGCTTGTGTCTGATGAATTCCAAGCTTAATTCCTTTTGTTTCCATGGTGACAGCATGTCATGCTTCTCTTTCCCTTGCTTTTTTTAAAGATTTGTTTTCTGTACCAAAGTCCATGTAGCCTAATTTGGTTTGATTTTGCAGGTCAGTTGAGGTGGAAAGGCCAGTTTTAGGGGTTCAATCCCCCCTCAATTGATTTTAGTGTGAGTTTTTTGCAAGTTTTGTCCTTGGGTTTACTGTTTGCAATTTGCAATGTCCACCAAACATTTTGCTCAGTTGCCCAAAAAGTCTATTAAATGTAACATGGAATTGCCAGATTTAAGAAAAAATTATTTCACCTAGCCCAAATCTGCATCTATCCAATTGCATACTCGCCATAAAAAAACTACAAGAGAAATCCCTTAATAGCCAAATGCTTTTCAATGTTCAAATTAGATTGGGGGCCACATATTGACCCCACCAAATTAACTAGCAGCCAAATATATAAAACAATTGTGGGGGTGAGGCCAATCAGAGCTCCTGCAACTTTAGACTAGTGGCCACTTGAGCACCATAGCTACTGCAGAATGGGCCACGAGGGATAATTTCCAAATATGAGAAAAAAAACACTGGTGGCTACCCACTTTAAAGAGTGAGTTGTGCGTCATTAGGATAGATGAAGGTGGTAGTCACAGTGGGATCATCCTCAAGGGACCAAATTTGGGTTCAGGTCAGAGGTTAGAGTAAAAAATCTTAAGAATCCTGTTATTTTTTTGGGCGAATTGCTGGAACCTATTAATGCCATGATTTCATAACTTTTTCCCTCAAAATCTGGCAACTCTGGCACTTTTTCTTCACAAAGATCATAATTTGTATGAGTCACACTGGATTTTCCTTTTGCCACCAAGTGGTGATGATAATTTGCCAAAAGAAAAACACTGGTTGTAACTTGTAAATAGCATGCAAACACAATGACATTTTAAAAAATTGCACCCTACCCATTCCCAGATTTCCACGCTGGAGTTCCAAATTGTGGCTAAGGAGCCTTAATCATTCAATAGAGTACTACTTTCATCATTGATAGGTCTGTCCTAAGCATTGTAACAGCAAGGGTGGGTACTACACACTTCAGTGTGTGTGGGCTCAAAATATTCCTAGGATTTTTTTAATCATTATCAGTAAGTAGTTTTTTTCTAAATCAATTTGCAGTGAATTTCAGGTCTTTAGCAAACTGATCAAAATAGCACTCCAAAGAAGTAGTTATAATAGAAAATTTTAGGTAGATTTTTTCAATTTACTTCCATATGTGTTACTTAGACGTAGGTACAAAGGAGAAAGGTACGTAGAGATGATGTCCTTCAAGCACAACAACGGCTACAAGACATCTACCTACTCTCCACATGGGACTGGTACATGAATGAAGGGAGGGGTGGGGAAGGCCTACCAACCACAAAACAACATGGGATTCCTGTGCTTGGCAAACTATGCATCACTTGTGCACATCACTTAGACATGAAATCTACTGTTAGGTGGCATTTGTCCCATATGCTTGGCAAGTCAAGTTAAAAGTTATACTCATCACTTGAGCTCCATCACTACATGAATTCTACTATTACAGGCCTTTGTCAGCTAATGTCAAAGAAGACATGAACTAAACATCTCTAATTTTTTATAGTTTTTTTTCAATATTCAAAGTCCAACTACTCAGCTCAAATATTACTATTGCCAAACCCCCCAACACGCAACAAGAAGTTGGATGACTGCAGTTTGACGACTTGATTTGAATTTTGTTTGAATGAAAAATGAAAGTTACAATCAAAGGATTTGATTACAAGGGGAGTTGCAACCATGTTTTTGTAAATTGGGGAGACTGATTACATATTAGCACTGAACAAAGATCCTTATCCATAAAATGGAAACGGGTTTCATTATCAATATGTGGCTCAATTGCATAATCAGTAATATTTTTGGTGCCAAATTGCAAACAGATTGAGATAAACTTCGAAAAGAAGATATTTTTCCAGGGAAAAAATTACCACTTTTGCAAATCAAAACAATGAAAGAAAAGATAAACATTGCATAAAATATTAGTACTAAATCTTAGGATGAAGCCAATGCATACCTATAAAATAGAAAATGGATAAATATACATCATCCTTAACAAAATCTGCAGCACAATGTAAAGAAGTGTGAAATTTGAATATGACATATCCCCTGATAGATAGAGCGAGATGGTATGTACCATGTAATTTGCTACTGGAGATATACACTGCAACAATTTTTGTGTTTCTGGAATGTTTTTGCAAAATGTCAAACTCCGAAAATAAAAGGCTTATCTGTTCGATTGGAAATTCCTGGATTTAAAAAAGTCACCAAGTATTTAAAACGAAGAAAAAAAATTAGAGAAAATTTCTCCACATTTCAACAGGCATGTTAGTGTGGGGGTTGTTTTCTGCAGTTTTTCACCAGTTCTTTCCAGATTCAAAAGTTTTTTACAAACTTTTCAGCAATTCAGGTTAAACCTTTGTTTGGGATGATGGGGGTAACAATGCTACATCAGAAGACTGAAAGGGAAGAAAAAACAAACTGTTCACTGGACAACTTGCAAGTAGCTGCAGTAGTAGTACATGCCATGCCAATTATGAATTCAACAAATAGATCATCATCACCAATCATTCTGCATGAAGTTAAAATTTTCTCTCCTACATTGAAAATTAAATTACAATAAACTCTAAGGCCAGGTCCTGATTCCTAGCTGCGTTTCTTTTTTCTCGACAAAAATATGGGAAAGTTTTGGAAGTTTATTCTGAAGTGTAAATTTGACTGATTTTGCTATTTGGGGAAAAATTCACCAAATTTTGTATATCCAGAAATTGGACAAAATATATCCTGGCTCCTACTACCAGTGCCCTTTTGTTTCTATTTTCGTTTAAAATTTGGTTTTTCCAATTTTGTGATAGTTCTGAAGTGGCAATCAATCATCCATAAAAAGAATTCAACCAAATCTGGCTAAAAACAGAATACAAAAGAAAAAATTATGTAAGCATCTTTATATATTGTTTGCTAACCCACTGGAACATAATACTAAAATCAGTCAAGCAAAAAATTGGTCGAAATTTGGCAACTAAAAGCCCAAAAAATGCTCATTTTTTCGCCATTAAAAAAACAAACCCGCCCACCGCCCACCTCCAAAAAAACTGCCGATTCCTACCATATTGAGTACGTATGGATTTACACATGTAGTACGTATCGGTTTAGGTATTAGTGCGTATAGGTTAAGGTATATAGTACGTATTGGTTTACGTATATATACGGGTGTTGTTTCCCTGTTTTCCTCATTCGACTGAGCAACTTTCGGGCTTGGAGAAGCTGTAAGATTCTGCCTTTAGAGATTCTAGATCCCGTGGTTTTTGTGAGTTGGATTCTGTGCAGCACCAGGAGGTTTTTTTTCTTGTAGAGAGAATATTCAGCTGAGGAATTCGTTGCAGCGATTTGAGAATTTGAAGAGTGATCAGAGCTGATCGAGTGACAAGTTGTGTGATCGATTGCACTAGCCAATTTTAGCTGGAGCTGCTGCAGCAGCTGGGATCCGGCAGCGTTGTGATCTGCAGCTGAAATGACGACTAGTAATGATGGAGTTGTGGACTTTGTTCCTGCGTACTGGAGTACGTCGTGGTGGTTTTCCAGCTACAGTATGAGTCGATGGAGGTTTGTCATTCTAATGGTCGGGATGATGGCTGTTGCATCTTCAGACTACTGTGGTACTGGTGTGCTGCAGCCTCGGTTCGTTGCAGCTGCTCGTGTTGTCGACCAGCTTGTGGGTATTGGTAGTTCTCATCATCATGATTTCCAGATGACGACCACCACGACTGCTTCTAGTTCTAATGATAATAGTTCTGCACCATGGGTTTCCTCGCCGATTACTCCTAGCAGCCCACATTCGCTTCCACCACCGACGGTGGAGAAGGAAGTGCCGCCTCCACCTGCTGCACATGAGCCGCCACCCCAGTCGTCGCCACCAATGATTGCGCAACGGGAGCCGCCACCATCATCACCACCACATCATGCACCGCCACCACCACATCATGCACCACCGCCACTTCCTGTAGTGCGCGCTCATGAACCACCGCCGCCGCCTCATAGTATAGATCCGAGAGTGCCATCAGTACCTGTGAATGTAAGTCATGAGCCACCGCCTTCGGCGGCCAATTACAGTAGTCCACCACCTAAGGTACAGTCTTACCCTCTTCCGTCTCCACCCAGATCACGGACGCCGACTGTGGTCTCGAGCAGGAAGATACATGAACTTCATGATCCAGAGCCAACTTCTTCTTCCAGCTCCTCCTCCAAGTGCCAGGACCCCTTTCCATCAGGTGTGGGCGCACCTGCACCTAGTCCGGGCGGGTCGTTCCAGCAGCTGGCGCCAGGGCCTTCACCCTTCTTCGCACCATCTTATCAGCCAGTGCCTGCACCCACATCAGGTGCAGGACCCTACACGAATATACCACCACCGTACACCCCTTCGACTCCCTCCAACTCTACCACTGTGGCGCATACAACAATGGTCAGTCATTCCCTTTCGCTGCAATCCCAACAGGTTCGGTAGCTCGCTCGAGGCCTGACTTTTGTTCCATCCGCGCTTGATTATAACTATGAGTCTCTATCCATTATGCTGCTGTGATCACAGTTCAGCACTGTGATCAAAGCAGCCTAATGGAAAACCACTCTGACATAGGGCCTTGTTTCTTGCTGCAGGGAAATTGGCTTTCCATTGAAGAGCTGAAAGTGTGTTGAAAATATGTAATTAATCATGTTACTAACTCTAGGAACTCTCAACAGTTTTCCATTACGTTCTTTCAACTAGTTGTGCTCACAGTCATCTCACAGCTCTACAGGTCAAATAGCCTAAAGTACGATGTACTAACTAACCACGAGTCTGTTGTTGTTGATGGCTCATGCATGGATTGCTGTGAAAGTGCAGTACAATCAGTGCACGTACACCGTCATTATAACCACGGGCAACATAGAGGGAGCTGGGACGACAGCGGACGTGAACGTGGAGTTCTTCGACAGGTTGGGTAGCTCGGTGCTATTTGTGGGACTCAAGAGTCAAAACCGGAACTTCCAGAAAGGCTCCACAGATACGTTCACGTTGATTGGCGACTGCGTACAGCAAATCTGTCGCATGCACGTCTCGCACGACGACGCCGGCGTCGATCCCAGCTGGTTCATCGATACCGTCACGGTGTCACTTATGTACCAGACCCATGTTTTCAACGTGTACGAGTGGCTGGCCAAGGACGAACCACCATATACAATCTCCCGAGAGATCAGCTCCTGCGAACCCTAGCTGATCATCATCAACGTCCAAATTTTCACTGCATGCATGCAGCATGCACTCTGCCATGGACGGAAGACGGATTGTCTCTCTGATATCAGACAACAACGTCTGCAGATCATCTTATATCCATTGCCCTCAATGCTGCCACCCATGAAGCTCAACACATCAAAATAATTGCTAGCTTACAGAATATATGCCGGCAGTTCTTTAGACTACCCCGGGGCCTGATCTGCATGCAGCACAACTTCATTCTAGTAGCATGCACTTTGCTTTTAGACCTGACAGTGTTTGTTTGACCTGCACTCAAATCTTGTGAGAGCCTAGTAGCTAGAGCTGCTGCTGCTTATTTAATGTTTTGCAGCTGGAGATCGATCACAGATGATCTTGAAGCAGCTAGCTGGCTAGGTGGCTCCGAGGACTTCTACTATAATTAGTACTTCTTTAGTGTCGCTGTTGCAGTTGCTGCAAGTTCTTGGATCTAGCTGCTAGCTCTCGATATAATAAATATTCACAGGACTACAACAGTAAACATTTTCGATATATATATATCAGCTGCATGAATCTAATTCCAGGCCCTAATCTAGTTTCTTTCTATTTTAATATAGCAAGCTGATGTAGAGACTTATCTTGGAAGTTTTTGAGAAATAATAATTATCCTTTTGAGGATAAGGATCATCATCTTCTTCCCACCACGACCAAGTTATATCTAGATCATCACCAACAATAATCTATGTAACAAAAAGTGATGTCTGTCATCATGTATATCACTCCTGTAGACCTGTCTGTCTGTCTCTGTATATATATGTGTCTGTGTGTATGTGCACGCCTTTTCATGTGCAGTAAAAAGAAATCATTTAAAAAAAAAAAAATTTGTTTGCAATTAAAAGTGTCATTTGCTATCAACGTATAGACATTGCAATAAAAAACACACACACACACACATGCGCATTTACATTAAACTTGCAGAGACAGAGATTGTAGAACTTCCCTAGCTAAACAAATGAGCAACTATTTTGCATTACTTTCAGAAACGAATAGTTAGTTTTCTTCCCATAGTTATAGATGATCAAAGATACAAAAGACTTCATTATTTGCAGATTTCAAAGATCTATTGATTCTTAAATCCCAGATGGATACATAATCAACCTGATGATCTAACTTATGAAGAGTATCTTAATTTGCAACTGCTTAAGTATATATTTCTTACCTGTAACCAACCTCCTTTCTTTTGCGCGGAGTTTGGCCCCTTGGTGACCAAAAAAATCCAGTGCTACTCAAACAAAAGTTTGGCAGGGCTCCATCAAAGATTCTTGTGAAAGACTAAACCCAAAAGTCGCCAGATTTAGAGCAAAGAAGTTCCGAAATCGCCATATATAGACAATATTAGGTTTCAAATAGGTCGCCAAAATATAGCAAAACTTTACAATTTTTTTCCCACTGTTTCTCCTACTTGCAATATGTTAGGTTAATAATAATCAGACCTATGGTATAGGGGACATGTCTTACCATCTTTCCCACCTTTGTGATGTTCGATTTGCATTTCTCAAACCATATTGACAAATTTTTTCAAGCTTAGGCAATATCTAGCAAGTACAATTTCCCAAAGTTGTTATGTACTCATGATACAAAAAAGAGGAATATGAGAGAGGGGTGAGCTCATATAGCATGCTTGAAACTCTATGTTTTTGTGAAGAGTTACATTGGATGGTAAATTTTGACTTCATTCATATGAATGCCGTCTGTCTACCTCAGAATTAATATTATTATTAAAAAATTATAAAATATGATAACTTTATCCAATTCTCTAGAAACTTGTAATTTTTTTAAGCTACCCCAAAAAAAAATTAATTAAAGTTTTGATGGCAACAATTTTCCATTTTAAAACCAAATCCCATATTTCAAAAAAGAAGGATTCAGCTTAGCGTCCTCTACAACTCAGATTTTTATAATTCCAATGCAATCTATGACATTTGGGCCCATTTGTACGAGTTAGTCTCACTTTGGATGGAGACTGTTTTGGTCAACTGTCAATTAAGCAATAACCGAGTGCCAAGGGCCTCTCTTCTGGATTGCCCCTTGCTATGTGTGTACAGGTAAATAGATAAGATTTGTAAATAAATGCATGCTTCTAGACACAAAGTACAGCAAGAACTTCTAGTTGTGAATTGGCAATGTGGCCTTTGGTACAGCACCAAAGGCCACATCCATGTATTATGTGTATGGTGCCAAACGTTTTCCAATTGCAAGGTGTTCTCAAGTCCAAGAATTGCATTCTACTGCAAAAGGCTGAAAGTATTGTGTGTAGTACTGTGGCAACATGAGAAAATGATATATTGAAAAATCTGTCCACCTTTTTGCATTATTGAGGTAAATCTTGGTGGGCCACTCTTTGGATGTCTTATGAAACACTTAAGATAAGAGGTTTTTTTTTTTGAAATGCCATGATATAATAAAATATTGAAGAATTTTTTTAATTTAAAATATTTTAGACATATTCTCATAATCAATTTAAGCACCTTATCTATATTTAAATAAATCATAATTTTTATTTCCTAATCAAAGAGTTGCATCCTATATTTTTTTACACACCATTTGAATAAAAATGAAAGTTACCCCTCAAGGTAAAGGCACTCTCTTGTGAAGTTGAGGAAAACATAAGCTTGCTTCACTAGGTAGCAAGCAATTATGCTTTTCTTTTGATGATGTGATTGTTTTTCATTGAGATTCTTAAGCCCACATTAAACCATTAAGTACAAAATTAATCATGTTGTGACCTGACAAGAAGTGAACTAAATAATATTTTTGTGTGAACATAACAAGTTTTTAGGGTTTTTATTTTTATTTTCAGTGGTTGTCAACTTTTTGCATGTTAATAACAGAAATTATTTTGTCACTATTTGTTTATCTAAGATAGTTGTAGCAACAACCGTTTTAAAAAAGCTTGTGAGGATGGGTAGGAAGTCTTGTTTGTTTATGTATTATGTAGAATTGATTGACAGTCAACTATGGATGGCTGAGGAAGGTGTGGCATTGAATGGAGGCTTGGAGAGTTGGATGGTGGAAGGCAAGATAAGAAAGGGAATTAGGAAGCAATGTAGGCAAATTTTTCTTCTTTCATGATCAGTTTCAAGAGATGGTAGATTTTACTTGTTGTGATTAGTAGGTGCTATATTGATGTCCGTTGCCCTAATGACTACACTGTGGCAAGCAATGTATCCTTGGTAGGAATAGATTCTATAAGGGGTTGATGCTGAGGATTAATGACAAAAGGAGGAAGTCTGAACTTTAGAAAAAGGGGCATGTAGAAGATCAATATGCATTTGAATTGGGTACTATAGATATTTGCCAAGTTTTTTTTTAATCCATGTTGTAGGTGAGGTATTTGAGTGAACACTATAAGCCTCAATTTGGGTGTCCTTGGGTGGGCAAAATGAAAGAAATGAGAATAGAAGAGGGAAGTTAATAGAGACATATATGTAGTTTAAATCTACACAAAAATCTGTCTTTCCTGAGTGGTTTTAAATCAACTTGGTATATGTCATTAGTATTTGGGTTCAAACATAAAGGTCAAAAGTCTCATATATTAGGGTTTATAAGACAGGGAACTTAAAGTTTCTTTGCATTGTTACATTTGTTGGAGATGGGTTAGCATCTCACATGGACTAACCGAACACTGAAAGTTCTGACCTCAAGCTATACCTTAGTAGATTTTAGATTAATAGCTCATATAGACTAACCGAACATTGAAGGTTTTTAACCTCAAGCTATACCTTTGTAGATTTTTGATTAATAACGTATGGATCTGCACATGGTCCAAACTATTTGCTGCCATTATGACAAGTTAAGGAAAGATCACCATGTGTGTACTAGTTGGCAATAGACACATAGAACATTGAACTTTGTTTCGACAATTCAATAGCACCAAGGAAATTTCTGGTGGCATCAGGTTTGTAGTTTTGGTAATGTAATTTGTTGAAATTAATGGTGTTTAGATTTCCAAGAATTGTGTTTCTACTATGAATTACTCATGCACAAGAGATTCTTCTTTCTACACCCTTTTTTTAGGTTATAATGTGTCCTAGCCTACTCAAATGGGCATTAACTAACAATTGAATTATTTCTAAATCAATTAAAAGTAAGGAAATTTTATTAAATTTCAATATGAAATGCTGAAACTCAACATTTAATGCACAAGGTTTGAGAGTAATTATAGTAGTTGTATAGGTAGGAATAATGAAAATATATATAAAAGCAGTGGAGGCACTCAGAAAAAAAGAAAGACAAGATGAAATTCAGTTTACCACCAAAATTGGTGGAGAAACTAGTTTGGGTCCCAGTTATTTCACTTTTTAAAATTGTCAATCCTAATTACACATCTAATACCCTATTGTGCTGAAATTGGTCATTCTCGCACCCTAAGCAAGACTTTACTCATAACTCTATCGACTAGACAAATTTTGTGCAAACGTTTTAAATAACCCTAAATTTTAAGGTGTTTTCTTGGTGAGTCGATGGCTATCATGTGGATTCAACAAGAAAAACTTATGCACCTATAGGCACAGAGGGAAGCAACAACCATCACCACACCATCCATTAATTATTGAAGCTTGTTCTTACCCAATTGTTGATGAACTCCAACTGAGTTCAAGTTGAGTTTCATCTTGGTGATCCTCATTGTGCAAAATTAGGTCCATGGGTTCATAAGAACAAAAGTAGGTCACTCTAGTAGGTAAATAGGTGCATGTAAGTGGTTAGAACCATGGTTGTGGGTATGTTGTTTTTAAAATATCCTTGTGAATAAAAGGTTTTTTTTTCCAATGGGTTTTACCCATCAAATAAAAATATATCAACACTATTTTTTCCCACCATGAAAGGTTTTGGGTATGCAAAAATTGTGGTGTCTAGTACATGGGGAGAGTTTGAGTCCTATCATATATACCCCTATTTAAGGTTTCAGAAACATATATGCATTAATTAAATATGAAAAAAATGTCCACATTCTACAAGTATTAAGACAATATACAAAGGCCAAACCCAATGGGATCATGCACAAATCTCATTTCAAAATGCAAAAGTCAAAATGTTTGATTTATCCTTGAGGACAAGTATGCACAAACATATTAAAAAAAATTTATTCAATCAATGAAACATGGAGCTCAATTGCCTAATGCTAAGCATACACACAAATATGCCAAAATTAAATAAATTGTTGAATCTTTTTTGAATTGAACATCTAATCTACATTCAAAATTGATCATGTTCAATGATTGTTGACCCCACATTCCAACAAATTGACACCGACATATCCCACCAAATTGGCGCACAAATTGATTATACATATATAACTTTCATGGCTTGTTCACTCTAATCCTACATATTTGGATTTTTGACACATATCAGTTCCTAGGTACAAATATGTCTTGCATAAATCCAAAGGTACAAATAAAGTATTTTTTTCAATTTTACATAATCATGGATATGCATGGGTAAAAGATGTACCCACACAATAATGTTTAGTACAGAGCCTCGGGTGAACCAACACCTCCACTAGTATTAATAGAGTATTAATAAAAGATGAACTCTTGTATTTCATTTCATTTTTTGGTTAAATATTACATTTTTTGCTATTATTAATGGAAGCTTTGTTTAATCATCAATTATTTTCTTAAATGGCAAGTTTATTCAACTTTGTCTTAGGATGATAACTATACTGTGATGTGTACTTCTTTTTTTCATTTTCATCCTTCATTCATAATTTAAATATGACTTCAATTATTAAATTAATGAGTAATGAATTATCAAGCTCATATGTCTTTATGAACTATTTCACAAAATTTGCAACACAATGGTATTCGTCCCCAAAGAATCATCATAGATGTGAAAAAATAAAAACAACATAATAAATTTTGTAGGTCCATAACATACAATGGGTTAGAAATAATCAATTTATAAATTTTTGTGATCACATTGTGAGGTGTTCAACATGCTATATTGCAAGATCATATATATTATTAATTAGGTCAGGTTTTTTGTTTTGTTTCTATTGTTCATTCATGTATAAAAAACTAGCTAAAGATTGAACTTACATAAACCAATATTGACCAATTTTAATATTTTCAATTACAAGTTAGATTGGTAATTATTGTTGATTAATCTCAAATTTTCATATGTTTAAATTGTAATGGAAACTGTATTGGCCACAAGATTTACTAACCTTACTTGGATCAAAATGGATTGTTAGAAGACCTTGAAATAACAATCTTACATGTCCCAACTAACCATGGAATGCAAGTGATCCACATCTAAAAGAACAATCCTAAGTTCCATTTTAATTCCAAGACCTTTATTAAAATTAAGTTGAATATAGGATATTGAAATCACATGCAAACATAATATCATAATTAGGTATAAGATAATAATAAGGTGGAAAAAACAAAAGTTCCTCACCTAAACCCCTCAAAAAATCCTTGTTTGACACATGTAGTTAAAAAGTTTGAAACTTAATGTCCCCCTTGGCCCATTGGGTCTTCATTGCCATCACCATAGCCAAGCTTTCCCCAACCATTATTGCAAACATTTGTAGGCATCACCGTCTTAACTTGTGGGTGTCGTTGTCAAAGTTGGTTGTTGCCATCATTGAAGCCAAGCTTTGTGTAGGCATCATTGTTAAAACTCATGGGGTCATAATTGTTATAATTCATTGGCACCAGATTTGCTAGAGTTGGTTGACACCTTTACCTTGTGCACCATTACCATATTTGTAGTCACCCTATTTACTAAAGTGTCACCATCTTTAAATCCTTGCCCTATTTATATTGTTTTGTTGTTTCTTAGCTTTGTCAAACAATGACCATGTTGTTACTCCAAGTGTCAACCTCTACCACCATTGGTCAAATGTTGCCCTATTCATGGTCGCCACCATAATTCTACCAAACACTAACAAATGACATTGCTACTCCAACCTTTGAGATTTATTACTATAATCCCAATATTAGATGCATTATTTTGAAGTTGAACCTTGATGACACCCCAAGCAAAGATTGTAGTAAATGACATTTGTTCCAATGCTACCAAGATTTTTGTGAACTAGTAAAGAAATTCCATTATGAGATGCAAACATGTGAGGTTTTACATCACTTTCCACAATAGATGCCAAGATTTTCAACCTTGTCACTAGATTAAACAAGTTCAATACTTCACCTACATTTCTAAGAAAGACCCTGGAATCTACCATGACTCTTGGACTCTTCAATTTTTCCAACTTATGGTGTTGTGTTCTCACAACTTGTAGTTTGCACCTTGAAACAATGGTCAGCATTGTTATATTTATGGCTTTCATATTCTTAAGCTTCAATGTACAAGGAGGTTGGTATGAACCTTGAACCACTCTCTATGAAAAGATAAATTTCATAATCATTAGCACTTCACACATTGTAGTTCTTTGGCTCTCAACTAACACCACCTATCAATGTGTGCTAAGAACTATAGGCAAGGACTTGTTTTTAGAATTAGGTTTTTGAATCCAAGAATATGAAGTTGACAAGGTGAGAAATAACAAACCAAGTGCCCAATGACCTCTTGATAACTTAAAGCACATCATTGATTTTTCACATAATAAAATTTGCACTAAACTTTGAATCAAATCTTCAATTGAAAAACATATGAATAACAAATAAATCATCAATGAAAGCCTTGTGGGAAGGAAGCCAATACTATGAGTTTCAAACTCCCATATGACACATGCACAATGAGACCATCACCAACATTAAACTTCCAATATAATAGATATGATGTTAGTAACAAGCAACAATCTCAAGTTATAAATGTTGTGAGTAGAAAAGACTACATGAAAAATAGTAGCTTCATACCTAGTGGTGTGAGCTTCAAAGAAAGTTCTTCTCATACACATGTCAAAACAAGACAAATCTCTTTCAAAGTGTGGAAACATATTACTAGTTGGAAAATAAAGTTATTTTCTTTAACATTTTATTTTTTTTGGTGACAACAAATTTCAAACCCAAACAGGCTCATTTTCCTTAATGTTTTTTTTCCCTCATATACTTAAATAGATTTTAAAAAATAGCAATGGAAGGTATTATTATGCTAGCTACAAACAAAAAGAAAGGCAAGGTTAGGAGCCTACTGTGGGAAGGCACATAAGGCAGAGAGAGAGTGGATGACTTTTTGAAGTCATGCACTTGATTATTCTTTACTGCTGGTATCAGTGTAGGTGCTGGTTCTCCCTGGTCAGTAAGGGCTAAGAAGCTGCTCCTAGACCAGAGAGATAGAAAAAACTGCACAGAGTTAGTTAGGGAACTGGAACCAAATGGAGAACTGTTTCCTGAGCTAACCATGTGGTTAGACAGGGAACTGGAACTAAATGGAAACGTGTTTCCTGTTCACACATCTCGCATTGTGTACTGATCGATGTTGGTATACACTCAGGCCCAAGATTTTGAGTCCACAAGTCTGCTGATTCCACATTTTTAATTTTACCAGCAACAACCATATTCGAAATTAGCATTATAGTTTCTGTCAGATCGGATCTAAGTGTTGTGTCCCACTGCCGATTGTACAATTCTGGCATCTCTAAAGCTGGTGCAGCCTGGCGGCTAGCGTGGTTTCTCAAGACAAATTGCAGCTTGCTTTTTGCAGGATATTTAGAAGATGGGCATCTAATGTCGCCTTTGAGTACCATGAAATGAAATTCAAGCTGCCAATATTGTACCATTATGCTAAAGGCTAGGAGTCAGTCAATCAGTCCATATGAAGTTGCAAGTGTTCCATCCCTCTAGTCAAAGGGTTTCTTTTAGAGAAGAAACAAGAAGGTAGAAGAAGCTGAGGCTCAGCTTGTTCCTTTGGAGTGACTCCCTTCTCCAAAATTTTCCACTCTGCACCACTGACGACTCCTGAGCAATGAATAACAGGCAACAGCTTATTGTTGTCCAGCTTGAAAATTGTGCCCAATCATCCATCTACCTGAAGCCTGATATTAAATTACTCTTGATTTGGATTTTGTATATTGGTGAGAAGTTTTTTCAATACAACTGCCTAAAGAGCAACTGTAGTGAACTTTAGTGGCCACTGTGAACTGGCACCCACTAGTGCACCAAGAAGGATGGATGATAAGTGACCAGGAAACAGTTTTCTGTTGGGTTCCAGTTCCCTAGCTAACCATGGTGGTTAGATCATTTGATTTTTCTTTCTACCTAACTACTAACAACCCACAAGCTGGTTGTTAGTAGGTAGGTAGTAAAAACAGCCCTTACCTATGTATAAACCATCTACTTACCTAATAGTTTCCTATTTTCCTACCTATCCACCTATATATGAGACCTATTTCTTAGGTAATTGGTTACCAAGGTGAAACCATATACTAACTCAGTTGAGGTTCATCCACAACTGAGTAATAACAGGCATCCAGTGCGCTGGTGGGTGCTGGTTCACAGTGGCCCAACTTTAGTGATGCAAATGCATTTTGAGACCATATTAGTATAAATTTCCGCAAATATGGTGGTTCTATCTTGATTGGGAGAAAATTACTATTGGGTGGGCACCGGTGTTGGCTGGTTCTTAAATTTTTTTAAAATACCCAACCAAGCTGGTTTTTTGAGTCTTTTAAACTATCACATAGGATATCAGATACCTGGCTTTTGAAAACTAAATGGACCCACCTGGTATCAATTTGGGTCTCTAAACAATACCCCTTGGTACCAGTTTCTTTAGGTATTATTTTTGCAATACTTGCTTATTATGCATAAAAGGTGAGTTTTAGAATGATTGACCCAAGAACCACCTAATACCCACCCATTATGCAAAAGGGTCGATTTTTTACATACCTAACCTAGCAACCATCTAGTATGATGTCAAGATAGGCTTTAGGGTTTAAATTTTACAAAATTAGGGCTATGATTATTGGTGACAAAAGCAATTTAGGCTTTAGAAATAACCAACCTGCCTAAAACACAGGTCTTCACACCCCGGTAATGGTAGGGTACTAATGTTCTTCTAAGTGATACTAGACCAATAAGGTGTTGAAGCATGTTTACAAAGTTAATACCAAGGAGGCAAGATATTTAGCCGGTTCTCATCAAAATACATAGTATGCAAGCAAGTCTTCAATACCCTTCCCCACAGCTGGCTGGCTACCCAGGTTGAAAATCAATATCTGGCCAACATTGGTGGGCACATAAGTCCACCTTGGGCACTATGTGTAACACATCATGTCCTCAGGGTTGCTCAGCCCCTCCAGTTCTCTTTAGCACATTGAACATGGAATAGCAAAAAGGCCATCACCATTGTGGACATTGCCCCTGTGATAACATTTTCTAGACACCTTTTGGGTTAGTCCCTAACTTGTGACAATGGCGATATTCTTAAGACTACCAATTAAAAGGCTTTGGTGTTTTTAGAATAATATTCTTGTGGCCAGGGGTAGAGCAGTGAGAGTTTTTAGAGTAACCAGACGTCCATTAGTTACAAGGAATATTTTCAAAATTCTTAGGCCCCTTTATATTTGGGGCAAGAATTACATCTAGTGCAACAAATTAAATACAGTACTGGGCTTATGTACATCTAGGACATTGCCTAACAAGAAAGAAAAATTCAATTTTTTTTATTATACTCCAACTATGATGAAATGCTTTCAATGTATTTTTTGCCCAATTATTTGAATTGATGCAATGGTTAGAATTGCCCCCCTAGCCCAAAGGTCCAAGGTTTCATTTTATTTTTCAACTTCTTGTTTTCTTCATGGATGAATGAAAAAAAATCTAATCCCTAGACAAGTTACTCAAGCAAGATTCTCCTAAAAGACAAGGACTTGCAATTTCCTTGGGGAGAACTGAACCCAACCAAGTTTCCCCAACTTTCTTAAGGAGAAGGGAACTTGCAATTTTCTTGGAACAAATGGCACGATGTTAAAACAAATCTATTGGTTATATGTTTGCATCTTAAGTACTATAACTAAATTAGCGTAAGTTAGTTGGGAATCAATTCGAGTTTGAATGTGATTCTAAACATTTAGTGTGTGGATATAATCTCAAGTTATGTAATTTCAAAACACTTTGGATCATTTGAGATTTCAAAACAAAATGTTTTTTTAAAATAAATTTTTAATGTTTAATGCAATTTTTCTTACAGGGATTTGCATTATGTTTTTTAAGCTTGGATTCTTGTATTGTTACAAGTGAATAATATTTTGTGTTTGGATGTGTTGTACCTTTCATGATATTTATATATTATGTGTTGTATGTGAGTTAACCATGATGATTATAGATATCAATATAAGAGCACACAACACCAAGTTCCCCCAAGAAATGTGATTCCTTGGGGCAAATGGGCCCAGTTCCTTGGGAATACATAATTGCCCAAGGAAACTGCCTTGAAGAACCACATGTCCCTAGGGAACTTGGGCCCATTTGTCGTGGAGAACCATTTTTTGAGCTCATATTGCTTGGGCAACCAGGTTTTCAGAACTTAAGCCATTTGCCCCAAGGAATCATGTTTTGATCCCATATTTCCTAAACAACTACCTTTCCTAAGGAACTTGGGCACATTTGCCTTGGGGAAGTTGCAAGTTCCCTCCTCTGAAGGAAGGTGTGAAAACTTGGTTAAATTCCTTTCTCCCCAAGGAAGTTGCTCAAAGATTTTTTATTTTTTTCATTCATTGTTTATGAAAAAAAATGAGAAGTTGAAGAAAAGAATCAAACCTTCAACCTTTGTGTTGGAATGAGTGACTTTAACCTTTACACCACAATTTTTTTCCTACAATAATTGTGCAAGAAAAATAATTCAAGTGTTCACTATAATTCAAATACAGTATAATAGATTTCTAAATAGTTTTCATGCTGGGCATTATCATGCATCAAGCTTGGTGCCCTATTCGATTCATTGCTCTTATTTATTGCTTCCCTCAAAGAATAGGAATATTCCCATAACCAAAGATCATATAATAAAATACCCTCTGTTATAGGAATATTCCGTTTCATGGCCATGGCCACTCATTTGGCATTAGCATTTTTATGACACCCTAATGGAAATGTGCTTGTCCTATGGGACTCGGCTTATTTTCACTTGCATCATATGGAACTTGTGGACTATGTATGCCCAATTGTGCATGGCTCCATTATGCATCAAGCAAGGCTTGAAGGCTAGTAGATCTTCTTATCATACCTAGGTGGGACTAGTGCTTTCATTGTGTTTTACCAATTTCTTGAAATTCTAAAAGAATTATAAAACTCATCATCAGTATTTTTAGAAATTGGGGAAATTTTTGAAATTTGCTGTCTAGTGTAAATTTGACTAATTTGTCTATTTTCTAGGAAAAATTTGCCGAAATTATGGTTTAAAAAATGGAAAAAGAAAACTCTAGTCATCAACATTGTTTTTTTGACCCAAAATAAATAAATAAATCTCAAAAAAAAATCAAGAAATTTTTGGGTAATTATGTTTTTCTAGTAGAAATTTCACTATTTTGGCTAATGTTTTGGAAAATTTTTGCAACTTTTTGATATTACAAAATCAAAGGAAAAACCCTAGCCATCAGACTTTGCACACAATGAATTTTTATGAATGCCATTGTGAGTCATTCTTTTCTTGTGCAAGTCACTCCTTCTTTCCAAATATTTTATGACCATTCACTTGTGGGGTGGATATATGTGTCAATGAAAATGTTTTCCTGGTCATATGCCCACCCCACAATTGACAAGTAAACCTAAACTTTCGCAATCCATGTAGCAATCCATGTAATCCATCCACTGCTTTGGGGGTGTAGTCACAATAAAACTTACCATAACAAGTGTAACATTTGTTTGATTTTTTTATATTTAAAGTTGTAATTTAATTTTATGTTGAAATTGTATTATTTAATATAGTTGTATTTTTAATATATCATTTGAACATGTGAATTAAGTTAAAATTAATCCAATATGTAAAAAATTAACAAAAAAATTCATTAAACATTGTAACATTTGTTTTTAAATAATAAAAAAACTTGTAAATGAATTTGAGTTTTTTTTTTGAGAATGACATTTTTTATCGAATTTTTAACATAAAAATTAATAAAATAGCATGAATTTTTTTTAGTTTAAAAAAATTATTATATATTTATTTATTTATTTATTTATTTTTTTATATTTATTTTTTAAGTCACAAAAATAGTCCAAAAAAAAAGGTGGGTGTGACTTGTGTTATCCCATTTGCACCCTCTGTTTCTATAGAGAATTTCTTTATGTAACCTAAGTGATGATCATCCATAAGAAGACGTAGAAAAAATGATAATCATCCCTAAGAAGATTTAGCTAAATCTGGCATAGAAGCCACACATGAAGAACAAAATTTTAATCATCCTTCCATGTTTCTATCTATTTACTCGAAGCAAGTTTAAAAAAATTGGAAATTTTCCTTATTGTTTACTTACGACAATTGAAACCCTTCACAATAACATTATTTTGTTACTTTTTCATTTTTAAAGGAAAAATTGAGGTTAAATTTTGCTAGTTCGAAAAGGGCTGCTGGGATGCTAGATCATCTATGATAACCAATGTCGAAAGGTTGTTTGGTTTTCAAATGGCTAAACCAGAGGTTTAGGTTTACGTTCTGGAGACCCAAACCTAAACCAGGTCCTTTGTAGATAGAATCAGGATTAGGACCAGACCATAGGACTAATCTTTTACAATATTCAGAACTGAGCCTAAACCTATGAATAAAAATTCTTCAAAACAGGGCAGGTCCTTTGAATAAGCTGATTTTTTCCTGAAAAGAAAAAAATAGGCTGAATTTTGTAGGTAGCTAATCCAATCTAATTTCCTATAAAACTTGGTACCTTCACAAATCCAACCTCTAATTTGTTATAAAATTCCATGTTTACACAATTTCTAACCTTGGATATTGTTTGTAGAAATGTTGAAAATTTCAAAAAATACTGGTTTCAAAGAACAAAATTTTGTGAAGGCAAGTATAGAATCTTTTGCAATCTTCAAGAGAACTATTATTGGACATGGAATCTTCAAAATTTACTAATTATTTGACCAAAACGTGTATTGAAACTGCCCCTGCACCACTATGATATACCACTTTTGTTGGGCTGTGGTTGGCAACAATCTACTTACCTTCATCACATAACACTATCGAACCTGTAAAAGGTAATGAGATTGTGAAGACAAAAGAGAGCTAAAGAACCCACGTTAAAAGAAAACACTCCTTAATTAAATTATGGCTTCCTTAAGAGCATTTTAAAATTTGGATGAAATTGCATTTTAAGTAATGCCCAAACTAGGTAGACAATAATCTTTAATGAGCGAGTGATAATTCACCACACATTAATATCTAGAATGGTTGCCTTAAGCAGCGTTTCTTTTCTTCAGTTTTCTTATGTTGCATCATTGGCGATCATCCCAAACATAATTTAGCATCCCTTTGCCAAAAGTTTGTCGGAAACTGGGAAAAACCTACCCCAAAACTACAAATTGTGTTGAAATGTGGGAAAATTTCTCTCGCAAAAAGGGTTTTCCTAAAACAAATTGGCATTTTTTCCCCCCAAAAGATCCAAGAATTTGAGACAGAATACTCCTTTCATTTTTGAGGTAAAAAATTACCCAAAAAAACGTTTAAAAACCATGTGACCTTAGTGATGGCTTTATTATGTAGAATCTATTTCCTAGTTTTAACTAGAGTTGGTCAGTTCTTTGTTTTTGCTAAGAGCCTCTAGTTCCATGTTCTGAAAACCTAAATATCTAAGAACCTCTAGTTTTAGTTCTTTGAGAAAAAAAAATTGAATCTCATAACGAACTATTCTCATGAATCCTTGTATTCCTTACTCTTGCTTAGTTCCATGTTCTCAAAAGTGACAACCTCCCAGCACTGGTTCTAACCAATGTTGGCAAGTTCAAAGTATGGGGCAGGTTGAGGTCCAAGTTATGAGAATTAGATTTTGGGGTATCCAAATCAGAGGTTCAAGTTTTTATTAATATTGAATTTGGATCTAGATTGTGAAATTGCCTCTTGCTGAAAACAAAACCTAGACCCAGTTTTTATCCTTTGTAAAACAAATCCAAGTTCTCTAACAATATTAGGACAAGGCTTTGTTTTTAAATGCAACAACACAGTCCTAATTTTAAGGTTGTGACAATATAGCTCCGAGCACACCTTATATGGGTAAATTGTGGTGGTGTTGGGTGCATGTTGCATTGCCAAACAAAAAAATGAAAGCAGTTGTGTCACAACCTTTTGGTTTAATCCCAAGACGAAACTGGACTTATCTTGTAATTTTAATTTTGTGAGCTAGTACCATTAGTTCAATGCACTAACTATGGTGACTACCAACTCTTACTTTCACCCTGACTTGCCAATTCATTGCTTCCCCTTCTCGCAAAACCCAAATTGAGAATATCACCTTGCATACTCCCCACACCAAAAGGAAAAAAAAATGAGCCCCTTCACTACCTATTGCCTTGTCTCATTGGTTGTTAAGATTTCATTTTCCTAGCTTTGTCCATCCCCAATTTCCTCCTTCAATAATACCCCACTCCAATAGTGTGGGTATCGTTTGAGGCAACTTATTATTTTAGTTGGGTGGAATGTAAATGGAATTAAACTTGGTCTTAAACCAAACACAAGTTCTTATCTTTTTTGAAAGTATTGAGAAGTGGAATTTTTATAAATCCCAAAAATTGTTTTCAAAATTGCAGTAAGTTTTTTTAAGCCAAAAACCGAAACCAAAGGTTCCTCTCAAAATCAAGAACTAAACTACATTGGTTTTTACCAATGTTAGGTCAATTCCAACTTTCAAACATATTAATTACTAATGGTATCAAATGTTTCAATATACTAGCTTGCTATTGGTATTGATTTTCTAACCAAAAAATCATACCAACTTGGTTTTAGTATTAGGGTGCAAGGCTAATTTTTGGCTACTATGTGACAAGTATATACTTCGTATTGAAACCAATATGGCCCTAATATTAAATTGATATTACATTGTCCCTACCAAGAAAGTATTGGTATGAGGTTAGTATAGCCAAGTCACATCATGTTAGTGTATTATTTTTAGCAAAATTTTGCCAAAATGTAGTAAAAAAAGACTTGGCTCCATTTTATGAATGGAGTTTCCCTAAACCTAATGGAATACACATGAACCTAACATTCATTAATTTCTATCTCGGTTCAAGCCTTGAGGTTGAAGGTCAATGCCAATTACAATGGACCAAAAAGCAACAAGAAAATACATTCACTAATGTCCATTTTGGAAATGTTTTTAATATTACACTATAATTTTTTGGTATGACACATTGCATAAGAATACCATAGTCATAAATCTAAAGTTTTTTTTTCAATTGAAAATTTGTTGCATCTGAAGTCATTAAGTAAGACATGTGTGCAAAATCCTAACATGAATCATCTTATTTTCAATATGCTATGAACTTTTGAAAAAAAATAAAAATTTACCATCAACAAAAGTCCATAACTCAATATTTTCATTTGATATCATTAAAATAAAAACATTTTTTTTTCAACATTACATTATCTAAATAAAATGAAGTCCTTAACAAGTTTCACATTTAGTTGTTAACCCTAATCAAAGTTCAAATGCAAAGCCATCTTTGGGTGGTACCACTAAAAACCACCTTACCAAAATCCAAAGAAAAGTGGACCCAATTTAATTTAATTAAAAAAAAATTGTTATCCTTGATTAAATTTTTTTAAATTATCCTTTTTATTGTTTACTTACAAAGGCATGAGCTTTATGATCCTAAAATGTTCATGACATGTGTTCTTGATATTTTTAACCCTTTATCATTAAGTGTCATGTTGCACCATTTCAAAAACTTTTCTTTTTAGTTTATCAACTATAGTCACTAAAATATGGCCCCAATTGTTCATTGAAACAAAAAAATGAAAAATATTACAAATTTACACTATTAGAAATCTTAGGTTTTGCAACTAATTTTCAATTGCATGTGACACATGCAATTGCAAATTCATGTCGTTGCCTAAAACAAATCACACATGACATTTAGTTGCATATGACATTATGTATGCAACATGTATATACAATGCCAATATACATGTTCATGCATACATATTGATTCAAATGTAGTTGCACCTTATATGCAACTTTCCTTGCAACTACAATACAACTAATCTATGTATGACACTTGTTTTAAAATTGGGCAAATTGCTTTTGGACACATGTCACTTTTAATAATTTTTTGTTTTCAAAATAAAAACTTCATTGGATTAATCTCAATCATCAAAGTTTTTTCCACTAGGATGATGACACATGGCACATCATGGAACATTCATTGACCATTTGACACATGTCCAATTTTAAACAACAATTATATGGTGACATATGGCAATTGAGGCCCTTTTTAAAAAAAATAATATTAATTAATGAAATTTAGATTGTCCAATTTAGGGTTAATAAGATGTTAACACATGGCACCTAAGTAAATAGCTAATTTTAAGTAGGTAGGTAGGCCTAGGTATGTAAATACGTTGAAAGGTAGGCTTAAGCTAGATTAGTAAGTTTAGAATAATCCAATTTTAAATTTTGGATTTAGCCATTCAAGGTCAAGCCTTTTTTATTAGCTCATCCCCAATGGCATTTGCTATTTGGTTTATGAACATGGTTATTTCACCTACTTATATAATGTGCAAAATTGGACTAGAAACCAAAAGATACGGGATTAAAAATTAAATTACAAGCATCACCAATTTATTTGCACATTATATGCAACTATTGTACTAATACTTATGCTATGTACTACAACCTAATATACTTACTAACTATATATCAATATACTAAAAGTAATAGTAACTAATAATAAATAATCAAATTATTCATTTTCACTAGTAATATTAGTTTAAATATTTATTATTAATTATAAAATAAAATTTACTTAAAAAATTTATTAGCAATGAATATTATTTTTATTATTTTTATTAATCAATAATACAATTTTTGTGTCAAAAATAGTGATATCAGTTATTATGATTAATATTTTAAATATTTTAAATATTACTTGTAGTGATTAATAATATTATTATTTTAATATTATTAATTATCTTAAATTAATAATTAGCCTAGGACGTTCGAACTTCAGGTACATATAGTTTAACTAGTGTAATTTATTTACCATAAGGTATTTTAGCATAAATAATTCAATTTAAATATATAAAACCTATTGAAAAAATATAAATTGAAACTATGATTTATTATCATTATAATCGTAATAAAATTTTAATTAATAGCTATGATTATTTATAATAATCTATAATATTATATTATTATTACCTAGTTTAGGTTTAAATATTTCAATTAATGTTTCCTACTAACCATAGGTATATTAATTTGATTAATATTACTATTTAGAAATTTAATTATGGGAATAATTTATAATTATTATTCCTATTAATACTAGTTTTATTATTAAATAATTAATAAGAATACTAATAGTAATAATTGTAATACTAATAAATTTTGAATAGCTACGACTACCCATAATGTTTGATAGTTTATAATATTATAATATTAATCAATTCTGAATAATAATAATAATACCTAGTAATATTAACTACTCATATTAATATTAATCTTTATTATATCGCCAAGGAAGGTGGGGCATTTTTTTAAAAATTAAGTGCTCAAAAAGTTTTCCATTTTTCTTGATTTCTTTTTGTTTCTTCATATTTCAATTTCAAAAAAGGAAAGAAAAATTTTGAAATAAAATTCATGAATAAAATAGGTTAAATTTTTTTCAATTTTTACTTAACAAAACATTATTTAAATATATTTGACAAATAAAATTTGAAAACTTGCAAGACATATTTTAACCATGGTTAGTTTAACCTAATTAAATTTAACTTAATTTAGTTTAGCCATAATTAATTTAACCATACTTAGTTTAGTCAATTAGTTTATGGATGGTTAAATTAGCCTAACTTAATTTAACCATGTTGGTTTAACCTAACTTAGTTTAAACATGGTTCGTTTAGGCTAACTAAATCTAGCCATGTTAGTTTAACCTAACTTAGTTTGAGTATGGTTAATTTAGCTTAATTTAATTTAACCATGTTGGTTTAACCTAACTTACTTTAAACATGATCAATTTAACCTAACTTAGGTTAACCATGGTGAATTTAACCTTTTAGTTAATTTAGTTTAAATTAATTTAGCAATGGTTAATTGGGCCTCTTGGTTAGTTTAGCCATGGTTAATTGATCCTCCTAATTAGTTTAACCATGGTTTGTTTAGCCACAATTAATTTAACTTTTTAATTAATTTAGCTAGGGTTAATTTAATTTTCTAGTTAATATAACCATGGTTAATTTAGTCATTGATAATTTAACTATGGTTAATTTAACCTCCTATTTAGTGTAGCCATGGGTAGTCTATCTTCCTATTTAGCTTCCTATTATAATTAATTATATGATTAGTTTAGTTAAGGTAAATTAGCTTAGGTTTAACCTTAGTTAGTGTGAATTTAACCAATGTTAACCAATGTTTAATCTCAATTAGCTTTAATCAGCATGGGTTTAACCTTAGTACTAGAGATATAATATTACCATACATAGCTTAGGTAGAGATATTGAGTATATTAATTTAGGTATGTATTAGTTTAGGCCATTATTTTTACATGTGTTCATTTTCTACACATGTAGATGCATGTTTGTTACACACAAAACCATATGTCTCAAAAATTATACGGTACCAAATTTATAGTTGCAAACATGACCAATATAGTTAGAAATGACAAGACTTCTATTAGTGTTATGGACATGAATGCAATGGCCGTTCAAGACCTCCTAGTCTTGATCTTCGAAAATTGTTCAAAAAATTATTATTGCACTTGAATCCACTATCTATTAATCAAATAAAAAAGAAAACCATCTTAAGTTGTCTTAGAAATGAAATGCATTATAAAAACGTGAAAAAACATGTAACAAAGAAATTCAAAATGTTACTTTCTTGAAACTTTTCCTTGAACATTCATTTGTAATATTAAAATTAAACTTTTTGTAAATCAAATTGAAATTTCAAAGTTACACAACTTGGGTTTTTTTATATATATAATTCAAAATCAATCTTTTTTTTCCACAAATCTTATGTTGTTTTAAAGTTGAATGGGTCTAAGAAATTTGGAATGTGATACTTTTAGTGATACCACCCAAGGATGGGTTTACCCCAATAGAGTTTTTTTGTTAGAATTATACCTTGTTACTTCAACTTCAAAAGTTCATAATTTTTTTAATTTCATTCATTAAGCATCACAATCATTTATTTTATGTACATATTCATGTCTATATCCTCAAACCAAGTCCCTCTTAGCAATTTTCATACTTATAACATACTTTGGCAAAAGGAAATTCAACCTATGTAACCCAAAATGCATTATTTACACCAAAATTGGTCCAACCCACCATGCACCAACCCTTGAGCAATGTCACAAGCCCTATGCATAGGATTTTGAATGTTATGAATCATAATTTGGAAGAACTTTAAGTAGCACTTTGCAAACTCAAAGTAAATTGTTTGTTGAAACTCCAAACCATTTTAGATTATACCTATTATTGTGTTGAAAGAGTTAGAATGGTGGGTGCAAATACACTAAGAGGAGCCAAAGATTGTGTTGACTTCAATAAATCTTACACCCCAATGATTTTGAAAATAAATTACACATGTTTTAAGGATTCAAATGCAATTTGGTTTGGTGGATTATGTTTTTAATTTACGTATTTAGTTCTCAATGATTTTTGTGAAAGGTCAAAAATCTTAGAATCCACAAGATTCTACGCATTATTTTATGTTGTACACAAAACAAATAAAATTTATGAGACCTTGAATTGTCACGTTATAACATCAAATTCTTCTTTCTCAAATGTTTCATTTACTCATTTATTAATATAAAGACTTCGATAAGGAGTTGTTGATTGGGTCTTTTTGGTTTCAAACATCCTTAATTATTTGTGAAACTAAAGCATTCATTCTCAAAATCCATGAAAGTCCATATATTGATGATTGTGAGGCCCTAGGCTTGAAAAAAACTTAAAGGTACATTGATGTTTTTTTAACGTGCTTTTGACCCATAATAATACATAATTAAAAAAACTTCATTAAAGAAGAAATATTTTTTACTATATAAAAAAGTGCAAGGTTGCATTTTCATGAAAATTGGATATATTATTATGCTTTTTTGTATGGTTGATTGATACCTTGTTTTGAAAACTACATGGATAATTACCAAATTATGACCTTTAATGTAGAATTTGGTATCATAATTACATAATCTACTAATGAATACATGTTATTTGTTGTTCCAACATAAATTTTGTGAGATATTAAAACACAATGTGCCAAATTAATGTTGTATAAAATATCAACATTGAACAATATTTTAGAATTAACAAAGTTTCATCAAATGAATGATAAATACATTATGTAACATTTTAATTTAGGGAAAAAAATTTGGTATGTGAAAGTTACACGAGTGCTTTGCAAAAAAAAAAGGACTCTAGCTTTGGATTGGGTGGCTCCTCTTAACATGTTTGGAGCTTGATGAACTTGGCACATTGGAGGTAAAGTTTGGTGCTTTGGAGTTCATGTGTGTTGTTATAATATAAAATTAGTAAAGAGTCACAACTTCATGAATGATTGAATAGGAATTCTTGCAATGGACTAATTTCGAACACACCCATCTAAAGTCATTGTTATGCAATTTTTTTAGTTTAGGTAAGTCATCATTTCAATACAATGAATAATTTCAGCTCATTGTTGTCTTCATGTTTTTTTTTTTGTTTTTTGAAGTTGCTAATGATGATGGAGGTGAAGCCAATCTAATTATCTAGTTGTTAGTTCACCTTGTCTTTATATGGAATGCCTTTGTCAAATGACTGTAGCTGGTAGACTTGAAAGTTTTTGAATGATTAGTGATGTTTTTAGCTTGTACATAATGGATACTATTAATAATGTTTGATGATGGATTGCCGACATTGGTAAATGTGTGCCTTTTATTGGAATTTTTTTTCTTGTAATGATCTTCTGACAATCAACATAACACTAAACTATGGACTTGCAAAAAAATAGCCATGGTAAGATCTAGTAGAATTTTAATATTTGGTTTTTATTTTTGAAGTTTTGTTGTTTTTGTAATGTTGCAATGGTGGTAGTCATGACAAAGGCTATCATCGTGTGCAAGTTTTTTAAAATCAATCACAATGCCACAAATCTAAAAGGCATTACATTTATTTTTTCTATAAAAATTATGTAGTTCATTGATGGTACATGTTCATTAAGAGTTTCAACTTTCTAAGTTCACTATTAGATGTGCAATGTGCACATGGGCCCAATGGGTGCAAGTAAAATTTACAACTCTAGGCCCAATTGTTGCACTTGAAGGACAAGAGTCAATTTTATTTGTGGAATTGAACTTTAATTTCCAAAACTTGACAAATTATTCAAACATAATTGTGATTCATCATTTGTTACATCCTAGGATTGCAAAATTTATTTTCCATGATGAAAATGAAAATCGTAATTCATAAACTTTGAAGATAAAAACACAATTATGTTGAATTAGCTTGTAGGAATATTTAAAATTGGAATGTATTTATTTGTAAGGTGATTGATTTTCTCTTTTTTTTGTGGAAGAATTGTTTGTAGAATTTCAAACTTCACTTGAAAGTCTAGCAATTGGGAGTAATTTTTGTGAAGGAATCATTTTGCAAATTTAAAAATCTAAATAATAAAACCTAAATCATTTTTATCCTTTTTTGCAACATGTAAAAATATGTTAAGTTGATAAATATTACCATGTTCCAAGTGTTGGCTTGCATGGACGATGAATGAATGTTTAGTAACTTTTGTTTCATAAAATCCAAGATCTGCAATCGAATGACAAATCACTTGGATTTGTTTGTCCACATGTTTGGCCAATTCTTTTTTAACATGGACAAGTTTCCTCATGATGAAACAATGCACAAATTTGACAAACTAAAAAACATTTAGGTTCTTGAATAACATCTTATCACAAATTTTCTCCCCCTTCATTTTCACCTAAAATTGATGTTAACTTGGTGATTGTGTTGTTTGTCCACCATCATTATAGTGATGCTTGCCATTTCATGTCATTGATTGACTTATCCTTTCGATTGTTTAAACTTGCCATTTTCAAAAATCCTCATGTTCTTTTCAAGAATCTTTCTTCAAGTTTGTTTTGTTGTAGCAGTTGTTGGCAAGTCTTTCTTTCATTCTATTTTGTTGTTGTGTTGTCAATTTCCTCCATAAAAACTTGAATGAAATTATGACACATTTTTTCATTGCATATCTATGTTTTTTTGTGTTTTATGTGTAGATTAGGTTTTGTCATTGGAACTTTGTTGTTGCCACTACATCAAAACAACATGTTGCTAATGTCCTCCATAAAAGCTTCAATGAAATTGTCACACTCAATTAGTATTGTGCATCTCTTGTAGTTTTCATGTGAACATTGAATTTTATCCTTTGAGCTCAATTGTTGCATTTTTATGGTTTTAACTTAATATAGTTATCTTTTTGTGTGTAGATGACAAACATTGCAAAAAATAATGATATTACAAGCTTTCTTGTGTTTTTTATCACAATGCTACAAGAGATTTTCTCCAATCTTAATTTTTTGTTAGAGCAAATTCAGATTGCAATTCTTTGGATGTGATCAACATGTAACATTTGTGTGTTTTTCATTAGTGCAAAATTGATTACAACCTAGAATTTTTTCTTGCAAAAGAACTTGGTTTTTGGGTAAATCTAAGTTCAACTACATGGTTTTCAATTTTTTTTACCACACAGTATTATGATGAGCATTGGTTCTAAAACTTCAATATGTAGGAGCATACTCTATTTGAAATTCTTAATTAGGTAAGGTTTTAAGTTCACAAGATATTAAATACATACTTACAATTCCAATCAAAGTTTTATAATTTGCACTTTGTATAAATTGGCCCAAGGATGCAATTGTTTAATTTGTAATGAACTTTTTGCTATGGGTTGATTGATTGCCTCCTTGGTAATCTTTGAGGTTGTCATTGTAATTTGTGCAACTTATGATTTCATGGACAACTAGTGATTGGATGGAAGCAATCGTGGAAACTTTCAAAGCCTTTTACGATCTCCCTAACATACATGGGTAATTGATGATGCTCATTTTTTAATTTCAAAACATGTTGGACAATTTAACCATGATTATTTTTATCACAAGTCTAAGGATTATTATGTGATTTTTCAAGCAATGGTGGACCATTTAAAACAAATTCATGGACATTTTTATTGGTTTCCCAAGTTGTGTGAATGACTTTAGGGTTTTCAAGAAATGGGCACTTTATAATCAATGATGATGTCACGGCCTTTTTAGTAAGGTCATAAGCCTTCAAGAAGGATTTGCATTTGCACCTTATTTACTAATTAATAATGGATATCCTTTGTTGTCTTGGCTAATATGAACACAACATAGGGATGGAAATCACACAAGTTTAAAAAATTTATATAACAAGATGCATAGAAAAAGGAGGTCAGTTGTGGAAAATGCATTTGAGATACTAAAAGATACCATTTCATGAGTTTCATGGTGGGATATATATTTTCATTTCTATTATATCAAATTTGATCATTTTTTGTTATTTTACACAATTTGCTATTCGGTTGTGATGAAATTAATGTGGAACACATTCTACATTTGTTGCAAGGAAAGAAAAATACATAAGAAGAACATGTTGCTTAAAAATGCAATGTAGAATTCAATGAAAATGCAAAGTTGATTGAAGTACAAGAGGTGCATAGTGAAAAAAATATGCACAATTCGAACTTTATTTTAGTAAACAAAGAAACTTGGTATGAAATCATTTGTCTACATAGGTAATGAAATCTCCAATTCTAAATTTTTATCTTCATATTTATGAACTAGTAGCAAAATGAAATTACATCTATGCTATTTTGATTTCAATTATTCATTTTTAAAAGTAAAATGCAATTCTTGTCTTGCTTTTAGACATTTGTATTTTTGGTTTCAGTGATTATAATCAACCCCCTAGGTTGCAACCCCTTGGTCTACATTATCCATATCATTAAAAGTAGTTGGATTTAAGGTAGTTGGACTAAGGCTTGAATTTTTCTTCTCCTTGGTAGCATATGCCATGCCCATCATGTGAATCAACCCCACAATTGCTTGAATGATGTTTTTATTTATAAAGTTAATCTTAACATCCCTCTCTTTGAAATATTCAATTTGATCCTTTTGTAATTTTTCCAAAACATTTGCTTGATGATCTTCAATCTCAAAATTTGTGACATATATCCTTTCAATTGATGTGACTAACTATTTGTTACTACACTTTGTAACTTCCACTAATCCATTGTTCACTGCATAAGACTTTCTCGTTACTCCTATGTTTTTTGAGTTTGTAGATTGACAATAGGAGGTTTGATGATTTCACAAAAGATTAAAGTCCTTATTTGGTGATGTTCTATCATCCTTTAACGAATTCTAGAACCCCCAAAGTGAATTGGATGGTTTGTTTACCAAGTGAAGGAGTTTGTAGGCATAACGATTGATCTTTGATACCAAATGAAGTTGCCTAAACACTTGTAGAAACTACTATTGGAGCTATAATTAGTGGGTAGGCATTTCAAATCATGCATTTGTCCTAGATACAATGAATGGTGAAGGTATTGAATACAAATTACCTTGATTGGGAGTGAATTTAAGATTTGGTTACACCACTATGGCATATATTATGTCATTAAGAGATATCATATTACAAATGTGGGTTGGAAGAAACATTGGTTGAACTCCGATAAACATTTCAATCATCTTGTAGATTTGTTTGTGATAGCTCCTTGGAAGGTTGAAAGTTCTCTTGTTCTATGGAATAAGGTTCTAGTCATTTATGTTATTTCTTATGTTTCACATGTAGTAAAAGATTTATTTGATGTTCCCATAAATTGCATTCATTTGTTTTTTAATACTATAATGCTTTGGGTTGAGTTATGTGGTTGTTTATGTTTATTACATTTGCTATCTTACAACACTTGCAAACTGCAAATTCAAATTAATTTCCAAGATTGACTACACCTAGACTTGCAAAAATTTCCTTTTTTTCCCATTGATTAACACATTTTTTTGGTAAACCCTAATAAAGGCAAAGTCTACACATGGTGATTTCACAAAAATTGGATGAAGTTGGTGTTGGAATAATAGTAAGAATAACAATGTTTTTATTTTTAATGATTTTATTACCCTAAATCATGAACACCACTTTCACATGACAAATGGAGTTCATTCATAAATCACAGTTAATTTTTACTTCACTCTTTTTTAATTCCCAATTCACTTTTAGTTAAGTTTTAATTCATTTCTACTTAACTCATAGTTAATTTTTTATCCATGTTCAGTTAATTCCTAGTTCACTTTTAGTTCATTCCTAGTTAAATTTTAATTAATTAATAGCTCATTTGTAATTAGGAAATCTCTTAAGAAACTTCCATGGTCTATGGGCACATGGAAACCTTCATAAAAGCTTCTTTGAATTAAGTTCCCAAAGGGGTATAAAATAGAGGTAGGACCCAAGTCCATTCATGATTGGGGTAACAAAAAAAATGTTTTAAGTTTTTAAGGACTAGAAATGACAACTTTGGATTTTTGTTTATTTTACATGATTATAGTTGTAGTGGATTGTTATATGCAAATAGGTAAAATGATGTCTTGTTAAATTAATAAAACTATTTAAAAATAATTTGGATACTATGTAAATGTTATTTTGAATCCTATAAATTAATTATCAAGTGTCTAAACTGCATTTTTCTAAAAAAGGAATGAAAAGAAATGCATAAAGTCATACAATCGATTTCAAACTTTTTATACAACAAAAACATGCCCCCTTTTATGGAAATACATGTTCATTGGATGAACTTGATGAAAAACCAAGTCATACAAAAATGTCAAAGTCATGATATTTTGAAAGAAAGGGTTATAAGGCAAAAAATTCATTTTTTTAACCATTTGACCAAAAAATAATGTTCAATGGGTTCAAAATGTCTAGCTTTAGGTGCAAGTCACATGTACAAGAAATAATCTTGTTAATAAACATGTTTGGTTGTCCATTGAAATGCATTTAAAGAATATATGGGTATAAACCAAAATATTCATACACAATTATGTATGAATGTGAAAACTCACCATTTTTACATGAATTATCTTAAATTTGACTATTTATTTTTTTAATTTAAATTTGTTTTAAGTAAATACTATTTGCAAAAAATAATGCCACAAAAATCATGGAATTTTGTTTCCTTTTTTTGGAACCCCAACTGGGAATAAACCCACGCCCCTTCACCTTTAGTTTGTTTAACATTAATTTGAGGTACAATCTTGTTCTATAACCTTGTTTCGATTTTTTCATGTTCATGTTTTCTTATTCCATTGCATTAAAGATATGTTTGTACTTTGGTCTTGCACATTTTGTGTTCTTATTTTGATTCCTTTAGTTTATGTCTTTGGATTTAGACTTAGAACTATCCTTTGATTATCTATTTTTGTAGCACTAGAAGAAATTTGGAAATAAGCAAGTACAATTTTAGTTCCAAAGACAAGTATTTTAGTCACAATGGACACATGCGAGTGCCCACCATGTAGTCGCCTTGGACAAGTGGCAAAAATACATGTAGTTGCAAAAAATGTCTAAGTGGACATTAGTTGTAGCTATAGTCCCATATTACTTGCAACTATAATGGATTTTTCATCCATTGACATGGCACATATAATCAAAAGACTATGTGACTATTGTTGCAACCAAGTTGATGTGGCATTAGTAATCACAAGATTATGTGACTTCATTTGCAATTGAATGATATGGTGCCACCTGTTATGACTTGGACAATTATGATGTAGCCACATGGTAATTTATAAATTTTTAGGTTAATTCAATTTTTTTTTACGCTTTCACACAATAATATTTTGACACATGGCACTGTTTAATTTTTAAAAATTTATTAGAAAATTAGTTTATATTAATTACAAGGTTTGACACATGGCACATTATTATTATTATTTTGTAAATAAATAATATTTGATCCAACCACCAAATGACACGTGGCAAGTGAGTAGGTATGTAGGTAGGTGGGTAAGTACCTACCTCACAAGTAGGTACCTACTTACCTACTACCTACCATTATTTATTTAAGCTTGATAGGGTCAAAGGTTGTAATTAAAACATGTTATTTATGGTAATGAGGGCTAGCCTTTTTAATTGGCTCTTCCCAAGTACTGTTGTTCATGAGGAATACACTTGATGTTTATGCTTGTACATCTTAAATAGTTTCTCACATTGGACTTGTGGACAAAGAATATGGGGATAAATCTCAATGGGAAAAAACATTGTACTAAACTGTAAGTCTTCCAAGGGAATTAGTCTAAGTAAGTTGCTAAGTAGCATAGATAGAAATTTAAACTTTAAGTAACTATTTAGTTTAGGAAAATATCAAAATAAAGTATTTAATTACCCTAAAATAAATAAATAGGCAATTAATTTAGGACAATTTAATTTAAATTCGAATACATTTTTATAAAGATCAAAGAACCAACCAACATTAATACATAAGTAAGAGCATGTAACCTAGTTATTTAGCCTAATTAGAATACCTTAATATTATTTTAATAGATTAACTAGGCTTAGGTAGGTACATAGGTAACTAGCCAATGTAGATAGGTAGGTAGGCAGGCAAGTAGGTACATAGGTAGGTAGACAAGTTGGTTAATAGTTGTAACCACAACTAAGGTCACCCAAATGGTATCAATTTATGACACATAAAACTCCGTGACTAAAATTGGACCCTAATTGCAAAATGTCCTAGTCATGAATGTCATGTTTTGGTGTAGTGGACATTTGGCCTCCCTTGAATGAAAATATACAACCCCTATAGAAATCCAATGCCAATACTTAATGTTTACAGACAAGTTCATTATAATGCAAATTATAGGATGTCATGTACATGGTCTATTCATTATTATACAAGTGGCAAAAACAATATGTAATTCCAAAAGTTACAACTTTAGCGGTTGTGAAAACAACTACATTTTCATCCATCCATGCACACACTCCAAAATGGATGTTAAATTACATTTTTTTTTCACTTTTTCCATCCAAACATAGAATAGTTACACATTTTAGTCACATTTTTTCTATACTTACCGTATAGTCACATTTGCAACTATCATATAGTATGATATGCCACTATAGTTACTTACAACTACACTAACACATAGGATTGAATTACCATTAGTCGCAAAACTAATTGATTTGGACACTAATTGTATGGGTAGTCACAACCATAGGATTTGGAATGGACAACATTTCTTCTAGTGTAGTTTTCATGCCCATGACACTTTGACCTTTACATCAACTACTTCGACCACTACCCACACTCCATGCTCAAAAATTCAAAAAAGATTGTTCAATAATTATATCAATTTGCAATTCACAACCAAAAAACTCATGAATGGTTTCAAAAATTTGAAATTATATTCTCTACAAGAAGAATGAACTTTCCAATGTAACTCTCATCACTTTTAGCCATTGCACTTTCAATTGTGTTGTTAGCCATCATAATGTGCATGTGTGATGTAATGCAATGATATGCATGTCATGTAATGCGATGAGCAAAAAAATATGCATGAACAAATGTGTGTGGCCATATGATGGAAAGAGTGACAACAAAGGCACAACAATGTTTGGTGGTGTACATTGTAAGGTCCAAATTGCCACACATTACCAATGTACAAATTTTAAAAGTTGCCATTAATTTACTTCCTCAAATTTGGGGCTCATAGGTTAACATTGAGTTTTCAATGTATTTTGATGGGTTGAGAGTTTTTTTGTTAACATTTTTCTCATCTTATTTTTGAAGTTAACATTCTGATGACACATTAGATGCCATGTTAAACTTTATGTTATTTCTAACAATAGGTGTACATGCCATATAAGTTCATAAAGTTCTAAAAACCACTTATCACTTGTTTACAATTAGATGTGGAAGGCCTATTATTAAAATTGCCATCTAATACAATATCTTTAGGTTACTTAACCATTTTTTAAACTACTTGAAGAATTGTGTGTTTATTTCCATGGTGGATTTTGGTCAAGCTCTTTTTCACTAAGATGGGCCAACTTGTCCCAAGGGATTGATGATGTCAACAAAAGGAAAACATACTAAAATATCTTCACATGTAATGTGTGAAGAACAACTATCACCAAGAAATCCATTATTGTTATTCTATTATTAGCAATGGAAATGACCAACTCATGTCATGAGAAAAAAATAAAATTATTGCTACCATTCCAATAATTGAATATGCCCTTTATGGAAATTCAAAACTTTGAAAAAAAAAGTGGAAATATGAACTAGTTTTTGTATTACACCTAATAAGCATAATATATATATGAAATCCAAAGAAATCATGATGTGCATTTTCCATTATGTGAAGTGTTAATCTACAATAAGAATCTTGTTTGTCATCACATAAATTATGTGCATAGAACGAGTCAGGACACTCAATAATATCCAAAACATATCAATATCCTAGTGTTACAAAAATGGTTTCTCTTTTTGTTTTATGAAAATTTATCTCCAATTTCTAGATGCAATAACATGGATTCTTTTACTCTCTTCAATTTCTCCAAATTGCTTTTCTTTCACAAAACCCATGTTACTTTTCATCATTTCCTTCAAATCTCACATACAAAATAAAATTAAATGAAAGATTTTTACATGTGCGCAACAAGGCACCAAAAAAATTTAAAAATCACAAAGAGGGACTCTAAAGAGATAAAGGATCAAAATCAAATTTCATTGGTCCCTGGAGTTTGATCCATTGTTATTTTATTGTGTTATGCATCGTATCTCTCATCTTGTATTTCAACCAAGGACATACCATGAACCTTGTAGCTGAAAGTAGTCTATGGATAACTTTATTATGTTACTTACTTAGGAACATTTTCACATGAATCTACAACATAAAATAGTAGCTTGTTTTTGCAAAACAATTTGTGACAAATGCTTGCTTTTCCAAATTGCAACATTAGTAAAAAATTAGTTCAATAAAATAGTATGGTAATATTTGAGGATGGGCTTTTTAAGATGGACAATTTTATACAATGATGGGTTGTATTTTGTATGGATCAATGAATATGTGCAAAAACCCTCCCCTCCTACACCTCATGATCTACATATATGTTTAGGTTCATGTCCATAACCTTCATCTTGTGCTTTATAATGGGTAAAGCCCATAGGTGGCAGATATTCCCAAAATGCAGGGCCAGACTTGGCTCCCACGTTGTTTTAAATAACCTTATATTGGGATTGCTTCCCATGTAACCAAAAAAAGAGAGTCCACAAAACCTCTACTTCTCTCATAAATCCACTCTGTTATAATCTCAATAACTCATTTCTTGTCAAACAGGTAGTATTATAGCAGTCGTATTATGAGGTTCCACAACTTCTAACCCTCCATTCTCGGCTGGTTCCTAAACACCATCAACCTATCCTAAGTCTACTACAGTAGTATCCCTTGGTTGATGCTGGAAATAGTGACATTCTTGTATTGTTAGTGCAAAATGTTAGTAGGGTCTGGCTTGAAGTCAAAGCTTTCAATGTTCATTTGGTCTGTGATGAGTTGCTAATTCCCTTTTCCCCCTTTTCCCCTTTCTACCTGGGTCAATGAACACAAATGCTTCTGCTAGGGCTTAACACGGATCAACTTCTGGGCTCTACTCAACAACTGAACCAGGTGCACCAAGTTGGCTTACAACTATTCAAGAAAGTGACAGAATTTTATGAAAAGCATGGATCTATGAATGCTTGCTGTAATCTTCCATTCTACTTCTCTATCTCATTCACATTCTACCCAGTCCCAAGGATACCCACAAAGAGGTTTCTGGCTCCTACTCAAATGTTATGAACTACCCATTAGATATTCCAAGCAAGGTCTCCCCCAAAACTTCTACATATGCACTTTCTATATGCCTTTGATTCTACAGCTCAGACCACCTTTAAGCGTCATCAGCCTTCAACATCAACCCTTGATTAGTCCTAATTCTAACCAGAACATAGAGCCGGCCATCCTATAGTTACTGGCGCAGCAGAAGAAAAACACAACAACTAACTATCCTGGAAGCTCCTCTCTTACCACCAAAAACTGCCCTCATTCTACCTGTCAACTTGCCTCTTTCTCCTTCAAATCCCATCTTTTATCCTCGTCCAACCTCTTGCTCTTCCCGCCTTTCTTGCATCCATAGATTGCGCTTGGCCATCCATCTCGAGCCACCACCCTGTCTCACATAATGCACAGGCAATAAACCTTCCAACTCACAGTCACTAACAAACAAATGAAAAGCTAAACCCCGCCGTTTGCATGAAGAAAGTTGAAGGCGGGTTCATCACCTAAACCCTAAAACAAATATGGCTTTCACACTACAGAAACCTAAAAGACTCCCTGTCTGGTCACACCCACCCTAGGGCTTTTTTAACCCTATACAACAATTGCTGGCTTGCCTTGGATCTCCATTTTCTAATAAATTTCAAGAGAAGTCATTTTGACCCTACCTACAAGAGAGGGCGACATGCGTGTATTAGGGCTGACTAGCTAGTATGTGTTTAGTCCTTTGCCTGCAAGGAAGTCAGAGTATTAAGTCACTTAACAACATGTAATGTGGGTTTCTTGCATGTCAGGTTTGCACTTTCCTTCCATTTAACTAGAACACAACTGGACTCAATGCCAGATTTTGAGCACTTCAACATTCATGACAAAGAGTGCCTTCTCTGAACACACACAGTAAGTAAGCTACTAATAAGAGCATCTCTATCCACACCTATTATTTGGGTCTCTATTAATGTCTACTTCAACATTGAGTGCAAATTATTTCCTCATCCCCACGTCTAAACATGAGAAATTAGATGGTTTAAATGCCACCACTATAGGCTGACCAATAAAAAATAATTAATTTTTAATTTATTATGGACCCTTTTGGATATCACAATTTTCTGTGCAGATTTACAAGTCCAGACTCCAAACCAGTGTTGGACTGGTAAATAGACTATAATCAGAGTTTACAATATTGCTATGTATTGGTATTGAAGAACATACCAGTTGGCTATGACCCAATGCAATACCAGTCTTATACAAGTACCAGCCTGTTATAGGACTTGTGGTAAAATCAGACATATACCTGCCTTATACCAATCCCAGGCTGCCCCTACACCAGGCAAGTATCAGCCTTGAACCCAATGTACACCCATAGTTCAAGCCCCTGCCATTTAGCCTAGGTGAAAAATGGCAAAAAACACAGGCTGGGGAGACAAAAAAAATCTTGCAGCCAATGAGCTGAGGCAGCATGCACCCATGGGGCTTAGGTTTTTTTGGGTGTTGGATTTTTGTTGTTTCCCAATGTGTCACCATGAAGTTCCCACTGTTTTCACATCAAGTTCCCAATAGCTCCTCATTTTATCCCATATCCTTTGCCCTGAGTTCTACTCTTGTAACCTATATAACCTGCCCAAAGGAGGATTGCATTAGAGGTATTTATTTAGGGACTGTACAAAGCTAGATTAATATGTTTTTGTGATAGGCTCATCACAAAAGGGAAAAAATTGAACTTTGGGGGTCCTCACAACTAATTAATACGAGTTACAATACACTACCAAAACGAGACTGATATGAAAGTTTAAGAAAACTACTCACTACCAGTACCTCCCAGGTATTGATGAAGTAAAAAAAAAAAAACCCCCACATGATACCAGGACCAGTCAATACCAGTTCAACATTGGTGCAGACTTAGTTTCATCATATTTGAAGACGGTATTTCATCCAAAGTATTGTGCACTAGTCATTATATAGCTATTAGTGGGGATGCTCTGAGTGTGCAGTGTAAGTTGCAAAAAACCAATGCAAAGTTTGCTTTGTAAACTTGAGCTGATCAAACCTAACTTTGATAGCACATTTAGATACTTAACTCTCTCAACCATCACAATGGATTCATCACCAATGCCAAGTCCCCACTCCCAACTTCTTCCCATCATTTTGCATCAAGATTCTCCCTCTCCCCCACCCCCCCCTTCTTTAGTCAAAGTTTTGTTGAAGAACGAAGAGCAATATCCCTAGTACATTGGGGTATATAAGACATGAACTTTTGAGCACCTTTTTGGCCCTTTATGAAAACCTTATTGGACAAAACTTATGAAGGCAAAAGCTGCATGAATGGGAAATGTGATAGTTGTGTTGGAGGAGGGTCTGAAGGAATCAAAACCTTGTAGATTGGTCAAAAAGGTTGGTAGGGAGTGGGGAAGGGGGGGAGGGGGGTGACATGTCCTTTCGCTTAAGAGATGTCTTAAGTATATGCAGGCCTCATATCAAGACCACCTTAGTGAAGCATGTGAGAGTTAGGCCAGAAATGGCTCCACAAAGTTCAACTTTTTAAAGAGTCGGGAGTTGCCCAAGCCTTGAGGTCCAGATGGGCTAAGGCGAAATGTGAGCTTTGTCGGCCAAAGGAGATGATTCGGGGTTGTCTTTGGGATTAAAGTGAGGGGCACCATCCCCTTAAAACCCTCAACAAATGATTAAGCATTGTCTTGGGTTGCTCCAAGGGGGGCAACCCCGCTAAAACGTTTCGGATAATTAGAAGTTGTCCCTTTAAAGCTTCAAGCCCTAAATCCTGAGAGAGGGTTGGCCTCGTCATCCCAACTTAAGTCCTTTAATCTTGGAAGGCCCCTGAGTCAGCCTGAGGTTGATTCAGCTTACGGTCATGTGGTCTGTCCTTGGGAGTTGAGCCTGGGCCAGCTCTGAGCTAGACTAAGACTTAGGTCCAATAACAAGGTCTAGTTAGTCCTAGTAGCTAAGACCTAAAAGAGTCAACATGAGAGGAGCTTGAGCAGGTGAAGACGACAGGCGAGAAAGGGCATGTAAGGGGGCCTCAAGGGATAGAGAACCTTCATGTATTGGACTTGGAAAATAGAGATATGCCTTGTCCAACTAAAGAACAAGAGTTTCTAGCCTATGAGATATATGCATTGTCCAACTAACTACCAAGAGTCTCTAGCCTATGAGGGACCAGCTAGGTGATGATGGGGAGAAGTATTTAGAAAGCATTTGACAAATGGGGTCTTGGTGTAAATGATGATGTTTAGACAGAGACTGTACACCACAGTCTTTCAACTTTCTCCATGACATGATATATAAGTACATCTCGGCACATTTAGTGCTTTGTTCTCATGTGTCCCACGCTGAAGGACACCTCTCAACTGCAGTATCAAAAATATTAACGTGAACTTTTGATGGTAGGGAAGACTCTTTAAATAGGTGAGAAGGACAATGGGACATATTATTCGATCTTTTTTTTTTGGGGCCTTTCTTACCAAGGCAAGGATATTGTGTTTCAACTCATTATAGAGTATTGTAGCTTAAGGGATTTTGATCCCTAGGTAATAGATCTATTTTTATATGAGGATTTTTGAAAGGTGATATTTTGGCTTGTGTTGAAACTTGAGCTTAGTTATAGAGTTCTAATATCTTGAAGGATTTTGGTTTCTTTTAGAGGATTTTTTGAAGATTATATTTTTGCATGGTGAAATATTTGAGTTTTCATAGTTCTTTTTTGCATTAAGATACATTTTAAAAAATCTAAATGGCAAGGCCACAGTGTGACACACCCCTTGTTTCTGTCAATTCTAAGATGCATCTTCTACAACTGAGGAGATAACTTGGGCATTCTGTGACCCAGCACTCTCCTATGCAACATCACTTGGAAACCGGTTCTGTTTAGGTAAAGGACAAAGAAGGGGGCTGCTCTTAGAATGAGGGCTCGTGTGAGGTGGGAGCCTAGTGTGGCATCAGAATTCACAGAACAATCCCCTTCAACTTGCTTACCAAGCAAAAAAAATCAATAGCATTTCACTTTTATAAACAAATGGATGTGATTCATTTGAGAGGAGAGAAGGCACCTTATGTGTAAAGTTCTCAAAGTGATGAACCTTACATGTAAGGTGCCATCCTCTATTGAGACAAAAGAATTACTGAAGATCAGGCTCTCTGTACATACATTAGAAAACATTCTACAGATTCTTCACAACTGAGTTGTGGATGAACTGCAACTGAAGTACCAACTATTCACCTTGGTAACCTATCCTGTAAAGCTTTCTACTTCCACCTCACACTACATAGGTAATGACTAACACCCTATGTAAGTGGGTAAATATCAAACATAAGTAGGTCTGTAAATTAGGTACCTATACATGGTTTGTTTGTCACATTGAGATCTCACCAACATTGGTGCCTCTCCTTGTGGTCTTGGTACTGTTGGAACGCCCTCAATGAGTAGGGGTGCACTCAGTTGAGATTTCATCATGTTTCAACCTATGTGGAGAAGTTACTGAATATTGAACGCTTCTTTTTTTCACTCTAAATTCATTTACATCAAAACAAAAAATTATAAAGGAATTTGGGTGTGCTATTGGTACTGTTAGAAAGTCCTCAATGAGTTGGGTTTAATAATTGGTGGATTGGAAATTTTCAGAACTTGAATGTGGGAGATATTGAATTTTGGGTAGGTTTCATCATTGGGAATTCAATTAAATCATAGAAAATGGTTTTGGAAGGAAACCAATTGGGTAACCGGTTCACACTTGGGGCAACATCATGGGCTGCACTACTCTACACAAAAAGCACATGATAAGAGACAACAGGTGCAAAAGTCTAAAAAGGACGGTGGTGGTGGGGAGGAAGTTTGCTAATGAGATGATGGAAAAGTTGGAATTTGTAGCTATCCAAAGGGATAAGGTTTTGAAATAACTTGAGATTCATTATCTTGATTTGCATGCATCATACTTGTTTTGCATGTTTCCCTCATGTCTGGCACCCTTGCCCTATGACACTATTTGTTGAATTCTGAGAATAAAACAGAGTTGATCAGAAGCCAGCCCTGGTCTGAAGCCAGTTCGTTATTTACCCATATCTCACAACTCCTTCAATGGGGATCTATCTATGAAGGAAGGTAGTTTGTTTTGTTTTAACCAGATCCACCAAACCAGGATGCTTCAGATCGTGTTCTTGGTGTCTTTCAAAAGCTCTCGACAAGCAGGGGTGCACGGGCCTGATTCCATGATGTTTGGACTTGCAGTGCAAAAGTTTGTGAATATTGAATGATTACTTCACTGAAAATTAAATTAAATCATAGCTGAAAATTTTGAAAGAATTGGAATGTGCCTTTGGTGTAATTGGAAAGGTCTTGATGAACAGGATTTAATGGAATTTATTTGGTAAGATTTGGATTCAGAATGTGGGAGATACTGATTATCAAGTGATCTCTGTTGCTGAAAATTCAAATAAATTCCCAAAAAATCAGGTTTTGGAAAGAAAATTCAGTTGAGGATTTGATGATACTTGAAAGTCTACCATTCAATTCAAGTATAAGGAATTGTGATGTGCCATTGGTGTTGTTGGAAAGATCTTGATGATAATGGAATTTATGTTGTGAGATTTGGACTTAGGATGTTGGAAATATGAAATTTTCAGTGATTTTTTTCATTGAAAATTCAAATTTTCTTTAAAAAATCAGGTTTCAGAAGGAAAAATCAGTTGAGAACATGGTAACACTTGAAGGCTTACCATTCAATTCAAGCATGATTTCCTTTCAAAATAATGTCATATGTTGTGTCCACCTTACATTATAACAAGTTCACACTTGGGCCAACAGCACAGGCCAAACTAGTGTTAATTACGTGATATGGTATAATGTGGTTGTTATTAATTAGTTTGGGGGATATCCAATAGGTTTTTTTTTTCTTTTGGTGATGGGCCGTCTTTGATTGGTCCTCCACCCCACCAAAAAAGGAACACCCATCACAAACTCCCTAAAATAGAACATGTCCATATAACCCACTTATGTCAGCAGGAAGACTTATTTGTAAACTTCCACAAGTAACTGACAAACATTCATGTGAACATTTGTTTTATTTGTAATAAGCATTTCACAAACCATAATTTTGGAACATTGTGTATCAATGTTGTGTGGGTATATCTTTTACCCAGATATATCTGTTCTGTTCAAAATAGGGTATTTTATTTTCCTAAAATCAATATACATTAATAAAACACATATCCAAGGGTATGTAAATTTGAAAAAATATATATTCATAACCTTAAATATATGTAAGAAATATTTTTACTTGAAGTCAAATGTGTTTTTGGTGTCCAAGTAAAGAAATTAGGATGACAAGTATGATTTAAACCCTAAACTTTGTTAGTTTTATTAATTAGATGGGGGTCTCTGAAGTTTTTTGTTTTTCAAGCAATGAGTCAATTTGATTGGCCTATCACGAAAAAAAAACCTGAAACTTAATCCTCCACAAAATAAACTTTTTTATGAGAGGATGTAGTGACTTCCCTTTGGCCTGGATATATGAATGACAAAGGGAGAACTTTGGGCAACCATATGGGATAAGATTGATTGCTAACATGTGGTATAAGTGCACATGTTAGGAGTGTAGGTGCATTGCATGGATCTTTTTCAAGAGGAAGAACCTTGTTGGTTGAGGAGAATTTCTCTTTCTCAATTTGTTCATCATCTTTGGCCTTCACTAAGTTAGTGGCAGGGGCATGAATTCTAGGACATGGGTAATCATCATACCAACATCTTACCATGATTGCTGCTATATTAGAAAGAAGAATTGGTAGTGAATGGCTTATCACCAAAAAAGAAATGGAGATGATTTTTGGTGTGGAAATCCCTGAAGTTGGGTATATAAAGTCAATGGGAATTGCTGAAATCTTCCTGAAATAAAAAGAAGGTTATTACAAGTGTTATTTCTACATCTAAATCCATACAAACATCAAACTTTATTATATTAGTTCTATGGACCTTAAGGGATCAAATCTCAATTTCCTCTCAAGAAGCCAACTGGTTGCTTCATGAATGTGGCAACTCATACTTCGACAATAGAAATCCCATAAGTGCAATCCCAACATCATTTATGGTTCCTTTCAAAAACTAGACAGAGATTCAAAATAGAATAAGTGAATGTGATCTTCTACACTTCATAGTATCCCTTTGTTCCCAAAATCTATGAAGCTCCCACTATCCAACAAATACTTTCTTCTCATAATGACCACATTGCAGACTCACATTAAGACCCCCAAATTATCAAAGATTATGCTACCACAACAACTGCTCCTGAAATCCTAGACTCATTCATCACTTCCTTTATGTTGGTCCCTAAAATGCAAATGTTTAACCTCCTAATTTCTTCCTAACGCTCTTGGCACAGTGAAAGATCAAGCGTTAGGATTCATGAGAGGAAGAAATCCAAATCAACTTCTACCCCTAACTAATTACAATCAAATTCCAAATCAACTCCACACGTCCTAATTATTAGAAAAACTAAGAACTTAGCTTCTTCCCCTCGCCAAAAATCTACCTTTTTTCACTTTAGCCAGCTTCATATAGTTTTTTCCTCTCCACATCCCTTCGTTCCCCTGAAAGCTCTACACCAATCCTCCACTAAAACCGTGATTCACATAGCTCATAAAGAGTATCCATTGAGCAGCCAAGATCGTGCTCTATCACTAAAACTAGTTCACTAATACCACACCACAAAACTTGCAAAACAACAAACCAAGCCAAAAACAAAAACAAGAAAATAAACTTTTTGGTGTCCTTGAAACACCACATCTCCAACAACTTTGCCACATAGTTGAATTAAGGTTTTATGCTTTCATCCACAGAAAACGTTTGACACTGTTTTTTGGTCACATGTTTCTTATCTAATTTGCAAGATTTATAAAATTCTATTCAACAAATCTCTTCAAATAAAGTTGATAATAATGTACATAATGCAAAATATTTAATGTGCACAGATTTCAAATCGAAGTTAGATTGTGACTTAAAAGGAAAACTTAAAGCGAAAAGGGCAAAAGGTGATAATACTTAGCTAGTGATTGATGGTTAGAGATCATGCATGATCATGTGTTGCTTGTTTTAGATTGTTCTTATTTGTATTGTTTTTATGTTTCTAATGGATGCATTCATGGGAGGAACTAAGTTGTAGCACTTGGTCTGGGATGTTTACAATGAACTTATTGACATATCATCCTTGTTTTATTGTTTTTCATGGAGCTATGCCTTTGATTGGCTATGGAGATTTGATGATGAATGGAGCTTGGGCTATAAAGGAGTGGACTTTGCCTCAAGAAAGATGGTGGTGTACAAGACAAGAAATAAGTTTGGCATACTATTTCTTCTAGTTTTTTCTTTTGGTGTTTCTTGTTTTTAGAAAACACTCACAAAAAGAATGTTTATGTGATGTACTTGGTCTTTCGAGTCTTCCCTTGTGTTGTAGGATTAGGTTAATAATGTTTTGGGCTGGTGGTGGAGATGATGCAGAGCCAAAGGGGATTGTTGAAAGATCCTTGATGGCATTGTCTAGGAATAATAGAACTTGAGATATATCATTATGGGTTGTAAATTGGGCATTAAAGTCAAGAGAGTGATACCTTTGTTGGCACTTTGAGAAGGGATTTCAAATGGTTTCCATTCTAGGAGTTGGGCTAAATTTGAAATATTACACAAATATGGGACTAGGCCGAAATTCTTGTTTTGTGAAGGTTCTTGGGATTTGCAACAATAGTGGGATGAGTGATTGTTATTGAGAATTATGTGGTAACTTAATGAGAGTGAATTTAGAGTGTCTTAATCCACCTAAGTCTTTAACATTTTATTTGATCATTTTATTTAAAAGTTGGAACAAATAGTGAATGAGTTTAAGTTTGCAAACACTAAGATAATACATCACACCCCAAATTCCATGACCCGTCCTACTTTAGGACAACATAAGATTCACATAAAGAAAAAATTTCATTCCAAATTATTTATCAAAAGGTTACCCAAGTCATGTAGAATTCAAAACTCTAATTAAATTTACAAAAAAATGTGTTTTGATGTGAAAATTGAATGCATAAGTAAAAAAATTCAAGAATGTCACATGAGGAATTATTTGTATCAAGAACACAAAAGGAATCCACTTTTTGGGAATTTTTCTTAGATGTTATTTTTCAAGAATACTTCAAATGCCAACCTATTTGATGTCTTTTATAAATAATTGATTGAATCAATTTTGATTTAGTTATAATTTTGTTGAAATCAATATTGTGAAGCCCTGAAAGGCCATTGATGTCAAGAATACAAATGATAACTATTTTCACCTTTTGTTATTTTAATGACGAGTTCAAATCATTCCCTTGTGCATGTATTAAATAAATAAGAAAAAATATCTAATGTGTAAGTGTAAGGACACTTAAAAGGAAAAAAATCAAGAATTAGGTCAAGAATGATTCAAAAATCAAAATGTTAATGCATATTATAGGTTTTTGGGTGTCCATTATTTTTCATGAGTGTGTGCATAGGTGGGGAACACATAGCCCACCTAGTCCAATCAATTAAACCAATGTATGAGTAAATGGAATTTTATTTTAAAAATTCAATCCGACTTTTGTGTGATTTCGATAAGGTGGTTCCTAGTGCTACCACCCAAGGAAAAGTTTGTTGATTCTCATAACATGTGTTTTCATATTGTCTATTGTGTTTGACTAAATTACTAGAGTTTTTCAATTTTTTTCTCTTTCCAAAGTCACCTTTCATCCTTGAATAAACCTATCAACTGGGCAATAACAATCTCTACAATCTTAAAATACTCAAGTATTTCATGAAGAAAACCTAAAAAGATGTGAGATTATGCCACTACTTGATGATGATATTCAAATCCAAAAGAGGTTTTAAGACATATTTTGCATTATTTTTTATTTATAATTCAAACAAGGAAGATGATGAACATTCAATAGGGGTGGTTCAACCATTGTGCCATTGATGTATTTTTGCTTTGTCATTTAAGTCTTTTTTAAAATCTTAATATGCTTGCTAAAATCAACTCTAACATCCTCTTTTAACCAATATTGGGGATAAATTATCCTTCATGCATTCATGAATTGTTCTATAGGAAACCTTAACTGTAATCCTACAATCAAGGACAACGATGCTTGTGAAAATTCTTGTTTCATAATATCAACCACACCTACACAAACAACCCTTGTCACCTAATAAACTACCCTAATATTCACATCTTGGTGTTTAGCCCAAATGTGTTGAGTTTGATGTTCAAGAGCAAGGTGATTTAAATTGAGGTGATTGAGTTCATGATCCATTTGATAAGGATGCCTTCATGTCGAACATCCACTAAAGAATTGAATTAATGGAAAAGAAGGGACCTAAAAGTAGTAGTAGGGTCAAAATATATTGCATCTAATTCCCCTTGACAATTTTTCATCATAGCCACAAAGTCACACATAAAAACATGGCATACTTTGTTGAATTTCATTAAAAAATACACAAGGGGAAAATATATGACAAACCTAATGTTACCTCCACATCAACCAATATTTAAAGTTGGTTATTGCCTTGGTTTTTATAGGGGATCAAGTGCCATTTCCATCAAAAGGGTACAGTATTGTTCCAAGACCATCCTTATAGGTGACAACATGGAAATCCATTGAATGCACACTTTTTTCAAGGTTTTATTTCCTTCAATCTTCATTAATTTAATAAGTTTTGGAATCCAAAATGATTCCTTATGATTCATGTTGAAATAAGAATGAAGGATTTGGAGGAGCCCTTGTAATTTAGTACAAGTGGTAGCTTGTTTAGTGTTTGCATAACCATGTTGGTGTGATATGTAATCACTAGAAGAAATCTTGTCCATTCAGACCATATGTTTATGACTAATGTGCAACTAGTGTCCAAAGCAATTTAATTTGTGACTACATTTGTACCAATCCTATGTGACACCTTGGTTGCAAGTGTTCATAGTCGCACATATGACTAAACTTTAACAAATCCAAATTTTAGTCATACATGCAACCACAATGTGTGACAACCATAAGTTTAGATGAAAATATTGATGAAATATGAACACGTGTCATTTGTTATGGGTGGCATCCACTGATGGTTCACAACTAAGTTACTTTTGCAATTATACATAAATGACTAAATGACATGTGACATTTTTTCTATTGCAATTTAAAGTGTACAAATTAATTTATTGGCTAATAGGTTGTTAGAAAATGTTATCATAACCTAGTTAGTAAATTAAACTAGGTAGGCTTGTGTACATTGGTAGCCTAGCCTTGCTTGCATACTTAGTTAATTGGCCCAAATTATCTATAGGTAGTAGTAGGTAGTAGGTAGGTTAAATTGTAAATATTTTATTATATGGATATATTATTTTTTATAATAAAAATATTAATTAATTAGGTAGGTTAGGTAATAGACAGTTGGTATGTAACCTAGGTAATATGTAGTAAGTAAGATACATAATAAATAATTAAGGAAACTAATAAATATTTTATTGTGTGGATATGACAATATTTTTGTATGGGATAAAGGATGTGATAATGTTATTGTGTTTGCTTTCATCCAAATTTATCCCATATCCTTTATCTACAACTTCAAACTTGAAAAGTATATAAATAGGTGAAAGAATGGACTAGATTCATGGTATGCAAGTTTAAGAATAATGCATGTGTTACATGAAAAAAACTTGTCCCCAACAAAATAAATAAGATCCTACCTACCTACTTAGCTTATGTTAAGTAGCTTATTCTACCTTAGCCTAACCTAAAATAGGTTGCCTATTATAATGTAAGTTGTAAGCTAAGATAAATTATAATTAATTAATTAATTATAATATTTAAGTATTGTAATTATATATATATTTCTTGAAAAATGGAAATTTGCCACATATTTTATGGCCATTAGCTTTTTAAACTACCACATGGTATGCAAGCAAGGCTAGACATCAATGGGACATTTGGTAACATGTGACTATCCCAAATGTAGTTGCAAATTGGGGTTCCATGTCATACTAAGGATCATCCATGGTAATGGATGAGAAATTATGGCCTAGTCATAAAGTTTGTGATGACACTTTCAACTTCATGGTCACGTCATGTCTTTTGCAATTGATTATCTTATGACACTTGTCTAAGGTGACTAGGCTATTTTTAATTGTAGTTTTAGTTGCATGTGTCCATTACAACTACAAATGAGTTGCAAATTCAATTGTTGATTTTCAAATTTCTTCTAATGAATGCAATGCACACCCACCATGTGTGGTGCATATTTATTTTGGAATTGCACAATGAAGCTTGTGGGAATGCCTTAAAATACTAACATTCCATCAACACCAAATGAAACCAACCCACTTGCAATTTTTTTCCCCCAAGTCCACCTCCAATTCTTCGTGTTTGATAAATTAAATGTGTCATGAAATCAAATGTTGTTCCTTTATTAATCAATTTTAAAGATAGAAAAATAGGAATCCTACCTTAGGGAGCTCACCTCCATTTTATTTCAAATGGCAGGCAAAAAAACATATTGGGTGCAACTTGTTGAAAATAAATAAAATTTTAATTTATTTAAATGTAAATAAGGTGCTTATAATTCATTATGAAAATGAATTAAAAATATATTTATTATATTTTAGGATATACTTAAAATATATTCAAAATATGCCATTATTTCATAGCAAACTAAAAAATACCTTTTTACTTCAATTGTTTCCTAATATATAAAAATAGTGACTTCCCTAGGAATCCTACACCAATCCTACACAAAACACAAACATGGACACTTGCCAATGTTTGGTGATCAATACTTGTAACTTCATCATAAGAAATTGACATCTTAACTTATGCCATAGCTCATAAAGTGACATCCAACATCATATTGTCCATGTGTTCAACCATGCTCTACCTTGAACTATCACTTTAATGCTTGCGTGAATAATTTTTGACTCACTACTACTTGAACAAGGATTTCATGCTCTTGTAATCAATCATAGCATGTCCTTCACTTAAAAGCTACAAAATACAAGTAAATTACAAAAGCTTCTATAGTATTCAATTGAGTCAAAACATAATCATGAGCTAAGCTTGCATATAGGATTTCATTTTAAACATGTGCTAAGTCTTTCATAAAGTACCATTTTCCAATTACCACACCATGACCAACAACCTTTGCCTTCCTCTCGCTTGCATGTTTGGATAAAAATTTCATCTTTAAGACCAAAAGTTTTTCCTTATGTTTTATTTGTGTACATACTTTGCACCTTACTGTAGAAATGGATCCATCCTCAACCACAACATTTTTAACCTAATGTAGTTAACAACACAAATGTCTTGGAACTTGTAATGATAATCATATTTGGTTTGCTTTTTCTTTTTTATCCTTTATAGCTCAATCACGAGATTTTTAGAGGTTGGAATAGTAAATTTTGAAGATACGAATTTGCTAAAGCTAGCAATGCAAAGGGTTTGTTTGTTTGTTGAAGCACATATTAGACCTTAAAAGGTGGAAGTTTATCAATATAAAAAAATTGTAACAAAAATTTACTAGTGGTTTCAAGGGTGCCACTATTATAAGAAATAATGTTTGTAAGTAGTTAGAACTTAGAAAACCTTCAAGATAAAGGACCATGAAAAACCACAAAAACCCAAAAAAAATTGTTTAAATGACAAGGTTGTTAAAAAATAATTGTGCATAAAAATCACAAACATGTGTTGCTAGTAGCTATGTGCAAAATTGCAAACTTACTATGCATTGTGCATGAAGTAGTAAGCTCAAACTTTGTAGCTTATGAAACCTTTTGCTTAATTCCATGGAATTTGCAAGTTGTCAATTTGAGATTTGATGGTTGACTATTTGAAGGATTTCAATGGAGCTTGGAGGTTGCCAAATGCCCATTTAGTTCATTGTTGCAAATTGTTCAACAAGTTTGTTAGACTTTAGTGTTACTTATCACCAGCCATCAATAAAAGCAAAAGCCATTCAAACTCAATAGTCATCTGTTAGACTAAATGGCGATAGGCTTTGAAGCTTGAGCCTTCTAAAATTCTAAAAAGTTCTAAAATCTAGCAAGTTACATGTAGCAAGCTTCATGCTTCAAAGTTCCTTTGCAAGCTTTAGGTTACATGAAACCTTTTATTTTCATAATAGTGAATGGTTTGGAAAGTGCAATGTGCATATCGATATTCAACTCTTGTAGTAAGCAATAAACTTCAAAGAAGAAAATATCTTAAAACCTTCTTAAAATTTATAGATGGAAAAATTCACCTCCTTTTACACGTTGCCTTCATTGCTAAAGGTGATGGAAGGTGATGAAAAGTTTTAAAAGAGGATCACAAATTGATGGCTACAACTTGCTTTACATAGTATTTATCTTTGGTGAAACCCTCTTCTACCATTGTGATGGCTATCTACAATGGTAGCTTCTAATTATGACAATGGTTACTAACCTTTGTGATGCTTCAAGTCATGGGCCAAAAGTAGCTAACCTTAATCAACATTTGTGGATTACATAGGAGATCAATGGCCTAAGATTTATGTGAATTTTGTATTTTTTAAAGCCTAGATTTAAGGAAGGGCTTTGAAATGCATTTCTTTTAATTGAAGAAAAACATTTTTCCAAAAGAAAACACCACTCAAGAGAAGAAGAATGTGATGTAATATAATAGAAAATTTAAACACCATTAAAAATTAGCCCAAATTCCTGAAATTTAGAAATTTAAAGAATTAATCCTTAAATTTTGGCATTTCAACAAGTAATTTCTAAAATACTAAACACTTTTTTTTAAATGATGAAATTTTAATTCTTTCTAGACCTAAAAAAATACTATGGTATTTTTAATATTATTATTTTTGTTTACATATAGACATGGTTAAAAACCTATTCTTGGATATTCAAATAACAACCACTTGACAATACTAATGATGGAGGTGGTTGGCTGAATGATGTGGCAAAAAAAAAAAACTTAGAATTGAAAAAATGTAGGAAGGGCACATATATGACTAACAAGTGAGAAACAAAATCACCTCCAACTTGTCCATCACATAACATGACAATTTTCACAACAAACATAAACATTGGTTTCAACATAAGGGTGTGAAGGAATGCTTTAAAAATGCAACATTGTACTAGTTTGGCTTTCATGCAATTTAAGAAGAAGTACATGTAAAGTTTGCCAACCAAGTGTGAAAAAGGGCTTCAAATTGAAAGTTTCTTGTTTTTCAAAAGGGTTTTAAATTTTCTTCTAACACATGGAAAAAATAAATTTTTTAAATTGAAAAGCAATGATGGACAATCAATCCTTCAATTCCATGGGCAAGAGTAAAAAGGTTTTCCCCAAAAAATCTCAATCTTGAAATGTAATAGGGTTTACGTAGAGGGCTTCAAACCTATTTTATTTGATCCATGTAATTCATAACTTGAGAAGAATTTGTAGGAGAATGTAAAGAAGACTCTCAAATGAGTTGTTTTGTTGGCTTTAGCCATAGGAAAGAGGCTATGCATGGGTGTAGGATTTGTGCATAAAATCTTAGGTCAAAGTTTACCCAATGTGTGAGTGACATTTGGAATATTATTTGTGCATGTGGTGGATGGGCATGTTCTATAAAAGTGCATGCATCTAGATGAGAAGTTCTAGATCCAAGACATAGGAAGATTTTAGTTTGAACTTACCATGAAGGGCATTGTGTGATGAGTTATTTGTTCAACTTGCATCAAGATTCCATTGGAGATATCTAATGCTGATAAAGCATATGCGACCAATATGGGCATGTTATGAAAGTAGGACATAGTTGATAGATAAAAAAACAATTTGAAATAGTGTTTATATGAAGGGAATAACTCTTATGTGAGAAGAAGGTAGGGAGATTATGACCATAGCCACAATCCACCCTCATCCATCTTGAATGATCCCAAAAAATTGTGAAATGTGAAATTTATGGAATAGAGACTCATGCTTTTCTATTGACCAAGTAAGTAGATTTTTTTGTTTGTTAATCCTTGAGTTTGTTCAAAACAATTGCTAAAATCATCAAAATTTTGAATTGTAAATGACTTTGAAAAAATAACACATAGTTATTAAAGAAAATAAATGTCATGGAAGAGATGAGCTACATAGGTATGCATCCATATTGAGGGAAGATCTTATATATATATGAGTTAAATAACTTGATCCAACTTCCCAAATCCTATTTTTCATGCTCTATATATATATATATATATATATAACTGAAGGATTTTCACTATCACAAGAGATTTGACCTCTCACCAATGCTGAACAAAAATGAACTTTGAAATTGCACACATGATGTCCACCACATGTTAAACATTTTAATTTTTATCTATTTGTGGTCTATTTATAAAAATTTATAAGATGGCATGAAAAATATGTCATATGCCATGATATGAAAAGAATAATTTCAAAAGTAATACTTTAGATCTTTAATGTACACCATACATCAAAGTTGTATGGAAGAAAAAGTGGTTGTCAATGAACCTTGTCAAATAAAAACACTTGTTGCTCATAAAGCTTCATCTTGAAGATCCATCTGTATTTTAACTTCAATTAACATAGACGATATTTTTCCTCCATAGTCACCAAAGAGGAAGACTAGTTTTTGGTGGTGAAAGTTATTCCAATATCTTGTTAAAGGATGAAACATTGGAGTTTTGATTTGATAATTTCTTTTTTTACCCAAATACTATCATTAATTACATTCATTGAACCTACTTTTTATAATGAAGTTTGAAGATTAAATATCCTTAATAGTTTAAACCATCCATTTTGTAAGGAAGATGTCTATTGAGAATTGAGGGGAATGCTATGATGACAAGAGCCAAAGCTCTCACTTGGTTCATCTCTTCCCTTTGCCAAGGTTTTGGCTCTTCCTTTTAACGCTTGAAGTTATGCTAACAGTAAGCTCACTTGTTGGTCCCCTATGGTTCCATATGGTCCCATATGATCCCCTAGTTCCCACGAGAATTGACCCCTTCGCAACCCTTCTCTAGTCATGCAATTTGTTTTCAGGGGATCTAGGTTACACATGCGTTGTGCTTAGCACCATGCAAATTTCATGTTGATTTGAAACTGTTTGATTTATCAGAGTTAAGATAGAGGAACTAATTTGTGGGGTCCTGACTCCTGACGAATGTTGGGCAGTTCTCTCCTTTTTACCAAAACAACTAGTGGGTAAGGGTTGCATATCCGGAACCTTCATTGGCGGTTCTCAAAAAATCAAAGAACCAGGTTTGTTGGGATCCAACAATTGAACCAAACTGGGGTTCTCACTTTGAATTTTTTGGGAGAACCTGACCTATTTGTGAGAGGCAACTACGGCAGGTCTTTGTAAAACCCAAACCCATTGTAAAACATGTGGAGAAGGGTGGGTTGTATGAAGGGCAGCCAGGTCTTCTATGGTCATTTTTGATGAGTTGGATCATCAACTAGCCTCTGTTTGTTGTGTTATGGATAAAGGTATGGTAGGATTTGTTAGTTATAGGACTTGAGAATTTTAGGCCTGTAAGTGAATGAATGTGTCGATTGAATGTCATAGCTCATCCTAAAAATATAATATATGTGCAATTTTTAGCAATTTCATACTCAAGTTCGAAATTATGGTAGTTCTTTGACCCATTTCATACCCATGACCATATGTTTAATAATTTTCAAAAGTTTGAAATACCCATGATCAATGGTTCTCTAATTCTCTAAGCGTCAAAGAACCTGAACAGGAGGTTCCATCTCAAATGTGAGAACCGCCCAATAGTGGTCCCGACCACTCCAAATCATTGCCATGTTGTTGTCCAAATCAACAAAGGGAGTGGGGACCTTGGAAGGTGTGTGCCTCAAGGACTAGAATTTTGTTTTCTAGACAAGACTAGGATTGGAGACATCTTGCTGAGAGTAAAAGGGATCAAAACATTCTTGCCACATTTTGTCTCCAACCCCAAAGACATCAAAGATTTACCAAAAATGCACAACTTTTCATATTACTTTTGTGTTTCTTTAATTATTTGCAAACAAACCTTCACTAGGAAAAAAAAAACAGTGTCGCAAGAGACATTGAAGATATAGTTTGCAAACCCAAAAAACATGCACAATCAATGATTTTTTCTGGACAATTTTGTTTCATTTGTGTGTATGTGTGTGTGAAAGATAGAGAGCGAGAGAGAACGCATGGGAAAATTGTGGAAAACTGTGTTTTTTCTTGTAGATTCCTCTAATTTTGCTATTTTTTTGGGGAAATTTTCTCTGTCACAAAATTGAAAAGAGAATACATGTCACACACAATTTATTTTTCCAAATATTTGCCATAAATCATCCCCAAAGACATTGAAGATATAGTTTGAAGACCCAAGAAAACATGCACAGTTCACAACACTTCCTATATTTATTATTTCCCAATTCTTCCCTAAGGAACCGTTATTCATATGTGCAATTCTGTGAATCCCTGTGAATCAATTATCTGAAAACAAAAGGTCTATGCTCGGATGGACGGACAGTTTTGTGGCCCTTCCAAAGCTGACGTATAGTAAGAAGATACCATATTTGACAGCTGTGTTCACCTTTAAATTATTGGAAATTTTATTTTTTCTTGTGCAAAATTTGAGGTCAATTTGCTACTGGGACATGGTGGATGGTGGTTGCCACCCCAAGAAAAAGAAAAGGAAAAAAAGACCCCCCAAAAAAGATCCCTTCTCAAAGCCATTCTAGCCTTGTTCATTCTTTTAAAATTCTTCATTGAGTACCTTCACTAAGCAGCCTTTTAAAAGTTTATAGACAATTCACTTTGGCACCATAGTGGGAAAAAAGAAAAAAAAGAAAAAAAAAAAAAAGGAAAAGAGAAGAAAAGAAAAGAAAGCCTTATAGTGTTTGACACATGACAGTACAGTCCTAGCCTTTTTTTTTGGTAGTGTATTCAGAGATACTATGTCATGGGATAAAATATTTCACCCAATTCATGTGTTCCTAGGACTATGATTTTTGTGAAGCTTGCCTACCCCCTCCATGAGCTTTACAAAATTTGCAAAGCCCGCTTCGTGGTCATCTAACTGTAGCACAGTTGTGATCTTTACTGGAATGGGGCACACATGCACTGTAGCTCAGGGGCATTTACCTGGCCTGTAACCCCTACAAATTGAGTTTAAAGTGCAAAACATCTCTGTTTGTAAGGCTATGATCATTGGGTCCTCTTCTTGTGAAAAAGTTAAAGTTTGGGGGGGTGGAGGACGGGCTTAGGGGGGGCACTAATTCTTTTAGAAGGCCCCATTTTATGTTCGTTTGTCCACCATTTTGACAACACATGATGACACAAAAGGTTAAAAGAGGAGGCCATTAAGGTGTCCATGGCCATGGCACTGATAGGAGGACTTTGAAAAAGGTCATCCAAATTAAAAAACATAGACCAACCGAATGATTTTGGGCCAGGTTCAATACTGAGTAATTAGTTATTGTACTTGCAAAAATTGGAAATTTTGGAAGCAAACTCACCAAAATCACATTGTCTCTCTCTCTCACTTTGGGATCTTTTTGGGGTCTTTTAGCTATTCAAAAGCCTGAACTTTCTGAGTGAGAAAGGCCAGCTGTGGCCCATCCCCTTCTTGAGAAAATATGTGCCCTCCAAATACACTAAGAAATTTCTTCAAGTGCTTTACCTTACAAATACCTATGAATCGATTGCCCATTGATAACTTAGGTAAGCTCTTATACTCCTTTTTTTATAATAAAATTTTGGGAGGGGGGGCGGGGAATGGAGCCCCACACGCCACCACCAACTAACCCCCCCCCCCCCCCCCCCCCCCCACCCCAAAAAAAACCATTCACTCCCACAAACCACAC
>Ga0116227_10000687_pt1:0-67500 | contig 68526 bp, 54 predicted proteins | sample S1TSphgellanicum_FD_89693 | JGI IMG/M metagenome (GOLD analysis project Ga0116227, IMG submission 89693) | Host-associated microbial communities from peat moss isolated from Minnesota, USA - S1T2_Fb - Sphagnum magellanicum MG | ecosystem: Host-associated > Plants > Peat moss >... | reverse complement strand
AAGAACGACCTTGCCACTTTAGGGTTTAGGGTATATGCGAGAAACACCGACAGTGGTCCGAATAGCACACATTGCGGTGTGGCAATACATGAACAGGCTGAGCCCAGTGGGAATCGAACCCACATTGGGGACTTAGGAAGTCCCTGTCCTGTTCCATTAGACGATGAGCCCGAGAGATCACACACGCCTGCTCTCCTCATGGGCCCGTTGGCCTTGAGGTCAGGGGCCCGCACAAGCTTATCGATTGTATTGTGTGGATGTTGTTCACAACGTTTACATTGATGATGAAGTCACGGGGCACTTGCACAATCTGACATCTCTTCGATAGCTCCTTCCTGTCAAACACGTCACTCATCTTCAGGAACACCGTCTTGTTGAGCGCAAATATATTCCTCTTGTGGGCCGCGCTCCGCAGGATGCGCAACGTGCGGTCGTCGTTCGATTCCATTAGCGCCAGCAGCAGGTGCTCATCCATGTCCGTTATCGCGGGGTCGTGGCGCAGGAGAACAGCTGGAAGATGCTGATCGTGAACCACAAGGAGGGGCTGGAGGACCTGACCCTTGAGCACACGGTGCTCCTCTTCGGCCTCTCCATGTTCACTAGGCTCTCCCCGCCGCTAGGCTCGGGAACGCCTCGTCGTAGCACAGCAGCGCCCTCTCCGGGCCCCTCCTTCGCGGCCATCTCCCGCAGCAGCTGGTGCGGAGGCAGCAGCGCACCCTCATACAGGTTGCCTATGTTGGTGATGTACTTGTTCTCTTTGCACACGTACCGCACCGAGGATGGCAGGCTGTTGACCTTCTGGCAGTTGCACCTGTAGGTCTGGCTCTCGAACTCGATGTTGAACAGGGCGTGGGAGCGCACATCTCGCCTCGTTTGCGTGATCAGCACGACATGGAAGTGCTTGCCACCATCCTCGTGGCGCTCCTCCCCGACCACGTAGTCGGTGAACTCAATCTTCTCCCTGAGCCGATCAATCACCAGCTCCGGGGTCATCTCCTCCGGCACCTGGCTGTAGGTGAGGAAGAACTTCTTCGCGTAGATCCCGAAGCCCCTAGGTTTTCTCTCTTCGTTTAGCATACGTCAAAGCTGTGTTTGGATTTTTACCACCTCACGTTCGGTAAGTTTCTTAAAAATGTGTGGAAAGTGTGGAAAGGCTCTTCTAAAGCCTTACTACGCCTGCGTTCTTGATCTTAAGATTCCAGTTGTCCAGAAGTGGAAGACGTGGAAAAGGTGGAAAAGGCCCCAGGTCAAGGCCCCTCGATGCAGCAGGGGCCTTGATCCGCAACGCCCACCCGCCCCCTCCGTCAAAAAGCGCCAAAAGTGGTAAATGCCTACCCCCCAACCAGGCCATTCGGAGTCTGCTCGGCCCCATAGCCGCGATCAAGGATCTCACGGTCCCTGTCCTTGTCGATGGTGTACCGGTTGTACCTGAGCGTGGTGGCGATGTTCTTGTGTCCAACCATCCTGGCCACGTTGTGGCTCTCGGTGTGCCGGAGGAGGCGGCTGATGAAGCCAACCCGGAAGGAGTGTGAGGTCACGAGGTCGCTGCTCCGGAGGGCCTTCCCCGCGGCCGTGAGGGCCCCGTTGATGTAGGCTATCCAGGCCTTCTCGTGCATCACCTGGCCGGGCTTGCGGCTGGACTCTCCCAGGAGGCCGTACCCCCGCACGTTGAAGAGCAGGTCTATGTCGGACTCTAGCATCCTGAGGGCCTCACGCCCCTCGGTGGGAAGGACCCTCACGAAGGCATCGCCCTGCTTCTGCAGGACACCCTTGAGGCTTCCCTCGCGGATGACGCCGAGGACGTCGCCGTGGGTGATTGACCTCAGCTCATTGACCCTGGCACCGGTGTAGTAGAGGAGGATGAAGACTGTCCGCCTCTGCAGGTGGTTCTCGATGTCCTGGACAAGATCCGTCAGCCACTGGAACTTCTCTTCTGGCGCCCGGTGCTCATCAAAAACCATCGCAATTCGAGATGAATCAATCCCTTGCATAGGCCCGCCTGTATTCTATCGCAACCCCGACATCAAAGACAACACCGTCTCGATCGGCGTGCAACGCATCGAGGCAGAGAGAGGCCGCCTGTTCAGTGCGTGCCTCGGCCCACAAGCCTAGCTGCCACTGTGCCACCGAGGTGTGCACCACCTCGACTTGCCCCTTCCACGCCGTAGCCGCATGTCTGGATCATTGCAGGGGGCAAGTTGATAGGATTGGCTCTGATTTCGAAAATGTTCCGAACGCAGGCCCCACTTCAGATGCCTAGCGTGCTTCTGTGCTCTCTGTGTAGTGTCTTTGGCTACCAGCCGTTTCTGTTGGCGTCATGAAGCCAAACAACACCACAATTGTGGCAAGGGTTGGCAACGGAGTGGCGTCTACCCGCGACATTCTTCTCATCTGCCGCCAAGTCGCTGGGTCTCAAAACGCCTAGGAAGGCCGGGGTGGGGGTTGCAAAACTTCATTTAAAGGTGTAAAGTGTAGGTTGAGAAGAGAAATAGGGATGTAGCGCAGCTTGGTAGCGCTCCTGTTTTGGGAACAGGAGGTCGCAGGTTCAAATCCTGTCATCCCTACGCCACCTCAACAGTTGACATGCTCTCTGCAGAATGTCGAAGTGGGCCGTTGCTCGTGTGAGGGCTATAGGTCAACCTTGCACCGCTGTGGTCGAGTGAACAATTCGCCAGTGTGAGAGAACACCCTTAGTTCAGTTGGTAGAACGCAGGTTTCCAAAACCTGATGCCGTAGGTTCAAGTCCTACAGGGTGTGAACAGCTGCAATGGGGAGTCGCCCAAAGCCTATGCAATCCCTTGTCCAGGCGCATCTTGACTGACAAACTATGACAAGATCTCAATCCAACAGTGAGCATGAAGGTCGGTGGCACATGGAACAAACGTTTCATGAATCATGCAAAGACTCTGTCTGCCAACAATGTGCGATCAGCACTAAAAGAGCTCTGCGAATCTTTCTTCGGGTTGGTAGCATCGCCGAGAAGAGCTTGTGTCAACGAGAGCAGCCATAGGTGGTGGACAGGTGAGCAGACTGGCCACGGGGGATTGAGAGGCAGGGTCGTGAGCGGCACGTTTCGCTCGGAGCATCGCAATGAACCCTTCCGTTGCTAAGCACTGCAACAAATGACCTGCCAGAAGGGGGCCAATGGGCGAATTGTTCCGACAGGTGGGGCGCTCTGTTTGCAAAAGCCCTTGAATTGCTGCCGTCTTAGTAAAAAGATGGCTTCTTTACGGCATTGGCTTTATAATAGAGAATTAAAGGTACAGAAAACAGAAACGACAGGTCGCCGGTTTCAGGGAGCAGTTTCAGTGGAATGAAGCTCGCTGAAAGAGGCTACTAGAATGGGCCTTGCCCATCTTCGTGCAAAGATGTTGGGCTGCTTGGTTTTGTCAATCGATTCTGTCTCTTGGCTTCCTCGCATCTTGCAAAGGAGTGTTGACCTTGTAAGCTTTCATGTTTCTGTCTATTCGGTTTCTGCAATCTCATTGTGTAGAGATTCGTTGGCAAGCACACCGAAACACTAGTCTAAATCCCAAGATGAAAAATTATACTACCTATCTATCTACTGCCCCGGTTGTGGCCCTAATATGGTTTACCTTTACCGCAGGTTTGTTAATTGAAATAAACAGGTTCTTCCCAGACCCACTTGTGTTTTCGTTCTAGGCCTTGGTCACCCTCGTCCCCCCTTCGCCACCTCTCGAGGCGCACTGCAAGGGCAAGTGTACACTTCGAGAGATTGATTTGTCTGGCTTCACTGAGGCAAACCTATGGGGCTGGAGGGCGGCCGTGAACGAATTCAATGCTGGATTAAGCATCTCCTTCACTCTCTGGAAGGTGCGCTTGCCTCGTTCCCCCCTCGTTGGCCGTCCCTGACCATCGAAGGGGTGACCATCAAGCCCCCTTGTCGTCGTTGCTGTGTCTAGCAGAACTTGCCACCCCGATTGATAGGGGCATATTGTAAAAAAAACATCTAACGTCTTCCGTCTTCCCATGTAGCGCAAAACAATGCAATCAAGGCACGCCAACCGCCGAAGAGCGTGCTTGTGCGGAACTTGGTGGCGCAACGCATGCAATGCAGAGATTGCTGACCAAGGAAGAAATGCAACACAGAAGGGCGGGAATGAGGGGAATGGCTTTAAGATTGGCCATTTGTCTCAAATGCTGATATGTGGTATTCTATGGATTGTATTGGCAACAAAAGAAATCGTCCAATTGCGGTTACAAAGTGAAGCTGGCTTTAGTTTCTCCAATCTCACCCCTAACTGTTCACCTGTCTCCTGCCAAGGAGACAAGTTGTTTGCCCAATCTGAAGCAGGATCGTTGCATCTATGGCACGGAACGCAGGCTATCCGTCAATTCAACATGGATGGGGTGCAGCTAAGGAGCCGGTGAGCTGTCCAACAGTGGCCTTGTTGCCTCGTGTTCTCTTTCGTTTCAGCACCCGCTGGTCAAGATTAGGTGTTGGGCGCGGTCTTCGACCAACCTTGCACAGGTTCGGCTTTTCGTTGATTGGGAGAACACTAATTTCGCTGGAACAAACCAATTGCAGGCAATGCCCTTCACATGCTCTACCCGGGCTTTACGCCCCATTCGCAGATAGGCAGGCCTCGCATTGGCAGGGTCCTTGTCCCAAGAGCGGCTCGCCGAGCGGGCCCGACCCCACGGGCGTCTCGATGGACGAATTCGTCGCTTGGGGGAGCGCAAATCCGCTTGTCACCAAGCCCTACAACCAAGCTCCAAATGGCCTTGTGGGATAGACGCTCGCAGCCGCGGGGGGGTTAGTGCCGAGTCTTGAAGGGAAGAGCGGAATGCTCGAGGCCCTAATCATAAAAGAAATGGAAAGATGCCAACTATTCAACAATTAGTTCGAAGTGCCCGAAAGGAGATATCAAGGAAAACGAAGTCTCCAGCGTTGAAGTCTTGCCCCCAACGAAGGGGTGTCTGTATTAAGGTTTACACAACCACTCCAAAGAAGCCGAACTCGGCATTGCGCAAGGTGGCACGTGTCCGCCTAACCACCGGCTTTGAGGTAACGGCCTACATACCTGGCATTGGTCACAACCTTCAGGAGCATTCAGTGGTTCTCGTCCGTGGTGGAAGGGTGAAGGACCTCCCAGGCGTGCGCTATCACATTGTCCGGGGAACGTTGGACACAGCTGCCGTAAAAAACCGCACACAAAGCCGTTCAAAATATGGAGTGAAGCGCCCGAAACCATAACCGGCTCCCGACTGGTAGGGCAAAGACTCTGGCCTGTCACGGGGCAGGTTGCCATCAGCCCCAGGTCTTCAGCAACGAAGAAGCTGGAAGTAAGGCCTTGCAAGGGCTGTAAGGCCGCCGCGGGACCCAACTGGAGGGGGGAGCGCATCATTCTGTGATGCAAGACCTTGAGGTCGGAGCAGGTTTCGCTATTCAAAGATCAAAGAGTGCATCAACAATGGAGGATTTCTAGCCTATGGCCCGTAGACGCGCCGCTAAGAAGAAAGTTTTGTTACCAGACCCGATTTATCAAAACCATTTGATTGAGATGATTGCAAATCGTCTCATGAAGAAGGGCAAGAAGCCCTTGGCCTATAGAATATGTTACTCTTCCCTGAAGGAGGTAGGTGAGATTACTCAGAAAGACCCCGTGTCGGTGGTCGAGCAAGCCATCCGCAACGTGACACCGCTCGTTGAGGTGAAAGCTAAGCGCAGAGGTGGTGCAACGTACCAGGTCCCGGTTCCGGTAAACCCAGAACGCGGGACCGCACTTGCTATCCGATGGATAATACTGTCATGCCGAAGCCGCTCTGGACGAACCATGATCTCAAAGCTGACAAATGAGTTCTTAGATGCTTCAAAAAACATGGGCAATGCCATCCGGAAGAAGGATGAAGTCAACCGCATGGCGGAAGCGAACAAGGCTTTCGCAACAAGCAGGTTCTAGAACATCTTTGGCACCTCATCATTCCGTGATGATGGGCCATCGTCGCAAATCAGAATCAAATACCCTACACAACTAACTTTTTGAAAAGAGAAGGAACTTTAGCGTTATGGCACGTGGTAAATTTGAACGCAAGAAGCCGCACGTAAACATTGGCACGATTGGCCATGTTGACCATGGCAAGACAACCTTGACTGCTGCCATTACCATGGCATTGGCCTCGCAGGGCGGGGGCAAGGGGAAGAAGTACGATGACATTGACTCAGCTCCAGAAGAGAAGGCTCGAGGCATTACCATCAACACAGCCCATGTAGAGTATGAGACCGAGAATCGGCACTATGCCCACGTCGACTGCCCAGGGCATGCCGATTACGTAAAGAACATGATCACGGGTGCCGCACAGATGGATGGTGCCATCCTAGTTGTTTCAGGAGCTGATGGGCCAATGCCGCAGACAAAGGAGCACATCTTGTTAGCAAAGCAGGTGGGTGTGCCAAACGTCGTGGTCTTCCTTAACAAGGAAGACCAGGTTGATGACGAGGAGTTGCTGGAACTGGTAGAGCTTGAGGTTCGCGAAACCCTAGACAACTACGAGTTTCCAGGTGACGAGATACCAATCATTGCTGGGTCTGCCCTCTTGGCCTTGGAGGCCCTAACCGAGAACCCCGAGGTTAAGGCGGGTGAGAACAAATGGGTGGACAAGATCTATGAGCTGATGCGCCAGGTCGACAGCTACATCCCTACACCAGAGCGGGAGACAGACAAGCCGTTCTTGATGGCAGTTGAAGACGTCTTCTCAATCACTGGGCGAGGCACCGTTGCAACTGGTCGGGTGGAGAGGGGGGCAGTCAAGGTGGGTGAATCGGTTGAGCTTGTCGGTCTTGCACCAACCCGAGCAACAACCGTAACTGGTCTCGAGATGTTCCAGAAGACACTGGAAGAGAGCGTAGCGGGAGACAACGTGGGTGTTCTCTTGCGTGGGATACAGAAGGTTGATGTCGAGCGTGGGATGGTGCTAGCAAAGCCTGGAAGCATTACGCCACACACCAAGTTCGAGGCGCAAGTGTATGTGCTCAAGAAGGAGGAGGGTGGACGACACACCCCCTTCTTCCCAGGATACCGGCCGCAATTCTATGTGCGGACAACTGACGTAACTGGCAAGATTGAGTCCTTCCGTGCCGATGATGGAAGTGCAACGCAAATGGTTATGCCTGGCGACCGGATCAGGATGGTTGTAGAGCTGATTCAGCCAATTGCGATTGAGAAGGGGATGCGGTTTGCAATCCGAGAGGGGGGCCGAACTGTTGGGGCTGGATTGGTAGCTACAATCCTTCAATAACAGGCAAAAGGTCGCGATCGTCTTTAGGCCCTATTGGTAGACGCGGCCAGGAGACCGGCCTCACAGATGGTGGGCACTTCGCTGAACAAGCTTGGGGGCGTTGAGGTTGCACCGCCAAGCGGTGCACGCCCCTGCCCATGTGCAGAGAAGCAATGCAGGACCAGGGAGATGTCAAACTAATAGAATTGAAAAGGGATAGGGTTAGAAGCGTATGAAACTCAAAGAATTGGTAAAAGCCATTGAGGCAAACCTTGTTAAGCAGGATTTGCCGGAGATATCTATTGGTGACACGGTCAAGGTAGGAGTTCTGATTCAAGAGGGGAACAAGGAACGCGTCCAGCCCTATGAAGGAACAGTAATTGCACAACATCGTGCCGGAGTTCACACAACTGTCACGGTGCGCCGTGTCTTTCAAGGAGTTGGGGTTGAACGTGTCTTTGTGATTCATTCCCCTTTGATCAAGAACATTGAGATACTTAGACGAGCAAAGGTGCGGAAAGCAAAATTGTATTACTTGCGAGACAGGATTGGCAAGGGGACACGCCTAAACACCAAATTGAACTATTAGCATTAGTGTTTCAGCAAGAAAGTGGCCAAGCTGGGACAATCCATTGCCGTAGAGGGGATGTTTAGGCAGCCCTTCTGTCTGTAAATGGACTCTACAAAGGAGTGCCCTGCAAGGCAAGAGCCCATGGGCACTCTGTGCCTGGAGAGCGCCCTCCCCCCTCCGAACGGGACGGGAAGCCCTTGGGAGGGGTACTTCACTGACGTTGTGACGCAGGGACCCGCGTTAGGGGTTCGAGGGTGTTGGGTGCAGGTCCTGGCAGTGCATCGCACAGCGAATCAATCACTGGTGAGGCAGGCCTAGTTGAGACGGTGCAGCTGCCACAAAACAGTGAACAACACGAGCATGGGAGATTATTGCGTTTAACACTCGGTTGTGGTAGAATGCGATTTGTTGAGCCACACACAGAATAGAGACAGATGCCGATCAAACTCTAAACCATGCGGGTCTTGCGCTGCAATCACGCGCAGCCGTGTCAACACCCTTAGCCTGCTTAACTCAATTGGCAGAGTATCGGTTTTGTAAACCGAATGTTATCGGTTCAACTCCGATAGCAGGCTTTTGATGTGCAATTGGAGAGTTCATCGGCGGGGAACCATTCCTGCCTGTTGGCACTCAAGGTCTATGAGCCCCATGACGGCACCATTGGACAATCGATTTCTAGAACACCTATGGGCACTAGTGGGCTTGAAACAAGCTGTTCCCGAACATCCTTTGGAGCACCCCCAAGGCAACAGCTTGGGGTAGAACTTGAAATCGGGGCGAATGTTTTCCCAAGGAAATGGTATAATAAAGATAAAAGATGTTTGCAAACCTATGACACAAAGCTTTGACAACTTCTTCCCAAGTTGGTGTTGGCGGTGCCTTCTTCTAGCAGAGCGGTGCAAGGTTTGTCATGCATGAAGAATGGTGTGTGGTTGCAGGCAATGTCTCTGTTTGTTTGTCTGATCGGCCTCAGGGAATTCCTTGGGCTTACATGGGCTCAGGGCTCAGTTGCGGGACGAGTTGAGGGATTCATTGAACAGGATTGCATCATCTTGTGCTGCACGGAGACCCTTACCTAGGGCGTTCCCTTGAATGGGTGTGGCGCTTCACTCAACGGGTTCCGGGCTCTATGCCCTGCATCGCTTAGTGCATAGCTTCAGGAGGCAATCAATGGACACCCAATCATCTCTGCGCACGCATCTGGGCACGTAGGCGATGAGGCTTTATCACAACGATTTCATGAAAGGAGTTTATTTTATGGCTGCTGCTTATTTACCATCTGTTTTAGTTCCATTGGTAGGGCTTGTGTTCCCAGCCATTGCTATGGCATCGCTGTTTCTGTACATTGAGAAGGAAGAGATTGCGTAACATGTCGCGTTTCTTTGCCTTCCACTTGTCGCCAATCCGAAGTTTTCAGCACATCAACACGAAACCCTGAGCTCTTCGCACAATGCTTGGTAGCACCTCACCGGGCGCCGAACGGGCAGCGGTTCAGGCCACGATTAACAAGCTGTTGCAAGGCCTGAGAGGCCTTGCAGCGCTAGTGAAACAGCTGTCCACATCTCCCTAATACAACAAGCAACTCTACCCGTCCCAATAGAATGCTCTTGTTTCCAACGGGGCCGATTGAGCAAACTTTGCACGGTGTGAATTCGTGGGACGGGATGAAGACTCTAAATTTGAGCGATCTGCACAAACCTCGATGACAGAGCACGTGGCCAGTCGCTTGCTCGGATCATAGCATGCACCGATTGTGCAGGGCAGGGCTCTTCGGCAATCTATCAACTCTTGGCAGGATTCAGGGAACGATGGCATTGATTTCGAGGGAACTCCTCTTCTATGACAAAACAATGCGCGGCACATCTAAACTCTACAAAGAGACGCCGACAGGAAGATAGGCACGAAGCGAGGGACCGTTGGAATAGGGACGATTTAGGGAAATGCTGCACCTTCGCAATGACTCGGTCTTCATTCGGCGCAAATCCAATGGAGCTTGCGACCTGCCCCAACAACCATTCTTGTCTTTGGGGTTTCAGATGTGGTATCCTTATAGAGTGACATTGTGATGAAGACACACATCAAGCAATGATCAGGATCCAAGCACACGCGCACCACATGTGATGCTTATGAATTGGGCCCCCGTTCCCGGGGCCTTCCTTGCCCATGTGTCGAGTTGCGGTGTGCGGCCTTTAGATGACCGCCCCCCCCCTCGATGGCCTTGCTCCGCACGGGCTTGTGGGGGCATGCACCGCTCGGCGGTGCAGCTCCCTTTCTTGACCAGGGATGGCCATCAAATCCCTGCTTTTTCGAGATGGTTGCAATCTCGGCAGCGGCAGGCTGCTCCCGATGTGGTGCACCTGTGCAGATGCTGCCTGGACAACAGGCCATCCACCCAATTGAGGGAGATCGAGCAGCAAAAGGGAACCAATCTATTTATTACGAAATACAAAGCAACTATGTCTAGATATCGTGGTCCACGCCTTCGAGTTGTTCGTCGGCTGGGGGACTTGCCAGGTTTTACATCAAAGCTGCCCAAGAAGCAGGCACCACCAGGCCAACATGGGAAGGCAGCAAAGAAATTGTCTCAATACGGGATTCGGCTTCAAGAGAAACAGAAGTTGCGTTTTAATTACGGGATTACAGAGTCACAGTTGATCCGGTACGTGCGAGAAGCCCGCCGTGTCAAAGGCTCGACAGGTGAGGTGTTGTTGCAATTGCTCGAGATGCGCCTTGACAACGTCGTTTTTAGATTGGGCCTTGCCCCAACGATCGCTGCGGCGCGTCAATTGATTCGCCATGGGCACATTCTTGTAAGCAATCAGAAAGCAACTATACCAAGTTACCAATGCAAACCAAAAACAACGATCTCTGTTCCAGAACGGAAGCAATCTCGTGAATTGGTAACTCGGTTTGTGGCAGAGTCAACTAGGTCCTCCCTTCCACCACATCTGTCCTTCAACAGAGAGGGCCTAACCGGTACAGTAACGGGGAACATAGACCGTCAATCTGTTGGTTTGAGATTGAATGAGTTGTTGGTTGTTGAATTCTATTCGCGTAAGGTGTAATCAGCTGTGCTGAGGCATTGAACTCGTTGCCCCTCTGTCCAACAGCCTCTTCAACGCATTCGGCAGTCCACAGAGTGAGTTCTTGGGCACCTGGAATGGGCCTCAGGGGGAGGAGCCGTCTGGCACGGCGCCCTGCCCTGGGAGCTGTGTCCAAGCTAACAATGCAACTGCTATGGAGCCTAAACCTTCCTGCGGAGAGGGTTTTGTCGAGCGAGTTGGCTGAGTTGCAAGAACAGGTTATGGGTTTCTGTTTTTTAGCGAGAATAGGTTAATCTGAAACAGTGCTATCATGTAGTAACTGGCAGGTGCCACAAATCTTCTCGAGGCCACAAACCCGCTGCTCACGGCTGAGGGGGTGTTGCGGAGGCACCGGGATCAAGATCTTTGTGAGGCTGGACGCCTCCTCGCGCTGGATTGACGCTCGATGACTGCCCATTCGGAGCAAGGCCATCGAAGGGGTTGCAACAAATGCGTGGCGAAGCGATTCAACTGTTTATGGGACCAGGGCAAAGCTTGGCTAAATGGGCCAACATGGCGCGTCTTGCGTTGCATGCATCGCACAGCGATGCACAGAAGCGGTGCAACAGATGGGATGAAACGGGTAGACTGTATGATCGTCAAAAACTTAAACTAATGTGTGACACATGGCTCCACAAACTGAAACTAAAACAGGTGCTGGCTTCAAAGCAGGCGTTAAAGATTACCGATTAACCTACTACACTCCAGATTACCAAGTGAAGGAAACAGACATCTTGGCTGCTTTCCGTATGACTCCTCAACCAGGTGTTCCGCCAGAAGAGTGCGGCGCAGCTGTTGCAGCAGAGTCTTCAACTGGTACTTGGACTACAGTTTGGACTGATGGATTGACTAGTCTTGACAGATACAAAGGCCGTTGTTACGACCTTGAGCCGGTTCCTGGTGAAGAAAACCAATACATCGCATACGTTGCGTACCCATTAGATCTTTTCGAAGAGGGATCAGTGACAAACTTGTTCACTTCTATCGTAGGGAACGTTTTCGGTTTTAAAGCACTTCGCGCATTGCGTCTTGAAGACCTTCGCATTCCACCTGCTTACGTAAAAACCTTCCAAGGGCCACCTCATGGTATCCAGGTTGAGCGTGACAGACTAAACAAGTACGGCCGTGCTCTTTTGGGTTGCACAATCAAGCCAAAACTAGGTCTTTCTGCTAAGAACTACGGCCGTGCAGTGTACGAATGTTTGCGCGGTGGGCTTGACTTCACGAAAGACGACGAGAACGTAAACTCACAACCGTTCATGCGTTGGAGAGACCGTTTCCTTTTCGTTTCAGAAGCTATTTACAAATCTCAAGCTGAGACAGGTGAGATCAAAGGTCACTACCTAAACGCAACAGCTGGTACTTGCGAGGAGATGTTGAAACGTGCTGAGTCTGCTAGAGACTTCGGTGTTCCGATCGTTATGCATGACTACTTGACTGGTGGTTTCACTGCAAACACTACATTGGCACACTACTGCCGTGACAACAGTCTTTTGCTTCACATTCACCGCGCGATGCACGCCGTTATCGACCGTCAGCGCAACCACGGTATGCACTTCCGTGTGCTAGCAAAAGCTCTTCGTATGTCTGGTGGTGACCACCTTCACTCAGGAACTGTTGTAGGTAAACTTGAGGGAGAGCGTGAAGTAACACTAGGTTTCGTTGACCTAATGCGTGACGACTAAATTGAGAAAGACAGAAGCCGAGGCATCTACTTTACTCAAGACTGGGTTTCTCTTCCTGGTGTTATGCCGGTTGCTTCAGGTGGTATTCACGTGTGGCACATGCCTGCACTTGTAGAGATCTTTGGCGATGACGCTTGCTTGCAGTTTGGTGGCGGTACCCTTGGACACCCATGGGGCAACGCACCTGGTGCGGCAGCAAACCGTGTTGCGCTTGAAGCTTGTGTACAAGCTCGTAACGAGGGACGTGACCTTGCGCGCGAAGGCGGTGATGTAATCCGCGCAGCATGCAAGTGGAGTCCAGAACTTGCTGCAGCTTGTGAAGTTTGGAAGGAAATCAAATTCGAATTCGACACAATTGACAAGCTGTAACAGACTTGCAGAGTCCCGCATTCGGACAGAGAGGCCTGCCTCAACGGCTTGCCAGTGAGAGCTGATCCAACCTAATAGGCCGCCCCTCTCTTGGGGGCTTCAGGTTTGGCTCGGCCCGCGGCACACCCCACCCTGCAGAACTGCAGGGCGGGTGGCGTGCCGCGGGCCGAGCCACGCAGGCCGAGCCACTCCCCCCACCTAGCGAACAGAACAGTGGTGAGACACTTAAAGAGACTATGGGGAGAGCCGAACACAACCTCCCCCGCTTCCACCCATGCCGCTAAGAAAAGAACTTCTACCCCTTGCCTTCTGAAGGCAAACAAATGCATCGTTCCATCCTTAGGCGACGGTCCACAACACCTTCAGGCACGCGTCACCGTAAACTGGCCAACTCCTTGCCCAGCACAGCACGTAGATATCAATTGAGGGCACCATCGTTGCGCACCTAGCCTGCTTCTTCCCTGCCATGCCTAGAGATCAACTCTCAACCAGGTCCCTGTGGTCATCCTTGCCCATGCTTGCACTCTAAAGTGCAATTAATTACTTTTACACTACACAATTTGCTTATACAATAGGAGCATCGCCAGCGCCTTGCAAGTGACCCAAACAGGTTATCAACTCGACGGAGAGGCCTCTAACTGTTCATTACGGAGACAAAGAAATGAAATTAGCTGTTTATGGAAAGGGTGGAATTGGGAAGTCTACAACCAGTTGCAACATCTCAATTGCGCTAGCAAGAAGGGGACGGAAAGTGTTACAGATTGGTTGTGATCCAAAACATGATAGCACGTTCACACTAACGGGTTTCCTTATTCCTACGATCATCGACACCCTGCAGTCAAAAGACTACCATTATGAGGATGTGTGGCCAGAAGATGTCATCTATCAAGGATATGGGGGTGTTGATTGTGTCGAAGCGGGGGGCCCACCGGCCGGCGCCGGCTGTGGTGGATATGTGGTTGGGGAGACGGTAAAGCTGCTCAAGGAATTAAATGCCTTCTACGAGTATGACATCATCCTCTTTGATGTCCTCGGCGATGTCGTGTGTGGCGGCTTTGCCGCCCCCCTCAACTACGCAGATTACTGCATCATTATCACCGACAACGGATTTGATGCCCTGTTTGCGGCCAACAGGATCGTTGCCTCCGTGCGCGAGAAGGCGCGAACCCACCCATTGCGAATAGCTGGTTTAGTTGGGAACCGAACAGCAAAACGCGACCTTATTGACAAGTATGTGGAAGCCTGTCCAATGCCGGTTCTAGAGGTTTTGCCCCTCATTGAAGACATACGAGTTTCACGGGTAAAGGGGAAGACCCTGTTCGAGATGGCAGAATTAGAGCCTCAACTCTGTTACGTGTGTGACTTCTATCTGAACATCGCTGATCAGCTGTTGTCTCAACCAGAGGGGGTTGTGTCTCACGAGCTTGCCGATCGTGAGCTGTTCAGTCTGCTCTCTGACTTCTACTTGAATCCGCAAACCAAGCCCGCCGAGTCGACAGTTGAGGGACTTGACTTCATGATGATATAGGAACGGGAAGGGTTACCGGAGCGCAAAGCCCTTCCATGACAAGGAGCTTGGGAAGGGCCATCGCCCACAATGGGTTGGGGTGCATCGCACGGCGATGCACAGAAATGCGGCGCTGCAGAGGCCGTGCAACCCCCCGGATTGTCCGCCCCTGCCCATTAAGGGATTGCACCTCAGTGCTGTCGAGCCCTCAATCCCATCAAACCGCAACGCTGTAGGGCCCTGCCTGTCCGTGGCGTGCCAAACCCAGTCAACGAGAGGCTGAATGCCCGTGAGGTGGGTTTGGCCTGTGGGGCCTGGAAAGCCACCACGTGCTTTGCATTGCGCGGCTATGCACGGGGCGGCACCGACGCACTACTAAACAGAAACACATCCAAATCATATGTCGACTGCACTCTCTGAGCCACTAACCTTTGAATGCGAGACGGGGAACTACCACACATTTTGTCCCATTAGCTGTGTTGCATGGTTGTATCAAAAGATTGAGGATAGCTTCTTCCTCGTTGTAGGGACAAAGACGTGTGGCTATTTCTTACAGAACGCTCTAGGGGTAATGATTTTTGCTGAACCTAGGTACGCGATGGCTGAATTAGAAGAAGGTGACATCTCAGCTCAGTTAAACGATTACAAGGAGCTGAAGAGGCTCTGTTTACAAATAAAGCAGGACAGGAATCCAAGTGTTATTGTTTGGATTGGCACCTGCACCACCGAAATCATCAAGATGGACCTCGAGGGCATGGCGCCTCAATTAGAGGCGGAGATTGGCATCCCTATCGTGGTTGCTCGTGCAAATGGCTTAGACTACGCCTTTACCCAAGGTGAGGACACGGTCTTAGCTGCTATGGCACATCGCTGCCCAAGTTTGGCAAAAGAGGGGGTTGGGGACAGCTCGCCCACCTCGGCGCTCCGCACCGAGGGCAGCATTGTTGACAATTTGCTAAGGCTCGCCAAGCCCAACCTGTCCCTTCTTACCGCCGAGGCTTCCAACCAGTTGAACAGCCAAATGCACGGGGGCTCGTTGGCCGCCCCTGGCCATCGAAGGGGAGGATCAATCAGTGCCTCTGCTGGGGGGCCAACTCAACCCCCGCTGGTGCTGTTTGGATCCCTCCCAAGCACAGTCGCTACCCAATTGACCATGGAGCTGAAGAACCAAGGCATTGCTGTCGCTGGGTGGCTTCCAGCACAACGGTACATCGATCTGCCGGCTCTGGGTGAAGGGGTTTATGTCTGTGGGGTGAACCCGTTCCTGAGCAGAACGGCAACCACGCTGATGCGGCGCCGGCGCTGCAAGTTAGTGGGGGCCCCATTCCCTATTGGCCCAGATGGCACAAGGGCTTGGATTGAGAAGATCTGCTCAGTCCTTGATGTTCAACCACGGGGTCTGGAAGAGAGGGAGGCCGCTATTTGGGCGGGATTGGAAGACTATCTCGAGCTTGTGCGTGGCAAATCTGTCTTCTTTATGGGTGACAACTTGCTCGAGGTGTCCCTAGCACGGTTCCTCATCCGGTGTGGCATGATTGTCTATGAGATTGGGATACCATACATGGACAAGCGTTTCCAAGCTGCTGAATTGGAGTTGCTAGAGAGAACGTGCCATGAGATGAATGTGCCTCTGCCCCGGATCGTTGAGAAACCTGACAACTATCATCAGATACAACGAATTCGGGAGTTGCAGCCTGACTTGGCCATTACGGGAATGGCGCATGCCAATCCGCTCGAGGCGCGTGGGATCAGCACCAAGTGGTCGGTCGAGTTTACATTTGCCCAGATACATGGATTCACAAACTCAAGAGACATCTTAGAATTGGTAACACGCCCTTTGCGCAGGAATCAATCGCTCCAAAGCCTGGGTTGGACATCCTTAGTGAAGTCTAATTTGAGCTAGCGTGTTGACCCAACCACTCGTCTCGAAAGGGCAATTGACGGCCTTGCGATGCGTGCCTCCCATGCACCACCACATGTAGTGGTTTGGCTCGAAGGCCGTCGTTGCCACGCTGGTTGCCGCCCGCAGATTGCAATGCAATCTGCGCGAGGCAAGTGAGAGAGGACAGCTGCAACGGAATGGGACGTCTACAAGAAGGGAGATTGTCGCACCTTCTCCTGTTGCAAATCATCTACAATGGGTTGTTGAGACTGAAGTTGTAAACGTTGATGTTTTCGATGTGGATGTTGTCCGCTATCATGGTCTGGTTCATGAAGTCGGGAGGTACGCGCACAATGGTGGATCTCCTTGCAAACTCGGGTCGCTTCATCATCTCTGCAATGTTCATAAATGTGGTCTCGTTGAAGGTGAAGACAAGGACAAGACCCTCTGGCCTGTAAACGTTTTGGTACCTGATGCGTATGCTCTTGGGCAGCTGTATGTCTATGAGGGCCAAGAAGACATAGTCATTTATGTTCTGGAGGGGGATGTCGTCGAACAGCACCGCCTGGTGCTTAGAGGTCAGCCCCTTGAGATCCTCTATGTCACACGCTATCAGCGTCTCCAACCCCAATTCCTCTAATAATGCCATTGCGTACGTGGTCTTGCCCTTGCCAGCTTCCCCCAAGAGGAACAAGGCTGTCTTGATTCCCTTCTCCTTCCAGAGGTCTATTTCTGGCAGCTGTTTGTATTCATCTGTCTTGTAGGGGCTCTTCGGGGTCACCCCGCTTCCGCGCTTCCCATCCCTCTTCAACTCCTGCACCTTTTGGAGTGTGCTCATTATAGACTGCACGCTCTTCCCGCCAACGGCCTTGTTCGGCTCCCTGTCGAAGTACCTAACCATAGCCTCCTGTATGCCGTGCTCATCTGCGTCTCTCAGCATCATTTGGAGTGAAGAGAGCAAGACCCCATTCTCAACATCTGCCATGTTTGTGTCATAGCTGCCCCCCTTGCAGGCATAGTTGACCGCATCGGTCAGGCTGTGCACCTTCTCGCAGTTGGGCTTGTAGATCCTTCGCTTATGCCTGAGGTAGAGCTTCTCGGGGCAGCGGATGTCGTACTTCCTCTTCGCAACCAGCACTATGTGGAGATGGTAGCCCCCCTTTCTCGTGTGGCTCCCGCCCCACGGCGCATTCCCACCACCCCACGCTCCTCTTCAGCTGGTCGATGGCTATGTCACCGGTTAGGTCCTCAGCGACCTGGCTGTAGGTCAGGAGGAGCCTCTTCGAGCTGCGGCGGAAACCCTCCCACTTCCTCCTTGCCGGCTTCAACTCGTTGATTTTGAGTTCCAATTCGTCTACTTTTGATTCAACCTTGCTGCTTCTCGGTCTCACTTGGTTCCTTTGTCGTGCCATCTCTTGCTACAGGTTCAAGGTTTGCGTTCCCTACAAAACACCTTCCAAATCTTGGGGGTATTGGGAGTGTAAAGCTAGAGAGTGAGCCCTGGCCACGCTTCACCCCCTCCCCAAAGGGAGGTGAAACTTGGCATGTTGGGCAGAGTTCGTTCCCGAAGGCAGGCCCTGCCTGGCGTCAACTTTGCAGTTCTGGTGGACAGATCAAGGGCTTGGGAGCAATTGGCCATCCCCCCCGCTCCTCAGGGCGGACCTGCCGGAGTGATCGCCTGCTCCTCTTACGGCTTGGGCAGGATGCGGGCAGGTGCCTGCTGGAATGCCCTGTCCATCCTGCCCCGCTCGGTCTCCTCATCGATGGGGTATCGGTAGTACGGTAGTAGTCTTAGGTAGTGCTGACACTCCTGTCTGGGCCACATCCTGTATCTTCTCGTGCCTAAGCATCTTGGTGACCCAGTTGAACTAGCCCGTCTTTGACGAGGCGCATGTCCTGGGCAAGTGGTTGATTAGCCTCGATGAACGATGCATTGGCCTGTTCGCGCATGATGTCACTTCACAAGTCAAGTCTTTGTGGTAAACAAAAACAAGAAAATTCCTTGCAAAAACCTACACCTATATTGAAAACCAAAGCACTATGGGCCTTTCTAGACCGTTGATGAGAAGCACAACTCTGTAGAGATCTGCAGTGAAACCCATATAGATATAAAAAAACCGACCTTAACAAGGTCAGCATCAACCGAAGGGGGTTGATTCTGGCTTGCCCGTAAAGGGGCCTCCTTGGCCTTATGAGGGGGGTTGAGACCCCCCAGACAGAGAAGAGAAGAAGGGGGAAGGCAGTTGGGGTCTGCGACTGATGTGGGCCAGTCTGAGCGGTTTCAGCATCTACCCTCTTGCTCAGGGGACAAAATGGAGGGCCATGCACAATGGAGACAGCATACCCTGCAAGACGGGCCTTCTCAACAACACAAGCCTAAGGAGTTCGTGATGGGGGGCAAAGAAACGAACAAAGCAGATGGAAGGGGCAATAGACACTCCAAATTAGCACGCTTAGCCTAACAAAATCGAGATTGACGGGACTTGAACCCGCAACTTCCCGCGTGACAGGCGGGTGCTCTGACCATTGAACTACAACCTCTAACTGTCGCTAACACCTCTACTATAGCCAAATCCCGGAGGTCTTGTCAACCAAGCTCTACCCCCCGTCCCCCTACAACGCTAAGCAAAGCAACCTCAAATCGCTCCCCCTCCATGCATGAGAGGGTCGAGTTGTGGGGCAGAAACCTCCTCCCCTACTTGTGTGCTGTGCGAGGCAAGGGCCCCGACTCAACGGGCACGTCGCAACAAAGACACAGGCCTAGCAGCCCTCCTCTTCGCTGGCCTTGCTTCGCACGGGCTTGTGGGGAGGTGCACCGCTCGGCGGTGCAACCCCAACGCCAACAAGCCCCTGTAGCCAATCCCGAGCCAGCCCCTGTAACACCTGTCCTCGTTAGGGGACATGGATGCAAGACGAGGTGTCGAGTCGCCCCTGGCCAAGCAAACCCACTTGGCCAAGATGCGTTCTACCCGAACTTGCCGGAGGTTGAGGCAATAAGGAACGCTGCATAGGTTAAGATGTACCCAGCTGAGAAGTGGGCCAATCCAACCAATCGTGCTTGAACAATTGACAACGCAACCGGTTTGTCTCTCCAACGCACCAAGTTTGCCAATGGTGTTCTCTCATGCGCCCACGCAAGGGTTTCGATCAATTCTTGCCAATAGCCGCGCCACGAGATAAGGAACATGAACCCAGTCGCATAGATCAGGTGGCCAAACAAGAACATCCATGCCCAAACTGAGAGGCTATTCATGCCAAATGGGTTGTAACCATTGATGAGCTGCGATGAGTTGAGCCAAAGGTAGTCTCGAAGCCATCCCATTAGGTATGTAGATGACTCATTGAACTGGTTCACATTCCCCTGCCAAATGCCTAAGTGCTTCCAATGGAAGTAGAAGGTAACCCATCCAATGGTGTTCAGCATCCAGAAGACTGCCAAATAGAAGGCATCCCACGCCGAGATGTCACATGTGCCGCCTCGTCCTGGTCCATCACAAGGGAAGCTGTACCCAAAGTCCTTCTTGTCCGGCATGAGCTTCGATCCTCTCGCATCGAGCGCCCCTTTGACAAGGATGAGGGTGGTAGTGTGCAAACCAAGTGCTATTGCATGGTGAACAAGGAAATCCCCCGGCCCAATGGTCAAGAACAATGAGTTGCTGTTGCTGTTGATCGCATCAAGCCAGCCCGGCAACCACAGTGTCTGCCCTGCAGAGAAGGCTGGGCTGTTAGACTGCGAGAGCAGCAGGTCGAAGCCGTACAGGGTCTTGCCTTGTGCAGCTTGGATCCATTGAGCAAAGACTGGCTCAATCAATATCTGCTTCTCGGGGGTTCCAAAGGCCTGCATCACATCATTGTGAACGTACAGCCCAAGCGTGTGGAAGCCCAAGAAGAGGCTGACCCAGCTCAGGTGTGAGATGATGGCCTCCTTGTGATCTAAGATCCGTGCCAAGACGTTCCCCTTGTTCTGCTCTGGGTCATAGTCCCGCACAAAGAAGATCGCGCCATGCGCAAATGCCCCACAAAGGATGAATCCAGCGATGTATTGGTGATGCGTGTACAGAGACGCCTGGGTGGTGAAGTCTTGCGCTAGGAATGCGTAAGGTGGGAGTGAGTACATGTGTTGTGCCACGAGCGAGGTGATTGTGCCAACACTCGCCAGCGCCAACCCCAATTGGAAGTGGAGTGAGTTGTTAACGGTGTCAAACAACCCCTTGTGCCCGGCGCCAAGGCCACCACCCGGTGGGGTGTGGGCATCCAAGATCTCTTGCATGGTGTGCCCAATCCCGAAGTTGGTCCGGTACATGTGGCCAGCAAGGATGAAGACCACCGCAATCGCCAAGTGGTGGTGGGCAATGTCAGTAAGCCAAAGGCTCTGGGTCTGTGGATGGAATCCGCCTAAGAAGGTCAAGATTGCACTGCCAGCTCCCTCTGAGGTGCCAAAGAGGTGAGATGCGGAGTCCGGGTTTTGGGCATAGGCGGCCCAATTCCCTGAGAAGAATGGCGCAAGCCCTTGAGGGTGTGGCAACGTGGTCAGGAAATTGTCCCACCGAACATGCTGTCCCCTTGCCTCTGGGATGGCTACATGCACCAAATGCCCAGTCCAAGCCAACGAGCTTACACCAAACAACCCTGACAGGTGGTGGTTTAGGCGCGATTCTGCGTTCTTGAACCATGCCAGTGCCGGTTGAAACCTCGGTTGAAGGTGGAGCCACCCAGCAAAAAGGAACAACCCCGACAGGATTGTTAAGAAGACCGATCCTTGGAAGAGGTCTTGGTTTGTGCGCAGACCTATTGTGTACCACCATTGGTAGACACCCGAGGTTGCAATGTTAACTGGTCCCTGGGCACCACCGCGGGTGAAAGCCTCTACCGCGGGCTGCCCGAAGTGTGGATCCCAGATTGCGTGTGCTATGGGCCGAACATGCAACGGGTCTTGACCCCATTGTGGGAAATTGCCCTGCCACGCCACATGAAAGAGATTGCCTGAAGTCCAGAGGAAAATGATGGCCAATTGCCCGAAATGAGAGGCAAAGATCTTTTGATACAGGCTCTCCTCCGTGATGTTGTCATGACTCTCAAAGTCATGAGCAGTGGCAATCCCATACCAGATCCGACGAGTAGTAGGGTCCTTTGCCAGGCCTTGGCTAAATTTTGGGAACTTTGTTGCCATAACTGTTTGTAAATACTCCGTCTGTAGATATAAGGGGCATGCACCGCTTCGCGATGCAACCCACCCTGGTGCGGGCATGCATCGCTTCGTGATGCATGCCCCACAGGCCGGTGAGGCCGGCATTCATTCTCGCAGGTGTGGCACCACGAAGTGGTGCCAAGAGCTGGAGATGGCTGGGAAGCCTAGCCAACAGCAATTATCCGTGCCAAGAAGAATGACCAAGTGGTCGCGATGCCACCGAGAAGGTAATGAGCTACCCCAACTGCACGGCCTTGGGTGATGCTGAGTGCACGCGGCTGAATAGAAGGGGCAACCTTGAGCTTGTTGTGGGCCCACACAATCGATTCAATGAGCTCTTGCCAGTAGCCACGGCCGCTGAAGAGGAACATGAGGCTGAATGCCCAAACAAAGTGCGCCCCCAAGAAGATCAATCCATATGCAGACAAGGCCGATCCATAAGACTGGATTACCTGAGAGGATTGTGCCCACAAGAAGTCTCGAAGCCATCCATTGATGGTGTTTGCACTTTGCGCAAAGTTCCCCCCAGTGATGTGAGAGACCCCTGTGCTGTTCACCGTTCCCCAAACATCCGATTGCATCTTCCAGCTGAAGTGGAAGATTGCAATCGACAAAGAGTTGTACATCCAGAACAGGCCTAAGAAGACGTGGTCCCAGGCAGAAACCTGGCACGTGCCTCCACGGCCTGGGCCATCACATGGGAACCTGAACCCTAGGTTTGCCTTGTCTGGGATGAGGCGAGAGCTTCGGGCATAAAGGACACCCTTCAGCAGGATCAAGACCGTAACGTGGATCGTAAACGCATGGATGTGGTGAACCATGAAGTCGGCGGTTCCCAACGTGATAGGCATCGCTGCCACCTTCCCACCAACCGCAACAAGGTCACCACCCCAAACCGGGCTTGTAGGTGCCAAGGCATTGGGTGCGGTGAATTGAGGGGCCGACATGTGGGTGTTTTGGATCCATTGGGCGAACACTGGCTGCAGCTGAATGGCTGTGTCAGAGAACATGTCCTGAGGACGACCCAAGGCACTCATCGTGTCGTTGTGGATGTACAAACCAAAGCTGTGGAAGCCCAAGAATATGCAAACCCAATTCAGGTGAGAAACAATTGCATCTCGGTGACGAATTACACGGTCGAGAAGGTTGTTGTAGTTGTTGGTTGGATCGTAATCACGAACCATGAAGATTGCCGCGTGGGCACCTGCCCCCACTATGCAAAACCCGCCAATCCAAGTGTGGTGAGTAAAGATAGAGAGCTGTGTCCCGTAATCTGTCGCCAAATATGGGTACGGAGGCATTGAATACATGTGGTGTGCCACAATGATTGACAAAGAACCGAACAGGGCCAAATTGATTGCCAATTGGGCATGCCATGAGGTAGTCAGGATCTCGTACAACCCCTTGTGGCCCTCGCCGGTGAAGGGACCCTTGTGAGCCTCTAAGATCTCTTTGATGCTGTGTCCAATCCCCCAATTGGTGCGGTACTGATGACCAGCGACCAAGAAGAGCACGGCAATGGCCAAATGATGATGCGCTTGGTCGCTGAGCCAAAGACCTCCAGTAACTGGATTCAATCCGCCTTGAAAGGTTAGGAAGTCGCTGTATTCATTCCAATTGATCGTAAAGAATGGCGCAAGCCCCTTAGAGAAGCTTGGATAGAGCTGGGCCATTAGATCACGGTTCAAAATGAATTCGTGTGGCAATGGGATCTCCTTCGGATCTACTCCCGCATCGAGCAGCTTGTTGATTGGAAGAGACACATGGATCTGGTGGCCGGCCCAGGCTAAACTGCCCAATCCCAGCAACCCTGCCAAGTGGTGGTTCAGCATAGATTCAACGTTTTGGAACCACTCCAGCTTCGGCGCTGCCTTGTGATAGTGGAACCAACCGGCAAAGAACATGGCAGCTGCAAGCACCAACCCGCCGATAGCTGTGCTATACAGTTGAAGCTCACTGGTGATGCCGCTAGCACGCCAAAGTTGGAAGAATCCCGAGGTAATCTGTACCCCTTGGAACCCACCACCCACGTCTCCATTCAAGATCTCTTGACCTACAATCGGCCAAACCACTTGCGCACTTGGCTTGATGTGGGTGGGATCACTCAACCAGGCCTCATAGTTGGAGAATCTTGCCCCATGGAAGTACATCCCACTCAGCCAGATAAGGATGATGCCCAGTTGCCCAAAATGGGCACTGAACACCTTCCGAGAGATCTCTTCGAGATCACTTGTGTGGCTATCGAAGTCATGCGCATCTGCATGCAGATTCCAAATCCAAGTTGTTGTTGACGGACCTTTCGACAGGGTTCGTGAGAAGTGGCCTGGTTTGGCCCATCTCTCGAAGCTAGTCTCCACGGGATTGCCGTCGACTACAATCTTCACCTTCTTTGCTTCTCGCTCTGGTGGACTAATTGTCATCGAATTTCTCCTAAAAACAAATACTATAAAAGAGACTCAGCCCTCCTATCTCAAACCTCTAATGGCAGGCCCGGCGCGTGACAGGCATCGCTTCCCAATGTCCATGCCCTTGGGGCTCGTTGGCGTTGGGGTTGCACCGCTCGGCGGTGCACCCCCCCCAAAGCCCCTGGCCATCGAAGGGGCCCAGCTGTGGAAATGGATGCATCGCTGCCTTGCTTCTGTTTGGCACTGCCGCGTCTATATACCATGCTGTTGGGCGAGCTTTGGTCCCCCAAACGGTGCAAGGCGTCAGGGCGCCAAACCATTCAGCCCGTCACTGAACGGCGCCCCAGCGTCTACCCATTGGTAGACAAGAAATGTCTGTTTTTCATAATATCAGGCATCTAGGGGGTGCTTTGGGGGTTAATAACTAATAAGCAGGGCATTGGTTTGAGGCCCTGTTGCTGATTTGACCAATAGACGTTGGCGCGCTAAAGACGAGCCAAACCCTTTCCTCAGAAGTGTAGACAAGGGCGGAAACGAGCCAGAGGTCTCCGAGGTCTCATCGGCTACGGAAGCTGCTCGCGCCTCCGTTGCATCCGTTGCCTCGCTAACAGCGTGCTAACCCTCCAACGGAAGCCCTTCTCGAGGGGGCCGGGCCGAGGTGGGAGCTCGACGTGTAAGGCCTTTCCTTTTGATCTGTTTTTTGTGTATAGTTCCCTTAGGCCCTTTACCTATTTGCCAGCAACCTCTTGGGTCAGCTTGCGGCCCAGAGGAAGAGGATAGTAGCACGCTTTTGCCGCATCACCACTCTGGTGCAACCTTGTCTTATCAAAGCTAAAAACGATGAATCTAGATAACCCAAACAATGACAAGCTCATCCGTCGGTACTTGATACCCGGCTCACGACAATTTAGCAACTATTGGTGGGGAAGCGTTGTGTTTCTCGGGGGCGTGGGTTTCTTGACAACCGGGGTCTCGAGCTATCTACACGTCGACGCGGTGCCATTCCTCTCCTCGAGGTCCATCGCCTTCTTCCCACAGGGCTTAGTAATGTGTTTCTATGGTGTTCTGGGGTTGCTTTTTAGCAGCTACCTCTGGTTTGCCCTCCTTTGGGAGGTAGGGGGTGGGTTCAATGAATTCAATAGGAGAGATGGATTGGTTCGTGTTTTCCGATGGGGATTCCCAGGCAGAAATCGTCGAGTAGATTTTCGTCATTCAATCGACGATGTCGAAGCAATTAGGGTAGAGATCAAGGAAGGCATAAACCCACGGCGAACTATCTTCATGCGGGTCAACGGGAAGCGAGACATACCTTTGACGCGAATTGGGCAACCGGTCACACTCGACGAGATTGAGACGGAGGCGGCTGAACTGGCAAGATTTGTTCAGGTCCCCCTCGAGTTAGCGTCTTGATCGATGCCTTGTCATGGTGCGAGTAGGGAGCAATGCCATTGCTCTCCAAAGGGCATCTCGCCGTGTCCCCCCTCCCCCATGTCGACCTGCTCCCTGTTTGATCTTGCCAACTGCTAAACAACTGCCCGTCCTGTTGCTAAGAGAGCAATCGAAGACTCGCCCGTCTGGAGGAATTGCTGTGCTAACTCAACACACCACAGGAGAGCGATTCCCGCTCAGTGAACCGCCCCCGGGCTAAGCCTCACACGTGCCCGGCGTCCCGTCTGATAGGCTTCCTTGCTTCGGGGCCTTTGGCACTTCATAGCGAGGCGATGGGAACGAACCCTTGCAAGGTCTGTGAACCTTAGCGCCTCTAAGGCCTCTGCTGTAAGAATTGCTTCTTGCTAGCGTTCAATGCGCCTTGCACGGTTGCTGAGAGGCAGCCCCCTGTCAGGTATCAGGTATGAGGGTAACCTGGCACGAGCGTTGATCTAAAAGCACGCTGTTTTGAGCGGATGTTCGCAACCCAGTCAATGGGCCGTTGTTAAGGGGCGGGGGTTGTCCCGACTCCTCACTCCCTACATGTCTCAACAACAGGAAACTACTACAGCAATTGAGTAGGTCCCTCTTTTTTGATACAATAGAATGTGTGCAGCAACACAAAGACGTTGAGATGTTGGAGCTCTGCTCGGCCCCCCAGCATGGCAGGTCGATGCATGAGGTCCCTCCTCCCTCTCCCTGTATGAACGGCGTCAAAACAACGGACGGATGCCTGTGCCAACGGCCGTTTTGGAGGTTGTGCCACTTGTTGGCGTGCGCCCCAAACGATGGATCGAATTCCAGTTACCAATCTAATTGACAAGCCATCAACCGTAGCCAGATGGGGCACGCCTTTACAGAAACGTGTTGATGGCCGAAGCAACACGGTGGGCCCCTTCATTAGATGTGGATTTTTGCCCATTTCAACGAAGGAAAGCTCTACAGGCTAAACATGCCTCTCAAACTGGTCAGATCTGCTAGCAGGCCTGAACATTGCTGGTTCATGCAGGTGCCTTCTATGCGGGTGCGGGTTGCACACACGTGGGGCTGACGATGCATCATTCTGGATGCATGGCTCTGTTTGTTATTACATCCAACAAGTCCGACAACAACGAATCCTTTCCCCTTTTTATTATGAACACCTCTGTTAAAACCAAAAACGTAGGTCGAATCACCCAAATCATTGGCCCAGTTCTTGATGTGGCCTTCGCACCAGGCAAGATGCCAAACATCTACAATGCCCTTCTCATCCGTGGCAAGAACGAGGCAGGGGATGACATATCTCTAACCTGTGAAGTTCAACAGCTTCTAGGTGACCATTGTGTTCGAGCAATCTCAATGAACGCGACGGATGGGTTGATGCGTGGCATGGATGTGGTCGACACGGGCAAGCCCCTCACAGTTCCTGTAGGTCAAGGAACCTTAGGCCGCATCTTTAACGTGCTGGGTGAGCCGGTAGACAACCTTGGGCCTGTAGACAGCAAAGAAGGTCTCCCAATCCATCGATCGGCACCAGCCTTCGTTGATCTGGACACCAAGCTCTCAATCTTCGAGACGGGCATCAAGGTGGTGGACCTTCTCGCACCATACCGCCGGGGTGGCAAGATTGGCCTGTTTGGGGGCGCTGGGGTAGGGAAGACGGTGCTGATTATGGAGCTCATCAACAACATCGCGAAAGCTCACGGAGGCGTTTCCGTGTTTGGTGGGGTAGGTGAACGAACTCGTGAAGGGAATGACTTGTATGCCGAGATGAAGGAATCGAAGGTTATCGACGAGGACAACCTGTCGGCCTCAAAGGTTGCCCTTGTGTATGGTCAAATGAATGAGCCGCCAGGGGCACGCATGCGGGTTGGTTTGACTGCACTGACAATGGCCGAGTACTTCCGGGACATAAACAAGCAGGACGTGCTCTTGTTCATTGACAACATCTTCCGCTTTGTTCAAGCTGGATCAGAGGTATCTGCTCTGTTGGGGCGCATGCCATCCGCTGTAGGCTACCAACCTACCCTAGCAACCGAGATGGGTGGGCTACAGGAACGCATTACATCTACGAAAGATGGTTCAATCACCTCAATCCAAGCGGTGTACGTGCCTGCGGATGACTTGACAGACCCAGCGCCGGCTACCACATTTGCCCATTTGGATGCAACAACGGTTCTGTCTCGTGGGTTAGCCTCAAAGGGCATCTATCCAGCTGTGGACCCTCTCGATTCAACTTCGACCATGCTGCAGCCTTGGATCGTAGGGGAAGAGCATTACCAATGTGCACAGAACGTAAAGGAGACTTTGCAGCGATACAAAGAGTTGCAAGACATCATTGCTATCTTGGGATTGGATGAGCTGTCTGAGGAAGACCGTCTTATTGTTGCACGGGCTCGCAAAATAGAGCGCTTCCTGTCTCAGCCCTTTTTCGTAGCGGAGGTGTTTACTGGCTCGCCAGGCAAATACGTAAGCCTAGCGGAAACGATCCAAGGATTCAGCTTCATCTTGTCAGGTGAACTTGATGACCTTCCAGAACAAGCCTTCTATCTGGTTGGTGACATCAATGAGGCCGTGTCTAAAGCAGCTTCGCTGCAAGGCAAGTAGGGCCGCACCACATGTGACGAGATGGTGGCGATCCACAAGGCAGGGAACGCTTCGTCTCAAGGGGGGGGGGCCCCAACGGGGACCAAACCAATCTGCAACGGCTGCTTGAATGATTGGAATGCCTTGCAACACAAGGTCTTCAATCCACATGTAGATGCGACCGCAGGCAGCAGCTAAGCATGGAGGGTTGATGTCCTTGGGCTGCTCAGGGAGGTAGGGCCCAACAAGTTTGGCAGACAGTTGGCCCATTGGGCGAGGGCATTCGTTCGACTTGTGTTGTGTGAGCTCCCTCGCCGAGAGGCTTGCAATCTTCACACCTCGAGCCAGCTAGAGCAGGCCTTGACGAGGGCTTTGCGTGCAAAGCCCTCTAACGAAAGATCAACCTCTTAACTTGTTCGTTCTATTTCTGTTGATTGCCTGCCCTAGTTTGCACGGACTGCTGCCAGGCCGGGCTCTTTCATGTGATGCATCCAAAGGTGCATCCCTCGCCATTCCCAAGGGCCCCATTGAAGGGTTCTGCGCTTCGTAACACAATCGACTCGCTTCTGTGAGTCGCAAGTGCGGCAGTTTCCCTCTTGTGTGCATCGTTGGGTTGGGGCTCCCATAGCCAATGCCGAGCAAGGCCATTGCAAGGGTTCAATAGAATCGGCACCAGGGGGAGTTGACGGCAGGACGGAGGGGGGAGGGCGCTCTTTTTCTCGTTTGAGAGTGTTTCGCAGTAAAAAGATAGAAGAACGGAGATTTATGACTCTACAAGTTTGCATCATGACACCAGATCGAATCTTCCTCAATCAGGAGGCGGAAGAGATCATATTGCCTACGAACACGGGACAAATGGGTGTGCTCACCAACCATGCCCCATTGATGACAGCGTTAGACGTTGGCGTAATGCTTAGCCGAAGCAAGACTGAATGGACGTCGGTTGCGCTAATGGGAGGGTTTGCACTGGTCAAGCAGAACCAGGTAACCGTGTTAGTAAATGAGGCTGAATCACCAGAATCGATCAATGTGGATCAAGCCGAGAAGAGCTATCAAGAGGCGCAAGCAAAATGGCTTGAGGCTTCCGGTCAAAAGCAGAAAGTGGAGGCCAATTTTGCGTTGAAGCGGGCCCGAGCTAGATACCAATTGGTGAAGAACAGCAAATAGGCCCTCTTGGTCAACAGAATCGGTCCTGAACAAGGAGGAAACGACCGCAGCTCCATGTCGCTCCAATCGCATTGCTTCCGTGCATCGCAAAGCGATGCACGAAGCCAGGCTGGCCAAGCGAGGGCATCTCGTTGTCAGTCTTGATGCATGGAAGGAGACGGCCCCACCCTAATAGAAGACATTGTTTCTGGAAACCCGAGCAGCTCCATCAAGCCCACGCCTGGGAGGGCGCACAACCGGACGGTTTGCAGCTCTCGCCTTCTTGCAAATTGAGGGGATTGCTGATAGAATTGCTCCTGCATGCATGGCTGAGTGGTCGAAAGCGATAGACTCATAATCTGTTCTCATTACGAGCGCCGCAGGTTCAAACCCTGTTGCATGCAAACAGGCCCCCCACGTGGCCCTCGAGCCTCGAAGCCCTTGCAACCCTAGGAGATGATGAAGGTTTTGCCGGTCGAGCAACCTTGCACGATGTGCTCAAAACAATGGAGCCAACAAACTGCCCAAGCTAGATAAAGCAAAAGTAGTAACTTGAAAACCCATAGGTTTGATATATCATATGATCAACAAATCACTCTGATAATTGCATAGGAGCAGACAGTGGGAATTGGCTGCAGCTGCAGAGCAAGCCCATTGTTGCCCATGTAATGCTATGAATGCTTACTCTGTTACCTCAAGGCATTTCTGGCAAGATGCCAGTTGTCGTCAACGGATCTTGCCATTTCAGCGAAGGGGCAGGCCATGGCCTGGCCCGTTCAGCCTACGGGTCCGCACCTCGCGGAACGAGTTCTGGGCTGATTGGCGATGGATCTGTGCTACAGATTCCCACAAAGCCGAACTGCTCTGCCTTGAGTTGATGTATTATTTGGAGATTTACAATCTATGACTATTGCCATTGGTAAACCCCAAGAGAAACGAACTTGGTTTGATGAGGTAGATGACTGGTTGCGCCGCGAACGCTTTGTGTTCGTTGGTTGGTCAGGCCTGTTGCTCTTCCCATGTGCGTATCTTGCCTTGGGTGGTTGGTTCACAGGAACCACTTTCGTCACATCTTGGTACACACACGGCCTAGCAAGTTCATACCTAGAGGGTTGCAACTTCTTAACCGCAGCGGTATCGACTCCAGCAAACAGCATGGGGCACTCATTGCTCTTCCTATGGGGACCAGAGGCCCAAGGTGACTTCACGCGATGGTGCCAATTGGGCGGTCTTTGGACCTTTGTGGCACTGCATGGTGCGTTTGGTCTAATTGGGTTCATGCTTCGTCAGTTTGAGCTTGCTCGCTCTGTAAAGCTTCGTCCTTACAATGCCATTGCATTCTCAGCACCGATTGCGGTGTTCGTTTCAGTTTTCCTAATCTATCCTTTGGGACAGTCAGGTTGGTTCTTTGCACCTAGCTTTGGTGTAGCTGCGATCTTCCGTTTCATCCTCTTCTTCCAAGGGTTCCACAACTGGACACTTAACCCATTCCACATGATGGGTGTGGCAGGCGTGCTGGGAGCTGCGCTTCTTTGTGCGATTCACGGAGCAACGGTTGAAAACACGCTGTTTGAGGATGGGGATGGTGCAAACACGTTCCGTGCATTCAACCCTACTCAGGCTGAAGAGACCTATTCAATGGTAACTGCGAACCGCTTCTGGTCACAGATCTTTGGTGTGGCATTCTCTAACAAGCGCTGGTTGCACTTCTTCATGCTCTTCGTTCCGGTAACCGGTCTTTGGATGAGTGCTATTGGTGTCCTAGGGCTTGCGCTGAACTTGCGTGCTTATGACTTCGTCTCTCAAGAGATTCGTGCGGCAGAAGACCCTGAATTCGAGACCTTCTACACGAAGAACATCTTGCTAAACGAAGGTATTCGCGCATGGATGGCGGCTCAAGACCAGCCACACGAAAAACTTGTATTCCCTGAGGAGGTCTTGCCACGTGGAAACGCTCTTTAATGGCACATTGCTTGTAGGTGGTCGTGACCAGGAGTCTACTGGATTTGCATGGTGGGCGGGGAACGCTCGCCTTATCAACCTGTCAGGCAAGCTGCTTGGTGCTCATGTAGCACACGCAGGCCTGATCGTTTTCTGGGCAGGGGCTATGAACCTGTTCGAAGTGGCCCACTTCGTTCCAGAGAAACCAATGTATGAGCAAGGTTTGATCTTGCTCCCTCACCTGGCAACTCTAGGCTACGGCGTAGGCCCAGGCGGGGAAGTCGTTGACACATTCCCATACTTTGTGTCAGGTGTGCTTCACCTGATCTCATCGGCCGTGCTAGGCTTTGGTGGGGTTTATCACTCATTGGTTGGTCCTGAAACCTTGGAAGAGTCCTTCCCGTTCTTTGGATACGTTTGGAAAGACAAGAACAAGATGACCACCATTTTGGGGATTCACCTGATTGTCCTAGGCATTGGTGCATGGTTGCTGGTTTGGAAGGCTCTCTACTTTGGTGGAGTTTACGACACATGGGCGCCTGGGGGCGGAGATGTTCGAATTATCAGCAATCCAACCATCAGCCCTGCAGTCATCTTCGGATATCTTCTCAAGTCACCTTTTGGTGGTGATGGGTGGATCGTGAGTGTAGACAATCTCGAGGACATCATTGGTGGGCACATCTGGATTGGAACATTGCTTATACTAGGTGGTGTTTGGCACATCTTGACCAAGCCGTGGGCTTGGGCACGCCGCGCGTTTGTGTGGTCTGGCGAAGCTTACCTGTCATACAGCATCGCTGCCGTGTCTATAATGGCATTCGTCTCATGCTGCATGTCGTGGTTCAACAACACTGCATACCCAAGTGAATTCTACGGCCCAACCGGGCCAGAGGCATCTCAGTCACAGGCCTTTACCTTCTTGGTTCGGGACCAACGGCTTGGAGCGAACGTAGCATCTGCTCAAGGTCCAACAGGCCTTGGGAAATACCTTATGAGATCGCCTACTGGTGAGATCATCTTTGGTGGTGAGACCATGCGATTCTGGGACTTCCGTGGGCCATGGTTAGAGCCATTGCGTGGTCCTAATGGATTAGACCTCAACAAGTTGAAGAATGACATTCAACCTTGGCAAGAGAGACGCGCTGCTGAGTACATGACCCATGCACCATTGGGCTCTCTAAACTCGGTTGGTGGCGTTGCAACGGAGATCAATGCGGTTAACTTCGTTTCACCACGAAGTTGGCTCGCTACCTCGCACTTCTGCTTGGGCTTCTTCTTCTTCGTGGGCCACTTGTGGCACGCTGGCCGCGCCCGTGCCGCTGCTGCAGGCTTCGAGAAAGGGATTGACCGTGACAACGAGCCAGTTCTGTCTATGCGACCTTTAGACTAACACCCCTCCCTCCCCCCCTTACGTCAACATCCCTCCGTGCACTGCTTCACACTTGTGGAAGCCCAGTTCTGGCGGGGTTATTGGTTTGGCTTTGGACCCCCTGCCCGATCTGCTTAGTTGGTCGGGCAGGGGGGAGGTTGGCACACAGGGTTGTTTGAGAGCCCCTGCCCTCAAGGCAGTCAAACTCCCAATCCATTGAACCTGAAAGGAAGCAATCAAGCGAGCTGGGATCAAGTAATAATAAGAAGAAAACCGTGGCACACCAAAGCAGGGCATCTAACCTCACCGAAAGGCTGGTCGTCTACCTCCATGCTTACAACAAGAAGAAGCAGAAAAGAAACCCCAATCAACGCACGGCTCCAAAGCTGTTGGTTGTGCTGATTATGGTATGAGATCCCAAGCAGTTCAGGCCTCACAAGGCATGGCAGCCAAAGCCCAAAGGTCTGTGTTGCGGCACAAAGCCACTGCCTTCTATGAGCAAGGTTCAAACGAGAGGGGTGAGCCCTGCTCTGCCGTTGTGCAAACTGTCCGATTGGTGTCATGCCTGTTTGAAAAGCGGATCGATTTCTATTACTATAGATACAGAAATGAGAAAACACTTGTGAGATAATCGGGCACCTTTTGTCGTTCAACTTTCCCCTATATAGGGATAGCTGCTGTTTGACAATGGGCCAGTTCGGCAAGACGGCAGGATTCAATCCCTTCCTGGGCCGCAGAATGGCACCACAATGCACTGGAAGACGCTGCAACAATTTGTTGTGCAGCGACTGAAATCGGTGGTGCGTCAAAGAAGTCGTGCCTGATCTTGGTTCATTCAACTCCAAAAAGGTGGTAACAACTTTGACTCACTCCGGTACTCGGCCACGGAGCGATTGTATGGAGCACATCGTGGCAGCAATCTTGAAGATGCTCGGAGAGCCGGTGATGGCGAGGCCCCAGGGGAGAGGATTCCATTTAGAGAGCTTACATAATTATGGCAGATATCAACGCTCCAGAGCAGGCACGGCCTGTGTTTCCCTTTACAGCAATAGTAGGGCAAGAAGAGATGAAACTGTCACTGATCTTGAACGTAATTGATCCAAAGATCGGTGGGGTAATGATCATGGGTGACCGGGGAACAGGCAAATCAACAACAGTTAGGGCACTAGTTGACCTATTGCCAGAGATCGAGGTGGTAGAGGACGATCCGTTCAACTCAGACCCTACAGATCCCGAGTTGATGAGCCAAGAGACACAAGAGAGGGCGCAGCGGGGAGACCAGCTAAAGACAACAAGCCGAAAGATTACAATGGTCGACCTCCCGCTAGGGGCAACCGAGGACCGAGTTTGCGGAACCATTGACATTGAGAAGGCACTAACCGAAGGCGTAAAGGCGTTTGAGCCGGGCCTCTTAGCGAAAGCAAACCGTGGGATCCTTTACGTGGATGAGGTGAACTTGTTGGATGATCATTTGGTTGATGTTCTATTAGATTCTGCGGCGTCGGGATGGAACACGGTAGAGCGGGAGGGCATCTCGATAAGCCATCCGGCACGATTTATATTAGTAGGTTCGGGGAACCCGGAAGAGGGGGAGTTGAGGCCACAGCTGCTAGACCGGTTTGGCATGCATGCCCAGATTGGGACAGTCAAAGACGCCGAGCTACGGGTAAAGATCGTAGAGCAACGAGCAAGCTTCGATGAATCCCCAACAGGTTTCCGAAACCATTACCTAGGCTCGCAGCAAGAGTTGACAGATCGGATAGTAGCAGCGCGTGCACTGTTGGAGAAGGTGTCTATTGATTACGATTCACGTGTTAAGATCTCGCAAATCTGCTCCGAGCTGGATGTGGATGGGCTGCGTGGTGACATTGTAACCAACCGTGCAAGCCAAGCTCTCGCGGCTTTTGAAAGCCGTACAGAGGTAACCCCGCAAGACATCTTCCGTGTCATCCCCCTTTGTTTACGGCACAGATTGAGGAAAGATCCGCTGGAGTCTATAGACTCAGGTGACAAGGTTCGGGAGGCATTCAAGAAGGTATTCGCGTACTAAGGACAAGGGGAGACGGGGCCGCAACAGGGTCAATTGGGAAGGCACAGGGTCTCCATTGGCCCGGGCCAATGGAGACGCCTTGTGTGCAATGGTTTGCACCCGGCCTCGGCTTAGGTTAGAACAAGCCCAAGGTTAAAGAGATGTCAATGGGCAAGGTAGCACCTATGCCTAGCCATATAGAGGCCAAAGTCCCAACCAAGAAGACCGCAGTCGCAACTGGACGTCGGAACGGGTTTTGGAACTTGTTGATGTTTTCAATGAAAGGCACAGTAAGGAGCCCTGCTGGCACGGCTGCCATAAGGAGAACACCTAAGAGCTTGTTTGGAACAGTGCGAAGAATCTGGAACACTGGATAGAAATACCATTCCGGCAAGATCTCTAGGGGAGTCGCGAATGGGTTAGCTGGTTCCCCGATCATTGCCGGGTCCAAGACAGCTAGACCAATAACGCCAGCAAACGTCCCCAAGATAACCACTGGAAAGATGTAGAGCAGGTCGTTCGGCCAAGCCGGCTCTCCGTAATAGTTGTGGCCCATTCCCTTTGCCAATTTTGCTCGCAAAACTGGATCTGACAGGTCTGGTTTCTTTGTAACAGCCATGATGAAAATCCTCCTAATTTGAATAGTTGCTCACCGTTTGAGCGGGGGAGTGCTTCCAAGCAACTGCCCCGTAACGTAGTTAATAGAACCCTTCTGTGTTGGCTCTGACATTGCATAGCGGTCAGTCGATGTCAGAGAAGAGGCCTGCAAAGTGCCCCCTGATGCCAATAAGAGTCTGTTTGTTTGCAGCGCCGGTTTGACTGTCGGCCAACAGGCTGCAGATTACAACGGCCCTGAGATCCCCTGTTTACGGATCATCAAGAAATGCATAAGCATGAAGACTGCAGTAAGCAAAGGCAACACAAACGTGTGAAGACTGTAAAACCTTGTCAGTGTAGATTGGCCAACACCAACCCCGCCTCGCAACAGCTCTACAAGGGTAGAGCCAACCACTGGGATGGCATCGGGAACACCGGTCACGATCTTAACAGCCCAATAGCCAACCTGGTCCCACGGAAGAGAGTAGCCTGTCACTCCAAAGGACACGGTGCAAACCGCCATGATAACCCCCGTTACCCAAGTCAACTCCCGAGGCTTCTTGAAGCCGCCTGTAAGGTAGACACGGAAAACATGTAGAATCATGGCAAGAACCATCATGCTCGCTGACCAGCGATGAATGGAGCGGATTAGCCAGCCAAAGTTGACATCGGTCATGATGTATTGAACCGATGCGAATGCTTCAGCGACTGTTGGTCGATAATAGAATGTCATGGCAAATCCAGTTGCAACCTGAACCAAGAAACAGGTAAAGGTAATGCCTCCCAAGCAGTAAAAGATGTTTACATGTGGCGGCACGTATTTGCTGGTAATGTCATCCGCAATTGATTGGATCTCTAAACGCTCCTCAAACCAGTCATATACTTTGCTCATAATCAGATTCCTTCCTTTTCAAAACGTCACAATTAGTTTCACATCCAAAATGGTGCAGCGCATCCGCCTCTTCCTCAAAGAGCGGGCAAAAGGTGTTGAGCTCTTCCCCATTTGGGTGGAGGGACACCGATTTGAAGAGGCTGCAGAACAGCAACGCATTGCCACAAAACCGGTTGCCAAGGGAAGGCCATGCTGGGGTTGCGCCACAGCGCAATGCACCGGATGCAACCCCGCCGAACAAAACACAGCACACCCGCAACGTCTGCATGTGTTCGGCCCGCAAGCTGTGTCCTTTGTCACGTGTTCAGGTATCAATCCCAGTCTATTGAATGGGGAGCTTCCTCGGAGACATCACGCCCCTGTCTCCCCTCTCTGTCATGAAGATGCTATCTAGTACACATATTATAGTTCTTTGCAAGCATCTTCTCTAGAAGCCGGTTATCTAACTTGTTTACAAACCAAGCAACTAGGAGATCAACGCAACTCGCCACCCAGCGCTTGACGCTGTCCGCAGAGTGTTCTCCCGGCCTCCACGGCTGCCGCCCCAACGCCGCCATGGGCCGTAGGGGCTCTCCAGCTGTTGTGCCGAATCAAACAGCGATTGCCAACCTTTGTCTTGCATCTAGGGACCTTGTTTGCTACAATGATCAAGGCAGGCTGCCCGTAACGAGCCATTTCTGTCAACGACCTGTTCAGGGACAGGGGGGCCGTGGCGGGGGGGTCTAGAGCTGCACCGCGAACCGATGCGAGGAAATGCCTGCTTAGCTCAGCTGGTTAGAGCATCCGTCTCATACGCGGGTTGTCACTAGTTCAAATCTAGTAGCAGGCATTGAAGACAGACACAACAAACAGACAGGGTCAACGCCAGCAGCCCATGTCTTGCTAGCGTCCCTTCAGCAAGGAACCTTGGCGTTTAGGCCAACGAGCCCCTTTCGAAGGCCAGGGGCTCGTTGGCAGCTCGGCCCCCAACGCCAACGAGCCCCCGGTCAAGGGGGCAACAGGCTGTTGGGGCTATGTGCCGAGTGGGCTGCCTTTCTCAGATTGTGCCGGCAAAGCCACAGGCTTTAGCTGCCAACTTTGAAGGCCTCGACGAAGAACCCGAGCAGCAGCCCAATCTTGAAGCTGTTGACGACCCGGCATGCCTGCTCCTTGTTCGCTGCAAATGTGGTGGGGACCGTTTGTAGGGATCGATCATTGCTTGAATGGTATGTGAAGTAATTTGTGGTCTCTACGAAAAGCAAGATGCTCAAGATAACAAACCCATCCCAAGCAACTACATTGCGAAAGCCCTCGAGAAAGGTTCCAAATATGTTTGCTAATAGAAACCCAAACAACATCGAGAACAGAATCAGTGGGAAGAATCGGCGAAAGGGGATCGTACGGTTCTGGAATGATAGGACAACCCTTCTCACAAGAGTTGCTGCCCGAGGAGTGTTTCCCATACCTAAACTATCAACAAACAATAAACAGACAGGTGTTGCAACCCATCGACAAACATCGACCATTCCTATTAGAAATGGCAGCCCAACAGAAGAGGTCTCTGCCACCGAGGTTGTGTCCCTTTGCAGGGAACCAACTCTAACAATCGCCATGCATCGAGCTGTGGCTAACTGTCTCCCGTTAGCCAGGGAGGGGGTTGTGGATGAAGCTCACCAAATGGGGTTGTTGAGGGTTGCTTAAACAAAGAGGTCCCACGGGCCGCTTACGGGTGCGTGGCTCGGTGCATCGCTTTGCGATGCAGGTGCAGCTCGCTTGCGCGCCACAGAGTTTGCTTCCTTGATTCGTTGCAGGTCATTGCCCTCGGTCAGACTCGAACTGACACGCCAGTGGCGCTAGATCCTAAGTCTAGTGCGTCTACCAATTCCGCCACGAGGGCCCTCAAGGAATCTTGATGTACAGACATTTCAAATTCACCAACAATTATATACCCTCAGCCCTTCCGCGTCAAGCAAAGAGAAAGCTATTGCACGGCGATCCCCCCACTTGGCTGTGCAAGCATGCACAACCAGCACCATCTCTCTCCCCCTCAATGATGAAGAGTGGTGTTGCCCATTGCTTTTAGGCTGTAAACTGGTATAATCAATAGTATATATGTGAGACAAGGGCTTGTAGCTCAGTGGACTAGAGCACGTGGCTACGAACCACGGAGTCGGGGGTTCAAATCCCTCCTAGCCCGTTGTCATCAACAAGTGTTTGGAGCCAGGCCTTCAGCCTACACAGCTTTGTTTGACCCAGCAGACACAAGCGGCGAAGCAGGCCTCACCGTTGTTCAACGTTGTGGGGGCCCCCGGCCCCTATCCGTCTATCGGAACGGGCCAATCCTCGAGGTTGCCCCATGGGAGGTTTGCGATCCTGCCGAACGCTTCTGGGGCTCCGTTTTGCATCACCCTTCGCTGGGGGGACATGTTCAGCATTGAGTCGAATCACGTCGATGTCTCATTGCATTGTGCAGTGCAATCAATTCATTGAACGATTCAACATCTCGATGGGACGATAGCACGATTGACCTGCAAGGGAGATGGATTGGTTCTTGCTGTGGTGCTCTGTTTGTGTATGTTAAGGGATCGAGGCTTGTAAGGGATTGACTGGCTTGGCTTGTGTCTCCACATGGGCAGAGCCCTCCATCTGGCCCACTGCCATTGTTTGTTGGTTGGCGCCCATTCCAAAAGAGTTGGCCTGGTGAACGGGGGCAGAGCAGCTCACGGATGTGTGGGAAAGCGATTTGTGCCCCTTCTTCCGTGGCGCTCTGGCGTTCGTACGGGCTGGAAACGCGTAGGCCATAGGAGATGCATCTTTCATGCGAGGAAACCACATTATGACATTATCTGCTGAACCCCATTCTGCCACACGAACCATTGTTGTAACATCGGGCAAGGGGGGGGTGGGGAAGACTACCGCCACCGCGAATTTAGGGATGTCGATAGCTCGTCTAGGGCACCGAGTGGCCTTAATCGACGCAGACATCGGGTTGCGAAACCTTGATCTGTTGTTAGGGCTGGAGAACCGCATACTCTACACAGCAATGGACATCTTAGAGGGCCAATGCCGATTGGACCAAGCATTGATTCGAGACAAGCGTTGGAAGAACCTTTCATTGCTCTCGATATCTAAGAACAGGCAGCGCTACAATGTAACGCGCAAAAACATGGAGAACTTGGTGGCCTCAATTGCTGCTCTTGGATATGACTTTGTCCTTATTGACTGCCCTGCGGGCATAGATGTTGGGTTTGTGAACGCCATCTCTCCAGCTCAAGAAGCCCTTATCGTCACAACACCGGAGATCACAGCCATTCGTGATGCAGACAGGGTAGCTGGCTTGCTCGAAGCAAATGGCATTTACAACACCAAGCTCCTCGTGAATCGTGTTCGAACAGACATGATTCAAAGGAATGACATGATGTCAGTTCGAGACGTTCAGGAGATGTTGGGCATTCCACTGTTGGGTGCAATCCCGGAGGACACCCACGTTATCATATCGACTAATCGCGGGGAGCCCCTTGTTTTAAAGAAGAAGCTCACCCTTTCCGGGATTGCCTTCGAGAACGCTGCCCGACGACTTATAGGGAAACAAGACTATTTCATTGATTTGAACTCCCCGTACAAGGGCATGCTTCAGAAATTCTCTGACATCGTTTTCGGAACATAAAGCCAACCCCGTCGAGGTCTTTTTGAACGGGTGGCTGCATCCAATCAAATCATCCGGAGGTCAAGAGGCTGCATTGCTTCCCTGCCTCGGGCAATGCACAGATTGCATCGCTTTGTGAGGCAGGGAAGCAATGCAGCCTCACGCCGAGATGTCGAACCGGTGTTCGGTCGGCTCGGCCTGGAGAGCCGCACAATGATCTATAAATCAGGTTGCCGCTCTTTGTGGGAATAGAGGGAATTGAACCCTCACGACCGTTTAGGGTCAACGGATTTTAAGTCCGTAGCGTCTGCCAATTCCGCCACACTCCCCCTCTGTCCGACATGATACCACAAAAAAGGGCTTCCTGCTAGTTGTGTTTTCCCATTTTCTATGGTATGCTTACAGGCAAGAACAGCATTTGCAACCAAGGTCCTCAGAAAGAGGAGAACCTTGCCCAGATCTTGTTTCGCAATTCAACACGCGCCGTAGGCACATCCGGTTTCGCAGTCACTATCGATGTGTGCCGCCAGGTGAGCAACACTGTTCGCATCAAAGTTGTTGGGTCGATGCCCGAGTGGTTTATGGGGGCGGATTGTAAATCCGCTGGCGCACGTCAACGCTGGTTCAAATCCAGCTCGGCCCAAGACATCAAGTCAACATTTGTGGTCTTGCTGGGCTTCGCAAGGCGCTCTAGAGGTTGCCCGCGGCAACGGGGCGCCGAGCACCCCTGAGGGCTGCACCTTTGGGGTTCGATGGCATTGCTGCGCGTGGGCTTGTTGTCGGCCCACGCGCAGCAATGCCATCGAACCCCCACCTCCAGAAAGCCTCGTTTCGCAATGACGAGCTAGATCAACTTGATCTTCAACAAACCTAAATACATAACCGTGGCAAACGTTAGGAATGCCCCCAGGATACCAATGTAGCTAATAACAGTAATCATAACGTAATTTATACTTCTTGTCCGGTTCAGCAGAGCGCTCAACACCCATGAAGCTGACAAGTGTTCCCTGCATGCTTCTGTAACGCAAGGCTTCGATCTGGGTCATGAAGGCCTTGCCTAGGTTTCTTCCTTGTTCCTGCACCACCGAGCGACGCAATGGAGGGTGCAATGCTTTGGTGAACGGAACATTGGCTCAGTCTTGCATCACTACACAAGGCGAGGCCTCTGCGTCAACGGATGCCCCGGTGCACCGGTTCCGGAAGACATCCTGCACCACGAAGTTATGCAAACACGGCAGGCCTGAGTGCCACGTGGCTTGACAATCCATCTGCGAAGACCGCGTGGGTGTTGCCAACGTGGCACCGCGTTGTGTCATGTTGACAACACTCTCACCCTTAAAAAGAGCTAGTAACTCGATCCCCACGGCGGTATTGCAGATAAGCAGTTACAAACAGTCCTGCAAGGGTTACTGGAACTAGTCCTAATACAATTCCGGACAAAAGAGGCTCAACCATAAGATGAATGTGGAAACAGTAGGAGGATTTAATGTCTAAAAGCTAAGCTTGAAGAGTTGTGGGTTCTATTCTATATAATACTCGATCCCAGTAAAGGGTAGCCCAAATGAGCTCTAAGAACAAGCCTCAGAAGCATGAATGCGGCCCCTTCAACCCCTCTAGCTGACTGGTGGTCAGGCCGAAGAGCACGGTGAGGGGGCAAGGGGCCGAGCAACGGGAGCGCCAATTGTTAACCCACCAAGACCCCGTGCGTGCTGCATCGATTGGTTCACTCTGTGATGCACCGCGGTTCGACATCCCATCGAACAGTGGTGAGGCCTTCCGACAACCCCCTGTTCGGCCGTTGGGGCCATTTGGCCCGTGAGGCCTGTCAAGCCCGTGAAGATGGATAGCCCCACCTCCTTGTTAGGGCAAGGAGAGAATTGAACTCTCGACCCCGCGCTTCGGAGACGCGTGCTCTGGTCCACTGAGCTACCTGCCCTTGCAGCAACGTTGATGAGACTCGGTGTTGCCAGCAAGTTGTCTTATGGCAACACCGAGCCCCCGGTCCTGCTGTTTGCTGTGGGGTCTGTGCTATACAGATCAATCCAAGGGTTTCCGTTGAACAAGACACCGAGGACCCCTCAGTGCTACACGACAGCGGGCCGAATGTCTGCAAGACCTGCAGCATGCACCGTTGCGGCGTAGGGTTTGTTTCTTTTTGGCCCTCTGCTGCTAATATACAGGATTGCAACATTTCGAATCAAGGAGCAGTTGGAAGGGAATGCCTTTAGCTTGGTAACTTCACCCAGGAGGGGCGCTCCTTACATCGTACAAGCATTCCTTGTGCTAGTTATTCACCCAATAGGCATCAATGTTTTGCCTTAATGTTTGGTTAAGGGCCGGTTTGTTGCTTATTAGCAACGCAAAGGCACTCTCCCAGCCCACTTCGTGACAAAGCGATGGCTTGTCCATCGCCATGCATCAACCAGATGAGCACACATCGTGTACTGGATCGCCTCCGGTCGCTTCACAACGCACTGGAGGCGATCCATGCTGTGGGCTGCATGAGCTGGGAGCAATAGCAACAACAGGTTTTGGGGGATCCCACCATGAAATTGGCCTATTGGATGTACGCAGGCCCTGCACACATTGGCACGCTACGGGTTGCAAGCTCGTTTAAGAACGTCCATGCGATCATGCATGCACCTTTGGGGGATGACTACTTTAATGTGATGCGTTCTATGCTGGAACGAGAACGAGATTTCACACCCGTAACCGCCAGCATTGTAGATCGACACGTATTGGCGCGAGGCTCACAAGAGAAGGTAGTTGAGAACATCGCAAGAAAGGACAAAGAGGAGCGCCCAGACCTCATAATCTTAACACCAACCTGTACCTCAAGCATTCTTCAGGAGGATTTGCAGAACTTTGTGGACCGGGCGTCCCTAGAATCCGAGTCGGATGTCCTATTGGCTGATGTCAATCACTACCGGGTCAATGAGCTGCAAGCGGCTGATCGAACTTTGGAACAAGTTGTTCGCTTCTATGTAGAGAAGGCAAAGAAGCAAGGCAACTTAGCAACTAGCTGCACGGCACGCCCTTCGGCCAACATAATCGGTGTGTTTACGCTGGGCTTCCACAATCAGCATGATTCCCGAGAATTGAAGAGGCTGCTTCACGATCTGGGGATTGATGTTAATGAGGTCATCCCAGAAGGCGGTTCGGTGACTAGGCTAAAGAACTTGCCAAAGGCATGGTTCAACATCGTTCCATACCGGGAAGTAGGGTTGATGACTGCCCACTACCTTGAGAAGGAGCTTGGAATGCCCTTCATCTCGACAACCCCGATGGGGGTTGTCGAAACGGCGGCCTTCGTGAGAGAGGTTGAGGCAATTGTTGCTCACCAGGTTTCGCAAGGTCATTCCGATCGACATGGCGTCGATCCCGTTGACTTCACGGGCTACATTGAGCAACAGACCCGCTTTGTTTCCCAGGCAGCCTGGTTCTCCAGATCCATCGACTGCCAAAACTTGACGGGCAAGAAGGCTGTTGTCTTTGGGGATGCAACCCACGCAGCATCGATGACGAAGATCCTGGCCCGTGAAATGGGGATTCGAGTCTCTTGTGCAGGAACGTATTGCAAGCACGATGCTGATTGGTTTAGAGAGCAGGTCCAAGGGTTCTGCGATGAGGTGTTGATTACCGATGACCACACCCAGGTCGGGGACATGATAGCTCGCATCGAGCCAGCAGCAATCTTCGGGACCCAGATGGAACGGCACATTGGGAAGCGATTAGACATCCCTTGTGGAGTCATCTCAGCTCCGGTTCACATCCAGAACTTCCCCCTCGGTTATCGGCCCTTCTTGGGGTATGAGGGAACCAACCAGATCGCTGATTTGGTGTACAATTCCTTCACCTTGGGAATGGAAGACCACCTGCTAGAGATCTTTGGTGGGCATGACACCAAGGAAGTGATTACGAAATCCTTGTCAACGGCGGGAGACCTCGTCTGGGCAGCTGATGGGTTGGCTGAATTGACCAAGATACCCGGCTTCGTCCGGGGCAAGATAAAGCGAAACACCGAGAAGTTCGCCCGTGACAACGGCCTTGCTGAAATTACCCTGGAAGTCATGTATGCTGCCAAAGAGGCTGCTGGCGCATAACAGCTAGGTGCAGGGGCTCGTTGGCCGCCCCTGGCCTTCGAAAGGGGCTCGTTGGCGTTGGGGGTTCGATGCCATCAAAGCCCCCGCGGCACCAACCGCATCTCAGCTGCCCCCCGCAGCTCATTTGGGCTCAGCCTACCCTGGATGTGTGGGAGGGAGCCACATTGATTCACTGCACTCCATGTGTGGTGTGGGCCCGGGAGGGGAGGGGCTGGGGGCAGTGTTTGTAATATAATGACGTGTTGTTATATGATAATAGAAGAGACTCAACTCATTAGATTGCTCTCCGATTAGCAGGCTTCGGTGGCAGGATGTGCTCAAAAGGCCCCACAACCGGTGAGTTGCCTGCCAATCTCGTCAGATTGACTGCCACCTCCCCATCGCTCCTGCAACGGGAGGTGACACAGAAGTGGTTCCCGTGCCCGGTTCGGCGAGGGAGAAGACCTGTTGCACATGTAAGGGTGTGCCATTCCAAGGCCCGAGCTTCCGCTTTGGTTGCATTGAACCCCTTGGCAAGCGCTCCAAGAGCCTTTAACAAAACAACAACAAAGACCATTATGGCTGTTCCTAAGAAACGAACCTCGAAATCAAGAAGAAACACCCGAAGAACTCTTTGGAAGAAACGAGCGTCAGCACAAACAAAGCGATCATTCTCCCTAGCGGCATCAATCCTCAAGAAACGGCTTAAAGAGAAGCAAGTGGGGGACCAAAGCCCGTTAGAGACGTAAATTGGGATGGGGTGGGTGTGAGTGATTGCATTGCTTCGCGCGGCACAGTGGGCGGCGCAGCAGCGGAGAGCAGCCCCATCGGAAGGGTCTTTGGCAAGGGGACAACGCTTGCTGCGATCCACACCGGTGGCAGAGCTTGCCTGGCGAGATGATGCGTGGGAAGACTTCGCCACCCTTTGGCCGAGTGTCCTCTCTGCGCGGAACGGTGTGCTCATCTTCCAGTCGGCTTCCTGCAAGCTTGCGGTTTAGCGAAGCGCCCTGGGGACATGGGCCCTGCACCCCCCGCTTGATTCGTGTGGGGCCTGCCCGCCTTGTGCGGCCTATTCCGCTGGTGCAGCACTCGCGTCAAGCCTATTGCTCCGTTGTGCGCTGCCGAATCAGCGTGTTTGACAATCGCCTCATGATTCTGTTCCTGATACAACCCAAGAATCTGTTGATTATATGAACAAAGTCCTCCTAACTGCTTGGAACAAGGTGCAGGCTGCAAAGATCTCGTGGAGTTGGGTTGTCACCTCGTCATATCTGCTCTTCATGTTGATCCTCCCGATTTGGTCACTCTTGAGCAGAGCGGGCAAGGCCCTCTTTGTGGACTTTTGGCAGTTGGCCACCGAGCCTGTAGCGATCTCCGCGTACATAGTAACTCTAACAATGGCATCCGTAGCGGCGGTGTTTAACGGTGTCTTTGGGTTCCTCTTGGCATGGGTCCTCGTGCGATACAACTTCCCCGGGAAGAAGCTCTTAGATGCTGCAGTCGATTTGCCCTTTGCCCTGCCCACATCAGTGGCAGGGCTTACCTTGGCCACCGTGTACAGCCCCCAGGGCTGGATAGGCCAAGCGTTGGCTAAGGTTGGTGTACAGGTGCTCTTTACACGATTGGGGGTCACGGTTGCAATGATCTTTGTCTCATTCCCGTTTGTGGTTCGCACATTGCAACCTGTCTTACAAGACATGGAGGTTGAGCTTGAAGAGGTTGCCTGGTCTCTTGGCGCTTCACCATGGAAAACCTTTCATCGGGTGCTGTTTCCCTCGCTCCTGCCCGCATTGATAACCGGTGTCACATTAGCATTCTCGAGGGCAATCGGGGAGTATGGTTCAATTGTGATTGTTTCCTCAAACATGCCACTGAAGGATTTGATTGCTTCGGTCCTGATATTCCAAAATCTGGAACAATATGAGTACACTGGGGCAACAGTGATAGGAACGGTTGTACTGCTGATCTCCTTGTCCCTTCTCTTTGGTGTGAACGCCATTCAATCGATTTATCGCGCCAGATGACATGAACCGTCCATGCATTCCGCTTTAGGGCCTATGATGGTCCTTGGGGCACTTCCCCCCCAACTGATTGGATGGAGGCCGCCCGTGGAGCTGGGGCTCGTTGGCGTTGGGGTTGCACCGCTCGGCGGTGCACCCCCCCCACAAGCCCGTGCGGAGCAAGGCCATCGAAGGGGATCGTTGGTGCTGGGGGCTCGATGGCTAAGGCCGTTGACTGGTGTGATCTTGTGAGACCAAGGCATCGCCTTGAAGGGGCAGGCTGCGCGCAAAGAAAGACCTCAGTTTATTGTTTCGAAAAGACTTCTTCCTATGTCATTAGTTACAGCTATTCGAGATTACATTGATTTTGTTAATTCTAATTATGACTCTATTCCAGCTGATGCGGATCTCGCATCCTTGATACTGCCCACTTTGGGCTACCTCATCACTAGCTTGAGATACGGAATAGTTTATTTGTTAAGCTTTCAATGGCTTCGGGATCTGGTCTATTTGCCGGTCTTAGTTCCGCAGCTCACCCTGTCGCTCTTAAGAGAACATGCCTATCCCTTGGACAACCCCGTTCTCAATTTCTTTGCGTTCTTAGAGGAGCCCGCGTACAAAGACAGCAAGCTCTTTGTCGGGTTTCTAAACAGCTTCTTTGCGTGCTTGCCAATCTCCGCCGCTCACCTCCTCAGCGCGCGACGGCTCTTGATTCAAGGCATACCAGCTGGGGTTGCAGCGGGGAGTGGCATTGTCGTTGGTCAGTGCTGGTTTGTTGCCTGTGTGGTTCTTGGGTTGCGGGGGTTGATTGTCCCCTGGCTCTCATTGGAGCCCCTCAACCATGTCCTGGGTGTAGGCCTCCTTGTCCATGTTGTGTACCAGATTACCCATGAGCGAAGGATCCGATTGGTCAAATGGACGGAACGGGGAGAATTGATTCAATACTTTGTTCTGAGCTTCCTGTTGATGTGGTGTGAACAAAGCAGCATCTTTCAATATCTGGGAAACTTGACAGTTGACGCTGCGCCGACGGCGTTGGACACCTTCTCGTCAAGCAACGGGGTGAACTCTCTCCTAATTGATGGCAGTTACCTGCTAGGGTTCATCTTTGGGAGCTGCTTCTTTACCATCGTCTTCGGATGTGCTTCATTTCTGCTGCGCGACCTGTGGATACGGGGCTGGTCAACGACTGCCTCGCGTGTGACGAACCAATTGAGGACCACCTTCTTGGTTCTTTTGATTGCCTTTAGCTTTGCTTCGGTGCCGTATTATGGGGTAGACTACCTCCTCACCAACCGATTAGGGTTCCTCCCGGAGGACAAGTCGTTGGACCAAACAATCGTCTACCCATCCAGAACAACAGACATCAGCCAGATCTTGGGGCGACTGTCCGATTACAAGTCCTTCGACACAGATGTGTCTGTCTTTGATAGAGGTGTTTACTTGGAAGAGCACAAGGCAATGCCACAATCGTTTGAAGACCTAAACTACCAAGGTGAGTACAACTGGACCAAACGGGTAAGCAAGTTTGTGAAGTATTTGACCAGGGCCGGCAGGCCTTCAGCTTGGTACAAGCTGCTGAGCAGTGGGAGCCGCGGGCCTCGCGAGGACGGGCCTCCGGCCCCAAGCGAGGCCCGTGGGGAGGGCCAGTCCCCGAGAGTCCTTCGCGGGTCGGTTCGACCCTCGCCCAGTCATCAGCCGCGTGCCGAAGCCGTGGGAAGCGCCGGCGATGATGGCTCTGTGATGAGCGGGAAACGCCAGACGCGGCCCATCCCGCGCGAAGCGATGCAGGGGGAGAGTGTCACCGTGTCCGATCTCGTTAATTTAGAGAGTGACCTTGGGCCAGATGAGCCCGAATGGAGCTCAACTGCAAACGGGGACAATGGCGACATCTCTTACGACATCTCTTACATGGGCGAGGGGCTTGAGGAAGACGAAGCGACGGAGAAGCAATTCTTCTCCCTCTTCGGCACAGGCCTGTCTCCGCTGTTCCTTGCCGACACGCCAGGGCCGTCAACCCTCGAGAGGAGCTTGAAAAGGAAGTACAATGAGAATCCAATCTACTCCCTTCTCCTGTCTGTTGACATTGATTCCTTTTTGTCCCGTCAACCAGCCTCACACATGTTGTCCCCCCTTGAGGAGAAAACGATTTCGCAGAAACGCCAGATACTTGGCCATTACTACGACACTTTGCGGCAATACAGCCAGCTCCAGAATTGGGATGAATTCCAGGCGGTCTACAATGGCTCAAAGAGCTTTGCAAACCGTGTCTACAATCAGCAGTTCAAGGGAACCCTTAAGGTGGTTCGCCGTCTCTTCTCGATTACCCTAGATGGGAAGGAGGCTGGGGAGGCCGATCGGGTGCTGAGGTTCGATCAGCCGCTCTTTCACGAGGCGTCGAGGGGACAAAAACAACCCCTCAATCTCCATGAGGAGCTGGTGCCCTTTGAGAGGGGGAAAGGGGAAAGGTACCCTTTCCTGGAAGCCACCAACCCAAGGCCGCTCTATGCCGGATGGGATGAGGATCTGCGGAGGCTTGTTCTAACGAATCGAGCCACTGCACGTTCCCAAGCAATGTATCAAGCCCCTTCACAGGACAACAAAGCCTATGGGCGATTCCAGCGCATTTTTGCGAAAGGTGCCGCATTTACAGCTTGGCCCATTCCACAAGACCTCTTGGCAAAACCGAGGAGCCTGTCACGTGTTCCGTACAACGTCGCCTTCGATTCAAGCAGAGATCCACAAAAACGGACGGTTGCTGAAAAGCTCCAGTTCTTCTCAGCTATGGAGGACCAAGGGGCGGTCGGTGGCAGCACCTGGGACATGTCACGTTGGCCGGCGAATCTTCGGCTCATCGAGAATCGATCAGGCGTTGTGCCATGGACACGGGGAGGCTTTGTGTGGCCTGGCCATGCAGAGCTCAAGACCTCTGGCCGAGCCTCGAGTGAGAAGGGGGGACAGGCGCCGTAAGAGGTGTCAGCCTCGGCCCTGCGCCTCGCGTTGCGATGCAACCGAGGCATGGCCGCGCCGTGGCTCGCTGCTCGACATTCGGCAGGTTTCCCGGCCGCGGGGCCCAAAGGCATGGAGCCAGCCAAATAGCCAGTAGCGAAGAATCATTTAGCTGCGGATGAACAGGTTGTTTAAAACGGGCTTTTGTGGTACCATTCCTGATGGGAAGGTGGCAGAGTGGTTTAATGCATCGGTCTTGAAAACCGACGTAGCTGCAAGGCTACCGAGGGTTCGACTCCCTCCCTTTCCGATTATTCCTGGAAGCCTAGCCAGGCTGTTCCCCTTGCCTCGTTGAGAAGCCGCATTCCTCTCCTCGACTCGGGTTTGCCCTAAAACGCTTGCATGCTAGTGTTGCCATTGCCCACATCCCACCGCTACACCCTGTCCGGGCACAAGTGAGGGCTTCAACTGGAAAGGCTCGGGCCTCATGGGGGGGAGCGTTGCCAATGCATGCTATCTAAGCCCCCGCATGCCACAATTCTAGCGCAGAAACAGCTTGACTTCCTTGTCAAGGTCTTTGATGGGCCCACACGTCGTCAATTGCTGGCTATAATCCTGCAAAGAGGGTGATGAGGCTGCCATTGCTCTCAAAAAGCAGCCATCTTACACACCAAGATTTGATGTAGAGCGGAGAAGCGGGTAACGCGATTCGAACGCGCGACATTCTCGTTGGCAACGAGATGCTCTACCACTGAGCTATACCCGCATATGACATAGATTGTTCCGTGCCATTCCCACTAATCTTACCATTTCCATCGTTAGTTTGCAATACCCTTCCCCAGCCTGAGGGGTGCCCTCCACTGTTGCACCTAGTGTTTGATATTGACTTGACTAAAGGTGCACAGGTGTAGTAGACTTATCTTTGCTAAGGAACTTGGAAACCCCGTGGTTTCGTCAAGGAAAACAGCAACATGGAGCAAGGCCTATAACTCAGTTGGTAGAGTTCCTGTCTTACAAACAGGCTGTCATCGGTTCGAGTCCGGTTGGGCCTATTATCTAGCCAAAGAGTTGCAATTGTTGCAACTCTTTGGGTTGCGGTCGTATTCGGCAAAGGGGGCAAAGGTTTACAAAGGCACTGTGATGCCCTGGTCTCGTAGGCTATACCCTGTGAGCTCCTTCCCCCTTGCAAAGGACTAGCTGCTCCTTAGGGACAATGGTCTCTACATCTTGCTTCTCCAGACAGGTGTTAACAACCGGAAGAATTGTCTTCTGTTCCCTTTGCGCAACCACCTTCAATGAGTCCGTGCGGATCAAGGCCAACGAGGGGGTTGCACCGCAGAGCGGTGCACGCCCCCACAAGCCCTTTGCCATGAGGCCCCAAAGAAGAGAAAAGGGCACACGGGTGGGGGATGTTATGGATCCACGGGCTCCATTTCAACGACCGAAAGGCGCCGAAATGCTCTGGGGGGGCAACGCTTGAGATGCGAAACTGCTTTAGTAACTTGCGAAATCCGTGAAATTGAGCAAAATACTACCATATATCGGTCAATCTGCTCCACACAAAACTGATTAATTTTAACGAAATGGTCTTATCTAATCTCGAAACTCTGTTTTCTACCCCTTTGAACATCGAACATGTCACTCCCAGTGTGCTAGGGAACTGCATGTTCGATGTTGCAGAGGTCTCTGTAGGTCAACATTTCTATTGGCAACTTGGTGACTATCAAGTTCATGGGCAAGTTCTGCTAACTTCGTGGGTAGTTTTTGCAATCATCGCAACCTTGTCAGTTCTAGGCAATTCAAAGCTCAAGGTTGAGGCGCCAGAAGGGTTACAGAATCTTACTGAATACATCACTGAATTCATTCGTGATCTAGCAAAGACACAAATCGGGGAAGAGGAATATCTTACTTGGGTGCCCTTTCTTGGCACCATATTCCTCTTCATCTTCGTTTCCAATTGGTCTGGTGCGCTCCTGCCTTGGCGATTGATTGAGTTGCCAAACGGGGAGCTGGCAGCCCCCACAAATGACATCAACACCACTGTAGCTTTGGCATTGTTGACCTCGATTGCCTACTTCTATGCAGGGTTGCGGAAGAAGGGGATTAGCTATTTTAAGCGATACGTCGAGCCCGCTGCATTCCTGCTCCCTATCAACATCTTGGAGGACTTTACAAAGCCATTGTCCTTGAGCTTCCGTCTCTTCGGGAACATCCTTGCTGATGAATTGGTGGTAGGTGTTTTGATTGCTTTAGTGCCGTTGGTTGTGCCAATCCCGTTGATGCTGTTGGGGCTGTTTACGAGCGCTATCCAAGCACTTGTGTTCGCAACCTTAGCCGGTGCTTACATTGGTGAATCCCTTGAAGGCCATTAATGTGCGCCCCTATCCGCCCCCTCTTGGTTGTTGGAACCAGCTGACAGAACAGGCCGTAGCCCCACAAGCCGAAGAGGCCTCACTGGGCTTGGCGGCTTGAGAGGGGTTGCATTGCCCCTTTGTCCTAGGCATTCCATCGGCAACCGATGGGTGGTGGGGGATGAGGGGCGTGGATTGCAAGGCACTGCAAGGTGATCTGTTGAGGTTTCGGCGGCAGTGGGGGAAGTTGCACCGCAGAGCGGTGCACGACCGACAAGCCCCGGGCTATCGAGCGCTGGGTCGCTTGGGTGTTCAACCGCGTTGTTGGCGCAGCTTGGGTGTGACGGGAGTTGCGCAGCTTCTCCTTCCTGGTTTTGTCACGGGGGGCTTGGCACGGAGCTTGGCACACTGAGGTCCTGTGGTGGAGGTTGGGTGTTGCAGAGCTTTGTGGCACACAAGCTGGCGATCGAAGGCTGAGGGGCCATTGCGGAGCAAAGGCCCCAATGGGGGTTGTTTAAGCTGGTGATGGGAACCCTCACAGGTGCCTCACCCGTGCGGCTCAGCCCAAGGGGGCATCGTTGGCATTGCACCGCTTTGCGCTGCAACCGAGGCGTGTCCCTGATGGGTTCCCAACCCCTTCGTAGGACTTCGTAGGAGTGCGGTCAAGATCGGTTGCAACCTTCCCCAGCGTTGCGTGGAGCGCTTGAGAGCAGGGATTTGCCATGCGCCCATGTTCGGGTCATCGGGGGCCTTAGGCTTTGTATGGCATGGCTTGTAAAAGATCCACGCCGGTGAGGGTGGAGCAGGTGGCTGCACTGCGGGGCCTTGAGAAGATGCGCTGCTCATGGTGTTGCATCGTCTCACGATGCAGAGCCACAATTGCCCAACGCCTTGCATGGCTCTGTTGTGGAGGTGTTCTTGACAAGTTTTTTTGTTTACAATCCGTTTTTTGGTATTATATTCTTGATAACTAAATTAAAGGAAACTATTATGAACCCACTTGTTGCTGCTGCATCTGTTATTGCTGCTGGATTAGCTGTTGGTCTTGCTGCTATTGGGCCTGGAATGGGCCAAGGCACCGCCGCTGGATATGCTGTAGAGGGAATTGCGCGTCAACCGGAAGCAGAGGGCAAGATTCGCGGTGCATTGTTGCTAAGCTTTGCGTTCATGGAATCATTGACTATTTATGGCTTGGTTGTGGCCTTGGCACTGCTTTTCGCAAACCCTTTTGCCTCTTAACAAACATCTAAATGGACTAAAGGTACAAAGCTGCTGCCCCTGGGTTTAGACGGTAGAGCAGGCTAGGATGGCTCTTTACGCGTGCATCGCTCCTGCCACCAAACCGGCAGGAGCGGTGAGAGGCACTGGGGCCGTGCGGTTCTCGCTGTGTTGCCGCGCAGCTAGCTGAGTTGATTTGTAATTAGTAATCCTAGGCATCGGAGGCTTTTATGCAAGTGCAAGATTTCGTCTTCTTGATGACATTACCCGAGCAATCAGAGGTTGTGCACGAAGGGTTTGGCTTTAATGGGAACATATTAGAAACAAACATTGTAAATTTATCGGTTGTAGTCGGCATCGTTGTCTCCTTTGGTGGAGATGCTCTGCGTGCACTGCTAGAAAACCGTCGGCAGACCGTTCTGGCGACGCTGGAGCAAGCCAATCAACGGGCGCGCGAGGCAAAGCAGAGATTGGAAGAGGCTGTCTCGCAATTAGAGTTCGCTGAGAAGAAGGCGGCAGAGATACGCCAGCAGGGAAGTGCAGCAGCTGAAAGAGAGAAGACAGACTTGCTAGCCCAGACCGAACAAGACATCTTGCGATTGGAGGGCACTAAGGAAGAGACCCTTGCTTTTCGGCAGCAAAAAGCTGTTGCGCAAGTGTCCCAGCAAGTAGTGGCTTTGGCATTGAATCGAGTGCGCGACAGATTAACTAATCGGTTAGATGCTACCTTCCACCAGTCTGTGAACAGCTTCAACATCGTGCTGTTTACAAATTACAAACCTGTCTAGCCATGCAGCTGGGGTTTGAAGGCCATCGAGGGGGCGGTTCCACCTAGTGGGGCATGCCAATGAAGCTTAGGGGGAGGCGTGGTGTTGTCCATCGCTGCCTCCCCTTTGGCATTGCATCGTTGTGCGATGCATTCGACGCAACCCCGTCGAACGGGACGCTGAACATCGGTGGGGCCTGTTCCACCTGCGCGGCCTGTGCGGCCAGTAGCGATTTTAAAGATTTGGAGTCTGCGAATGGTTAAGATAAGACCAGACGAAATAAGCAGTATTATTCGTCAACAAATTGAGCAATACAATTTAGAAGTTAAGGTAGTAAATGTTGGTACGGTTTTTCAAGTAGGAGATGGAATTGCACGCATCTATGGCCTAGAGAAGGTCATGGCTGGGGAACTCCTTGAGTTTGAGGACGGCACGGTTGGGATCGCGCTCAACCTCGAATCGAAGAACGTTGGGGCGGTGCTCATGGGCGAGGGGTTGACGGTGCAGGAAGGGACTTCTGTGCGAGGGACTGGCAAGATTGCACAGATCCCAGTTGGTGAGGGCTACCTAGGTCGCGTTGTCAATTCATTGGCACGGCCAATTGACGGAAAGGGCGAGATCCCATCTTCAGAAACCCGGCTAATCGAGTCCGGTGCCCCTGGCATCATTTCTCGCCGTTCGGTTTATGAGCCATTGCAAACCGGCCTGCTAGCAGTAGATGCTATGATCCCCATTGGCCGTGGTCAGCGTGAACTCATCATCGGAGACCGACAGACCGGTAAGACTGCCGTGGCTATCGACACCATCCTAAACCAGAAAGGGAAGGGAGTGGTGTGCGTGTATGTGGCCATCGGTCAGAGAGCCTCTTCCATTGCTCAAGTAGTGAGCACGCTGCAAGAGCGAGGGGCGATGGAATACACAGTTATCGTAGCGGCGCCAGCCGATTCCCCTGCGACCTTGCAATACCTTGCCCCATACACTGGTGCTGCCATCGCCGAATACTTCATGTACAACGGTCGACACACCCTTGCCATCTATGATGACTTGTCGAAACAGGCTCAGGCGTACCGGGAGATGTCATTGTTGCTGCGCCGTCCACCGGGCCGTGAGGCGTACCCAGGTGATGTCTTCTACTTGCACTCTCGTCTCTTGGAACGGGCAGCAAAACTTAGCGACAAATTGGGTGGCGGAAGCATGACTGCGCTGCCAATTGTTGAGACCCAAGAGGGAGATGTTTCTGCCTACATCCCAACAAACGTAATCTCAATCACGGACGGGCAAATCTTCTTGTCAGGTGACATCTTCAATGCTGGTGTTCGCCCAGCAATCAACGTAGGTATCTCCGTTTCTCGTGTGGGGTCTGCAGCCCAACCAAAGGCAATGAAGCAAGTAGCTGGGAAGTTGAAGTTGGAGCTGGCGCAATTTGCTGAGTTGGAGGCATTCTCTCAGTTTGCTTCCGATTTGGACCAAGCCACACAGAATCAACTTGCCCGGGGTCAACGTTTGCGTGAACTCTTAAAGCAAGCCCAGGCGTCTCCACTCTCACTTGAAGACCAAGTGGCGAGCATCTATGCTGGAACAAACGGTCATCTCGACAAGTTCCAAGTGGAACAGGTGAAGCCCTTCTTGATCGGATTGCGTCAATTCCTGGCGGCTCGCAAGCCCGAGTATGGTGACATCATCCGCTCGACCAATGTCTTCAACGAGCAAGCTGAGAAGGTGTTGCTAGAGGCAATCAAGGAGTACTCGGAAGAGTTCTTGGCAAGTGCCAAATAGCTCCATCTTTGCGCCTGCACACTTGTCCCATTGCGGTTTCAGGCTGTGGGGCCCCTCTTCCAGCCTCAGGGGTCAGCACGTCTTGTTAGAGGTGAGGGGTGGGCCTCCACGCAGTGCAATCAATGGGTCGCAAGCACCACCTCTCTCCTCCCGGCCTCGAGGGCTGGGCCGATGAGGCGGTTGCCTGCCCTTGGCATTGCATGCCCTCTCTCTGTTTGGTGTTGCCCCGTGCCGTGAGGCAATCGAGTCAACTGATTCGCAGCACAGACGCCACCAGGTGCACGGGGCGCACTGACAGTGGCGGTGAGGGCACTGCGTGGCACCGGACAGAGGGTTCGCGGTGCCTGCTTGCTGTTTTGGCAGAGTGGGTGCCCTCGTCAAACACCGATTCTCTTTGCAGCCCCGTGAGTTTCCCAGTGCCAGCCCCGTGAGTTTCCCAGTGCGGGGTGCACAATCCACCTTCCGCTAACGAGCGGCGGACATCAATATTGCAGCAGCGCAGAATGAGCCCTTGTGACGGAATGGCAGACGTGCCGCGTTGAGGTCGCGGTGTTTTAGTAACGTATCGGTTCAAGTCCGATCAAGGGCAGGATTGGATTGACTGGGCATGGCGGACGTTCCATAGTCAAACAGAGAGCAGCGATGTAATGCCAATGGCAAGGAAGCGAGGCACCGTCTCAGGCTCCTGCAGCCCTGTCGGTGTGTCTGTGATGTGTGGGCACGGCAAACCAATGTGCGCGGAGCTGGGCCCTTTTTTCATAGGAATTGTTTTGGCATATTCCGTGGTCAAGGTTATAATATGTGTTAAAAAGGATTCTAGCGTGCAAACAGCTTCCGATCTTGTTCAGCGAAACGCCCGTGGGGCCCATTCAGCTTGACACCCTTGGGACATGGCCCCTGCCCCTATGGTGCCTGTCCATCGCACCATTTGTTTCAGCGAAGCGGTGAGCCTCTGGGGCCTTGTGGGACACCTTACCAAGATGGCCCCCTCTGTCCCTTGCCGGATCAAGGGGGCCGAGTGGCAAGAAACGCTAGAAGCTGGCTTTCCAAGGGCCTCCTTCATTCCAATTCAACAAGATTGTTTCCATTCCTGGATGCAATGACACCTGCCGTGATTGACAGGTAAGATTGTTGGGCAAGAGCCGATTGGGTGAAGAGGTTCTTAAACTTCATAGAGAATAGATTGTAATTTATGGCTTTCTTACTAGCAAAATTGCCTGAAGCGTATGCACCTTTTGACCCTATCGTAGACGTATTGCCAATCATTCCCGTTCTCTTCTTGCTTTTAGCCTTCGTTTGGCAAGCATCGGTATCTTTTAGATAGGGAATTGCATCGCTTCTCTACATCCCAAAACGAAGCAACGCCAAAGACAGGGGGCTAGGAGATTGTCTTGCCGCCTGGCAGCTCAAGCAGCACCAAACACCCCTCTTCTAGCTGCATCGGCAACACAGGGACAACCCTGTTGATGGGAGGAGCCTAGCTATCTGCACAGACTGGGTTGCATCAGGAAGCGATGCAGTGAGAAAGGCAAAGGAGCGATGCACGGCCTTCGCGGGCCATTGCTTTGGCACACCCATCAAGACAGAGAGTCGTGGTAAGGTCGGCTCAATCGGTGCGGCCCCGGCCCCAAGCAAGCAACTAGCGTTGCCCCACCATTTAGAAAACAACAAATTATGCCACTGTCTGACAGTCAAATCTTTATAGCACTATTTATTGCTTTGCTTACTGGCATCTTAGCAGTTCGTCTTGGCCTCGAGCTCTACAGTTAGGGGCTCAATCCACAAGGCATCCCCTTCGATGGCCTTGCTCCGCACGGGCTTTTGGGGGGGGTGCACCGCCGGGCGGTGCAACCCCAACGCCAATGAGCCCCAAGCGTGGGTTTCATGTAACACGGTTGGTGGCCATTTGTGTGGCAAGGACATGCTTCGACGCAGTTCCATGCAGAATGGGCGATGTTCTGTGTAAGCAATTGGCAGGTGCCGCATACAATCTGTGGCCCTCTCCCTGGAAGGATCGGGAGGCTGCAAAGCTGAAACTGCTTCAATTCATTCCTTCCAGCGCAAAGCGATGGAAGACTGATAGTCTTTCAGGCTCATTGTGGTGCAGCGGATCACCTTTGGTGCTCGGCAGATGGCCCTCAGCTCTCCCCAGTGCTTGCATCGGGCGTTTCGAGAGAAGCGGCTCGACGCGCCCCCCTAACTCAGGCCTCACAGATGGCCGGCATTCCGGTAGACGTGGTTGTATTGCTTTGCGATGCAATGTTCGGGGCTGGGAAGCGATGGGCTGTGGGGACCTCTCGATGGCCATGTGAACCCTTTTAGATCTGTGAATTCCGGCGTTGATCGTGCTTGCATAGAGATGCGTTCCCTGCCCCTTTAGTTGTTAACCAAGTAAAACCTATGAATTTTGAAATCCTTTTGCAGTTAGCGGCAATACTGTTCATTTTTGCTGCGGGTCCCCTTGTTATTATCTTGCTAGCTAGCCGTAGTGGCAATCTGTAAGCCTCGTGTAGGGTTGGGGGGGGCAGCGCCCCCCACAGGCTCTCGCCCCTTCAACCTCGACAAAGCACAGCTTTGCCCTGCAACACTCATAGACGCCACAAGGAGGGCTGTGATGCTTCTGTAGCCCGCCTTGGACCCTATTCAACAAGACCAGTGCCACCGCTCCCCAATCGTTCCGTGCACCAAGGCTCCCTCCATTCCATCGGGGGCATGCAACGCCTCCTCTTCGGGGCAGGGGAAGAACCAGGCTGTAACGTTAAGCATTTTAATTAAAACAATAAAAGAAAATTTGAATTCCGGGGCGGGAGGAGGTATATGTTAGTTCAGCAAGAGGCTTGAGACAAAGAAACCCTCCTGCAAGCCCTTCGGTGCTTGCTCGCAAGGGGAGCCGATCTTGTGGAACTGGGGGCATCGACCTTGCTCGAGTTGTCCCAGCAAATTCCTTATTAAATCCTTACTATGACTGCTATCTTAGAAAGACGTGAAAGCGCTAGCCTATGGGCTCGCTTCTGTGAATGGGTTACTAGCACTGAGAACCGCCTATACATCGGATGGTTTGGTGTTCTAATGATCCCTACCCTTTTGACTGCAACTTCTGTTTTCATCATTGCATTTGTTGCTGCTCCTCCTGTAGACATCGACGGTATCCGTGAGCCAGTTTCTGGTTCTCTTCTTTACGGCAACAACATCATCTCTGGTGCGGTTGTTCCAACGTCAAATGCAATAGGCCTACACTTCTACCCTATTTGGGAAGCTGCTTCACTAGACGAATGGCTTTACAACGGTGGCCCTTACCAGCTAATCGTTTGCCACTTCTTCCTAGGCATCTGCTGCTACATGGGTCGTGAGTGGGAACTTTCTTTCCGTTTAGGCATGCGTCCTTGGATCGCTGTAGCTTACTCTGCACCAGTTGCAGCTGCTACTGCTGTATTCATCATCTACCCAATCGGTCAAGGTTCATTCTCAGACGGTATGCCTCTAGGCATCTCAGGTACTTTCAACTTCATGATCGTTTTCCAAGCTGAGCACAACATCCTTATGCACCCTTTCCACATGCTAGGTGTTGCTGGTGTGTTTGGTGGTTCACTTTTCTCAGCAATGCACGGTTCATTGGTAACTTCATCTCTTATCCGTGAAACTACTGAGAACGAATCTGCTAACGCTGGTTACAAATTCGGTCAAGAAGAAGAAACTTACAACATTGTTGCTGCACACGGTTACTTTGGTCGTCTAATCTTCCAATACGCTTCGTTCAACAACTCTCGTTCTCTTCACTTCTTCCTTGCTGCATGGCCTGTAGTTGGCATCTGGTTCACTGCTCTTGGTATCTCTACCATGGCATTCAACCTTAACGGTTTCAACTTCAACCAGTCAGTAGTAGACTCTCAAGGTCGTGTTATCAACACTTGGGGCGACATCATCAACCGCGCTAACCTAGGTATGGAAGTAATGCACGAGCGTAACGCTCACAACTTCCCACTAGACCTAGCGTCTGTGGAAGCTCCTGCTGTAAACGGCTAATGCCTCGCATTGCTTGGGTTTGCATCGCTGCAACCCACAGCAACGCATCGCAAGATGGCTCTTGAGCAGTCCTACCAGGCGTGCGGTCGATGGGGCCTGAAACCCCATCGACCGCACGCCTGGTAGGACAACCCTATCTTCCACACCTGTTGCATCGATTTGCTATGCATCTCCATTGTTTGCCAACAAGCATCCAATCAACCCTCCGCAGACAATAGAAACAGATCATAGAATTCGTAAGGACGAGGAATTGCGCCTTCCTGAAGAACAAGACCAGGGAGGGAGTGGTTTTTGAGGGAGTGGGCTTAACTGTGGAGGCAGGCCTCAGAGATACGGCACGTCTTCAAAACAAGGCACGACTAGAGGAAGAAGCACGCCTCCACGAGATGAAGGAAAAGAGACGTCGAAAAGACGCATCTCAAGAAGAGAAAACCATGTCCCCAACACTTACATGAATGACTTCAAACGAGCTCTCAGAAAACCAATGTCTTACTGTTGCGGGCAGATGGAACATGAACTGTCTAGACGTGACATAATCGATTACAAGTGGCACACTAGAGATTACATTGCAAGGAGTTCAACTACACCCCAAGTCTTTACATACGTGGACTTCTGTCCTTGGTGTGGCAAATATGTAGGGAACCATTACGTACAGGCTAACTACATAGAGGCCTATGATAAGGCAAAACAGGAGGATCCAACACTACCAGACATCCGATCCCATTCAGCATTGGAGGGGTTTCAGGAGAGGTTCTTAAGGGATTGGGAAGCAGAGAATCAAACACTTGAAGGGAACCAAACGCTATACTACAACCAAGAGAGGTTGCACGAACTCCTCACCAACGCAAAAGACGATGGGCTCGTCGTGCCAAGAGCCCAAATCTTAGATACACCCCAAACCGAAAAGATCATCAATGCTGTCATTGATGAGGCAGGATTGGATTCCACAGAGGAGGCATTGATCCTCCTTGCTATCATCTTTCAAAAAGGTGGTGCTGCAAGGCAATGTGATGGCAATTTGGAGGCAGAGGCAGGGGGCAAGAAACTGAGGCTAGAAACGGTTAGAGATTGCATGAGAGGAGTTGGATTGGCTGGAATGGAATGGAGACTGGCCCGTTCCCTAGCCACTCCAATATACGAAGTGTGCTCCTCTTTAAACATACCCGGGAATCTCACACACGCGATTCTCAACAACGAAACAGCCATGCTAATGAATGCAACAGATAGGGACAAGGCGTGGATGTCAGACTTTCAGAATGACAACGAGGACTGTCCCGAAAGAATTCGTCAACTTATAGATATTCACTTCAAATAGAAGAGGAGCGAGACAGGCAATCTTTGCCCCATGCCTTGAAGGTTTTGCATTGCAACACTGTAAGGGGCTCAGCCATCGAAGCAACTTGTCCCTCTCACAACAGGGCTGAGGTCTGCAACTTCTTGCTCTGCATAGACCAGCATCTAAACACGTCTCATGGCTTGAGTTGCTGTGCCACTTCAGCCATAGAACGCTCTGGCACCGTTGATGAACGGCAGGGGGTCTGTCAAAGGAAGTTACACCTTCTTGTACGAAATCGGGGCAGGGGATGGGATAGGAACAGCCTCAAACACAGAACATAACATGCCAATCAATTCCACTAGTTCAGAGAACAGGTATGAGGAGGAAACAGCCGGCTCATTAAGGGCATTTCGTAGAATCAAGGGCCTGCTCTTGTGTGTACCCCTGCTCACCACATTGTTTGTGTCGCTGTTGCCAAACCGGTTCGCTGCCAAGGCTATGCAATCCAATCTTGCAGGATTGCCAACAATTGCCGATGCTGGGCCGCAGGGTGCCAAGCTGCAATTGGCAGCTCGAGCAAGGGTGATGGCTTACGATGGTCAATCCGGCAGTGATGGGTTAAACAGATTGGCTCAAGAAGGGGCGCAAACAGGCAGACGACCCAAAATGAGGGTGTTTCATCTCAGATTGATCAATTGAGGAAGGGGACAGCCGTTCCAGAGTTGGTGACACCAATTGACAACGCCCCTCAGATCAAGACAGACATCGCCCCAACAGATGCCTATGGAGTGGGTCCATCAATTGGCGCCAGGCCATTGGGGCTTCAGCCATTGGTTTCGACAACCCCCCACGACAACAAGCGATTGCTGCCAGACAAAGGCCTTGGCAGAACCAATCAATTCGGTCAACCAATTCACAACAAGCAAGGCGTGGAGTAGGGAGCTCGGGAGGGGAGCCACCAAGCAACCCCCCGTCTGCTCTGTTTGAACAGTCTCCACCCCAGGCAGGGCGGCCGCAGCAAGCAAGCCGCGCATCCTCAAAGAGAAGGAATCTCCTAGGTTGTTGCGATTGCATCGCCCTCTCCTCAAGCCGTTGGACCTCTCACAATGAGGCAGCAGGGCAGCCAGGGGATCAAGTCTCCAGGGATGAATTGGCGGCTGCATCAGGAGTTGGATCGATCCGAGCATCTAGGATGGCAACGGCGCAAAACCTCTCGGGCGAGGTCTTTGAAGGCGGTGAACTGCTAAGAGATGAGGCAGGGCTGATGCCTCCAGCCGCCTTGGTTCGACCATCTAGTGAGCCAATTCTGCCCTCAGCGCAGTTGCTTTTGCCAAGCAACGCAACGTTTGGACTTGCAACCACAGGAGATCTTTCCGGCGTGGACGAGGTCAAGGCCTTGGAGACACCTCTGTCACGAAGTGTCTCGGCCCCCAATCTTGACAACGGTGAGGATGGCGAGTTCATGGGTGGTGACGGGTTGCCTTGCAGGCAACAGAGGAGCAGCCTGATTGCAGGCGCCACATCTCGCCGGCAGGGCTGGGGGAATCGAGATGGTTTGCGCAGAGCCTCCGTTGCTGCGTTGGCAACACGCAACAGGCAAGGGCGGTACAGGCAGAGTTTAGTTGAATTCCCGGCATACAAGACGGTAGATCGATTCGATCCCGCGGAGATGGGAGCGTATGAGGTGTTGAAACCTGTCACCGATCTGCTTGTCAAGCGTTACGACTCTACGGCAGACATGAGGCATGTCCTTGACAAGGTGAAGGCTGCCCGCTTCTCCCGGAGAGATCGTGAGAAACTTCAGGCCCTAACCGTAGAGGAGCTTGCCGATGAGCGCTTTGTTTTGACGCTTGACGCGGGAGAATACCTTGCAGCGCCCTCTCAAGTTGGGCGTTTTCTCTTGCGAACAGGGAGTTCTGGCCGTTTCTATGACGCTAATGGTGTTAAAACCAATTGCAAGACACCCCGATTCCCAACACTGATAGATGATCGGGATGTTGTTGCATCTGTCTTGCTGGTCCCTGGCCTCACGACGGCCAATGCGAAATCGTCCCACTACCTCGTGCTCGATCGGGCACACAGCCTGCCGATGCAAAAGAACCAATTCGAGGTCTACGGGCCAAAGTACAACCACATAGGGATTGCCTGCCAAAACAGCGGGCGGTTCTTTCACGATTCAGAGCCCATGGGACGCCGACGACTTGCAAAGCAGTAGCAAATCTTGCTTGTTATGACAAATTATGCCAAAGAAACAGAGAAGAGTAGACAGGCGGAAGGTCTATTGGCGCACCTCTCCACTTACGCCGTACAGGCGCATATACCGAGATCGTCCCTCGTCCTATTGCTGCAAGATGCTGAAGTACACCTTAGAGGACAACTCAGTTGGATGCATGCAATACAACGGGAGGATGAAAGAACTCATCATTACCCATCCATTTGGGGGCGAGCTGGCGCAACTCCAGTTCTGCCCATGGTGTGGCACTGCCACTGGCTCCCTGATAGACCTGTACTACGCGAAGTACGATGAGTACGTGGACGACTACGAGTTGCTCGAGAACAAGGACGAGTTCGATGAGCACTGGCCCATCATCGCCCAGGGGCTGCCCCTAGCAGAGACGATGAGGCTCATTGACGAGGCAAGGGGGCGGGCGGCCGGTGATGGCCCCCCTGATTAATCAGGGGGGCCATCACCGACAAATAGGGGGGGGGTGAGGAGCACCTAGGTGTCAAGCCAAAGCCAGAGGCGGGGGCCTGTACCATCGATGCCTGATGTTCTGTGCGGAGGGCGGGTACAGGGAGTGCCCTGGGAGGGAGTTCGCGCCCGAGCTGGAGGGCGCGCCCTCCCAGCTGCTCGTGGACTACTCGCCATCGCGATCGAGCAGGGGCAGGACGATCAGGGGCATATCATGCAGCAAGGGAGTGATAGATTGCATCTAACATTGGGGGCGGTCAGGGCTGGGCTACACTTCCCTTGCGATCGAATTCAAGCTACTATAGTGGGTACTGAGAAGAAAATTTTTCGTGCACAGCTGCGCGATGCACATGCCATCGCCGTTGGCTTTCAAGGATCCACAGATATGCAACTTTCTACACCCACAACTCTCTCGCACCTGAGGAAGTTGTCGCTTTCAATCAAATCAACGCCATGCCTTGGCCCCTTGCGCCAGATGTGGCCCTTGCGTGCTCCAACGCACAGGATTCAACCAACCCTGCTTGCGCTCAGCTTGGCCGTTCTCTTTGGTTTCTCAGGCAACCAGGCAGCACAGAGCTACCCGGTGTTTGCACAGCAGAACTACGCCAACCCGCGCGAGGCGAACGGGCGGATCGTGTGCGCGAATTGCCATTTGGCCCAGAAATCGGTTGAGATAGAGGTGCCACAGTCAGTGCTGCCAGACACAGTCTTCGAGGCAGTGGTGAAGATACCATATGACCAACAGGTTACGCAGGTTCTCGGGAATGGGAAGAAGGGCAGCCTCAATGTGGGGGCAGTCCTCATCCTGCCAGAGGGGTTCTCGGCAGCACCAGCGGACAGGATACCTGAAGAGATGAAGTCAAAGGTTGGCAAGTTGTACTTCCAACCTTACACACCCGACAAGAAGAACATCCTTGTGGTTGGCCCTGTGCCGGGCAAGAAGTACAGCGAGATGGTGTTCCCATTGCTGTCACCAGATCCTTCCAAAGACAAGAACACGTCCTTCTTGAAATACCCAATCTACTTGGGAGCAAACAGGGGCAGAGGCCAGGTCTATCCAGATGGCTCAAAGAGCAACAACACTGTCTTCAACGCGTCTGCGGCCGGCAAGATCTCCCAGATCCAGCCCGTTGAGAAGAAGGGTGGGTTTGAGATAACCATCGAGACAGCAACTGGCGAACAGATTGTCGACAAAGTGCCTGCAGGCCCAGACCTTGCCGTTGCGGTTGGCCAAGCGATTCAAGCCGATCAACCGTTAACCAACAACCCTAACGTGGGTGGATTCGGGCAGAAGGACACTGAGATCGTTCTTCAAAACCCGGCCCGTGTACAGGGCTTGCTTGCCTTCTTCTCGTTTGTTGTGCTGACACAAGTGTTCCTAGTCTTGAAGAAGAAGCAATTCGAGAAGGTTCAGCTCGCAGAGATGAACTTCTAGTCTGCAGGCTTTGCATCGCTCCCTTTGACCATGCCCCCCAAAGCTTGCAATCCTGCACCGCGGGGGGGGGGGGGCGGGGGAGCAAGCCCCCCCTAAGCGACCCCATCCACACATTCCCTATGCAGCGCTATCAATCTTGCGAGCGATGGCGCAATGGTTCGCCACATTCGTTGCTTCCTCCCTCGCCTCAGCCGGCGAGAGGGGCATTTCCAAAGCTGTTGGCATGCGCGCAGCGGTGTGTGCCTCAAGATCTCAAGATGGCAGAACCTTTCGAGTAAGCTGCGCCCTACCCAAGACGCAGAGAGGAGCCACTCCAACTTGCGACAGAGATCAACGATGCGCAGTTTGGGCACTGCACGCATCACCTCTCCCTGTTGGGCACATCTGATGCAAGGTGGGCTCGGTCTTGTTGATCGATGGGATCACCTATGCCTAGCCCCTCATGCGACACAGCGAGGTGAATGGGGGCCTCTCATCGACTGGCGAGCCGTACAGACCTTGGCGCTGGTGATCCCACTCGAGTTGGCGCAGCCTAAGGGTGACAGGTTTTTGCAAACCAAATGCGAGACGTCAAACCAATTCACCGAGCTGAACAAGCCGAAACAGCCTGCCCGGTTGGTGCATCGTTGCAGGCCAAACACGGTGAGGGGCCCTGCAGCACGAAGGGATGCCGCCCTCAAACCTGTCCTTGAATGGGCAGCGGCCCTCCCTCCAGGGTGCCACTCCGTGCACAACAGGGTTGTGCTCAGACAAGTTCAGCGACAGGTTGAGCAGACAATGTGTGGCATGCAAGGGGGAGGAGTTGCATTGACAATCCATCATTGGTGGCCATGTAGCAATTAAAGGATGTTGAAGGCAGAAGAAACCAGCCATCTCTTTTGTGGGCGTCCACCGCGGCATTGCGCATCCTGTGGCGTCGTTACCGCTCCAGGCACCAATCACGAGGAGTGCCGAACAACAGACCAGGCCGAGTCAGCCAATGGCAACAAAGGAGGCCTAACTATCGATGGCAGCAGTGCAAGTCAGCCGGTTCCGGTTGTTGTATTTGTGAGACAAAGCTGATAGAATGCTTTGGATGGCTTGTCTAGTGATTGAATGGTTTACAAGGCGCAGGCATTCAGCGAGCAACCAAGGGGTGAGGTCCTGAAGCAATGAGATGTTCGGGCTATTAGCTCAGTTGGTTAGAGCGCACCCCTGATAAGGGTGAGGCCGCTGGTTCAAATCCAGCATAGCCCACCCGTTCAACAGACTGCCCAATGTCAGGCAAACAAGGCAAACAAGGCCAAAAAGGGGCTCGGGAGGTTGCGGGGGTATAGCTCAGCTGGTAGAGCGCTGCTTTTGCACGGCAGATGTCAGCGGTTCGAGTCCGCTTACCTCCACCCATACATGAGATGCTCTTGCGTGGGCTGTGTGCCTCTGCTTGTTGAACAGATGCCCTGGTCTAACGCCATGGGCCGATTGAACGGTTCAGCAAAGCCATGCAGAGCAGTGTCGCCTCGAGGCTGGTTGGTGCAATTGCCCAAGCCTGCCAAGGCGGTGTGTCTCCACACACGGCCGGACAGCAATTGGCTGCATCACAGGCAACAGGTTTAAGAATGGCCCACAGGGAGCTGCCTCATTCGGCGATGCAGTGGCTGTGGCTGCCCGTGCCCCCAACGCCATCGGCGCCCCTTGCCCTTTGGGCAAGGGGCCGAAGGCCTTCCAGGCCTGTAGGGCCTGAGTGGGGGGCGTTGACGACGGCAGGGCACAGGCTTGACTTTCCTGTTTGTTTAGTATAAAGTGTTCCTAACAAGGTCAAACAACCTAAGGCTTACGGTGGATACCTAGGCACCCAGAGACGAAGAAGGGCGTGGAAACCAACGAAATGCTCCGAGAAGCTGGAAACAAGCTGTGATCCGGAGATCCCCGAATAGGGCAACCTCTAGAACTGCCTGTTGAATTCATAGACAGGCGAGAGACAACCCGGTGAATTGAAACATCTTAGTAGCCGGAGGAAAAGAAAGCAAAAGCGATTCCCTGAGTAGCGGCGAGCGAAACGGGATCAGCCTAAACCGACCTTGCATGCAGGGTCGGGGTCGTGGGAGGAAACAGCCCCCCCCCGCAAATGGTGGGGGCGATGTGCACGCATCAACGCTCCTGCTTGGCACACCATGGCCAAGCGTGTGATGGGTTGTGACATGCGACTTGCCTAGACGAAGCAGCTGAATCCTGCACCAAAGATGGTGAAAGTCCAGTAGTCGAAAGGCCAGTAGCTGTGCGGTTGGTATGGAAGGTGCCCGGTCAATGGGCCATTCATTGGGGCTCGATGCCCGTTCAACGTGGCGTCGAGCACCTGTGTGGCGTGTGGATCCCGGTCACCGGTGCCTGTTTCTTATCCCGAGTAGCATGGGACACGTGAAACCCCGTGTGAATCAGCGAGGACCACCTCGTAAGGCTAAATACTCCTGGGTGACCGATAGTGAAGAAGTACCGTGAGGGAAAGGTGAAAGAGAACCCCTGAAGGGGAGTGAAACAGCGCATGAAACCGTAATCTGACAAGCAGTGGGAGGGGCGCTAGCCCTGACCGCGTGCCTGTGGAAGAATGAGCCGGCGACTTATAGGGAGTGGCAAGGTTAAGGAGGTTCTCCGAAGCCAAAGCGAAAGCAAGTCTTAACAGGGCGTGAAGGGGTCACTCCTTATGGACCCGAACCCGGGTGATCTAACCATGGCCAGGATGAAGCTTGGGTAACACCAAGTGGAAGTCCGAACTCATCGATGTTGAAAAATCGTGGGATGAGCTGTGGTTAGGGGTGAAATGCCAATCGAACTCGGAGCTAGCTGGTTCTCCCCGAAATGCGTTGAGGCGCAGCGGTTGACGACGGCAATGCCATGAGCTGTCTAGGGGTAAAGCACTGTTTCGGTGCGGGCTGCGAGAGCGGTACCAAATCGTAGCAAACTAAGAATACTAGGCACGTCTTTCCGTCAACCAGTGAGACGGTGGGGGATAAGCTCCATCGTCAAGAGGGAAACAGCCCAGATCACCAGCTAAGGCCCCTCAATGATCGCTAAGTGGAAAAGGAGGTGAGAATGCCGAAACAGCCAGAAGGTTTGCTTAGAAGCAGCCATCCTTTAAAGAGTGCGTAATAGCTCACTGGTGGAGCGTTCTTGCGCCGAAAATTTACGGGACTAAGCGATCTGCCGAAGCTGTGGGATACCAGCATCGAAGGCTGGTATCGGTAGGGGAGCGTTCCGCTGTAGGGTGAAGCATCGGTGCAAACCGGTGTGGACGAAGCGGAAGTGAGAATGTCGGCTTGAGTAACGCAAACATTGGTGAGAATCCAATGCCCCGAAAACCTAAGGGTTCCTTCACTAGGTTCGTCCATGGAGGGTTAGTCGGGTCCTAAGGCTAGGCCGAAAGGCGTCGTCGATGG